>OLNH01000001.1_pt1 | contig 357977 bp, 349 predicted proteins | sample 1643101 | NCBI WGS metagenome assembly OLNH01 (sample SAMEA3136758, study PRJEB25190) | human gut metagenome | biome: human gut; feature: human-associated habitat; material: faeces | place: Austria | collected 2013 | reverse complement strand
CAAAGTTTTCGTTCTGCATTTTCTTTTCCAGTTCTTTCATTGTCCCGTCCTCCTTCTCTGATATTTTATGATTTTAAAGTGTGATGTCACCACAAATCATCTAATCATCTCATTTAGTAAATACCTACTTCTTTACCAAATTTATAAATATATTTACTTAACATGATCTAATGCCTTTACGCAAATCCCTCCAGTACGATAATATTTTTTTAAATTTGATGTTTTTACCAATTCCATTGTTCTTACCTCTCCTTGTTTTATTTCATCATAAACCCTAATTCTTACTGAATTATTACCTCCCCCCCAAAAAAATCAAAAGGGAACATTCATCTCATGATAGAGGAAATGTTCCCTTCTTTCATTCTACTAAATTAAAAAGTGAAACGCCAAGAATCACCTTAATTACGTTTTACCAATATGGCACAATATGTGTGTTACACCATCCCTCTGCAACCTCACAATCTTGCAAACAATCATCTGGATCACAATACTGTACTTCTACATCAAACAATTCTTCCTGAATTCTTTTTTCCATATAACATTCCTCCGTCTTACCAGATCTCCATAATATGCGCATTGCAATAATTTGGTGCTGTTTGGCAATCATGCCAGCAATCATCTGGATCACAATACTGTACTTCTACATCAAAGTTTTCGTTCTGCATTTTCTTTTCCAGTTCTTTCATTGTCCCGTCCTCCTTTCCTTGATATTTTATGATTTTAAAGTGTGACGTCACCACAAATCATCTTATTTAGTAAATACCTACTTCCTTACCAAATTTGTAAATATACTTGCTTACTGTCTTTATTGCATTTTGAACGGACTGATTTCCGGCTGAGCTATAGGTATCTTTATTCTGTGCCAGTCCAGCCAATGCTTTAGCATCTTTTGCAGCACTATAAAGCATATCTCCTACTGCTGTATTCTCAGCACTACTATAAACATTTGTGCCAAAACTATTCCCTGCTATGGTATATTCTGTACGGTGTTTGTCCACATACTTTTCAAAATCTGAGTGATTACTATTTACTGCTGTCAGATTGGAAGCATGATGTGGCTCATTCAAATCTGATACATAATGTGTTCCCTTTCCTAAGTATTCCATAGCCTTATCTGTATATCCATCTTTATATGCTGCAACTGCACTTTGATAATAGGTTTCTGCTCTGGTTCGTGCTGTAGGATTTTTCTGTCCCATCCAGTTTTTTCCGGTATCTGGATCATAGAAATGTCCTGCAAACGTGCCATAATCTGTTTCATTTCCTAATACGTCCGGCCAGTCTGTATATTCGCATATCACAGCAGCCTTTGTGTTTAATATACTGGCACCTTTATCGTTATTTAAAATCTTCAAGGCATTCGATACGATATACTGGTGTGTATGATCTACCCCGCCGCTGCTAAAGCGCTCATCCGGATTTTCTACATGCTCAATGGGTGCGCCTGGTCCGTAAATTTCATCTGAACCATTCGAAATATCAAGAACCTGTTGCGGTAAATCCTGGGATTCCGCTGCCGATACCGTCCATGATGGCGATACAGAAACACCTACCAAAACCATTGCCAAAAGTACCCCTAGTTTTTTACATTTCATATCTAGTACCTCCCATTTTTTCTTATCAGTATATCCGTAGATTCTTACCAAATTATTACAATTAGTGCATTTAAAAAAATATTTTATCTGAAAAAAATCATTATTTACTTTTGCATTTTTTACAATTATAATACATCTTGAAAACCGTAAACGCTCTTTATGGTATAGAAAAACTTAGAAACTTAGAACAGAAGGAGTGAGAAACTATGCACCGTATCTTAATTATTGAAGATGATTTCTCCTTAAATAATACCCTAGCTTATAACTTGCGGACAGCCGGTTATACCGTTGACTCTGCATATAATGCAAAAGAAGCCTTTGAATATTTAAAACAGTATCATTACATTCTTCTGATTTTGGATATTAACCTTCCTGACGGAAATGGATTGGAATTGTATTCAGAGTTGAAAGAAAAATCAAATGCCAGTATTATCTTTTTAACCGCAAATGATTTAGAAAATGATATAGTAAAAGGATTTGACCTGGGTGCTGATGACTATATTACAAAACCTTTTTCACCTGTCGTCTTACAAAAGAAAATAGCCGTTTTAACAAAATATATCACTGAAAAGCAAAAGGAAACTGTATATGAAGACGGTAATCTCTGCATCAATTTCTCGCAAATGACTGCGACGCTGGACAAAGTTCCCTTGGAATTATCCCCTTTGGAGTACCGTATTCTGCAATATTTTATTATGAATAAAAAGCATATTTTAAAACGGGATCAGCTTCTTGGGCATCTCTGGGATTTCTCCGAAAACTTTGTAGGTGATACTTCCCTAAATACTGCCATCAGCAGACTCCGAAAGAAAATCGAAGCCAACGGGCATCGTTATATAAAAACAATCTATGGAACCGGATATATGTGGATAGGTGATTGATATGAAAAAAACATTTTCTTTAAAAAAAGTATATATTATAGTTTCCCTGCTATTTCTATTGATATTTTCAGGGACCTGTATCATATTGCGTACACTTACATCAGATCCTAAAGTATTTTTACTTTTTACCGTCTTCACTTTCCTTCTGCTTATCTGTGTATGTATTCTCTTTTGTACGATTTTCCACAAGCTCACCTTATTTACTCGGGAACTTCATAAAACATTGGACAGTATGATTGAAGGGACCTATTTTTCCCCTGACGAAAAGTATGACGAAACTTTACTATCACAAATTAACCATCATTTAGGAAGATTGTACAGTATATTGGAAAACACCAAAAATTCTGTAAATGCTGAAAAGGTACAGCTCCAGCAGCTAATTTCTGATATTTCTCATCAGTTAAAAACTCCCATGACCACGTTGCGTCTGACAGAGTCCGCTATGGAAAAAGCCATTACAAAGCCGCAGGAACTACAGCCCTTATTTCACACTAATACCGCACATCTGAACAAGCTGGAATTTTTAATCTCTTCCCTTGTAAAAATATCCCGTTTGGAAACAGGTGTGATAAAACTATCCCCAAGCTATCAAACGATTGGTGATACCGTTCTCATGGCTCTGGAAAATATCGTTTTAGCGGCTGATCAGAAGAACATTCAAATAACTTTTAATTATTCAGAAGACTTTAAGGCGTATCATGATCCCAAATGGACTTCTGAAGCATTATACAATATCCTGGATAATGCTGTAAAATACACGAATGAAAACGGACATATTTCCATAGAACTTTTTACCCTGGAAAACTATACCAAAATAGCAATCACTGATTCCGGTATCGGCATCAAAGAGTCGGAAATTCCTAAACTATTCCAACGTTTCTACCGCTCTCCCTCTGTCAAAAACTTTCCGGGCGTTGGTGTTGGACTGCATCTGGCACAAGATATTATCAGCCGGCAATATGGCTTTATCCACGTGTTTTCTACCCTTCATGTGGGCAGTACCTTTGAAGTATGGCTGGTTAATTCAGACTCTCCTAAATAAAAAAATGCCGCTACAGGTTTCACCATCATCACACCCGTAACGGCATTTTCTTTATTCCGCTTTTTCTTCATTACCGGATTTTAAATATGTCATGACCTCTTCCACTGTTTTTCCAGAAGCAAGTAATGCGCTAAAGATTTCATCTTTCTGTTTATCTTCAATCTTTTTCCTAAGTTCTTTTGCTTTCAATCGCAGGTCTTTTAATTCTGCCTCTGTTGTTTTAATCTCCTGTTCTGTCTTCATAAGCATTTCTTCAAGAGAAAGATTTTCTACTTTTTTACGTCTTGGCATACTGTTTCCTCCCATGCTGATATTTTCTTCATTCTACCATTATTGTTCCAAAAATACCAGTCTTTTTATGAATAGCTCCTATCTCCCTCTTCGCTGCTGTTTCTGGCTTTTGGCATATTCCATCTTTTTATTGTATTCGTCCATAATTGCACTTTCCAAATCTGCCTTAAATTCTGCATTGACTGCATGGGCAATGTCCTCCCGTTCTCCTTTTGCAGAATTTTTCTGGGGCATACCTACAAAGGTTTTTCCGTTCCATGCCTGGATCACATGAAGCTGCTGGATTGCCAATACGTCCTGCAGACGAATGGCAACATCTGCCTTAAATGTATCGCTTCCCTGTACCGGATTTACACTCAGATTGTAATACAGCTCTTCCTCTCCCCAACTGCCCTTACAGTCTGTTTTCGTTTCTGTCATATTCTCATAGGCTTCCCTTACAGTATCCAACACTTCTTTTTGAAATTCCTTATCGGTAAATCGAAAAAAAGGAACATACTCCCCTGTTTCGTAATCTCTGTAACGGGGCATATCCAGATACAGATTTCCTTTCGAGGACTCTTTAATTGCAAGACTTTTCACACAGAAGGCCTCATCAAAGGTAATGGTAGCAAATCCTCTCAGGTTATTGATTTTTCCTTCTTCCTGTTTCAATTCCGGTTTATATACTCTGATATTATATTCCATATTGTGATCTCCTTTTCTACTTTTCGTTACCGGACCGCTGTCTGGCATGGAAGGTTTCTGGTTTCCTCCTGTACTTCCACACACTCCTCCTGATCCTTGATTTCCAGTTCTGCATCAATCTCCATCTGCCGGGTAATATTCTCTTTTAAAAGCTCCTCATACGGGAAGGGCTTTTCATATTCCTGTTTTGCATTTTTCATCTCATTTTCACAGGTCTGAATTTCTTTTTGAACGTCCTCCACTGCTTTATCAAGGGCATTCAAGCGGTTTTCTATACGAACCATGTTACCGGAGTCACTGCTTTTTAACTCCACACTATACTCCTTCTCCCCCTGAAGGAACAATATCGGCCCCAGCATATCATTCTGGACAGATACCTGAAACCCCTTATACATACCGACTTCGTGCCTGGTAAAAGCTGTCACACCTTCTATAATCCCACGCAGAACTTCACCTGCTTCTTTGTGTTTCTCATAAACTTTTCCCTGCAGCGTGATTGCAAACCCCGGTTGTATTTCCATAGCCTGGTTTCTGCGCTCCAAATCCTTTTGAAGTAATTGCAGTTCTCCCTTCAGGCTTTGTATCCTTTTTGGATACTGGAAAATGACCGCATCTTGCAGGGCAAACCGTTTCCCTTCGTGTGCAGCTTTTAAAATTCTCAGACGTGCTACTTCATTATCTACTTGTATTTTTTCCATAATCAGGGGATTTTCAGAAGCTACCGCTTTAATCTCTGCAAAGTTTAATACGGTTTCATCTATATCCTCACAGATCCTTGCCAGTTCCCGGCTGGTAAATACCTGGCTGATAAACCGCTGTTTTGTTTCTACAATGCCCCATAAATAAGCATCAAAAGAACCCTTTGTTACATAGCGGTAAATATTGACTTCCTCATTTTCATTCCCCTGGCGGATAATACGCCCTTCCCGCTGTTCAATATCAGAGGGTTTCCAGGGGCAGTCGATATGATGTGCCGCCACCATTCTGGTCTGGATATTGGTTCCTACTCCCAGTTTTTCGGTACTTCCTATAATAATCCGTTTCCTTCCGGCTCTGACATCGGAAAACATACGGTCCCTCTGTTCATCTGTTTTTGCATCATGGATAAAGCAGATTTCTTCCTCTGGAACACCTCTGGTAATCAGTTCCTGTTTTAAATAATCATAGACAGTAAACGCTTTTCCCGGTCCGGGTGTCCCAATATCCGAAAAAACAATCTGGGTTCCTTTCTGTTCCTGGGACTGTACATATTCCTGGTAAATGTTTTCTACTGCTTTATTCAGTTTGGAATCCGAATCTACCGGAGCATAACTGTCCAAAAGCCGGGGATCTGTACCCAAAAGTCTTGCTTCCCCGGTAATGCGGAGCATATTGTCGTCCTTTGGATCTACCACACCTCTATGGATTGCTTCTGCTCTTTCCACCATTTCCTGCATACGTTCTTTGACATACTCAGAGGCTTCTGATACTACAATCTTATATTTTCCGTCTTTTAATTCCGGCCTCTTAATATCCAGCATATCAGGCAGTATGATGTCTGCCACTTCTTTAAACAGATGGATCAGTTCCGGCAGGTTGATAAACTTATTAAACCTGGTCCGCATCCGGTAACCGGTACCTTCCGGCGCCAGCTCCAGGGAACTGGTAACTTCCCCAAACACAGAAGCCCATGCGTCAAAATGGTAAATTCCCTTTTCGTGAAGCCGCCTTTCCTGTAGATATAACTGCATCACATAAAGTTCCACCATTGAGTTTGACAGAGGGGTTCCTGTTGCCATAATGACGCCCCTTCCCTGATTTTTTTCGTTAATATACTGGATTTTCATACGCATATCCATAGCCCTCTGGGAACCGCCAGAACCCAGACCGGCAACATTGTTCATTTTTGTAAAAACTTCCAAGTTTTTGAACAGGTGGGCTTCGTCTACAAATAAGGCATCTACGCCTGTTTCTTCAAAGTACATCACATCATCTTTGATTTCTTCATTGTTCAGTTCTTCGATTTTCTCTAGCAGTTTTTTCTTTCTGCTTTCCATCTGTTTTATGGACCAGTTCTTTCCCTCTTCTTCCCTTGCCTGGTTAATGGCTTCTACCAGTTGCTCTGCCTGCTCTTCTATCATGACTCTTTGCCGGTCAGGGGAAATAGCAATTCTCTGGAACTGAGTATGACCGATAATAATACAGTCATAATCCCCGGTTGCCATTCTGGCAATCATGCGCCTGCGGTTTTCCTTCTGAAAATCTTCTTTTCTGGTAATCAGGATCTTCGCATCTGGATAAGCCCGCAAAAATTCTGCTCCCATCTGGAAGGTCAGGTGGTTGGGAACCGTAAGAAGGGGTTTCGTTGCCAGCCCCAGCCGCCTCATCTCCATACAGATACAGATCATTTCCAGAGATTTACCAGCGCCTACCGTATGGGCAAGCAGGGTATTTCCTCCACACAGCAATGCCCTTGCCACAGCATTTTTCTGATAAGGACGCAGCTTTAACAGAGGGTTCAGTCCCGGCAGTTTTAAATAAGAGCCATCATAGCTTCGTTGTCTGTCGCAGTTAAAAGTTTCATTGTAAAAATCCACATATTTTTTTCTGCGCTCCGGTTCCTTAAAAATCCAGTCCCGGAAGGCTTCTTTGATCTGCTCCGCCTTATCCCTGGCAAGCATGGTTTCCTTCCGATTGATCACATAACGTACTTTTTCCCCTTCCTCCACCCGATCCCTGATAGTCACAATCCGGCTGTTTAACAGTTCCTCAATAATGCTGATCGCATCCATAAATCTTGTGCCATAGGTTTGTCTAGTACGAATGGTTCCTCCAAAAAAGTTTCCCCTGTCAATATGGTAAGACATATCTGCATCTAAACGCTCAATCTTGAGGGCATGACCACTATGAGCGCAATGGTTTCTCTGGTTGTTCTCCGGGATTTCCAAAAGCTCATAGATAAACTGTTCGTAATCCTCATTTTCAATCCAGGTCGTTCCCAGTTTTACACTGATCTCAGGCGCTGCCAAGTCTTTTGGCTGTACCTTTTCCAGTGCTTCCACGTTATCTACAAACAAGGGATTATTCTGCGCATAAATCCTGGCAGTACGGAGCTTCTGACGCACATTGCCGCTTAAATACTCATCTGCGGTTTCCCACCCTGCATTTGGGTCTTCTTCCTTTGTCAGTACCGGGTTCTGATAAATCAATCCTTTTAGTTCCCGGAACAGTTCCTTCCTGCTCCCCGGATAAAGGGAAAGCATATAGGGAATATCCACCCGGTTATATTCTGACAGGCTGATGTGCAGTGCTTCCTGGGCATTTTCCACTTTCTCTATCACATCTCTGGGGCGTATGGTCCTTTTATAAAAAATATCGGCTTTGGTTACATGTTTATCTTCATCAATCACTTCCAGGGAAGAAAGCAGGGGATAATCATTGTCCTGCCGGAACGCCACTTTATTTGCCCGGTCACAGAAATATCCATGTGTTTTCACAAAAGCATCATACAAACCATTCAACTGTTCCTGTGCCTTTTTCAATTCCTGGTCCGAACAGTTTGCCTGCTGCATCTGCAAAATTTCACGCACCTGAAGGCGGATTTTATGCATGGCACGTATCCGGCGCTTCACACTTTCCTTTGCCTGGCTCCGGTATAAAGACTCCCCTTCCCGGTAATATACTTCGTCCTGGATCACCGTAAATGTATAATTGGGTATCTTGGGGGAAGCGGCTAAGACCTCCTGCTCTTCCTCCCTTTTTTCTGCTATGCCTTCTTCATAACAGTTTTTTGGAAGCTCCCCAACTGCGTCCAAAATTCCTTTTTTCAGGTCAAAATCCTCCGCTTCATTGACCAGGGCTGTATATTTGGAATCTTTCCCAAAAAACTGTTCAAACCAGACCATTTTCCCAAGCATCATTTCTGGGTGTTCCAGATAATACTCATTTACCGGCACCATATCTTCCGTAAGCCCCGTATAAGTCCAGATTGGCTCCCCTATCGAAGGCTCTGCTTTTTTCTGAAAAAACAAAAGATCGCTGGTAACTGCTGTATTAGCGCTCTTTCCAAAAGAATCTGCCGGAAGCCGGACTGCCCCTAAAAGGTCTGCCTGTTCTGCCAGATTTTTCCTCACAGTGCTGTCGTTTTTATCCAATGTCCCTTTTGAAGTTACCACTGCCAAAATGCCTCCTGGCCGAAGAAGGTCCAGGCTTTTCCGGATAAAATAATCATGAACTTTTAATTTCATCTTTTTATATCTGGGATCGTACAAGCGGAAATCTCCAAAAGGCACGTTTCCCACAATTACATCAAAGCTGTTATCCTCAAATTCCGTTTTTTCAAATCCTTTGATCTGGATACTGGCTGAAGGGTGGAGCTTTTGTGCAATCCTTCCGCTTATGGCATCAATTTCTACGCCATAAAGCTGAGATTTTCGCATACTTTCCGGAAGACCATGAAAAAAATTTCCAATTCCCATAGCCGGTTCCAGAATTTTTCCCTTCTGGAACCCAAACTGCTCCAACGCCCGATAGACACCCCTCACGACTTCCGGCGGCGTATAAAAAGAACTGTTGACACTGGCTCTTGCCTGGGCGTATTCTTCTGCGGTCAACAGTTCCTTCAATTCCTGATATTCTTTTTTCCACTCCGGGCGTTTACTGTTAAAAGCATTTGGCAGCCCGCCCCACCCTACATACCCCGCAAGAATTTCCTGTTCTTCTTTTGTAGCATTTCTCTCTTCCTGCTCCAGTGTTTTTAAGATACGGATCGCCCGGATATTTTTCTGATACCGGCTTTTATCTCCACCGGTAAACTGCAGCCACCCTTCTGGGTAATAATAATCTCCGGCTTCTACCTTACCTTCCGTCTGGACAGAGGTTCTTCCTTCCTGCCAAAGCTCTTCCTTTTTAAGAATTTCGCTATATTCTTCCCATAATGCCGGAAACCAGGGGAGCAGACGGTACATATTCTCCTGCTGCTCTAAGGTTTCTGCATCTTCGGTATAGGCAATCTGGTCCTCCTCTATAAGATGTGCAGTAAGCCCGCCAAACTGATCCCAGGAAAGTTCCTGCAGAAAATCCTGGCTTTCCGGCAGGGTAATCCTGATCCCGTTTTCCTGGATACAAAACTCATAATTTCCATGTTCTGTCCGCACCAGATAATAAGGCTGGCCTTCCGGTGCTTCCCGAAGCAAAAGCGTCTTCAAAAAATGGTCTTTTTCTTCCGGTAGCTGATTGGTCGTATAGACCAGACAGAGCATTTGCTTTAAAATATCCGCCTGGATATTCTGTTTATAAAAGGCTATGCCAATCTCTTCTAATGGGATTGGTTCCTTTTCCTCAAGCACTTCCTGCACTTTCTCTGGCTGTAAGGTTTCTTCCTCTATATCTTCCCCGTTTTCTAAGGCTTCCTCCGATACAGATAACAGAGGAAGATAGGTTCCTTTTTCAATCCGTTTTCCAATTTCCAAAGAAACCTCGTCCCAGTACCAGAACGCCTCCTTCATGGAAGTTCCCTCACTCCAAAGGATATAAAAACCGCTGGAACCGCTTTCTGCAATCAGGATACCGTCTTTTATATGGGTTTCTCTTTTTACATCTCCATACAATTCATAAAGATAGGCTTCCCGTTCTGTTTCCTCTGGATTGTTCCGGTAAAACTCATAAATTTTATATGGTATCTCCTGCTCTGTCATTTCCAGAAGAATTTTCTCTTTCTGCCAGTTTTCCGGCTGTGCAGGTTCTATCTCCCCAGACGAAAAAGGAACCGCTGAAGCAGTTCCTTTCTCTGTATCCTCTTCTGTTTTTTCCTGTTTTATCCGATCCTGGGCTGAATGATCTCCTCCATAACCTGTTTCTGCGCTTCCATATCCGCCTGTATCCGAAGGTTGGTCATTTCCAGCGTGTTGTAAGGGTCGGTCCTGTCCTCTCTGGTCCAGGTCTTCAGAAGACTTTCTGCCAGTTTCTCGTGATATTCCTCCGCTTCTGTCTGGATTTTCATAAGTTTCTCCATCAGTTTCCCGGACAGGAGCATCATTTCGTATTGTGCCTGGTCCGTTCTCTTCATTTCCTGTGCTGCGATCCTGCCGTAACGGTTCAGGGACGCCAGCATCTTCTCCTCGCTCATCACGCCCTCTAAGACTGGTATCTGTACGCCATTCATTTCCCTGTACTGGATTCCTGCGATCCCTTCCATAATACTGCCTCCTTTCAAGGTCTATGTTTTTCATGGTCCTTGCAATCTGTAACACAATCCGCCCGGATAAATGGGATACCAACCGTCCTGTCCGGTACAGAACCTCCTCATTCTCTGAAAAACCGCAGATAAAAGAAAAATCCAGGGTGTCATCTCGGATACCACAGCGGCTTTCCACCGCATAACAGACACTGTTTACAAGAAACTCTGTGATCTGGTTTTCTTTTACCTCCTGTCCCTCTCCGGTAAGGACAGCCAGCTTCTGCAAGGATTTTAAAATTTCATCTTCCTCTTCTATCATAAACCAAACATTTGTTCTTGTAAAGGCGTCTAAAGAATTTTTAAACTTTTTTTCCTGTTCGTAGATTTCCGGGAACAGCTCCCTTGCCAGCAGCCTGCGGTTTGTCCCATTCACCTGCCAGTTCCAGGGCCGGATTCCCTGTCCCTTTACATCTTGAATATCATAAACATGGGTAACTCCTTCCCCGAAAATTTTGGAAGGAAATACTGCAATTCCTTTACTCCCTCTGGCAACCGGCAAATCCATTTCCAGCCAGGCATCATATCCTGCAAGAACGGAAGCATCTGGGCGCTGGGCATATACCATACAGGTATTTAAGAAGTCCAACTGATACAGACGCCCCATGCAGGAAAGGAAATTTTTCCAGGAATCCTCCGACTCTGAAATCCAGTGTATGGTTTCCTCATACAGTTCCCGTACTTTTGTGATATGCTTCATCTGCTGTTCCTTCTTTCTTTTACAGGTACCAGTTCTTTTGCAGAAATATCACGATAGGAAAAATCATCTGCCCCCAGCACGATTTTTTCTGCATAGTAATCTGCTTCTGCTTTTGCAGTTGCCTCCAGTTCATTCCTGCCCCGGTATCTTACTTTTTTCTCCAGGACTTCTCTTATGGTCACTTCATATTCTTTTTCGTCCATGCTTCTCCTTTCTTACTGCAAGCGGCTGGGTCTTCCATACAGCCCAATGTTTGACGGGTTAAACGGGTCATTCACTACTCCACGTCTGCTGTTGGCTGCATGTACCATTCTGCCATTGCCAACATAAATTGCCACATGGGAAATATTGCGGAACTGCCCATTCTGCTCATAAGAATAAAAAATCAGATCTCCCGGCTCCAGTTCGCCTTCTGTAACTTCCAGCCCATGTGTTACCATAAATTCTCCCTGGGTAGAGGCAATCGCCGGAAGGGAAATGCCTACCTCCTGATACAACCGCTGTACCAGGGAACTGCAATCATAATATCCTTCCTCATACCGGTGTTCCTGACTGTATTTGCAGCCTACCTTCGTCAGTGCCAGATTTGCAACGTCACTTCCTACACCAAAGGAAGGGATCTCATTTCTAAATTCCTCACTCATGACTTCCCTTAACAGTTCTTCTTCTTTTTCTGTCAGCTTTCCAAGTGCAATATAGTCCTCATAATTCAGGTTCTTGACATAGCAGCCCTTCTTTGTTACCGTAATCTCATTTTCGTCCCCGTCTGCCAGAAACGCTTCAAAAGTCTGATGTCCCCAGGCAGACGCAGTTGCATGGTCCGCACAGAAAACATCAAATTGTACTCCATACCGGTCAAATGCCCCGGTATCCTCTACGGTATATTCAATCCCGTTCATAATGATCCTGGTTCCCATAGGGACAAAGGGATTTTGTGCATCTACTGCAAGAGTATGGTCCGGTTTTGGCATGACACCGGAGGCTGTCGGTCCTCCTGCCCACTGCCCACAACAGATACTGCACTGGCAATAGCCGCTGGTGACAACATTTCCCAGACTTTCCCCTGCCTTTATGGTGGTGGTTATGGTCGTGTTTTCAAAACTGTTCATTTCATCAAAGATTTCCTTCAGCTTGTCCTTATGCCGCTGATCCATATCCACACCCATATCCCCGGTTCCATACTTCACCATATAGACCATTAAAGTATCATAATAATTACTCACATAATTCCCGTTTTTCTCATGGAGATAGGTAACTGCCCCGTCTTCCCCATTTTGTCCAAGTTTTGTATTAAAGTCCATGTAGTAACCGCTTAAAACTTCCCGGACGGTAGGGTTCTCCTCAGACGGATTTGGCATGAATGCACCAAGTGGCGAACAGTATAAGAGGAAAAAGATAATCACTACAGGGATTGCCACTACAAGAAGAATACTAAACAGCGGAGCCAAAAGCGCCCCGGCAAACTGGACCACCTTCAGCATAAATACAGAGGCTTTCATCTTTACAATATCTTTTGCCACCTGTGCCAAACTGTCCTGCTGCCCATTTCCGGTGAGCTTATTGATCATATACTGGATTTTTCTCTGCCGGACTGCCTGCTTTTTCTGTTTCTCCATCTGTTTCTTTTTCACTGCTTTTGTTTCTTTGTAAAACTGCTTATTGGTAATCTTCCCATCTGCCTGTTTTACCTTTAATTCCTGCTCTGCCTTTCTATAGTTCCGGTCTTTCCACAGCTTTTCTGCCGGTTTTGCTGCTGTCCCCATGACATAAAGGGAATCATTGACTTCTTCCCCGCCCTCTAACTGGGTCAGTATAGCAGCCTCTCCCCTGCGTACACCCTTTATGGCAGTCTGCTTCGCCAGGGAAGATTTTTTTGTTTCCGCCAGCTTTACAGCCTGTTCCCTCCGGTACTCTTCCTTTGCCCTGAAACCAGCAGAAGGCTGGCTGTTTGGTGCTGCCCCCTGTTTCATCTGATCCGTCTGTAAGGTTCCTGGTACAGATACGGTACCTTTGGGCTTTCCATTTTGTTTTCTACCTTCTGCTGCTCCCCTGATTGCTGCCTCTTTCCCGGCTTGCTTTTTCTTTTCCTTTTGTTTTTCAAACAGCGCTTCTCTGTCCTGCTCCGGCTGTTTCCCTTTTTCTGCCCCTTCTTTTTTCTTTCTCTGCCCTAAAAGATCGGCCACCGGCTTAGAGGTAAAAGCAGCTTTCTTTTCCTTTGCAGATAAAATAGGATTTTTCTTATGCACCGTCACCTGGGCTTCTTTTTTTAATTTCAGCTCCGGCTCTTTTTCTTTTTTTACCTTAATCTCCAAAGCAGTCCCCCTCTCCGGGGTTTAATTCTTCTGCCTGATACCAGAGCGCCTGAAACAGATACCCCTGTTCCTTTTCTCTGGGTGGTGGTCCGTACTCCTTTTCCAATTCCTGAAAGGCTTCCATAAGGTTTCCAGAAAATTCCTGGTAATCATCTTCTGTCAGGATATATTTTTCACTAAACAGTACCTGCTCCAATTCCCCCACTTCTACCAAATGGTCTATGTCTTCCGGGGAAAGTGGCGGTCCCAGTCTGTCATAAGTCTTTTCTTTCAGGTAGGAAAACTGATAAAGTTCCGTCTGCTGCGGTAAAATCTTCTCCTTACTGCCATCAAAGAGCAAAAAAATAGCTTCCGCTTTTAAGAAAACGGAAACCTCAGCCTGCTCACCATATTTTAGTGCCTGCTCCTTAGAAGGAAACTCCAGCCAGTCCGGAATACGGATTTCCAGCATCCAGGCTTCATACTGCAGTCCAAAAGATAATTGATATTTTGCGATAATTCCTCCTCCCTTCCACTACAAATAGTCATAATAAATCTCATTGGTATCTTCATGAAAGGACAATTCATACTGTCCGGGGATACCAGGATCTTCCATCCACCAACGGAAAAAAGCATCTACATCTGACCATAAGCGGGAATTGCACTGCCTTCCTGCAGCTTTCCTTAACTCCAGCATTTTAGCAAAAGCCCGCCGGTAAGCCCTCTCATAGGTCGGGAAGATGCGGAACTCCCGGTATCTTTGTTTTCCTGCCATAGGACAGCCTACACAGCCAACCCGGTGAAATCCCATTTCGTAAAGAGGGTTCATGGGTATTTTCTCTGCCTGGATATACTCCCAGACCTGCTGGTCACTCCAGTCAACAATGGGATTGCATACGTGTTTGCCCCTTGACAGGCATGATTCAAAGAGCCGCCTGGTATCATCATTATCATTATTTAAAATAATGGCACGTTTTTTTCCATTTGGGACAAAGTTTTCATAAATCCCCCTGTTTTTCCTCCGCTTTCGGCTTTCTGCCCACCGGACACCTGTGGTGATAAAACGCCTAGCCCCACCATTTTCTTTTAGAACCTCACAACAATACCGGATAGTCCTGGTAGGAGGGATCATTTTCATGGGGATCAGGCTCCACATAGTTATCCGCTGCCCTTTATAGTAAGGTTTATTGATACTACAAGTTATACCGGCCTGTTCTGCCTTCTGAAACTGTTCCCTCACATAATAAATAGTCTGTGGGGCATCTGCAGTAGTCAGGTTGTGCATCAGTTCAAATGGCACGCCGGAACGCCGTACCAGTTCCCTGCATACGGCACTGTCTTTTCCTCCACTGTCCGTCACTACCAAAGGAAGCCCATAATGTTGCAGGGACATCTGGCTGGCAGTGCGGATACGTTCTATTGCTGTTTTTTCTAAATCCAATTTTTTTCAGGAGGGAAGATATCTTTTACATGGCCAAAACTCCGCCTCCTTTCCTAATTTTATCTGCCGCCCCTTTTTGGCGGCTCATATCCATTTGCTGCATACGCTTCTACGGTCATACCGTATGACTCTGCTTCCTGTCGTATTTCTTCCATAACCTGTTCTTTGTATGATTTATCCGGACAGGCAGTTGCAAAATCCCGGATATCCGGCATACAAGGCAGCTCCTTCCCTGTATTTAATGCAATCCTGCTTTCCCGGATATAGGCAAGCATGGCTTCCTGATATGCTTTTCGTGATGCGTCCCCCTGCGTCAGTAAAGGGACTTTCTTTTCTATTTCCTGTTCTTCCAGAACCGCTGTTTCCAGTTTTTCCAGGTTGCAGAAATACTGAAGGGTAGGAAGCATCTCCTCCAGTACCCATCTCATTTGCTGTTGTTCATGTTCCCATTCTGCAGTTGTCCTGGTGGTCTGTTTCATAAGCTGCTGCCCTTCTTCTGTATGGAGATAATAATCTGCAAATGCTTTTACATGATCCAGCAGATTTCCTTCCCCGTCACCAAAATCCTGCCTTCCGGTATAAGACATGACTTCCCCCTCTGAGAGAAAACAGATTTCAAAATGTGTTTTGTAATAACCTGCCATATCTTTCTCTTCCACTGCCTGCCGGTCCAGCTTTCCGAACAATTCTACCGCTTGATTTAATGGCATGGCTTCTTCTAATGGAATGTCCGGGTGTTCACTGATTCGCACATACACAAAAGGTTTCAAGTCCACAGGCGGAATGAGTTTTACCTGTTCCAGTGTTGTCTTTAGCTTGTTTGCCTGTTCTTTCAGCTCTGGTTTCTGCTCAAATATCTTGCTTCCCAGCCACCTGCTATATTCCTCTTTTCCATCTTGACATAAGGCTTTCCATATAATAGCTTCCTTATGTTCTGCTTCTTTGGGATAAAAGGTATGGTAAAAATCAGGGTCAAGATTTTGTTCCAGTTTTACCATTTCGTCTGCAAAAACAGTAGCCTCCAAGGTTTTCTCTGTTAAAAGCCCTTTGGTATCAATGACTTTTGTTTCCGGAAGATAAGCACTCAGTTCCCTGGCAGCTATAAAAACCTCTGGGTATTGGTTTGGATCATAGATATCCCTCAAAAGATCCACATCCAACTCTCCGTTATAAACCAGGGAAAATTCCAATGGAATACCATCTTCTTCCTCCACATGAAGCCCAATTCCTTTTCCTGCATTCAACCTTTCAGAAGGAATACTCTGATAGATCTTTACTGCCTCTTCTGCACTGTGGATATCCTCCCTGTATTCTCCATAGCGATTAAATTCCATACATTCTGCCACATAATACGTTGCCAAACGTCCGGTGGCATTCTCGCCCATCTCACCTTTTTCCACGTAGCAATACCTCCTTTTCACGCACAAAAAAAGCACTACCGTTTTTAGCGATAATGCTCTTTGTGTTACTTCTTATTTTCTTTTTAAATGATACAGCCATGCTCAATCAGCTTCTGCTGTCTGGTCGTTAAAATAGAATATTCAAGGCTTTCCCTGTCTTGATGCAAGTAAAAACAAACAGGTTCCCTTAATTTGCTCTTTTTCGGAACAAGCTCAAAGGCAAATTGCCCACTGTCAAACCGGGCACCATCAAAATATCCCTGAATAAACCGTTCTTCCGTATTCCCACTATGTAGCAATTCATCAATCATTACTACACCGATATAGTGTTTTTCCCTTAACGAAGCCTCAATCTCTGCAAGGTAATCAAAAGGAGGTTCGCTAGTCTTCATAACCACAAGGATATTTTCTTTTTCTTCTATAAGTTCAAAAGTTTCCATTCGCTTTTCCTCATAAAATCTTAGATAAATCAATCATGCCGCTTTCCATAATACAATGCCTTCTTCATTCACATTCTTATAAAACGGAGTGACCATTTCCCATTTTTTAAAAACTGCATAGTCAATATCAATGACTGAAAATACCTTATCGTATTTTAAGTTTAAATCTACAACCAGATCTGACAGCTTATCTTCTGTACTCTCATTCAGATTTCCATTTAAAAGTAAAGCAACATCTACATCTGACTCCGAAGTATTCGTTCCTCTTGCATAAGAACCATATAATACAATCCGAATAACCTGGGTATTAAAAATAGCAAGAATTCCTTCTACTAATTCGTTTAATCCAGTTATATCCATAAGCTGTCCCTCTTCTCTGGTTTTGCTATACTGCCCATTTTAGAATGTCAACACATTTCCCGAAAGCATTCTTTTTCTTGTTACTTATCTGTAAGAAAGATACTCTGAAATGCAATAGTTTCCTGTAATATCCCGTTCTATCACACCAGTCTGCTCTAAGCATTCCATATATTTCTTTATTTCATCTTCTGAAAAACGGGCTGCCTTATCCTCTGACCACTGTTTAAATTCAGATACAATCTGGCTGGCATCAATCCTTGAAAAAGTCTGGACTAAATAAGTTACCGTTGCAAGTCCTTCCAATTCATGATCACTTTCTATCTCATTCACATAAGCAACCGCTTTTTCGATTGCCGGCATAAGACGATTTAATAACTTTGTTGTTTTTTCACTACAGATTACCTGATAAGCTAACTGATACGTTGATTCCGTATCTTTTAAGCCATAAAAACTCTGATACTCTCCGATATTTCTACTAACTATATCAATGGAATGAGCATAGGGACCGTATTTATACTTCTGAAACGAAAAATATGGTTCTCCCAGATACAAATTCATAAAATATGCGGCTTTTTGCAGACGAAGTTTTGTACAACGGTTCAGCCCCATTTTTATTTTCATCAGAACTAAACTGGCCGCTGTAAGTTTAGGCGCAACCGCTGCCTTCTGTACATAATTTCTCTGTGGCTCATAAATCAAAAATGTAAACTTATCAGCGATTGGTTCTAATTTCTTTTGTATCAGTTCTTTTACTGTCTGCCAATCCAAACCACCATTTCCACACCCAAGTGGTGGAATGGCTACTGATTTCACATGCAATCCCGGAAGTCGTTCTACCAAAACATCTAACGCTGTTTCTATATAGCTTATTTTAGAATTTTCACGCCATTTATCTTTCGTTGGAAAGTTTACAATCGTAATACCATTCTCTACAAACGTATGGATTGTCCCAACATGCAGTGTTTTATCTTTGCAGGCTTTTATATAGGCTTTATTATTTTCTGGAAATTTCAGCTTGAACTGATACGCAACTCCCTTTCCCATGTAGCCCTCACAGTTGACTGTATTAACTAAACACTCTGCACCAGACTGAAACATATCTCCAGTTGTGTATTTAATCAACACAACCACCTCCTCTCGTTACTCAAACCATTGGGGCATCACCGTAATAAATGGCGGTGGAAAGATAACACCTTTCTGTTTGAGCATATCTGCTACTTTGTTTTCAGTTTCTTTCGATGAAACATAGATACACTGGAAAGCATCAACTGGAATAACCAATGGGCTCAGGCATTCCGCCATCTTTATCTGTCTGGCGTCCTCGTCATTCTGCCCTACTCTGGTAAGGATATCCCAGTCAATCATTTCAAAGCCTTCGTCATAATCGTATAGCTGGCACTCTTCCAACGCCAATGGGTGCTTAGGTAAAATGCGGAAATTATTGCGTCTTGCCAAACTTCTGGTAATACAAATATAAATCATTTCTTCGCCCACATGCGTTTTTTTCACAGCCACATCAAAAGCTGAATATGGGTGAAAATGAAATGGAATATATCCGTCCAGACCTAAAACTTCTCTCTTACGTATAATTTCCGGATCTGCAACATCTCCAAACGTTACTGTATTCTCCCTTAAAATCTTTCTTGGCACAAGTCCAAAGTCAATGATCGATTCCAGGTTTTTTAACTCTGTTAAATGATATAGAAGTTTCCCTTCTTTCGCATCTTTTAATCCCATTGTTCTCCTCCTAGTATAACACACTTTAAACTTTAATCACAGAGCTTTTGTATGTTCCGTCAATGTGTTTGTTTCCATAAACAAATTTTCCTTTGTACCCATTATATGGTTCCAGTATTGATACGTCAATCCCATTAACGTGCCTTCTCTTTCTCACTCTTTGCATAAGGAAGCGACTGCTCTGCTGCTACTTCTTCCATTTGAAAGTATTCTGGCAGTATCTTTTCTTCCCGGAAACTAAAATACCGGTTCTCAGCCACCACGATATGATCCAGTACCTCAATCCCCATAAGATTGCCTGCTTCTGCCAATCGCTTTGTCACTTCTATATCATGCCGGCTTGGTTCTGGATCACCGGAAGGGTGGTTATGTGCCAAAATGATATTACTGGCATTGGATAAAATTGCAGATTTGAATACTTCTCTTGGGTGAACCAGTACACTATTTAGCGTTCCCATACCTACCACGTTGACGTTAATGACCTGGCTTTTTGTCCGAAGGTTCAAAATACAGAACATTTCCCGGTCACAATCTTTTAAAAAATCCTGAAAGAGTTCTGCTACATCACAGGGATTTTTTAATTTTTTACTGCTGTATAGAGGTGGTTCTTCCACCAAGCGTATACTTACCACATCTATTTTATGTGTCCTCTCCATGTTCTTCCTTTCCAAAACAAATCTCCAGCATAATTCCCTCCGGCAGATTTTTTAAAAGTCTTTCCAACTGTTCTAAATTCATTTCTATTTGATATGTTTCGGCCATTCTGCCACCTTTCCCATGATATGCAAAAAGAGTGCCTGATAAAACACTGCACTCTTTTTGTACTATCCTTTTTCTACTTTACCGACTTATAATTTTGCTGTTGCCCAATTCTTTTTCTCGTCTGTCATACCTTTTCCTTTACAGATAAAAGAAAAAGTTCCTTTCAATTTACATTACTCCTGCTTTGTCTGCAACGCCTTTTCGTGAAGGTTGGTATTGAAAAGCGCATACAGCGGATTATCTTCTTTTTCCATACGGTTATCAAATGGAATACAGGTATTTCCATACTTAATGATCCCCGTACCGGAAGGAGAGTTATCTACATATTTTAGCTGTGCTTCTGGAATTCCTGCTGCAGTGGATAATTCCTGACTGTCTACATTGGACTGCTTTAACAGGGCAATAAATTCACTGTTTCCCAGCATGGTCATTGCTGTATAATTCTGCAGCATATCAACTAAATTTTGGGTGATTCCAGTGCATAATCCGCCTTGTTTCCTCACTTTTTTCCAGAGACTGAACAAAAATTTCGCACTATATTCCCGGTCAAGAACGGTATGGAACTCATCTATATAAAGCCAGGTTGCCCTTCCTTTCTTTGCGTTTTCTGCAATCCGGGCACTGATATTTTCCAACATGACCAGAGTGGAAATGGCTCCCAGCTCTTTCCCCAGATCCCTGGTACCATAAACAATGAACCTTGCCTGTACATTCACATTGGTATGGTTATTGAAAATATTTAAAGAGCCATTTACAAACAGCTCTAACGATAAGGCAATATCCTTTGCCTCTTCCTCCGGCTGCTCCAACAGTAGCTCATAAAATTCTGACATGGTAGGGATATGCTTTTCCCTTGCCTTTGCAATGTCAATATACAGCTTTCGTACACAACGGTCTATAATGGATTTATGGCGGCTGTTTAGATTATCCCCGTAACACTGTTCACACAGCCCCAGCATAAATTCCCCTTTATCCCGGATATATCCCTGGGAATCGTTTAAATCCAGCGCCCAGACGTCCATCTCCAAAGGATTGATGTAATTCTTTGTATAGGTAGACAGGTTAATGATTGCCGCCTGGTTTCCCAGGGCTTCTGCAATATCAAAATATTCCAGTGTCGGGTCGATACAGATAATATCATCATCTGTTCCTAAGAACACCTGCAGCATTTCTGACTTACTGAAATAGGATTTTCCGGAGCCGGGGACACCGAATACCATTCCATTTCCATTCGCCAGTTTTTTCCGGTTTCCAATGCAAAGGTTATGAGAAACCTGGTTAATGCCATAGCAGACACCAGACTTCTCGTTTAATTCCTGTACATTAAAGGGAAGAAGGGCTGCAATATCCCTGGTGAGCATGGTCCGCATTGTGCTGATCTGCCGGTTTCCCACTGGAAGTATGGTATTCATAGCTTCCCTCTGCTGATAATAGTGGGTTTCAATCTGGCACATGCGTCCATTGCCGATATTTTTAATGGTTTCGGTTACACTGTCTAACTCCTTCTTGTCCTCTGCCATGATCAGGAAATTAACCCCTGTATAAAACAGGTTCTGGTCATTTTCCCGCACGTCGTCCATAAGATTTACAATCTTCTCCTTCTGGACTTTCTTGATATGGGAAATATCACTGGAAAAGTCGTTATTTTTATTACGGACTCTCTGCTGTTTTAAAATATCATTTTCAATGCCTAAATATTTCTTCTGAAGAACCTTATTTGCCAGTTCTTTTGGTACTGGTACAATACAGATTGTAGTAATACTGTGAACCGGAAGGCTAGTAATCTCATTTAAAAAGGTATCCGATAAAGAAGAAGGATATTTTTTAATGAATAATGCCCTGCATTTTTTCCGTTCCGTTTCAAAGTAGCCGGGGTAAAACTGCATATACCCTGGTGAAATATCGTTTTTAGGATCACCGCCCTTTTTTAATGCCTGTCTGAAATCAAAGGAGAATTGTTCCTCTTCCCCTATACGGTAAAAATTGAAAAGCACCCGCAGCCGCTCTTCTGCATTTAATTCTTCAATGCAGGAACCAAGTTCCCCAAAGTTCTGTTTTAAGGTAGCTTCAAAAGTGGCAAAAAATGCTTTTGCCTGTTCGTAAGATTTCCGTTCTACACATACCGTCAGCAGTTTTTCCTGTTCAATCCCCTGCCTTCCATCTACAATGCGCTTTTCAATGATCTGGTTATAGCTTCCACGCAGCCAGTTAAAACCATCTCCTTTTTCCTGGAAAAGAACATGCTCCCGGAAATCCTGCATATTTTTATTCCGGTTAAAAATGGTAATAAGAAAATATACATCAATGGCATTTACCGTCTTACAATACTGCTTTAAAATCCGCATCTGCTCTTCTGCACCTGCGGTTACATAATTAATGTCCAAAAAGCGGTATGTCCTGGAGTATACCCCCTTCCCTACTTCAAAAATGCCATTTTCTGCAATTCTCCCAATCCCCATGACTTCCTGAAGATATTTCGGGGATTTTACTGCTTTATCTGCTTTTTTTAACTGGTCAAACTTATCTGAAAAAATTGACAATCTCTAATTTCCTCCTTTCAGGCAGATGGGACCACAAACACAGCAGCTTCCATCTGCCGCTACATGTCTGTGTATCCCTCTCCTGAAATGGAGAGCAGGCGCTATTTCACGCCTTGATTGAATATTCTGGTCAACGGTACATCTTATACCACACCGCTGCTGCCGCACCAAGTACAATCATTACTACCGTTACGATCCCCATACGGATTGCCTTCTTTTTCACCACGTTGACGTCACCACCTTTCTTCTCTTTTTTCTGTTCCTTTTTCCTTTGCTGTACTTCCCGTTCTTCTTCCTGACGGGTTTCCATATAAATCTGTTTCAGCTCCTGCACCGATTCCGTAGAGCCATACACCAAAGGGCGGTTAAAAAAGGAAAAATAAATCATCTTCCCTGCAAACTGCCAGAATGTCAGCCCATGATAGTTATAAAACCCAGTCAGTGCCAGAGGTACAACAAAAGGGGTTGCCACATAACAGCTCAAAGTAATCCCTATTTTTTCATACAAAAGCAGGACAATCCCCGTTCCTACTCCCAATGCCAGTGCCGAAAACAAAAACTGTTTTGCTGTAAGTCCTAGAACCAGGGATTCTTTATAGTGCTGTAGGTCCTCACTTAATTCAATCTCCATACATAACCTCCTGTATCTGTTTTTTATCTGCTCTGTCTTCGTTCTTCCTGCATGGTTTTCTGTAATCCATGTTGATTGCAAAAGGCGGCAACCCCAGCCTGGTCAAACTTACGCAGCTCCTCCAGATGAAATTCCACCACCGCATACTGCCTCATACCGGATTGTGCTTTCCAGGGAAGCAGTGTTCCCAGTCCATGCTCCTGAATAAATTGGATATTTTCCTTACTAAAATCACCGCTGATACAGGCAGTTCCAGGCTCCAGACAATATCCGGGAAGGTTTACGGTCAAATCTGAAAACGGTTCCCACGCCCCATCTTCCCTGCTATACAGTTCCACATAAAGGTTCTGGTTTATTGCGTAATAATCTACCCTAAGTGCCAATTCCTCGGTTCCATACGCCCATTGAAAATCTGCTGTTTTGATTTTCTTTTGAAATTCTGGATTTTTTACTTCTCCCCGTTCCTGGTATGCCTGCTCATAGGCTGCATATCCCTCCGGATCCAATTTCTTTAAAGTTTCTTCCTGAAATTCAAACAGTGGATATTCCATACAGCCAGAACAGCAGATTTCTTCTTTTAACTGTCCAAGCCCGTTTTTTTTGATAAATTCTACGATCTGCTCCAGATCATAGCCTGGGAGCAAAAAGGTCTGGTTCTTTTCCAGCGGTATTCCCATGTCTGTGGTCAATTCAAAAAGTTTCCATATCTCTTCCTCATTTTCCGTAAACACACAAACTTTGATGTTTTTATCAGCCGGATAAGTTGCAACTTCCAGCCAGACCTCATAGCTCTCCCCATTGCCAAAATCCAGGCTGAGTTTTTCTTCCTGTTCCATCTACATGTCCTCCCTTCTTACCGGCTCCTGCTCTTTGCAGACAGAAGCCTTTCTTTTCCCTTTTCAAAATATTCTTCATTAATTTCAATGCAGATTGCATTCCGTTCATTTAAAAGTGCTGCTTCCCCCAGGGAAAACGAACCTGCAAACTGATCCAGTACCCACTCCTTTTCTTCTGTTACAAATCCAAGGATCTGCTGCAAAAGTTGCACTGGTTTTTCTGCCTGATGAATACGGGAGTTTTTCCCTGGCGGTTCAATGTCAAAGACCGTTGGAAGCATTCCCCTGGCGCCTGACATATAGTGGGATATTCCTGGCTCCGCCTTATCCTTTTTCGCATCTGGGCGTAAATTCCTGGCTTTTCCTTTCGTAAAAAATGCAATCTCTTCCGTATTTTTAGATTTTCTTCCCGTATTGGCAACGAAATTTCCTTTTTTCCAGGCGACTTTTGCATAATATTCAAGTCCTGCTTCTTTTGCCATTTTTTTCATCTGATAGAGGTATTCATAATTTTCCCCGTTTTCTTCCGGCATGAACTCTACCAGAAAACACCCTTTTTTCAACACCCGGTATTTTTCATCAAAGTCTTCCTGCGTATATTGAAAACATTCATAGGCCGCAAAATCCCGGTTTCCCCCTTTCAGGCTTTTTTTCAGGTCATAAGCATGGTCTGTAATAATGGCATCTATACTGTTATCTTTTAAAAAACTCAAATCCCTGCCATTTCCCTGAACCAGCATACAAGTTACCTCTTCTCCGTCCTGTTCTTTGGTAACCGTATAGACTCCTTTGGCTACCCTGGAAAAAAGCCCCTTTTCTATCCCCTCATAAATTCTTGCCCGGATACTGGGTTCTTTTACCTCTTTTACCTGTTCTACACAAGCCACTGCTTCTTTGAGGCTGAAGCATTCTGCGTCCTGAAAATATTCAAATAGTGTCATCTGTATCCCTTTTTCCTGCACAATCCTTTCCTCCTACAATCCCAGTGCCCTGGAAGTCAGGTTCTGCGCCCCTTTTACAGTGCCTACCGTCAGCGCAACCGTAAAGGTCATTTCCCCCAAATAAATCAGGGTTTTGGCCCAGTCCTCATAATCTCCGGTAAAGGTCGGAAGACCGGAAGAAATAAACTGGTTACACAAAAGGATTGCCAGTGCCATTGTGACTGCCTCAAAAACAACACTGATAAAATATTTCATATAGGCTACAAAGGTATTGCTAAGCCCCCGGTTTCCAGCCAGGGTACTGCTGGCAATCGCCCCAAAAGGTACAATTACCATGATTTTCAAAAAGCGGAAATAAACATTGTACAGAAGGAAGAAACCACAAATAATAACGATTAAAGACAGGAAAACAGCAAGTATCAAAAATACGATACTGGTTCCAAATCCCAAATCTTTAATCACTTCTGCCTGCGCCGGGTCAATGGATAACTCCACACTCTGGTTTTGCCCCAAATGCCCCACCAGGTTTCCACAGGAAGTAAACAGGGCTTTCATAATGGTAATGTTATAAGATACCAGCCACTGTGCAATGGCAACCCGGATAAACATACGAAGAATTGCTTCAAACCGGATTTCTTCCCGGATATCTACCGACTCTGCACAAAACCCTATGACGAAAAAAAGGACTACCAGGGCAGAGCCTATCCCAACAAAAAGGGGTTCAATCCCTTCAATGATCCCCCAGGGCCCGCCTCCTTTGAACCCGGTAGGGGACTGTCCTAAAAGTTCAAATACGAGGCTGACCTGGTTATTCCAAAATCCAAACACGATTTCCAAAAGTGCAAGGATCGCCTCTCCTAAATTAAACATCACTTCACCTCTCTTCTTATCTGCTTATCTCAAAAAGAAGAACGGTTTTAGCTAATTCCCAGGAAAGTAAGAACGGAGGAAATGGCTGCCATAATAAGCCCTGCAACAATTCCTTTAATGGCACTGTTCATAGAAGAGCTGTCCTGCTGCTGGTAAGCCTGTGCAAATTCCATCACGTTTTTTGCTAGGATAATCACACCCACCGCACCGATAATACTGATTACCAGCGTCTTTAAGTTCATAAGCGGCTGTGTTACGTCACTTACCCCGGAAGCCATGACAGTCTGGGGGAACAGGGAAACAGTGGCAGCACTTACTGCCAGGACTCCCAGTAGAGATTTTTTCAAGCGGTTCTGTTTCTTTCTGATAACCTCTTTGATCTTCATATTTTTTTACTCCTTTTCATGTGATTGATACCGCATTACGCAAAAAGACAGATTTTTGAAAACCTGCCCTGCGTAATGCAAAAACTACAGGTTTCCAAAAATCTGCCTTCTTTAATCCGAGGCTGTTTCTTTTGTAAATTTTTTACGGATTTCCTTCATCTTTTCAGCACTGTTTTTTATATCTGCCATTTGAAGGATTTTATCATACGAAATTCCAGTACCAATGGCAAGCATGATTTCCCCCAACTGTTCCTCATTATAAACATGGCTTTCCAATAATTCAGAAAGTTTTTCTTCCTCTGTCTGTACCGGTTTTTCCATTTTCTTCGGCGGCCTCACCTCCTCTACCGTTCTCTCCTTCTGGTTCTCTTTCAGCTCTTCCTCCGAAAAAATCTTCTTAGGAATAGGCTCATAAGAAAAAATTTCATCAAAAGACAGTTCCACAATCTGAACATCTTCTCCCTGTTCCTTTTTCTTCTTATAATAATCCAGGGATTCTTCACTTAAAATCTGTACCGCCTGTTTTTTGGCAGCCATTCTGTCATGGATATAAGGCGCTGCCCCGCCATCTTCTGTTTCCGAAAATCTGGAGTGTGCAAACGTATTGTACTTCTTATCAATAATGGGATCACAGCCCCTGATTAACAAAATACACTCTGAGTTATCCAGCTTTCGGGTTTCGTCCGGTGTCAAAAGCTCACGCCCCAGCACATCATAATTCCGGGAACTGCTCCCCTGCCGGCCTTTGGTTTCCCCACTGCTTTTTTTATCAATGGTTCCTTTTCCCAGGGACTCACTGATATACTTATGCGTGGACTGTTCATTCCCACCAAGATATACCAGGGAATCATGAGGTAAGCTTCAGCTCATCCTTCGAAAAGGACTTGCATCCACTCCCTCCCAAACCGCACGTACACCTCTCGATGTATACGGCTTTCCGCTTATCATTTGCGGTGTTACGAATGAATTAAATTATGGCATTCGGGGCATACCACGAGTGTTTTCCGTCTCCTTTTTCGCATGAGTAATACCCACTCTGTATTTCCCTTTAAATCTTTGAGTTTCTTAACTTGGTGTATTACCAGATTTCTACAGTCTTTTTGGCATAATTCACAAGTATGACGTTCCACTCTCTGTTTGAGAGTGTTAGTTTTGGCATATTTTGAAAACTGCGGAAGCTCGCTTACATTATCAAACTTTGTAGCACATTCCTTCCGTTTATAACCATCCCTGTAGAATGTTGTTGTTTTCATTCCCTGCCTTGTTTCATACGCAACTGTAAATAATTCGTTTCTGCAATATCTCCGCTTAATCTCATGAACGTTCGTCTTATACTTGCACGCAAATGTTTTATACATGCTGTATTTCATTACATTGGCAAATCTCCCTATTTTAAAGGAGTCATTCGCTATGGAGTAATAATTATATAGTCCACGGACTTCTGCATTGTATCTTGCGAGAATTTCAATATCGCTCTGGTTTACCAGTTTTCCCCTATGAAGGGCTACAAATCTCTCTTTTCCGTTTTCGTTGATTTTGATTTTCATTGCTTTGTATTCAATTAACTTACCTACCCATTTTTCGCGTGGAACGTACAGTTTAACAACTCCTGTCTGACATCTCTGAACCCTTCCGTTAGAAGCCTTCTGTAGCGTCTGCACTCTTGATACCGTAATGTCGTAACCTAGAAATCTTGCTCTGTCTCCAGTGTGCGTAACCTTTGTCTTAGTGTCTGACATTTCTAATTTCAATGCTTTTTGCAGGAATATTTTCACGTCTTTCTTGATAGCTTCTGCGTCTGCTTTGCTACCAATAACCCCGATGATAAAATCATCCGCATATCTCGTATACTGCACCCTTTTATAATTACTGTCGTTATAGACGTAAGGTGTTGTAGATTTTTCAATCATTTCCAGTTCCTTAAGATTTTTGCATCTGATTTTCTTTTCTTCGTCAGACAGACTATCCCATATCTCTCTGCCCTTTTTCCTATATCTGTATGCCTTACCGACACTGGACTTATATGCAGTAGAAAAATGTTTCTTCTTGGCTTCTGTATTGAAGTTTTCTGCATAATTTTCCATAAATTTGTCCAATTCATGAAGGTAAATATTTGCCAGCACTGGACTGACTCCCGACCCCTGCGGCACTCCGCTATAGGTTCTGTTGAATGTCCATTGTTCCATATATCCTGCTTTTAGGAATTTCCATATAAGCTGGATAAACGCTTCGTCATCAATCCTCTTTTTCAAGAGGTCGATAACTACATGGTGGTCGAAACTGTCAAAACAAGCGTGTATATCTCCTTCCACAAACCAGTTCGCACCAGTAAAGGTGTTCTGTATCTGTTTCAGTGCTGTCTGACAGCTTCTGTTTGGTCTGAACCCATGTGATTTATTACTGAACACAGGCTCATAAATACTCTCCAAAATCATCTTAACGACTTCCTGCACGAGTTTATCATCCCCTGACTGAATACCCAGAGGACGTTTTTTACTGCTGTTTTTCTTTGCAATATATTCTCTTCTTGCAGGCTTAGGTTGGTAACTTCGGTCTTTTAAGGATAAAATAATCCTCTCAATTCTCTCGTTACCCATGCCATCAATCGTTGTTCCATCAGCTCCGGCAGTCATACTGCCATCATTTGCGTAGATATTTTTATACGCAAGCCAATAAAACTCCGGATTGTACAGATTTCTGTATAATCTCTGAAATCTGTAAGTTTCATTCTTTGACTTTTCCATCAAATTTTTCAATACCTCAGTTGGATTTCTCAATGCCTCTCGCACCTTCCTTCATTTTAGTATTTTCTGATAAGCTGCTCCCCTTCGCCATGTGAACGTCATTAACGTCTCGGACTACTATGGGAGCTGTGTGACCATGCCTGTTACCAGGTTTAGGTCATCCCCAGTTAGTAAATACAGGATTAGCATTCAGTGTTGTCGGCACCGACTTTCGCCATTTATCCGCTGTCTTGCGGTTGCTCTTTCATGAGTATCGCTTGCTTTCATAACTGCGAAATGAAACCAACATGAAAAGCATACGTTTCAATCCTTTTCGTATGCGGGGCACAGGTTCCCCCACTCTGGCTATCGTTTAGGCAGTTTAGCTTTGTACCTCATACACTGATTTTTATTCTTAAATATTCTGACGCATAGGATTAGCGCCTTTCCTATTTACGTTCCAACTGGAACAACAACATGCTACACTCCCCTTCGGGTTTCCCCTCTCGGATAAGTTGTAGAATAATAGGTTGTGATTTTTCATCACCTGATACTTTTACCTACCGCTTGCTAAAGGCGGTATCCTGTAAGTACCACGTCGCCAATTTATATTGCGCTGGCGACTTCTGGGCGCACGCAATTACCTGGTATGGTTTCCCAGGTTTTCTCAAACAAAGCCTTAATCTGGGCAAGGTTTTGGATAAAAATGGTACAGGAAATATTCCTGGAACGCATGGTACTAAGAAGGCTGCAGTAGTCATCTGGCAATGGCACGTTGGCAAATTCGTCCAGCATAAAATTGACGTTAATGGGGAGTTTTCCATTGTAATGGAAGTCTGCCTGGTAATACAATTCCTGGAAAATCTGGGAATAAAGCATACCAATTAAAAAGGCATAACTCTTATCCGAATCCGGCGTTACACAAAAAAGTGCAGTCTTCCGGTTTCTGTCCCCGTCAACACCAAGCCCAATCTCCTCAATCTCCATTTCATCATGATCCAGAATCCGCAAAATTTGTGGGTTCTGTAACAATCCCAGCCTTGCATTTGCGGAAATGATGATACTCCTTACCGTATCTCCGGCACCCCGGACCACTTTATTATACTGGATTAAAGCAGGGTGATTGCTTCCCTTTTTTCTCTCCAGTCTGCGGAAACGCCGGTCTAAATCAGAAGGGGAACCGTCTGCATGGACTTCCGCCTCATTCAAAAGCTGCAGAACCATACGGAAATTCCTTTTCTCCATTTCACACTCCTGCCACACATAAAGAAAAATGGCCTGCAAGTACAAAGACTCGGCTTTCTCCCAGAATGGATCACTGGGCTGTGCGTTTTTCGGTGTGGTATTATTGATCAGGTTGGTAACCAGTTTTACAATATCTGTTTCAGAGCGGATATAGCGGAATGGATTATATCCGTTAGACTGCTCCATTTCCACCAGGTTCAGCACCCGTATCCGGTATCCATGCACTTTCAGCATACCTCCGCAGCATCTTAAAATCTCCCCTTTGGGATCTGTAATGATCTGGGAAGCCCTGCTTAACTGAAGGAGATTGGGTTTCACCATGAACAAGGTTTTTCCAGCGCCGCTTCCTCCGATTACCAAGACATTTAGGTTTCTCCTGGTCTTTCTGGTATTCATGGACAGCCTGACATTCTGGGATAAGATCAGGTTATTGTGTTCATCTTTATCCGCAAACTGCTTTGCCACTTTTTTCGGATCTGCAAAAACAGCGGTACCAAATTCCTGACCTGGCATATAGTTTTTCCGGCTGGTGACATACATGACCATACCAATCACATATACAAAAATCCCCAAAATGATTGCTTTTAAGGAAGTTTCGTTCCAATAATTGGCAAACGGGGCTACCATCACCTGATCCAGACGGTTTAAAAAATAATTGATATCCTTTCCGGGCTGATAACACACGTTCAAGAGATAACCTCCATAGCCGGAAGCTATGCCACCAATAAGATACATGCCCCAGGACTGTTTCTTCTTTTTCTGAATTACTCCGGTTCTCTACCTCCTTCGCCCCTGTATGGTTCTTCTCCCTGCTTCCAGGTTCTGTTGTGCCTTCCTGTAATTCTGCTCCCTTCTTCTGCGTATCTTTTCCTGCTCCTGTCTGGCACGTTCCCTGTGTACCGGGTCATAGCTTTCCCTATATAAATCTTCCCCCGAAGTTTTTCTAAGAAAACGGTCCTCCAGGTCTAAAATTGCATACTCCTTCTTCTTTTCCAATCCTGCAAAAATCGTCTTATGGTCATTAATCCAGCTAATTTCCGATTTATCCAGCCAGATAAATTCATTCTTACGGTACGGAATCCTGGTTTTGATATGATGCTCTGTTTCTTCATATACCAGCTTCTGGTCTATGGTAATGGCATTCACACCTGGATTGTTCCGTTTCTCCTTTTGGATACGCTGAATGACCTGCATCTTTTCTTCTGTTTCCTGGCTGCTTCCAGTGCTGCGTCTTTGGGCTTCCTCTTCCCCAAACAACTGTTTCCACTGCTGGGAATCTACCAATTCTTCCATCTGTTCCGGTGTCCTGGTCAGTGTCACCGTACCTTCCTTCCCTTTCTCCAAAATCCCCTGTTCTTCCATGTAACAGATAATCGGCCAGATCTGAAGCCAGGTCATATTCAGACGGGAACGGACATCACTGATCTTCTCCACCTGGTTTTTCGCCAGCTCCCGCGCAACCAGTTCACACTCCTTCGGCTCCGGCAGGGCAGGCTTTTTTACTTCTTCTACCAACTGCTCCACCTTATCCGGCTCTGCATTTTCATAGTATTCATCTAACGTCCCAATATTGGAATGTTCAATTTTTGCCATCATGGACTGAATACGGGGCGCTGCCTGGGAATGGAACAAAATTTCACTCATACCGTCCTTCTCATTCAAATCCGGCAAAATGGAATATAAAATCCCATACTTATTTGCCAGGGCTTTTACCCGCTCCATGTCTTTTGTTTCAAAACGGAAAACCTGCAAATCACCTCCCATTTTCAGGAGCTTTTGTACAGAAGTTTTCCCTGACAGTTTTTCCTGGTCCAAAACTTTTTTAAATACCGCACAAATATCTTTTACAAACTGCCAGCCTGTATTTCCCATTTTCAGAATGATTTCTGCGCCTTCAAAGGAAACTTTAATGATCTGTGCCGCATCTTGTATTTCACTCATGCTCTCCCTCCTATCCCATTGCCCTGTCCTTTTTTACTGGAACAGCCGCCTTTATTTTTCCTTCTGTAAGCATGGCTTCCAGGTCATACTGGATATTTTCCTGTTTTAAGAGAGCCTCCAGCATGTGGTTTGCTTTTTCCTTTTCATAGGTCATATATTGAAGCTGAAAAATATAATTCTCAATCTGCAAAATATTTTCCGGAACCTGAAAAAACGGTTCAAGGTAATGGGAAAGGATACGCTCTTTTTCTTCCTTTCCTGCATGAGGCGCCTGTAACTGCAAAATAATTTTTTCTACCTCTTCCATAGACTCCTTATGAAAAGCAATGCGGTACAAATCCTGTTTCTGCTCCCTGGTAAGAAAGGGCTGTTCCTTTTCGGCAGCTTCCAAAAGGGAAAATGTTTTTACCACATGTTCAAGTTCTGCCATTTACACACCCGCCTTCCGTTTCCGCATCAAAAGGATAATTTCCCGCATTTTTTTCATTCTCTCCGGTGAAGGGCTGTTCTCCATCACCTGAAGGATTTCTGCATCTGCCAGCCCGCTTTCTACGCACTGGCGGATTTCTTCCAACTGCTCTGCGGACAGGTTATATTCCAGGATCTTCTCCACAACACTTTTGGGTACTTTTTTCCCAAGCATGGCAATCCCAAGCAGCCGGCGCTTACTTTTTTGCAGACCTTCTGCTGTTTGTATGCTTTTTTCTTCCAATACCACTTTTGTTTCCCTGGAAACAGCTTCTGTTTTTTCCCTGTATTTTTCTGTTTCTTTTTTCAGATCCTGAATTTCCTGCTCTTTCTTTGCCAGCTTTTCTTTTAATTCCTGTATGTTTTTATCTTTATATTGCAGGTTCTCATACAGGTCTTTGATCTCCTGGTTTTTTTCTTCAACAACATGCTCCTTTACCAGAGAGGACAAGGCTGTAAAACGGTCATTGCTTTCCCGAAACTGCTGAATGGATTGTTCCATGATCCCCATAAGGTTTTTCATATAAGAACGCATTTCTTCATCTTTCGGAACTTCTTCTTTTGCCTTTGACTCTTCCAGTTGTATCCGCATGGTCCGCATACGACTGGCCGGCAGTTCATTTCCGGCATAGGTTTTCACCTCTTCCAGATCCAACCCGTTTTTTAAGCCTTCTACGATTTCCCGTACCTGGAACTGGTTATAATTTCCTTCACATAAAAAGTCGATTTCCCCAATCCCTTCCATAAGTCCTATGATGATTGCTTTCATCACCGGGGCTTCCTGGTTACTCTTAACTACCTTCTGGATATCCGAAACAGGAAGACCAAAATCCAGCCCCATAGAAACTGCGTCCATCTGTTCCTCTTTTAAAACTTTCCGGCATTCTTCCAGATACCGTTGTCCTTCTACTGTCATTTACCCTCCTTTTCCTCTGCCCCTTGCAGACGGTTCCCTATTCTTTTCCTTCTGCTGTGCTTCCAACATTTCTTTTTCTTCTGCTTTTTCACGCAGACGCTCTGCAATCCTTTTTTCTTTTAAGATTTTTTTCCGTTCGATCCGCAAACGCTCCTCTTTCTCAAAGAAATAAGCGTCGGTCTGTTCTGCCTCAGACAAAGAATATCCCATTTCTTTTAACTGCCCAAGAAGGTTTTGGTATGTCTGGTGGTCTTGAAAAAATTCCTGATACCCTTCCTGATAAAGTTCTGCTTCCATCTGTTTTTCCTGCAGCTTATTGAGAAGCAGAAGCATTTCCTCATAAGGAAGCATTTCTTTTCGTAACTGCTTTCTTGCCCTGCTGTTTTCCCAAAGCTGTTCCTTTGTTGCATCAGAAATGGCTTTCAACTGCGCCTTATCCTGTATGCGATAAGCTGCCAGAAAATCAAATTCCTCCTGCAATTTTTTCAATTTCTGGATTGCTGCCCTGTATTTCCAGGTTTTAGAATCTGCCATTGGTTTCCCCTGCCGGTACCTGCGAAGAAAGCGTTCCTTCTGGTATCTGGTCAAATGCCGCTCCCGGTATGGGATAAACACATACGTCCATTCTACCGGTATCTCCTCTCCGGTTATTTCCGGGATTGGAAGGCGTCCAAAACGCTGCCGAAGCCTTTCCTCTGTATACGCTTCCCCTAGCTGGTCCAGCCGCCTTGCCCTTCCTGCTCCGGGTTCCCGAACGGAAAGACGTTTTCTCCCCCGCAGCTCATATCCCATGCTGGAAAGATTTTCAAGAAATTCCTCATAAGAACCTGCGTCCTGTAATGCCTGATCCACATCTCTTTTAATCCGCCTGTCCCGTTCCGAAAGAGATGTTTCTTCCTGTCCTTTTTGTTTACGTTTCTCCTTTACCTCTTCCAGATCAAGCACAGATAAACCATGCTCCCTGCATATCCGGTTGGTCAGAGGCTGGATAATGTTTTCCCAATCCCCGTTTTTATAATCGTATTTATATCCTGTAGTACAGCGTACCGAATTAAAAATAATGTGCCCATGAATATGCTCCGTATCATTATGGACTGCATAAACCGCTTCAAAATCCTTCCCAAGAAATTCTGTCACAAACTCTCCTACCACTTGGAAGGCTTCTTCTTCCGAAACCTCATCTTCCTCAAACGAAAGAATGAAATGGTAGCCCTGCCTTTTATCCAGCTTTCCAAAATGACGTTTGGTATCTACCATCTGGGATAATGCCTGTTCGGGAATACAGTTATGTCCACAGACATAGCGGCCATGTTCTGTTTTCTCCGGGTTCATAATATAGCGAAGACCGTTTGCCAGATGTTTTGCCGGATAACCTGTTTTTGCCTGTTTCATGTGCAGGCACTTTGTAATTGCCATAGCCTACAGCCTTTCCTGCACCTGGCTTACCAGCGTTTTTATCTGCTTCAAAAACACATACAGACGGTGTTTATCTTCTCTGGAATAAAGGGCACTGTTATTGTTATGGGTAATCTGATTGATGTTTACACCAATCCGGTTGATTTCCTGGTTCATGCGTTCCAGTTCCTTGCGGATTTCCGGGTAATCCCTGGGACGGTTGGTAATCAGCATACGAAGATACTGGGAATCAGAAAGCCCCATCTTTTCTGCCTGTTTTTGTAACTCTTCCAGCTCCCATGAATACAGCCGGATTTCTTTTCTACATTTCATTGCTTCTTTTTTCATGCTCCCCCTTTCCTTATCTTTATCACAGATTTCATCTACTGATTTCTACTTCAACGCTATCTGCTGTCAACTTCTAAGACCTGCTATCGGTCACTGTATAACTTCCCGGCGTCCGGACTGGCTATGCCAGTCCTCTGCAAGATACGGATTTTACCGTACAAAATCCCATCTTGTTAGGGGGATACCCCCTAATACCCCGGATAATATAGATAGCAAAACGCAGATACTGATAGCAGTCCTGCGTCCCATATAGGGAAAAACCGATAGCAGTTTCAAACATCTGCTATCGGTTTTTCCATTTCCTGCTTCTGTTTCTGCTAACAAAACCCCAGTTCTGTTAGCAAATCTGCCAGCCTTCTGTATCTGATGTGACAGCAGTTCTTCCATTCTGCTATCAACGCTTTTCCACAGACTACATGCAGGCTGCTCCTTCTTTTGCAATTTTTCTCTTTCCAACAAGTATGGGAAGACTCCTGATGGACCATTTGCCGCTTTGGGTTTCTCTTATGAAATTATTGGTTTACCTGTTCTTCCAAACGCTCCAATGCCTTTTCAAAAGCTCCAATCCCACTGAAAAAGGAAGAAAGCCGAATATCTTCAAACAGATATGGCATGGCTTTGTATAGTTCCAGAAAAATATAGTACAGTACATCAACAACAATGGAATTTCCTGCCTGTTTGTAAAGCTGGCTGTTGCTTATGCCCGCTTCTTTTGCTTTCCAAAAATCCGTATCAGAAAATCCCATAAGGCGGAAGCACTCTAAAGGTGTCAGCCTCCGGATACGGATCAAAGACTCCAAACGATATATATCGTTTGATGTGGTAAGCGTAGGGCAGACTTCCCCATGCTCCTGTACCCTTCCCCGTTTTTCTACAGACGGATAACTGAGATTTGCAACACCATTTTCCAAACATTCCTCATAACCTTTCTGTGTCTTTTGACGTACCAGAATGATATTATCTTTCTGTACAGAAGTAAGGGTATGGCAGACCTCTTTCTCTCCCAGTTCCAAGGTCTGCACAATCCTGCCTTCCGGATTGTACCTGCCCCGGATTGCCCCAGGGTACTTCTCTACAATCTTTGGCTGGTCATGCCCTGCCAGAACAGTACCGCAGCTTCCCAGTGGGGAATAAATGGTTCCACTTGAACCATAACCGGTATGAATATCCCCTACCTGTAAGATTTTTGGCTGTTGGCCTCCACCTCCGCAAGCAGTTACTGTAGGACAGCAGCCATCTGGCAGATAAACCCGTCCAGTCTGTTCAAACACCCCTTTGATATTTCCGGCCCGCTTCACCCGGTTCTCCCGAAAAACCTTCAGGCTTTTTTCATCTGGCTCAAACAAGAGGGCTTTTCTCTCTTCCATATCTTCAATCAAACGGTGTACTTTTTCCTGGGACAGATAATATTTTTCCTCTACCGTATCCTCCAGAATATCCATAAGACACTGGAAGGACTCCAAAGGTTCCGGAAACTGGAATTTCCCATTATCCATTTCCTTCTGTATCAAAATCAGATATACCCTTTCCCTGTTCTGGGGTATTCCATAATACTTTGCATTAAGAACACTCCAATAGGTATGATATCCGTATTCATGCAGTTCTTCTTCAAATAACCGGAATGTGGTATCCCGGAACTTTTTTCCTACAATATTTTTCACATTTTCATAAATCCCCCATACTGGTTTTACTCCCCGTATCATACGGAGCCACTCCACCAGAAGGGAAGAACGTGTTTTATCAATATCATGGGAACCACACATGCTGCAGGTGTCCCTTTTAGAATAATGTACCTGCAGAGGGTTATACTCATGCCCGCAGCTTCGGCATTTCCAAACCGCCCCTGCCTGCTTACCTGCCAGGGAAAAATCCTGACAGGGGCTTCCGCCGCAGATCATGTTAAACGGTTCAATCTCCTTTTCGTCCACTTTTGTAATATCTCCCAGATTCAATGTTTCACTTGTACCATGAATCGCACAATAACTCTTTGCCGCATATTTATCAAACTCACAAAAATTCACCAAACTATATTTCATTCCTCATGTTTCATGAGGTGTAGCTACACATTTTACCTAGGATTACTCACTTATTTCCTCCTGTCTCCTAAATTTTTTTTATAGTCTTCATGAGAAATCCACAGCTACAAACGAAATATCCATCTGGCATTACCTTACAATCATAGAATCACCCCTTCCCGTATCCAGAGTTTACCCTTCTGTCAAAAATTCTGTTGGTCTGCATCACCTCCTTTCCTACGCCCCCTTTTTCGGATTGGTTATTTCTTTCTCACCGCTCTTCTTTCCTGATGTCTGCCAGCACCCTGGACACATACACCTGCCTGGGTATCCCCATGCGGTATCCCTGCCGCTCATAGCTCTCTTCGATAAACGCAACCCGTACACGTCCATGCAGTTTCCTCTTTCCTATCCACTGCACTACTTTTTCCATCTCCGCTTCGCATTCGTCGATCTCCCATTTTTTGAAACATTCCTCATCATAGCTATTTTCCAAAAGAATACCCTCCTATCTTGCCTGTGCTATCTGGTATGGTACTATGTTCCTGTGTCCTACCGTTTTTTCTATCTTTTGTATTTTTGTCCCTTTTGTTTTGGTAAGAAGCGCCCTTTCCTTTTCTACCAGGCTGGAAAGCTCCTGGTTTTCCTTTTTATACTGCAAAAAAGCGTTATAGTCTTTTCCCATAGGTGGAAGACGTACAAAAACCTCATAATTCATAAGGGTATATTTTCTTGCCAATTTTTTTACCGCTTGTCTGCCCGGCGGGTCATTATCCAAACAGAACTGTATATTCCTGATATGGGAATAGTCTTTTAAAAACTTTTCCAAAGGACCATCGGAAAGCATTCCAAGTACCAGGATATTGTTCTGGTAATCTCCCCGCAGTTCCATATCGGACATGGCATCAATCGCCGCCTCATATACATAGAGCGTATCACTGTTTCGGTCTACCAGATTAACTCCATAAGTTTTGTCATTCCCAGTAACATCTCCTTTAAAGGGTTTTCCGTATTTATCCAGGATTCCTCTCTGGCTGGCAAAACGTGGGACACCTTCCGGGTCTTTTCCTACAAAAACCAGATTGTGATATTTTCCGCTTTCATATAAAAGTCCCTTTTTTATCCAGAAGTCGATCACCTGCTTTGACAGTCTCCTCTGCTTCATAAGGTATCCATATAACCGGCGGCTGGTTTCTGATTTTGGAGGCAGTACAAAAGGTTCTTTCGGTATCTCTTTTTTCTTCTTTGTATCTTTTGTCATTCCAATCTGTCTTTCCGGTTGAAATTTTTGCATAGTTTCAGTACGGATATATCCGGCAAACTCTAGCAGATATTTGACTGCCTCCACAAAATCCATGTTTCTGAAATATTCCAGAAAGTCAATGGTGCTGCCACCTACCCCCTGGCTAAACCGGCACCAGGAAGACCGGTTGAAGATCATCACAGAGTCCATACCCACTGCCTGATAAAACCTGCCTTTCCTTTTCAGCGGAATCCCTATCTGCTCCGCCAAATCCACTAGATCCACTGCCTTTGCAATCTGAATTTCTTCAGCCGTAAATTTTCCCATACTGCACCTCTTCATATTTCATATCCAGATAATGCGCCATTTCCGGGTGCAGAGCTTCAAAAGCAGTCAGGTAGCGGAAGCAGGAACTATGCTCCCCCTGTCCGATACAAAATTCCCGCAGGCTCTTTTTTGAATACTGAGCCGGTTGGTTACACCAACGACTTAGGTTGATATACATTCCCTTATAAACCTCCGGTGCCTGTTCCCATGCTGCATAGCGCATCAAATAAGCCAAGCACTTATAGCGCATCAAAATCTCAATCCGTATGAAAACGTCCCGAATATCCTTTGCCCAAAAATCCGGCTTCCCAGTTCCTTCCCAGTCATAACCGCACAGTACATACAGCTTAATTTTCTGGTAAGGAACTGGGATTACTTCCCGCAAAAGTTCCAGTTTTCTTACAATAAGTTCCTGATCTTTGATATGGTCAAAGGCAAAAATCATACCATTATCCAATTTTCCTGATGCCAGAAGTTCCATCTGCCTTTTCTGCATAATCCGCAGATCCAACCCTTGCCGGAACTGAAAACGCCTGCCTGTTTCCAGGACACTGGAAAAGATTTTTTCCCACCCTGCACAGGCAAAAAAGTTATCGTCCAGAAAACATAACTTCTTTCTGGACGGATCATAAAATTCTTCCAATGGGCTTGCTGCTACTGCACCCGTGCTATTTTTATTTACACAGAAACTGCACTTCCGAAAACACCCCCTGGTGAGGAAGCCAATGGAATAGTCCGTATAAAATTGGAACTCCTTCTTCTTTTTCTCTCCTGCACTGTTTTCTTTTACCATCTGGTCATACAAATGATAGTCCGGTGTATGGTGTTCAATCGCTTCTGGAAGTACCGGTGCTTTATCGTAAAAAAATCCAGTCCCTCCATAAATGGTTGTTTCCCTCGTCAAAATATGTTCCGGCACAAAGGTATCCGTAAACACTTTTGATACATAGAGCCGGTCATATTCTCCAGCCTGGCTGTAATCCAAAAGAAGCTCTGTTTCAAATCCCCGCTCCTTCCAATAAGCGGAGAGTTTCATACATGCCAAGTTGGGAAAACGGTGTCTTTTCCGGTATAAAAGGTCTGCATCTATAATTCCAATCCTCAACGCCTGCTCCTTTCCATACGGATATTTCCGGTTTTCTCTTTCTGGTGGGCAGCTTCCTTTCTTTCTTCCACTTCTTTTTCCCTGTTTCTTGCAGGACAATAGGATTTTCCATTTGCTTCCATGATTTCTGCAAATTCACAAATATGAAACACCCTTGCCCCTACCTGTGTGTGGTATTCATCAATATAGGTGCAAACCCGTTCTTCCCTTTTTCCATCTGGATATACAATCTCTATGGAGTCCCCGTCTGCTATGTTGAACAGGGTATGATAATGACTGTCAATAAACCGTATTCTTTTTTTCTCTTCCATGCTTCTCACCTCATATTGCCAAAGAAAGGACAGCCGTAGCCGCCCTTTCCCAAGTTTAAAAACTGATTTTTATTTCCTATGCCTTTTTCTGTCTTTTTCTGTAATAAAGTAAACCTGCTACCATACCTGCGCTTACACCAAGAGCCAGCAAAGGCAGGAACCAGTCGGTATCATCACCGGTTTTTGGTCCCGGTTTGACGGTACCTGGTGCTTCCGGTATTTTTTTATTCTGGATTTCTTTTACCATTTCAATGACTGGTGTTTTATCATTCTGGTAGCTGAATACAATCTCCCACTCTTCTTCTGTCTTCTCATATCCTTCTAAAGCTGCGGTTTCTTTCAGCACATAGGTAATCGGTTCTTTGAAAGTACCATTTTCATAAGTTCCAATCGGAAGCAGGCTGGAAACTGCTTTTCCATCTTTCCCAGTCTTCAGGCGTTCTACTTCTTTACCGGTTTCCTTTTCCATGAGGACAAATTCTACTCCTTCCAGAGCCGCTTTGCTGTCCGCATCTGTTTTGACGATAACCAGTTGTCCCATAGCACGCTCATCTTCCATTTTCACTTTTTGGATTTCACCCGTTTCTTCTACTGTAAATTCTACATCATTGGCTACAATATATCCGTCAACTGCCGCCTCTTCATGCAGGGTATAAGTTCCGACTGGAAGGTACTCAATCAGATGTTCTTCTCCGGTTGTCCAGGACTCTACCACTTCCCCGTCCTGATCCAGAATCTGCAGCTTCGCCCCCTCAATCTCTTTTCCGTCTGTAATATCTGTTTTGGAAATCGAAACTTTGGTATGGTCGTCCTCCATTTTTACCTTCTGTACTTCCCCTGTTTCTTCCACAACAAATTTCACGTCTTCCGCCCGGACATATCCCTGTTCGGTAGGCGCCTGCTCTTCATGCAGTACATACTCTCCCGGTTCCAGTGCATAGACTACATGGGGTTCTTTCTTAGATACCCACTCTTCTATCACCTTTCCACCCTGATCCAAAATCTGCATTTTTGCGCCTTCAATTTCCTGTCCGCCGGTTAAATCTACTTTTGTAAATTCCGTAATGGTAGGCTGGTTGGCAATTTCTTCTGAAAAGGCAAGAAGCTCAAGGGTCTGGTCAGTATAAGACGCATCAAAGGAATACACCTCATCATTTGGCAGATATCCCGGCTTATGCGCGACTTCCTGAATGTAATATTTTCCATGAGGAAGATCTGCCTGGAATACCAGTTTGCCCTCTTCATCTGTTGTTCCCAGTTCAATCAGGGCGTCTTTTTCTACAACCACTTCCCCGGCAGCATTTTGGATATCTTCCTGCGCATACAGCCCGAATACCACTCCTTCCAATGGTTTTCCGGTTTCTGCATCTTTTTTCAGAAGGCTCAGGAAAACTTTCTGTCGCTGATTGGTAAGCTCCATAGTCACATAATCTACCGCCACTTCCTGTCCCTGATATGCAATTTCAAATTCTTTTGCTTCCGGGTCAAGCACACAGTTCTGACCTGCTTTTTCTTCCACTACATAGTATTTTCCCACAGGAAGATTATTCAGGACTGCCTTTCCTTCTTTATCTGTCACCATACGGGCTACCAGGGCATCTTTTTCATATTTTACAATACGGTTTCCTGCTTCGTCTTTCTGTCCGTCTGGGGTATAAATGGTTTCCTTTGCATGAATGGCAAATTCTGCACCTTCCATATTCCCCTCTTCGTAGTCAAATTCATAGCCTTTCTCTTTGTCCATGACTTCTTCCCCTGCGAAGAAACTGCTTACCTGATTTACGAAACCTGCCACACCATTTTTCATCTTTGTCAGGAACTTTTCTTCTACTTTGGAAGCGCCAGAAAGTTTTTCTCCTTTTTTATGGATAGTAAGGCTTCCTACTGCTTCATCATTATACTGTTCAATAACCACAATAAATTTACCGGTTTCCTCTTCTACCTGGTGTACGGTATCAGAATCTACGGTAATGGTGATTGGGGCTTTCTTTGCTTCCTGGTAAGTTCCCCCGTCTGCAACTTCATTCAGCGGAATTTCCTTTCCGTCTTTTAAGAGGGCATTTTCAAATCCTGCCTGTACATAATTTTCCGGTGCTTCCACTTCTTCAATCCGGTAAGTGCCACATTTTAACTGCTCCGGTGTAATCAGGTATCCCTCTTCGTTGGTCCTGAACACAGATACCACTTCTTTTTTCGGATATCTTACGATCATTTCTACATATTTTTCTGCTTCCACATCATAAATCTTATAAGCTGCACTGTTATCCAGCACCGGCTTCTGTGTCTGGGCATCTTTTTTCACAATCTTGAAATAATACTGCAAAGGACGGTCATCAAACACACGCCATACCTGGGGTTCCCGGCTGTCTTCTGAAATCTGTACAATAAATGGGCGAATCCCTTTTAAATTTTCCGGAACCGTTGACTCAAAAACCACATAGGTTCCATAAGGAAGCTCTGGACTCTTTAAATATCCCTTCTTATCCGTAAACAGCTCTGGTACGGTGATTTTTTTGCCATTTTCCCAATAAGAAGCAGTTTCGTCTTTGCTGTAATCATACGTGATAAAGTCTTCCGGGGTATAATAAGAACCATTTCCCGGCTTCAAACTTCCGTCTTTTACACCAGACAGCTCACTGATGAGAAATACCTTAAATCCGGCTCCTTCTACCAGTTCTGTTTCTGTCTGCTCCCCGTCTTCTGAGATTTTGATAAGCTGAAAGGCCTGTTTCTTTACGGTTTCCTTTACAGTAACCTCCCGGTGTACAATCTGTACCTCCTGGCCCTCATACGCAACCTCTACGGGATACTCTGTTTCATCTAACAGATACCCTTCTGCCGGTTCTATTTCTTTCACGAAATAATTTCCAAGATACAGGTTTTTAAAATCCACCGTCCCTTCACTGGAAATTGTACCCTGCGCTACAAGTTCTCCTTTTTTATGGACAATACCGTCTTTTTTATTGGGGTGTTCAATATCTTGTGCTGCATATAAACCATATTTTGCCCCTACTAAGGTTGCGTCACCCTGGGAAATAAATCCCTGGGAATCCCGATCAATCTTACTTACATGAACTTCTCCCCGTACTTCCTCATTTTTAAAATCATGGGAAAAGGTATATGTGTAGGTACTGTCGTCCTTATATTCATAGAAGAAACGATACACCTCATCTGTCATATAATACTTATCCGGTGCCTGGATTTCCTTTACACTGTAATGAAAATTCAAAGGAATATCTGCATGGAACACAGCCATTCCTTCCCTGTCGGAAACAGCACGTTCCACCAGGCTTCCTTTTTCTGCCAGGACTGTTCCATCTGCCGCTGTAATGTCTTCTTCTGCAAACAGTCCAAAAGTCGCACCTTCCAGGGTAACTTCATCATATTTCGACTTTTTCACCACGTTTACAGAAATCTCCGGTCTTGCATTGGTAAAAACGGTTTCCCCCTGGGATAAATCGACATTCTGTCCTGCATAGGACAAAGTTACAAACTGGGTACGTTCCTGTTCCGTTTTCCCAATCACCAGATTTTCCGGTGCTTTCTGTTCCACAACCTTATATTTTCCAAGATACCGTTCTTTAGAAGCTGCGCTTCCGTCTTTCCCGGTTGTCAGGCTTTCTACCAGATCCCCTGCTTTATGCACCTTCGTCACTTTATCCTGGCTGTAAATATCCTCTGCCGCATAAATGTTATATTCTGCCCCTGCAAAGTCTGCATTTCCATATACAAAAGTCAGGTTTCCCTCTTCTCCGGTTACTCCGGTCAGAACCTCACCTTTTTTACGGATTGTGATTTTTCCTTTCTGTTCCTCATTCGTTACTGCAACAGAAGTTGTTTTTCCTGTTTCCAGTTTCACGTTAAAAGACTCTGTATTCAGCTTATAGCCTTCTGGAACAGAAATTTCTTTTAAATATACCGTATCCTGGGTTTTCAGAATTTCCACTTCAGAAGTACCGTTGCTGTCTGTAGCCGGCATCTGTATGAGAAGGTTTTTACATGCACTGTCTGAATAAATACCAAAAACAGCGCCGGACAGGTTTACTTTACTGTTGTTATCTTTTTTGGTTACCTTTACCCTTGCCAGGTCCAGCCACTTCACTGTAAATTCCACAGAAGCGCTTTCTTCCTCAAAAAATGCCCCATATCCAATATCCTGAGATCCTGAGCCAGTAGATAATACCAGGGTTTTCCACTGGGTTCCCATCTGCCCTTTCAGTTTACCGCTGTTCCATGTACCGGTTACCGTTTTCGGAGCAGTGAAATAAAATGTGGTATTTCCACTGATTTTTACCGTTCCTGTCTTCTTTGTGCTTCCACTATGGTAAGTCACATTCTCTGGCATTTTTAAAGTAATATAATTTCTATGGTCCCCTTTTAAGGTAAACTCTCCGGTACGCTGTTCCTTTCCACTCTCATAAGCCTTTGTTTCCTTTGGGGATAACGTGATTGCTGCTGTCGGAGGTGCTTCCAGGCTGTAAATATGTTGGATATATCCCCATACGCCGCTTGCCTTAATGTCTTCAAAGGTACAGCCATAAAAACCGTCCATGCCACAATAAGAATAAGCGGCAGCTAAATGCGTAAAAATATACTTCGTCTTCCAGTCAAAAGAGGGCATATACTCCCCGGTAATATCCCCAGGACCACCATATCCATAATAAAGGACTTTCTGTAATTCCGGGTTGCTTTCAAATTCATTTGCCACATAGTCCGAAGTCGGCGGGGAGGCCTTCATAGACTCCAGACAATATGCTACATGGCCATTTACAGTAAAATAGGAAGTGGAATAGTTACCCACGTTAGAGGGATAAGGGATTTTCTCTCCCTGTACTAAATGTACATTGCTTCCTTTTTGCTCCTCCATTGCTGCCGGAACAACCGATAAGAACATTCCCTTATCCTCTTCTGGTGTCAGATCAATTAACTCTGCACCTGCATCTGGCATTTCCGGTTCTTCCGTCAGTACCTCCGGTATCTCTGGGTCAGGGTCCGCCTCACCGTCCTCACCGGAGCCATCTTCGGTATGCTGGCTTACTTCTCCCTGGGATTCCTGTGTGCTGTTTTCCCTTGCTTCTACCACAATTCTTCTCATCATCTGATAGGAAGGGTTTCCGCTTAACGGATCAACACGATAAAATGCCTGGTAAGAACCTGGGGTATTGAAGTCAAAGGAATTGCCGGAGTCACCTTCTGCTTTCAGAAACGTTACCTTCACTTTTTCATCATTTTTCTGGAAACCTCTGTAATCTGTTTCCAAGTCAAAGGTTTCTCCGGCTTTTATGGTAAGATCCTCTGCATACACCAGTTCTTCTTCCATCAGTTGCTCCTTTACTTCTTCCAACTCCGGTAATGTTTCCGAAGCAGCCTCCTCCTGTTTTACTTCCTGTATCTGTACACGTTTCTCAGATTGTCCGGAAGCCAGTGCGGTAATCCCTGTATTGAGTAACGTAGAACAACTAAGAAGAAGTGCCAGAGTCCCTGCCAGCAGCCTTTTCTTTTTACCTTTCATCATAGCTTTGCTCCTTTTCATTTTTTCGTCAAAAAAAGCAGGCCACACAAGCCTGCTTCCCATTTTCCATCTTCTTTTTTGCATCTTTTGTATACGGTCTGTCCCGTATCCAATGCACCTGTCATTCCCCTTTCTATTCCCTGCTTCCTGCATGCAGCACTGCCAAAACAAGCTGCAGAACCAGCAGAAACAGACATAAGACCAGTTTCCCTGTCAGATACAGCAGTTTCCCTACTGCGATCACAATTCCTTTTACAACTTCCCATACGGTTCTTCCTACTGCCATATCTTCTTCCTCCTATTCTTCAAATGCCCCATAAAATTCCGCAAACCGTAAATCCTTTTCCATACAGGCTGTTTCCTGTTCAACCCTTTCTTCTGCTAGTCCGCTGCCAGCCGGTTCTTCCTGAACCTTCTCTGCCAACAGATTTCTATTGTCCAGGACTTCTGCCTGTGCCTGGAACACTGCTTCTTTTACGATTTTAGAAAATTGTTCTTTCTGGTTCTCCAGAAGGGTATTTAATAGCTTCATCTGCTGTACTTCTTCTTCCTGCTGCAAGTATTTAGCAAAATAAACGATTGCTTCTGCGATAAAATCGTCTTTTGTCTTGAAAATATCTTTGTTATATTCCTTTAAATAGCGGTATGCCTGATGATGTACTGGTCTGTTTTTATACAGCCGCAGTGAAGTTGTATATACTTTTTCCGTATCCATAATCCTTCACTTCCTATCATGCTGTCCGCATTTTCCTCTGTTTTGCCCGGATAATACTTTTCACTGCTTCCTCACAGCCCCTTGCATTGGCATGTATATCTGTCACAAACTGTACATCTTTTCCCTCATTGGCTCCAAAATGCTCTACAATAGAGGAACCGCCGCCCATAAACACCATTTTTGTCAGGTCCAGATTATAATGGTTTGCCTGTATAATACCATAAATTTCCTCTGCATAGGACTTCAAACAGTTTTTTATAACCTCCTGATACTGCTTCGGGCAGTCATAGCTTCCTGTCCTCATAAATGCTTCTGTAATGTATGCCGGTACCCCTGCCCCTGTTTTGGCAATGGCTTCCTCATTAACTTTTCCGATACAATACAGAGCTGCCTTATCCGAAATCGAATACTTCCCGTCCGGCATTCCGTCAACAAACTCTACCAGATCAGTTGTCCCTCCACCAATATCTACTAAAAGGCAATAACCGGGAACCGCTTCTAAAAGCGTATGGATCACCACATGCCCCTGCATAAAAACAAACACATTTTCCAAAGATACATGATAATGTACGCCTTCATAGCGGAAATGCAGTTCCTTCGTCTTTAACAGATATTTCTTAAAACTTTCTTTCTGCTGCTGAAACCTTCTGGGCGGCAGGGCAGCTCCCATTTTTACGGAAGCGTCAGTCAGTCCCCGGCACCGCATTTCCTGTGCCAGTGCTGCAAGGGTAAGAAGATAATAGTTTTCATTCTCTGTCTTATCCACGCATTCCTTTTCCGGAACTTTCCCTCCTACATAATAAAACTGGTTCTGGTATTCCAGAATGTGTTCCAGGCTGTCCGGCCTTGCCTGCAAGGGCTGGATTGCTGCTGAAAATACCGTATTTGCTGTTTTCATGTTACGATTTCCATGATCTATTCCAATAATCATTTTAGTTTCCATGTTCTTATCCTCCTGAAAGTTATAATTTGTATTTTATCTTGTCCTCTTTGGTTCTTGACCTGTTTCTTTCTTCTCTTTGTCCATCACAGGAAGTTTTTCAAACAGTTCCCCTATCACAGCTTCCATTTCCTGAAATTTCATTTCATCTGGCATACACAGGAAAACAATCACTGCGTCCGTCAGACGTTCCCCATTCTCTTTCCGATAAAGTTCTGTATAGGAACCCCAACAACCGTCCTCACCTGCATAAAACTTTTTTGTTTTCTCATCTACTTTTATGAGATATTCTTGGGTATCAACAAAAATTTTCTGAATGGATACTTTTTGCAGGTCGTATTTCATGCTGTCCATATAAACCGGCAGATGTTCCTCTGGGGCAAAATAAACATACATTGTGCAATAGGTATCTCCCTCCGTCCCCATCTCCTGTAAGACAATCCCGGCTTCAAACATTTCCGGTGGAGCATAATCTACTACAAAATCTGAATCCTTTTCCTGTGAAGATTTTTCAAAATGCCCTGAATCTCCAACCAGAAAATGTGTGGGGCACTGAATACGAAACCTTTCTTCCCTCATTCTGTATATTCCTCCATAATCTCACTAATATCTTTTTGAAATAACCGCTGAAGCCGGACAACTACATGAACATTTGGCTTTTGCTGTCCGTATTCAATCCTCTGATACGTCCGAAGACTGATACCCAGGACAGCCGCAAGTTCTATCTGCGTGTATCCATGAGCTGTCCTGAATTTTCTTAATTTTGTTACTTTCTATCACACTCCTTACGTCTGAGGGATAGCTTCCTGATAAGCAAATAGATTGGATATATAGCTGTTTGCTGTCAATGTGGCATTGTATAAAGCGGTAAGCAGCACTGCCCGGATATTATTGGCTTTCCTTGTACACTGCTTAATCGAGTCTATCACATACTCTACGGTAAACTTATCCAGCTTTTTATACATTCCCTGTACAATGCCAAGAGGACGTTCTTCCTGATTTACCCTTATGGTCTTCGCATTGGAAGTCAATACATCTACTGCAAGCCCTACAATTTCATCAAGCAGTTTTCTGTCAAAAGGTCTGTCTATCCATATCGCATCATAATCAATCTGATCTTTGAACTGTTTTTCTGCTACCTGATAGGATAAGATAGGATTATTTCTATACCCTGTCACTATTTCTGTTGTATTCTTCTGGGTACTTTCTGCTATAGTCTTTGTAGTAATCTCTGTATTAGTCTGCCCGCTATCAGTCTGAGGTACCTCTTTGGCTATCCAGGGCTCTGTTTCCCTGTCGGGGTATGCTCCCTCTTTGAATGGGGACACCCTCTCCCTTTGAAAAGGGACAGCCCTCTCTTCTACAAAAGGTATCTCTTTCTCTATGGCTGTAGGAAAACTCATTTTCTCTGCTTTTGCTTTCTCTCTTCCGTTTTCAGCGGAATCCAGATCTGCTCTTGTTTCTTCTGGATAAGTCAATTCTTTCAACCTGTCTACCACCAATTCCAGATACAGAACATTGTTTACAACAATCCCATTCATGGAAATAGTTCTAAATACCCGTTTTACCACGCCCAGTTTTTCCAAAAATACCACTGCATTTGTCGCTTCTTTTTTGGAAATTCCAAACTGTTCACTGAGCTGTTGGTAGCTTCTCTGAAGAAGATCTGACTTAAATTTCTTTCTTACCCCAATGATCTGTCCGGTTCCTTCATCTCTGATTTCCGTAGGCTTATACCAATACACAATATCTGCCAGTATAATAATAGCTGTCAGATTTGGCTTTCCGCTTTCTCTGATGATGGTCCGATACCACACCTGCGGAATGATATTTCCAGATATATTCAGTTTTGCATTTTCATCTACGATTTCATTTCCAGTGCTATAAATACCTCCATTCATACGTTTATTCCTCACTCCCCTGCTTCTTTTCTTTTTCAAATAAAGCACTTATTTCTTCATCTGCTCTTTTGCCTGCCACCAGACACGCATACAACGAAACGAGGGAAAAAATTATTCCAACAATCATAATCACCTTTATCATTGCTCTGTCCTCCCAAGAAAAAAGGACTAAGCCAGCTAACAGAATCTTTTAACTAACCTAGTCCTTAACATATTTTTTTACAATGTATTGCAACCGAATGGTTTTTCACAAACTTGACCGCCTGTGAGAATGGATATAATTTTGACAGGACCAGTAGCAATAGGTTTCTATCTTTAAGAGCCCCTGCCATTTGATTTTTACTATGAAAAATTCATTCCCGGTCTATGAATTTTCTACCTTTTATGGTATAATAGAAAAAAGACTAAATTGGCGTGAGCCCTTATTTTATAAGGAATCTGCTAACTTAGTCTTATTTTAACATGACCACCGGAACCGGACCTTCCTACAATCGCTGTAAACTTCCCTCTCTCTATCGTCAGATTCGTATGGTCTACTGCCTTTACCAGATTTTCTCCCTTTCCGTAATATTTCTTTAAATTTCTGATTTCTACCATTGGTTTCATCTGTCATGCTCCCTTCTGTTCTGTTCTTTCTGTCTCTACTATGCATAATACAACAGAAGACTTGCAATTTGCTGACAGGAACCTTACAGTTTTGTAATTCTTTTTGTAATTATCCGCGAATAAAGTTTGTTTTGATTTTTTCTTCCGGCTTGGGTGCTTCTATTCCCGCTTTTTTTCCGGCCTCAATGCATTTCAGTATCCATGCCATATTTTTTCCCAGCACACGCATAATCTGCAGTCCTTCTTCATCCTGTTTTACCTCTTCCGGTGTATTTCCATGCACCATATTCCAGTAATTGGAGGAGATAATTGGCATCTGATGAAAGGCAAAATATTTTGTCAGAACATCTAAGGTCGCGGTTGTGCCGGCTCTTCTGGCAGAAGCTACGGCAGCAGCCGGTTTATACAGCATATCCTTTCCTGCCAGGGAACACAACTTATCCATGAATTCTATAATCTGCCCTGTGGGAGAAGCCCAGTATACCGGAGAACCTACAATAATACCATCTGCTTCTTTCAGCTTCAGAGCAGCTTCCTTTACCAGCTCTTTATCCGGATTTCCTGCCTGAAAAATTTCTGTCTCAATACCATTTTCCTTTAATGCCTCTGCAACTGTACTTAAAGCTGTAAAGGTACAGCCTGCCTTTCTGGGACTTCCATTTAATAACAATACTTTCATATTATTTTCATTCCTTTCTCCATAACTTTTAAATTTCTATCTTATTATACTCTAAGAACGGCTTTTCAGCAATTCCGTCTGTTCATTTTCTCCCAGCAGATACAACTCATGCAAAGCTCTGGTAATAGCCACATACAGCAGTTTGGCTTCCTTTACATTCATTCCGTATCGCAATGTATCCGGCTGCCATAAAACTACGGCGTCAAATTCCAATCCTTTTGTCAGCGTAACCGGAAGTACCATAATTCCATTATGAAAGCCCTCTTCCTGTTCTGTCTGCAGAACTTTCCGTACAGTCTCTGTATCCTTTTCATCTCTGCAGATGACAGCAATCGTTTCAAAGCCTTTCTGCTGTATGTTTTCCAGCAATGCTTTCAGTTGTTTTCCAATGTCTTTTCTTTGCTGCATTTGAACGCAGACCGGATTTCCATGGCGGATAACCGGCTGTATTTTATAATTCCCAAGAGAGGCTTTTTCCAAGACTCTTCCTGCGTACTGGGAAATTTCAATGGTGTTTCGGTAACTCTTAGCCAGCAGATAAAAACTATCCCTGTCATCTCTTAGAAGAATCTTTTTCAAATCTTCCCAGTCATTTAAACCTGTCTCATACCGAATATTCTGAGATACGTCTCCCATAATGGTAAAATAACAGCGGGGAAGCACCTGACGAAGTACATAGTATACCGTCTCTCCAAAGTCCTGGGCTTCGTCCAGAATTATCTGACTGAATTCATCCGTCTCTTTTTTCAGAAAAATTCTCTTTCGGATAAGACACAGCGCCGCTGTATCATACAAATCCATCTGCCCCTTTTCCACATGCGCTATGGTTTCCTTATACCCGCCTTCAAATTTATGTGTTTCATCGCCTGCCTGTTCCAGTTCTTCCAGAAACGTTCTGTATATCTGTATTTCTGTCCACTTATTTTTAGAAGAACAAAAATAATTCCGGTACGCTTTCTGCTTTTCTTTGCGAAATCCCTCTTCCTTTTCCGTACACAAAAACTGAATTCGCTGACGGATTCGCTGGTTCAACAGCTTCTCTAACTGAAACAGGGACAGCTCCGGGTTTCGGCTTCTGGTATCCTGCATATTCTCTTGAGACAGTATCACACCTAATTCCCGGTCCCGAATATCCTGTAAATTCAAATGTTTCTCTATCCACTTTTTCAAAAAGCATTCCAGTGCATATACAAAATCCAGTCTGCTTTTTTTGCAGGCCTTGGTGTCTTCTTCTATGATGCTGAACTTTTTCTTCCAGGACTTTTCCATGAGGTAAGGAAGGAACACGTCCATCCTCATCTGACGCACATGGTTCACGTCCAGTTCCGGCAAACCGCTGCTGATATAGTTCAAAAGCATATCGCTGCTTCCCACAATACAAAATTCCGATGGCTTATATACCTCTTCATAGTTATACAGAATATAAGAAATCCTGTGAAGTGCCACTGTGGTTTTCCCACTGCCTGCCACGCCCTGTACAATCATGTTTTTATATGGCGTAGCACGGATAATTTCATTTTGTTCTTTCTGAATGGTTGCAATGATGTCTCCCAGCACGGCTTCCTTATGCTGAGAAAGATATTTTACCAAAAGTTCATCACTGGCCGCTGTATCATTGTCATAAAATCCCAGCAGCTTCTCTCCCTGCAAATCATAAGTTCTCTTTTTGAAAAGCCGGATGTTTACAGGCTCACTCCCCGGTACTTCATAACTGCCTTTTCCCAGTTCATTTTCATAATAAACACTGGAAACCGGGGCTCTCCAGTCTACAATCATTACCTCATTGGAATTTCGTGTAACACCGTTTTTTCCGATATAACGGCTTTCTGTCACACCATAAGATTCGTCATCATAGTCAATTCTGCCAAAGTATGCCTTGTTCAGCGCTGCCCTGTTTTTCCGCAGAGAATTCTGTATGTGCTCCAGAATATTTTTCTCCGCTTCCAGCAGACCAAAGGAGTCACCCTCCCCTTTCTTCACAGCCTGAAAAAGTTGTGTCACTTCTTTTTTACTGACCGCTTCTTTTTCTTCATACTCCCGAATGTTTTCCCGGATGATTTCCAGACACGACAATAGACGCTGTTGTTCTAACAGCATATCCTGATTTTTTTCCATTTTCTTTCCCTCACTATTCGCAAATTTCACTCTAAAATCTGACTCGGACACCGTTTTCTCAAATTTTACAGCATCCTCCAGTTTAGGCGGTTTACCATTATAGCACAGGATTGAAAAAAATACCAGAAGTTTTATCCTCTCTTTGTCAAGCTTCAGCCAAGGGCAGCATAATGTGAAAACAGCTTCCTAAAATACCGCTTCTATCTTTGACGCAAATGGTGCCCCCCTGCTGTTCCAGAATCTGCCTGGCCAAATAAAGACCTACGCCTGCACCATCACGTTCCATTTCTCTCGCTTCCTCACCACGATAAAACCTCTGAAAAATCTTGTTTCTGTCCTTTCTCGGAATTCCAATTCCCTCATCGAATACTTCAATGAGTACATAAGAGGTCAGCTTCCGCATGCGTATTTCTACTTTCTTCCCTGGCTTTGAATACTTAATGGCATTGTCCAGAACGTTAATCATGGCCTCCTGGGTCCAGCGAAAATCATGATTTGAATAACAGTCCTCCAGTTCTGCCGAAAGTTCTATGTTTTTATCTACAGCCTTCATAATCACCGTATTGACTGCTCCAAGAATGGTTTTCTTCAGACTTCTCACCTGCGGCTCCAAATGAATCATGCTGCCTTCCAGCCTGGACATATTCAGCAGCAGTTCCATGAGTTTTCCCAGGTTCTCCAATTCCTGCTTTCCCTGTATGTAAAACTCCTTCCCCTCTTCTTCTGTAAGTGTATCATCCTCCATCATTTCATAGCATACTCTGAAAGCTGCAAAAGGAGTTTTCAACTGATGGGAAATATCCGTAATCAGGGCTTTTGTACTGCTCTCTTCCTGTTCCAGGCGCTCCTTCATATTTTCTATGTAAGTTCCCAGCTTTTCTTCTTTCTCTCTTAAGCCCCACAAATAATCTGACTGGATGTTCAAAAGTTCTGCGGTATCAAAATTTCCATCCATAAAGCGTTCCATACTGTCTTCCAATACTTTTATCTGCGCCCGTTCCAGATTTTCTTCTGTTTTTGCTCTTTTTCTGATAAAAAACACCGCACCTGCAAAAATCCCTGCAATTATCAGTATCTCCGAAGCAAACAAAAGCAAAATTTCTTTGCTTTCCTTTGCAGAGAAAAAATAGTATCCGTATTTTTCCTGCAGTTCTTTCTGTTTTTCTCGATCCGCCTGTTTGGTATCGGCAGTATTCTTTGCTTCTCTGATTTCTATCCAGACACCTTCTGACCATGGATACCGCAAAGCCAGTTGTGCTGCCTGCCTGTTCCTCTCCTCATAACGATACACCAGATAAACCGAAGACAGCAATAAAATTCCTGCCATCACACACCCAAGCACTGCGGCCATGCTTTTTATTTCTTTGTTACCGTGTCTGTCCATATGTATCCCAATCCCCTTACATTTTCTATGGCATTGGTATGCAGTTTGCTTTTCAGCCGGCTAATATTAACGGTCACCGTATTTTCGTCTACAAACTGTCCCTCTCTGTCCCATACCATTTCCAGTATCTGCTCCTTTGTCATAACGGTCCCTGCGTGTTCCATCAGACAAATTAAAAGCTGCAGCTCTTTCTTACTCAATATTACAGGCTCTTTCTGCCTGTATACCTGCATAGTAAGACAATTCACTTCGATGCCATCCGAAAGCAAAATCTGTCCCTCTTGCTGCCCGGCTCTGCGCATTAATGCATTTACTTTGGAAATCAATACCAAAAGACTAAAAGGTTTTGTCATATAGTCATCTGCACCACAGTCATATCCATTGACAATGTCCACTTCCTGGTCCAGGGCAGTAAGAAAAATAATAAAAACTTCGCTTTTTTGTCTTACCTCTCTGCAAAAATCCATTCCACTGCCATCGGAAAGCGTAATATCGCTAATAACCAAATCTATGCTCCCTTTCTGAAACAGCGCTTTTGCTTCTTTGAGAGAAAAAGCGGACAAAACTTCGTATCCTTCCTTTTCCAGTTTCAGAGAAATTCCCCTATTTAAGGCTTTATCATCTTCCAGTAATAATATTCGTTTCATCGTCTGCACTCCTAAAACAGATATGATATAGACAAAGGTACGGCTGCCGCATTAAGTACCTGTCAAGAATATTCCTGCTTCATGCAGCAGCCGCAACTCCTTTTAAGATATGTTCAGAACTTTGTCATTTAAAATTCATTCCCCGGAAATCTGGGAATTCCTGCAAATCCCTGTTCCAAATCTTTCTCTGTGGGAATATAATCTGTCATCTGCCCATTGTTGAATTTTTCATATGCGTACATATCAAAATATCCAGTTCCGGTCAATCCGAAAACGATGGTTTTTTCTTCTCCAGTCTCTTTGCACCGAATTGCTTCGTCTAAAGCCACACGAATTGCATGTGCGCTTTCCGGCGCAGGCAGAATTCCTTCTATTCTTGCAAACTGCTCTGCAGCCTCAAATACAGATGTCTGTTCTACCGCCCGGGCTTCCATCAGGCCATCATGATACAGCTGAGATAAAATGGAACTCATGCCGTGATAGCGAAGTCCCCCTGCATGATTGGCAGAAGGAATAAAATTATTGCCCAATGTATACATTTTCTGCAAAGGCGTAACCATACCTGTATCACAAAAATCATAGGCAAACTTTCCTCGGGTAAGGCTCGGACAGGAAGCAGGTTCCACTGCAATAATCTGATAATCCTTTTCTCCTCTTAATTTTTCTCCCACAAACGGAGAAATCAGACCTCCCAGATTAGAACCACCTCCGGCACAACCAATAATGATATCTGGTTGGATATCATATTTTTCTAAAGCTGTTTTTGTCTCCAGTCCAATCACTGTCTGATGCAATAACACCTGATTTAACACACTTCCCAAAACATAGCGGTAGCCTTCCTGCTGTACAGCCCTCTCCACAGCCTCTGAAATGGCACAGCCAAGACTTCCCGATGTGCCTGGGTGTTCCCTCAAAATTTTTCTTCCTACCTCTGTCGTATCTGAAGGCGATGGTGTGACTGCAGCACCATAAGTCCTCATTACCTCTCTTCGGAATGGTTTTTGTTCATAAGAACATTTTACCATATATACCTGGCAGTCCAATCCAAGATAGGCGCAGGCCATAGACAGTGCAGTCCCCCACTGTCCTGCTCCGGTTTCTGTAGTAACCCCTTTCAATCCCTGCTCTTTTGCGTAATAAGCCTGTGCAATCGCAGAGTTCAGTTTGTGACTTCCACTGGTATTATTTCCCTCAAACTTATAATAAATTTTAGCCGGCGTCTGCAGCTTTTCTTCCAGACAATACGCCCGAACTAGCGGGGAGGGACGATACATTTTATAAAAGTTTCTGATTTCTTCCGGTATTTCTATAAAAGGAGTTGTGGTGTCAAGCTCCTGTTTTACCAGTTCCTCACAAAAAATCTGTCCCAATTCTGCCTCCGTCATAGGCTGATAAGTCTTAGGATTTAACAGAGGCGCTGGTTTGTTTTTCATATCCGCCCGGACATTATACCATTCTTTTGGCATCTCACTTTCTTCCAGATAAATTTTATAGGGAATTTCCTTTTTTATATTCGACATAGGCTTTCTCCTGTATTTCTATGGTTATTTTTTATATACGGTTATCGTGTAATTTTGATGGAATACGTCTCCCGCTTCTACAGAGACAATATCTGGTTTCTCTGAAATGTCTCCTTCAAAACCGTAATCATCACATCTTCCTCTCCATGGTTCCAGGCAAATATAAGGTGCGCCCGGAAGACTCCAGATACCAAAATTCGTAAATCCTTCACATTCCATAAGAATATATGGAGTACCATCCGGATACGCAATCCCTGCAAGCGTAATCTGAGAACCATCAAAAATCAAAGCATCTTTATCAAACATATGCTCCGTAATCGCACATCCGCTGTAAGCACCGTATGTATCTAAAGGCAGCCTGTAAGTTTTTTCCCCATCTGCATTGCACGAATCTCCATAGACAAGGCGGTATTCCAGTGCTTCTTTTCTGTTGAAGAGAAGCTTATATTCTGTCTGCCGGGTATCCTCCAAAATCGGCACATTAAATCCCGGGTGCCCTCCTATAGTAAAGTACATCTTTTCTTCATTGTTGTTTTCTACGTCCCAGACAACCTCCAACGTTCTTTCTGTCAGCCGATAAGTCACATTTAAAACAAAAGAAAATGGAAAATAAGCTCTGGTAGCTTCATCATCTCTCAAAGAAAATGTCAAAAGATTATCTTCCTGTTTTATACATATAAACTCTGAATCTTTTGCAAAGCCATGTAGGTCTGTATCAAAGCGCCTTCCGTTGTAATAGCAGCAATTTTTATAATGACGCCCTACATTGGGAAATAAAAGAGGCGAATGGCGTTTCCAGAACTTTTCATCTCCATACCATAAAACTTCTTTGTTCATTTCCTTATCAAAAAGACTCTGTAACTCTGCTCCTTTTGAGGAAACTACAATTTTTAAATACTGGTTCTCTATCTTGTACATTGTAAAAACTCCCTTTCCCAGATACCAAGTCTGTAATCTTTTCACTTTTTTATAGTTTATCACAGCCGGACAAGGGATACAAGAAAGTCTTTAAAAGGCTCTGCAATTTCAGACAATATCATCTGTAAAACTCTTCTTCCAGGATTTCACTGCATGTTTTCTGTAAACTGAAATCAAACAAAATCTGCAGCAGTCCAAAACGATTCCTCAAATCTTTTGCAAAATAAATCCCCTTTTTAAAAGTTTCCAAAGACACTTGGATTTCTGCCGGAGAACTGGGTGCTCCCATCGATTTTAAAATCTGTGCAACCGTCTTTGCAGAAGGAAGATTTTCCAGAACAGACCCGATTTCTTCCTGTTTTTCTTCCCACACGCTTCGTCTTCTCAGAACCTCATTATCCGCATTTTTCCCAACCTCCTGTTCCAGCTTTAGAACTTCCGGCGCTGCCGGACCATAGGCCTCCTCAATTTCTTCTGCCCACTTTTTATACGAAAAAGCTGATACTTGCTGCGAAAGCCCCATGTTTTTCTTCTCTTTCAGTATTTCATATAACCGCAGGGCAGCCACTGTTGCCACTCCTACTTTTGTTCCGTGCAAAGGGTCAGATTGGTGTCTCAGCAAAAACATCATTTCCCAATAGTGAGACATATGATGTTCACTTCCTGAAGCCGGACGGGAATTTCCAATATAGCTCATTGCAATACCGCTTAAAACCAGTCCTTCCATAAGAGCAGCTACTGCATTCTTCTCTCTCTTTGCTGCTGCCTCGGCATTTTCTGTTACTTTCTCTATCGATTTTCGAACTAATGCTGTCACTTCCGGACAAAGATACTCCTCATTTATTTCATGAGCCAGCTGCCAATCTGCCAAACATACATATTTCCCAATAATGTCCCCGACGCCTGCAGCAAGCATATGCATGGGTGCTTCACAAAGTACCTGTAAATCTCCGATAATCACTCTGGCCGGTCTTGCTGTATAAGTTGTTTTTAAATGACGGATAATCAGTGGAGATACATTTGAGGCATACCCATCCATAGAAGGAGCTGTTCCCACAACATAATAATCTATTTTCATTTTATAACTGACGTACCTGCACAAATCATTAATCGTTCCGCTTCCTACAGCTATGATTAAATCACAGTCCTGAGGTACCTGTGTAAAAAGGTAAATCAAGGCCTGTTCATCCGGCACCAGTTCCGGCTCATGATAAAGAACCTTGCTAAAGTTGTATCCTGCTTTTGTAAGTTCCTCATACACCCGGAAACCGGCGGCTTTTTCCGTATGCTCGTCACATACCACACACAATTTTTTATAGGAATGACGACTTAAAATCCCCGGCAGGCGGCAAATTGCATTCTCCTCAATAAGAATTTCCTCAATATCACAAAAATGTGTTCTTCCACAGCTGCATTCAATTTCTTTTTGCAAATAAGCCTTCCAATCTGTTTTTTCCATATCTTTCTGTCCTTTCTCTGCTTCAATGGCATGAATTCTAACAGCAGAGTAGCATAAAAGATACTCATGGTCAAATTGGATGTCAAAATATTAATCCGTTCTATTATTAATATTTTAAAATATTAATTACAATTTCCGAGGATATGATGTACTTCCTCTAATAATCAAGCGAGGTTCATATTCTATATGATGAATCATTCCCTCCTTCAAAAAACCGCCTCTTTCCTGTTCTGCTTCTATCTTGTCAAGAAGAAGGCGACAGGCATCTTCCCCTTTTTTGGGGGCAAAATGCTCCACAGTTGTCAAGTCAATCCCTTTCATTCCGGAAATTAATAAATTGTCGCAGCCCACTACGGAAATTTCTTCCGGAATTTTGTAATGCAGGTTTAAAAGTGCATCGCGGATTCCCAGAGCAACCATATCACTGCTTCCGGCTATGGCAGTTAAATCAGGAACTTCTCTAATCATTTCCAAAGCCAGCTCATATCCTGTCCTGTATTCCATATCTTCCTCTTGAAATAAAATGTCCATCTGTTCCGGAAGGCTCTTAATATAAACACTGTCTCCATATCCTGCTTTTTCAAAAGTTTCACAGAAACCTTTCATTCTGGCTCTTCTGGCGGATTGCCTCTGTGTCAGAGGAGTGGATAAAAAGGCTGCTTTTCTGTGTCCCAGTTCCAGCAAATGCCCAGCAAGAAGTTCACCTGTTTTCTTACTGTTCAGTTCCACTGTGTCCATTCCTTCCACAACAGCTTTCTCTCCAATAAGTATAACCGGTATCTTTTCAGAAATCTTTTGAAGAAGTTCCGTAAATACCGGCGTGAAAGTACAAATGACTCCCGATGGATTCAGTTTTTCTATTTTTTTCAGGTACTTCTCCTCTGTTTGATAATCCCTCCTGGTATTACATAAAAACACGTCATACCGATTTTTCTGTGCTGTCTTTTCAATTCCCTGTAAAAGAGAACAATAATACGGATTGGATAAATTGGGACACATGACAAAAATAGTTCCTCTCATGGACACCCTGGTTCTTGAAGCCTTCTTTTCATTCGTATATCCCAATGTCCGAGCTGCCTCTTCCACCCGCTCTATCGTTTCTCTTGAAAAAGAGACATTATATTTTTTATTAAGAATCATGGACACAGCTGACTGAGAAACGCCTGCCTTTCTGGCTACATCTGTAGAAGTAATTTTTTTTCGGTTCATGAATGCCTTTCCTTTCCCCAATTATAAAATATCTTCTCCTATTGTATCATAGCGAAAAAGCATTGCAAGAACTGAACACGCTTATTTATTTTCTGAAGAGTAATATGGAATGCACAAATAGGAGCCCTCATAAATTACATCACTCTTCATGTGGTTAATCTTTTTAACTTCTCTGATATAGTCTTCTGTGGAATCATATTCTTCCGTCTGATATTCCTGAGCTATTTCCCAGAGACTTGTTCCCTCTTTTATTTCGATACTGGTAAAATACTTATGCCGTACAGACTCCTGTGTACCCGCACTGGCCGTATCAGAAGTAACCCAGAGCATTCCTAATACCACTGCACACAATAAAACTATAGCATACAAAAAACTTCGTTTTCTTCTTAATTTACTTCTCATTCTCATACCCTCCGTAAAATCGCGAAAATATGTTCGCGAACATCTGTTTGCTTTCTATCTGCAATCAGCATACTACAAGAACACATGTTTGTCAATACTTTTATCGAACATATTTTCGTTTCACGAACAAACTTTCCGAATATCTGTTTGCATTTTCTGTAAAGCTGTGATATGATAAAAGTAAGATTTCGATGATTCGGAGGTACCAGATTATGTCATATGGAAAAATAAGTCAAAAACAATCTGAAATTTTAGAATATATGAAAAATGAAATTTTAAACAGAGGATTTCCTCCTTCTGTAAGGGAAATTTGCGAGGCTGTGAATCTGAAATCCACATCCTCTGTCCATTCCCATCTTGAAACACTGGAAAAAAACGGCTATATTCGCAGAGACCCAACCAAACCCCGTGCCATAGAGATTGTAGATGACAATTTTAATCTGGTTCGGAGAGAGACGGTTAATGTTCCTATTGTTGGCAAAGTAGCTGCAGGACAGCCGCTTCTTGCCATGGAAAATGTCGAGGGATATTTCCCCATTCCTTCTGAATTTATGCCCAACAACAAAACTTTTATGCTGGTCGTAGAAGGTGACAGTATGATAAATGCCGGAATTTTCAGCGGAGATTATGTGCTTGTAGAACAGCAGCCTACTGCTGAGAACGGTCAAAAGGTTGTTGCACTGGTAGACGACTCTGCAACAGTAAAAACCTTTTATAAAGAAAAAGATTATATTCGTCTTCAGCCGGAAAACGATTCCATGGATCCTATCTTTGTAGGACCGGAGCAGGTTTTCCAGATTCTTGGAAAAGTAATTGGTGTGTTTCGTTTTATGCGTTAATTTCAGCAAAAAAGAAGAACCCCATAGAAGCGTCTCTGATTTTCCACTTGGTATTCTTGAGCACACTTCGTATGGAGTTTCTTCTCTTGCTTTTACATATCTAAATCTGTTCTCTCAACTAAAGTTCCATCTCTCCAGATACGTTCTAAATCATAGAACAGACGGTTTTCTTCATCAAAAATATGAATCACGACATCTCTGTAATCCATAAGAATCCAGTTTGCGCTCTGGTATCCTTCCATCTGTTTGGCTTCTACACCGGCTCTTCCCAGCACTTCATCCACATTATCTGCCATGGCCTGCACCTGACTGCGGTTAGTTCCGCTGGCAATGATAAAGTAGTCTGCCAGTGTTGAAATCTGTTCAATCTGAATAATTTTAATATCCTGAGCCTTTTTATCTTCCATGGCCTCGCAAGCCATGCGTGCTATTTCTTTACTATTCATGGTCTGTGTTCTCCTTTTCCTTTTTTCCAAGGTGCAGCGCTTCATAATATTGAAAAGCCTTTTCTGTATAAGGATCGATAAGTTTTGCACTGGTTTCCAGATAGGAAAGGCTGTCTTTTAAAATGTAATACATTCCTTCATCTAAATCCATAAAAGCTACTTTTCTCACCCAGGACAGATTGGGTGCTCTGTCTCTTCCAGGTTCAATATAGTCCGCTATATAGATTATTTTCTCCAGACTGCTCATATCCTCTTTCCCTGTAGTATGCCAGCGGATAGCAGACAATATTCCCAGGTCATGTATATCGTACTTCTCTTTTGCAATATAAACACCCAGCTTCGCATGAATCAAAAAGGGATTTTGCTTTTCAAAGGTACTGAGTTCAATGCCCTGCTTCCGGCAGATTTTCAACTTCTTTTTATTGGGAATACACTTTGCACAATCGTGAAGCAGACCTGCCAGCCGAGCCTGCTCCATATTGGTTCCATGAGCCATAGCCAGGGCTGCCGCTGTGTACATCACTCCCTGGGTATGCATAAAACGGTCTTTATCCAGATATTTTTTCAATTTTTTCTCAATTTCCGCAAAATCATATTTCATCTTTATCACTACCCTTGTATATATTATTCTCCATGATATAAGATATCACCTGGTCCGGTACATAATAGGCCAATGAACGGCGCTGCTGTATCCAGGTACGAATCTGCTCTGAAGAAATATCAATGTTCAGAGAATTCAGCTTTTCTATTCTTCCCCCGTATTTTTTCTTCAGTGCGGCAATGGTCTCGTCTAAACGCTGATGACTGGTATGATTTCTGGTGGCTACCAGAATTGTACAGACATTCAGAATGCGGAAAGGTTCTCTCCATTTTTCAAAATCATACAGAGAGTCTGCTCCCAGAATAAAAAAGTATTCCGTATCCGGATTTTGGTTTTGCAAATTTTCCAGTGTTCTGTAGGTATAGGTATATCCATCCTGCCGCATTTCTTCCAGAGACAGTTCAAAATGCGGATTTGACGCTATAGCCCTTTTCACCATTTCTGTGCGCTGCTCATCACTGGCCCGGTCTTTTCTTTCTCTTTTATGCGGAGGGTTTCCGGCAGGCATAAACAGCACCTTATCCAATTGAAACTGTTCATATGCCGTTTCTCCCAGAATCAAATGCCCTATATGAATAGGATCAAAAGTACCTCCCATGATACCGATTCTCTTTCTTTTTTCCCGCATAACACTTTCCTCTTTTTTGTTATTCTTTATGGCAGAAATATCTTTTTCTTATTATCCTTGCCTTCTTTATATAACACAATTTTTTTACCAATGACCTGTACGACCTGAGAACGTGTACGCTCTGCAAGCACTGCGGCAATTTCCTTCGGGTCATCCATACAGTTCTGGAGAACACTGATTTTAATCAGTTCTCTTGCCTCTAAGGCTTCTGCAACAGCTGCTGTATTTTCCGGTGTCAAACTGGATTTTCCAATCTGAAAAATCGGTTCCATAGTCATTGCAAGCCCTTTTAAATACGCTCTTTGTTTGCTTGTCATGCTTTATCTCCTGTTTTCCTTATTTATAATAATCAAAGTCAAAGCCATACATACGAACCGTATCCCCTTCCTGGATACCTGCTTTCTCCAAATCTTCCAGAATACCGCTTTCTTTTAAGAATTTCTGGAAGAACAGGAACCCTTTTTCGGAATCCAGATTGGTATAGCCCAGCATTTTTTCTATCTTTGGACCTTCTATAATGAAAACATGCTCGTCTTCTTCGTCCTGTGCTACTGTATACGGAAGATTTTCTGTAATCAGTGCGTCTTCCGGGAAAAACTCCTGCTCAAAAATTACAGGCTCTTTATCTATTGTATCCAAAAGCTGTTTTACATAGTATAAAAGTTCTTTCAATCCTTTTCCGCTTACCGCAGAAATTGCAAAAACTTTCATTCCCTGAGGTTCAAATTCATCACGAATCTTCTGCACCGGGTCTTCATCCCCTGCATACACGGCATCTATTTTATTTGCTGCAATGACCTGTGGACGCTTCATAAGTTCCGGGTCATAGGCTTCCAGTTCTTTATTGATTTTATAAATATCCTCAATGGGGTCTCTGCCTTCTGTGGACGCTGCGTCTACCAGATGAATTAAAACCCGTGTTCTTTCAATATGACGCAGGAACTGATGTCCTAAGCCCACACCTTCTGACGCGCCTTCAATCAATCCCGGAATATCGGCAATAACAAACCCGTTGCAGTCATCTAAATCCACCACACCCAAATGAGGATTCAGAGTTGTAAAATGATAATTGGCAATCTGAGGTCTGGCATTGCTGACTCTGGAAAGCAGAGTGGATTTTCCTACGTTTGGAAATCCGATAAGTCCTACATCGGCAATGACTTTTAATTCCAGCTGCACTTCCAGTTCCTGTGCCGGCTGGCCGGGCTGTGCATATTTAGGGACCTGCATAGTTGCCGTAGCATAGTGCTGATTTCCCTTTCCGCCTCTGCCGCCTTTTAATACAATCTGTCTGGTATTTCCGCCGGACATATCCGCAATAACTTTTCCGCTGACTGCCTCTTTAATAACGGTTCCTTCGGGCACTTTTAAAACAATATCTTTTCCATTTGCCCCATGGCATCTTTTTTTGCCGCCTTCTTCACCGTTTCCTGCGGCATATTTACTTTTATGACGGTAATCGGTCAGTGCATTCAGACCTTTATCCACTTCAAATATGACATCTCCGCCCTTACCGCCATCTCCGCCGTCAGGACCGCCGTTTGGGACATACAGCTCTCTTCGGAAACTGACATGTCCATCCCCGCCTTTTCCGGAGCGGATATATATTTTTGCTCTGTCTGCAAACATAATAACCTCTTTCTTTTATTGAAAAAAAGTGGCTTCAAACCCCTGAAAGATTTGAAGCCGCCTTGTTATCGTAATTACTCTTCAGTAGCCACTGGAACTACAGAAACCTGTTTTTTGTCTCTGCCTTTTCTCTCGAAACGAACAACACCATCAACTAATGCGAATAATGTGTCGTCTCCGCCTCTGCCTACATTTACGCCTGGATGAATTTTTGTTCCACGCTGTCTGTAGAGGATGTTTCCAGCTTTTACAAACTGTCCGTCAGCTCTTTTGGCACCAAGTCTTTTAGACTCAGAGTCACGTCCGTTCTTTGTAGAACCAACACCTTTTTTATGAGCGAATAACTGAAGGTTCATTTTTAACATGTCTTTACACCTCCTCGAATATTACATCGATATACTCCATGTATTCTTCTTCTATCCCCTGTAAACCAAGGATAAGCGAATTCAGAAGCAACGCCGTTTCTTTGGAATATCCCGGCTCTATTTTGAAATCCAGCCCTCCCATCTGCTCATCTACATCCACAGTAAACCTGTCCTCTGTAAACTGCTCAATGGAATTCACTGTATTCTGCGCCAGCACCGATACAGCTGCACACACAATATCACTGCCGCTTTCGGCATATCCTGCATGACCCTGCATGGCAAAACCTAAGATTTTCTGCTCTGAATTCTGATAAATCGTCACTTTAATCATAATGAATTAAGCATTGATTTTTTCAATTTTAACTTTAGTAAACTGCTGTCTGTGACCGTTTTTCTTGTGGTATCCGGTTTTTCTCTTATATTTGTAAACGATAACCTTTTTCGCTTTACCGTTTTCAACTACAGATGCAGTTACACTTGCATTGGCTACGTCTTCGCCAACTTTTAAACCGTCGTTGCTTACAGCAAGTACCTGGTCAAATGTAACAGTTTCACCAGCTTCTGCTCCAAGCTTTTCTACTCTGATAACATCGCCTTCGGCTACTTTGTACTGTTTACCACCTGTTGCAATAATTGCGTACATATGGCACCTCCTATTATCATTACTCGCCAAATATGGTGACCGTATACACGGTACTTATACCTCTTTGTGCGGCATACGCTAATATACTAACAGAAATCCTTTTATTCGTCAATAGATATTTTGAATTTTTCTGCAAAATATCTTAGGATATCTTAGGATTACAACACATGCCCGAACACCTTTTCCGGCTTTTTTCATTTTCTCATTTCACTTCTACCAGTTCAATACGGAAATTCAGTTCTTTTCCCGCCATCTCATGATTGGCATCAAACGTAATTGTACTCTCATCTTTTGCTGTCACCTTAACAGGAAATGGCTGTCCAAGCTGATTGGATAAATAAACCTGCTGTCCCGTTTCCAAATCTTCCGCTCCCGGAAGCTGTGCAATCTCAACGGTAAAAATCGCATTGGGGTCCGGCATTCCATACGCCTCTTCCGGCATCAAATGAATCTCCGCAATCTGACCCACTTCCATATCTGCCACTGCTGCATCAAAACCTTTAATCATCTGACCCACTCCGCAAGTGAACTCCAACGGTTCCCCTCTGTCATAGGAAGAATCAAACTGTGTGCCATCATTAAAGGTTCCTCTGTAATGGGTACGGCAGACTTTCCCAACATTACGGCCTGTCAGCACCGGCGCAGAACCACAATGTCCACCGCAGTTTCCGCTACAGCTGTGTCCCTCTCCGTGGTCTCCGCAGCTATGTCCCTCTTCATGGTGATGATTGCAGTTTACTCCTGTGGATACTAATTCCCCTTTCAAGTAAGCTTCCACAGCCTGGTCTGTATCCCCCTGGGCTCCCGCGCACAATTCAATTCCCGCCTCAGCAAGAGCCGTCTGAGCTCCACCGCCAATGCCTCCGCAAATCAATACATCAACAGACTGTTCTGCTAAAAGTCCGGCCAACGCTCCATGTCCGGAACCATTAGAACTCATCACTTCACTGGAAACTACTTTATTGTCTTCCACTTCATATACTTTAAAATATTCCGTCTTTCCAAAGTGCTGAAATACCTCTCCATTATCATAAGTTACTGCTATTTTCATCTCTGTATCCTCATCTTTCATTTTTTTAATCCCGCCAGCAGGATATGATATTAATTTTATCATATAGAAAGCTTTTTGTGTGAATAATTTTTCAGTTTCCGATTCTACAGTCTTTAGCTAGTCAATCCTCCCTCCCACCAATTCCGCAAACTTCTGCATTTCCTGTGTCACCCATTTGTTCCTGCAATAGAGCAGCTGGCTGTACATCACCACCGACGGAAGATTGGTTCGGACTTCCGAAAATCGTTTCTTCTCCAATTCCTCCTTCACCGTAAATGCCGGAAGAAAAGAAAGTCCCATACCCTTTTTCAGCAGATGAATAATGGTTTCCGTATTGCCGATTTCCAGAATCGGCATAATTTCCAAATCCCGCTCGGACAGCAGCCGTTCCAATTCATACTGATAAGCGGCTCCCAATTCTGTCAGCAAAAAGGGCTTTTTTACCAATTCCTGTATAGGTATCTGTTCTTTTCTTTCCTGTAACTGTTCCGCCAGGGTCACAAACAAAATGTGCTCCTTCCTTTCCACAACTTTCACCCATTCCCCGCTGCATATTTTTCTGTCCAGCGTAAAGACAAAATCAATTTCATTGCTCCTCGCCATTTCCATCAGTTCTTCTGTTGTGCCTGATTTTATGGTGATTTTCACTCTGGGATAACTGCTGTGAAAAGTCAGCAGGAAATCTGGCAGCATAGCGGTACAGACGGATTCTACCCCGCCAATCCGTAAGGTTCCATCCAGTTCCCCCTTTTCCTTTGCAAAAAACCGGGCCCGGTTGGCCGCCCCCATGATTTCATTGGCATAAGAAGTAAATTCCATTCCCCTTTCCGTTAGAAAAACCCGCTTTCCGATTCGTTCAAACAGCGGAGTTTCCAGTTCTTTTTCCAACTGTTGTATCTGCACAGTCACAGCGGATTGGGAATATCCCAGTTGTTCTGCTGCTTTTGAAAAATTTTGAGTTGCTGCCACCTTCAAAAAAGTGTTGATATTTCTCAGTTCCATGTATCTCTTTCCTTACTCTTCAGCTCTTTATTAATTTTTTTCATATATATTATCAAATATATGAATTTTACAGATATATAACTGTAGTATACAATAAACTTATTCTACCGTAAAGATTTACGGTTGATTTTCAAAAAGTAAAAAAGCCAACAAAATATATGAAATATATGAAAAAATGGCGAAAAAGAAAGGACAAGCAACCATGCTAAACAGTGAAAATGTTTTAAACAGCACCCAGTTAGAAGAGGCCATAAAAAAATTTGTACACAATTTCTGTCTTGAAAAGCATGATATTCATTCTCAGAAAGTCACCTGGTATACGGAAGAAGGACAAGCAGACAAAATCAAGCAGATTGGAATTTCAAAAGAGGGACGTCCCGTAGATGAAGTCGTTACCGAAATGACAGAAGAAGTGTATCGTTACCGGGGTGATGCGAACCATCCACGGTTTTTTGGCTTTGTACCTGGTCCGGCTTCCTCCATCTCCTGGCTGGGAGATATTATGACTTCCGCCTATAATATTCATGCCGGAGGCAGCAAACTGGCCCCTATGGTCAACTGTATTGAACAGGAAGTTCTGCAATGGCTGTGCCGTCAGGCCGGCTTCACCCAGAATGCGGGCGGTGTCTTTGTAAGCGGCGGCTCTATGGCAAACATTACAGCTCTTACTGCTGCCCGGGACCACAAATTAAATGATGAAACCTTGCACCTGGGCACAGCTTATATCTCGGACCAGACCCACAGCTCTGTTGCCAAAGGTCTGCGGATTATCGGTATTCCGGACAGCCGTATCCGCAAAATCCCTTCCAATTCCACCTTTCAGATGTGCACAGATGTTTTGGAAAAACAAATTCAGGAAGACACCCAAAACGGACTGATTCCCTTTGTTGTTATCGGTACAGCCGGAACCACAAACACCGGAAGCATCGATCCTCTGGAAGAACTGGCAGCCATCTGTTCCAAGTATGAACTCTGGTTTCACATTGACGGGGCCTATGGCGCTTCCGTCCTGTTAAGCCCCCGTTATAAACACCTGCTAAAGGGCACGGAGCTGGCCGACAGTATCAGTTGGGACGCCCACAAATGGCTGTTTCAGACTTATGGCTGTGCCATGGTTCTGGTAAAGGATGTGAGACATCTGTTCCACAGTTTTCATGTAAATCCGGAATATTTAAAAGATGTGGAGGGGGATATGAGGCATATCAATACCTGGGATATAGGCATGGAACTGACCCGCCCTGCCCGCGGCCTGAAATTATGGCTGACCCTGCAGGTATTGGGCACGGATTTGATTGGCAGCGCCATTGAACATGGATTTGAACTGGCTGACTGGGCCGAAGAAGCGCTTCTGGAACTGGACCATTGGGAAATCGTATCGAAATCCCAGCTTGCCATGGTAAATTTCCGCTATACTTCCGAAGATTTGACGGAAGAAGAAACCGACCTATTAAATGAACGCATTTCTGAACGCATGCTGGCCAGCGGTTATGCCGCACTTTTTACCACAGTGTTAAACGGCAAAAAAGTGCTGCGAATCTGTGCGCTCCATCCGGAAACTACCCGGGATGATATGCGCACAACCGTTCATATGCTGGATACCTTTGCCGGCAAGCTGCATACAGAAATGAAACAATTACAAAAATAAATTTCCTAAATACTTTTTTTTCTTTTCCAAACCGGAAGAAAGCCCACGGCTGCTCCGCACACTGCCGGCAGCATCCAGCCCAGGTGCAGATGATAAAAAGGAAGGCTTCGTCCCCATACAGTCAGTATGCCAAGGCTTATGCCTGCACTGTCCATAGCATTGATAAAAGCAAGAACAAAAGCTGCGGCCATACTGAGTATATAGACCATTTTCTTATCCCCAATCCACTTTCTTCCAAACGAAAGTACAATCAGCACAATTAATACCGGATAAATCATCATCAGTACCGGCTGAGAAACTGCTATCAGATATGACAAACCTACATTGCTGACTGCAAAGCTGAACAGACACACCACTGCCGTTATTTTGCGATAGGACACTGATGGCAGCAATTCATGAAAATAATCTGCAAAGGAAGTGGTCAGTCCAATAGAAGTTGTCATGCAGGCCAGAAAAACGGAAACACCCAGCACGATTCCTCCCACAGGGCCCAGCAAATCACTAGCCACAGCATGCAGAAGCGCTCCTCCGTTTTCAAAGGTTGTATGCGTAATGGCACCGATATACGTCAACATGTAGTAAATACCGCTGAGAATCAGCACCGCTCCGATTCCGGAAATAATCGTATATTTCACTACATTTTTCCGTTTTTTCACCTGAAAACCGGTGACGGCATTGATAATAATAATGGCAAATACAGGACCTGCAGGACCGTCCAGGGCATTGTACCCTTCAATCATACCTTTGAAGAACGCAATATCCTGGTATTCCCCTGCAGCTTTCTGAACAGCACCATATTGTACCGTATTCCCGGATTTGTCTGAAAACAGGCATACCAGATAAAGCAGGGCAATGCTTATAATCAGTACTGGCGTCATATATTTTCCGATAATATCCACAACCTTGCTTGGATTTCCACTAAGATAATAGGTCAGCAAAAAGAACACGGCTGTCACCGCCAGAGAGACCAGCCACGCATACTGCTGCGGCACATACGGGCGAACCGCCAGCTCATACGATACGCTTCCTGTTCGCGGCAGCGCAAAAAGCGGCCCTATCAGCAAATACACCATTACGGATAAAAGCAAAGAAAACCTCCGGCTCACAAGATCCCCAAGGTCCATAATTTTGTTCCCTACCAACACCACCGCAATCATTCCCAGCAAGGCAATACCTGCATCTGTCAGTATAAAACCGGCAAGTGCCTGCAAATAATTTTCTCCCGCAAGCTGTCCCATAGCCGGCGGAAAAATCATGTTGCCTGCTCCAAAGAATACGGCAAATAATGTCAGCGTCAGAGACAGTATCTGTCTCATTGTTAGTTTTTCCATAGATTACTCTCCTGTACTTTTCTCATAGTGATATCTTATTTCTCTTTCATCCCTCTGCTATCTTACCATTATACACGACTGTATACAATAAAAAATTAAAAAACAGGGAAGCAATCTGTCATCACTCCCCCATTTTCTCAAAGTTCTCTTCTCATATCATACCACACAGCCCCACCGTGCTCCGATTCTGCTATGCCAAAATTCTGGAATTCGTGGCTTTCATAGAATCCTGTCAAATGCGCTTTGCAAGTCAAAATCACACCTTTTTTTCCTCTTTTTCTGCTTTCTGCCACCAGATACTCCAGCAGTCTCCCTGCAATCCCCTGACATCTGTACTCCGGTAATACATTTAAACCAAACACCGTCTGATAAGCTCCCCAGGGCTTATGCAGACTTACATCGTGGTACATTTCATCCGGCAGCTTTGGCTGGTCCGTGGTTCCTCCGTTGACGAATCCAACAATTTTCCCATCTGATTCTGCCACAAAAAAATTCTCTAAAAAAGCACACATCCGCTTCTGTATTTCCTCTTTAGAAGCTGCCTCTGCCGGCGGAAAACACAAAGCTTCTATTTCTGCCAGCAAAGAGGCTTCCTCCGCTCTCGCCTCTCTTATGAAAAACTCCATCTCTTTCCTTTTCCTTGCTTTTATTCCATACAAATTCCCAATTTTCTCAGATTTTCTTCTATCATATCCAGAACTTCTTCACTGTCTGCACTGATAGTATGACAGTGATGCCCGGAAGTGATATTCGTAAGCGGTTTGGATTTTCCCGTCCGAATGTCTTCCAAAAACTGTTTCACCTGCCGTCTGGAACTGATGTTTAGCACAGCCCGTAGTTCTCCGTAAACTTCATGCTGCACAAAAACATCTTCCACTGTTCCCCCGCAATCCACGATTGCATGCAGCTCTTCTTCTATCCGCTCATCTGTATGATACACCTGTATGATCCTCATACATTTCTGGGGACTGCTGCAAATATAGCCTCTGTTCGTAGAAAGAATTTCACAATCCGCCGCTCTTAACAGAGCAATATCCTGCACAATGACCTGTCGGCTCACTTGAAAAATTTCTGCCAGTTTTGTTCCTGACACCGGTTTGTTACTCTCTGAAATATATTTTAAAATTTCTTTTCTGCGTGTTTCTCCATCCATATTTCCTATCCTTTCTTCCCCAGACCGACTCGGTTTCCCGTCTCTTTTACACCTCATGAAGGTTTTTCAGGGAAAGATCCAGAATCGGAGAGGAGTGGGTTAAAGCCCCACTGGAAATATAGTCTACACCAATAGAAATCAGCCTGTCAATATTCTCTTTCGTCACATTTCCGGAACACTCTGTTTCTGCACGTCCATCAATGAATTCTATAGCGGCTTTCATAGTTTCCGGCGTCATATTGTCCAGCATAATAATATCTGCACCTGCATCTACTGCTTCTTTTACCATGTCCAATGTCTCGGTTTCCACTTCAATTTTCCGTACAAAAGGCGCATATTCCTTCGCCATTTCAATGGCCTGACGCACTCCGCCAGCCGCTGCAATATGATTATCTTTCAGTAAAATTCCATCGGAAAGGTTATATCTGTGATTGTATCCTCCTCCCACTTTTACCGCATATTTTTCAAAAATTCTCATATTCGGTGTAGTTTTTCTGGTATCCAGAAGTTTGGTTTTGCTTCCTTCCAAAAGGTCTGAAATCTGCCTGGTATAAGTGGCAATTCCGCTCATCCGCTGGAGATAATTCAAGGCTGTTCTTTCTGCGGAAAGCAGTACACGAATATCCCCTTTTACCACACCAAGAAGCTGTTTATTTTCCACTCTGTCTCCGTCTTTTACATAAAATTCCACCTGTGTATCACTGTCCAGAAGCTGAAAAACACGTTCAAATACTGCCAGACCTGCAATCACACCCTCCTGCTTACAGATTAGCTGCACCTCTCCCGCTTTCTTTTCTCTCATCACTGCATTCGTAGTAATATCTTCGCTTGTAATATCCTCCTGCAGAGCCTGTCTGATTAAATGGTCTGCATTCAAATTCATGGTAATTTCATTCATTTTGCCTGTCGCTCCCTTTCTATCTCACACAATACTTCCCGCTTATATGTCTCCGCCAGACTTTCTTCCTGGCTGCTGATACACCTTTCTGCCTTCTGATACAAAGCTTCAAATACAGAAGAATCCCTCTCCTGTAAAAATATTTTCTGACTTCTCTCTTCCTGTATTTTCCCGGCGGCTCTTTTGGCAAACACCAGGCTTTCCAGCAGAGAATTACTTGCCAGACGATTGGCTCCGTGTACGCCATTGCAGCTGGTTTCCCCTACGGCAAACAGCCTGTCCATAGTGGTCTTGCTATCAGAATTCACACGAATACCGCCCATAAAATAATGCTGGGCAGGCACTACGGGAATCCAGTCTTTTGTTACATCATATCCTTCCTCCAGACACCTCTCATAGATATGAGGGAAGTGATTCAAAATCACTTTTTCGCCCAGAACCGTCATATCCAGCCACACATAAGGCTTCCCATCTTCTTCCATTTGTCTGCGGATAGCTGCAGTCATTAAGTCTCTTGGCAATACCTCATTGGCAAACCGTTCTCCTTTGGCATTGTACAGTTTTGCCCCTTCTCCCCGCACAGATTCAGAAATAAGAAACCGTCTGCCCGGGCGGGTGGAATACAAAGTAGTGGGATGTATCTGTATATAATCAATATGTTCTAATTCTACTCCATGGCGCATGGCTATGGCAAGTGCATCTCCGGTAAGATGAGGATAATTGGTGGAATGCTGATACAGACCTCCAATGCCTCCGCTGGCCAGAATGGTTTGTCCTGCTTCGATTCCCAGATGTTTCCCTTCCTCTGTTCTTGCAATAATTCCCAGACAGCAATTGTCTTTTTCAATGAAATCCAGCATGGTTACATGGTCCAGAATCCGTATATTGGAACGCTTCTGTACAGCCTGCAAAAGTTTGCTCGTTATCTCTTTTCCGGTAACATCTTCGTGAAAGAGAATCCTGGCTTTTGAATGACATCCCTCTCTGGTATAATCCAGTTTTCCGTCTTTGGTTGCAAACTCCACCCCATATTCCAACAGTTCTTCAATCACCTCTCTGGAAGAGCGAATCATAATGTCTACAGACTCTCTCCGGTTCTCATAATGGCCTGCTTTTAAGGTGTCTTCCATAAAGCTGTCATAGTCATTTTCATCTCTCAACACGCAGATTCCCCCCTGAGCCAGATAAGAATCGCTGTGTTTAATTTCATCCTTTGTAATCATCAGCACCTGCATATCCAAAGGAAGATGAAGCGCTGCAAAAAGACCACTTGCGCCTGTTCCCACAATCAATGCGTCTGTCTGAATCTTTTCCATTTGTGCTCCCCCTTACTTTGCCAGTTCCAACATGGTATCCAACGCTTTTAAAGCCTTTTGACTCACCACTTCCGGTAACTGTATCTCATACGTTCCGTTTTTCAGACTGTCTCTGACCTTTTCTAAGGTAACCTTCTTCATATCAGAACAACACTGTCCTTCCATAACACAATGGAAAATTTTATCGGGACATTTTTTCTTTAATTCATATAAAACGCCCTCTTCTGTACCGATTATAAATTCCTTCTGAAAAGACTGTTCTGCATGACTGATAATCTCCGAAGTACTGCCGATGAAATCCGCCTGCTGCAGCACCTTCTGCACACATTCCGGATGTACAAGAACCTCAGCCTGGGGATATTTTTTCTTTGCCTGTTCCAAAAGCTGCGGTGTGATTTCCCTGTGTACCGGACAGTATCCGTCGTTTGGAATAATGTTTTTTTCCGGCACCTGCTCTGCCACATAAGCAGCCAGATTTCCATCCGGAATAAAGAAAATATTGCGGTTTGGAAGAGCCTTTACAATCTTTACAGCATTAGAAGAGGTCACACAGACATCCGAAACCGTCTTTAGTTCTGCTGTGGAATTGATATAGCATACCACAGCCAAATCCTGGTAAATTGTTCTCATTTTCTGCACTTTTTCCACGGACGCCATATGAGCCATGGGGCAGTCTGCATCCCCATCCGGCATCAACACGGTTTTTGACGGATTCAAAATTTTCGCACTTTCTCCCATAAAGGAAACTCCTGCAAACACAATGATTTCTGCTTCTGTTTCCTTTGCTTTTTTACTTAAATAGTAAGAATCTCCTATGTAATCTGCAATCTCCTGTACTTCATCCGGTACATAATAATGTGCCAATATCACAGCATTTTTTTCTTTTTTTAATTGTTCTATTTCTTCTTTTATGGACTTCATCTTCTTTTATCCTCCTGCCAAAGCATTTGACAGTTATTATACAACAGCTTTTTACATATGACAAGACAGTTGTTTGTTTTTCTGTAAACACATAGACAGAAGATTCTATTCTGCCGGTTACTAAGAAAAGAGGGGGCTGCATGGCATCATAACAGTCCCCTCTTTTCTTATTTTCCTGCCCAGAATTCCACCGCTTTTATCAGAAATTCTGCACATCCTTTTTGCTCTCTGTCGTAGTATTCCTGAAATCTGGAATCCGCCGTATATATGGCTGCAAGTCCTTTATGCGCTTGGGCCGAATACTCTTTCCAGGTATATCCCAGCCAGTTTTTATGCAGCATAACAATGCGTTTTCCCTCTTCACTTTCCGGGGAAACACCTGCTTTTACAGCTGCCTTTAATTGACGGAAAACTTCCTCTTCCAATTCCTGAAATCTTTCATAATCTGCTTTGGAAAGTCCCAGAATCTTCTGCTGTGACGCGTCTACTTCTTCATCTCCATACTTGTTCCGGGCCTCTTCGCCGTATGTTTTTTCCTGTTCTTTCACAAGTTTCTCTTTAAATACCTGGAATTTCATATCATCACTCATATATCCTTCTCCTTTCAAATCCGCAATGGTAAGTTCTACAGTTTGAATCAGAGAAGAAATATGCGCCTGCTGCCTCTGCAAAGCCTTTAAATGCTCATACAGAGCTCTCTCAATGTCAAAATTGGGCTGTGCCAGAATTTTACTGATAACCTCCAGCCCCAAATCCCGTTCCCGGTAAAAGAGAATCTGCTGCAAAAGCGCAACCTCTTTTTCTCCGTAATAGCGGTATCCTGCTTCATTCACCCTTGCCGGCTTTAACAGATGAATTTCATCATAGTACCGCAGAGTTCGGGTGGAAACTCCTGCAAGAGCTGCCAACTGACGTATGCTGTACTCCATATTTTTTCTCTCCTTTCTCCCTGTACTGTCATCTTACCCGTTGACGCTGCGTCAATGTCAAGAGAAAGTTTGAAAATATTTTTCAGGAAAATTTCAGTTCCATTTACGGACAATTTCCAGGATTTCTTCCTCGTATTCTCCGAATAAATCTTCGTGCTTGCCTATGTTTCTCACATTGGTTTCCGCGCCCCAGGCTTCATCAAAAAACTCCCACACATGGTAGGCCACACCTCTGTATTCAAAATCAACACTTCCGCATTGGTCTTCCTCTGTATAAGTATACGGAAAGCCTTTTTCCTTCAGTAAATTCTGTAGTTTTTCTAGTCGCATAGTTTTCCTCCCGGTATCTGTCAGGACTGTCTGGAACACTTTTCTGCGTCAATGGCCAGCACCAGCATCACTACATATAAAGCATCCTCTGGCTGCCCGATATCCATGACATAAGTATCTGTCCAATGAAAAATTTCTTTTCCAATCAGCGCTACGGTCATCCCATTTCTGTCCTGAATTTCATAGTTCCATTCCATGGCATTTCCTTCTATCTGCCATCCCATGAAATCAATGTTGTATTTCGGTCTGAAAAAGGTGAATTCCTTCTGCACAGACCCCATAAAGTCTTCCCCTGTATAGAGGTCAAACCTGGGCAGAAAAGTCAGCACTTTTTCTCTCACCATACCGGCATATTGGCCGCTGCTGTCATATATTTTCAGACAGTGTCCCCAGTCAAGCTGTCCCTTTACAGTAAAGACAACCTCACCCTGCTCATTATAAATATCATAGCTGTCCAACCATGAAAACATCTTTTGTTTAAACAGTAATTTCATGCATTACTCCTTCTTTGTCCGGGATTATCAGTGGCATTTGCTCCAGCCGCAGCTTTTGCAGATATTACATCCCTCTTCAAAAACAAGCGGCTCTCCACATTCCGGACAGTAAATTTTATCGGTCTCTTCCCGCTTGGTAACTGCCTTTGGTTTCGGGGCTTTTTTTACTTTTCCCGAATCTTTTTTCTCTCCCTTCTGGCTTAATTCTTCCTGCATTTCCCTATACATATCCATAAGGGCATTCCCCACAGCCATAGGGCAGCAGGCCCCCTTGCTGGTATCCTTCCTGGTCACTCTGCGGGCCGTATAAGACGGACAAGAACCGCTGGAATTCAACTGGTCCACAATCGTTTCAATGTCAATACCGCCTCTTGCACTGATAGAAATCATACGGGAAAGTCCTACCATAAAGTTATTGCAGCCTCCGGTAGAACCCTTGCTCAAATACGTTTCCAAAAGCGCTCCTGTATGCGGGTCAAACAGGGCAATGCAATGCAGACTGCCGCAGCCCGTTATCAGTTTTCGCTTCTTTCCTACCACATCATCCGTTACCAGAATAATCTCTCCACGCTTTAAGCCTTCTCCGGCTGTGACGGTTTTCGTTTCTTTTGTATTGAGAATACCAATCCGCTTGCAGCCGTCACGGAAGATAGTAATCCCTTTCAATCCCTGTTCAAAGGCATACATATAGAGGCTTTCTGTCTCCTCTACGGTAAAGCTTTCCGGTACATTGACCGTAGAACTAATAGACGCGTCAATGTGCCGCTGCCATATGGACTGCATATCAATACGCTGACGATAATCCAGAGTCATGGCTGTCACAAAATAATCCGGAAGCTGTTTGTCATCTGTAAGATTATGCTCTTTCATATAGCTTTCCACAATTTTAGTATACACTTTATAGTATACATCCGCGCCGTGAAGCGACTCTGTTTTCCGCTCATAATAATTTGCATATACCGGTTCAATTCCTCCGGAAATTCCCAGCATGGTAGACAGTGTTCCCGTAGGTGCAATCGTCAGAAGCTGTGAATTTCTAAGGCCATGTTTGCGTACCAGCTCTCTTGTTTTTTCCGTAGTATTGGCAAGAAAATAAGGCGTTTCCATAATCTCTTCCACCTTACATTGCGGAAACGCTCCCTGTTCTTTAGCCAGCTTTGCAGAAGCGGCAATGGCTGTATCGGCCATGGCAAAGCCAATCTTGTCGCACATCTTTACGGCATCCTCTTCTCCATAAGTCAGCCCCAGCTTAATCAGTGCATCTGCCAGTCCCATGATACCCAGTCCTATCTGTCTCCACTGAGCCACACTTTCTCTCTGCTCCGGCAGGGGATGAAGGGGAAGCCCCTCTTCCAGCACTTCGTTTAAAGCCTTTACAGAAGCCTGTACACAGAGTTTAAATCCATCAAAATCAAAAAATGCCTCGTCCGTAAAAGGATTCTCTACAAACTGCGCCAGGTTTACACTGCCCAAAAGACAGCTTCCTCCTGCCGGGAGAGGTTCTTCTGCACAGGGATTGACTCCCGCATAAGAAAACTCCTTTGTATTGCTCAAAAGATTCCAGCCTGTAATACGGTCCCAAAACAGCGCTCCTGGTTCTGCATAATCCCAGTTTGTTTCCGTAATTCTGCGGAAAAGTTCTCTTGCATTGACCCGTTTTTCAATGACTTCTCCCGTAGTTTCTCTGGTATAATGCAAAAGATATTCTTCATTCTTTTTCACGGCTTCCATAAAATCCTCATGAATACGAATGGAAATATTGGCCTTGGTAACCTTGTCCAAATCCGTCTTTAATTCAATAAATTCCGCCACATCCGGATGGGAACAGTCAATGGAAATCATCAACGCACCGCGTCTTCCATTCTGTCCGATGAGCGCTGTCACCAGAGAATACAACTCCATAAAGGACACGGCTCCGCTGGTTTCTTTCGCTGCATTATTAATCTTTGCCCCCCTGGGACTGAGTTTTGAAATATCCACACCACAGCCGCCGCCATAGCTGTAAGTACGTGCCAGTTTCTTAGCACATTCAAAAATACTTTCAATTTCATCTTCCGGCGGTGCAATCACATAACAGTTAGAATAGGTCACTTTTCTTCCCTGTTTATTCAGCCCCCGGTTGGATAAAATCCGTCCCCCGAACAAAAACTTTTTCTCTTTGATATACCGGCCGATTTCTTCATTGCCGCCGCTGATTCTCTGAATCCAGGCTTCAAAGTCCTCTCCTTCGCTGCAGTATTTCTTTGTCCAGATATCCATTCCAAGCTGGTTTTCCTGTCCCAGCCAGTCTTCGATTGTCATAGTTCGCCCTCCACTACTATATTTAGTTAACATATATTATGTTAGCACAATATATTGGTGGTTTCAAGCCCATATTTCTAGTTGCCACATTCGATGCTGATTTCATTAAATTTCCCCAGAATGTCATCGATTTGAACCTTCTGCTTTTTCTCACCCTTCATATCCATAACCGCTTTTCCCTGGTGCATCATCACCAGACGGTCCCCGTATTCTGCCGCATACCGCAGATTGTGGGTGACCATAATGGCTGTCAGCTTTTTCTCTTTCACAATACGGTCTGTCAACTGCATGATAATGTCTGCGGTCTTAGGGTCTAGCGCTGCTGTATGTTCGTCCAGAATCAGAAATTCCACCGGAGTCATAACGGACATCAAAAGGGACAAGGCCTGCCGCTGACCACCGGACAATGCGCCTACTTTCACCTGCATTTTATCCTCCAGTCCCAGCCCCAGCTGGGCAAGCTGTTCCCGATATTCCGGGATTTTTTTTCTGTTAGTTCCTCTTTGCAGTCCGAAGATTTTCCCTTTGTGTTCTGCCATAGACATGTTTTCCAGAATTGTCATATCCGGACAAGTTCCAAGCGCCGGGTTCTGATAAACCCTCCCAATGGAAGCCAGTCTCTTATACTCTTTTATCTTTGTAACCGGCTTGTTGTTTATCAGAATTTCTCCTCTGTCCGGCTGCATGCTGCCGCATATCAGATTCAGCATGGAAGTCTTGCCGGAACCGTTGCTGCCTACTACAGAAACAAATTCTCCCTTCTGAACCATGAACTGAAAGTCTTCAAACAAACACATTTCATTTACAGTTCCCGGATTGTAATATTTGTAAATATTCTTTAATTCAAGCATCTTCTCACCTCTTCTTTTCCGAACGTTCCAACACCAGAACAAAAATCAAAACTGCCAGAAGAAAGACTGCGGAAATCATCTTCATGGCCTTTGGCGCAAAGTATTTAATCGCAATTCCGGTGCAAGCTTTGTAAAGAACCGCGCCTGCAAAAACAAAGGTTGTAATCTTGAAAAAGTCACTTCCCTTCCCCCCAAAAAGCCTGGTTAACAGCTTATAGAGGCTGGTTCCCACAATAACACTGGCAAGTCCGATAACCATAGCCCCTGTGCCGGAAGAAATGTCGAACACCCCCTGCTGCTGACAGAATACACTGCCGCTTAAAGCCACAAGCCCATTGGAAATCCCAAGTCCCAGTATCTTCACATTCCCCTTATCCTTGGCTAAAGAAGTAACCAGAAGTTCATTATCTCCCACTGCCCTTAACAGATATCCGGACCTGGTCTGCAGATACAAATCCAGGCAGATTTTGCTCACTGCCGCTACAGCCAGAATCAAAACCAGAGAGAAATACGAGGGTACCGTACCACCGAAAATTCCTTTAAAAAAATTGTTTTTAAAAATCGTAGATTTTGAAAATAGAGGTACATTATTGGCGCCTGCCACCATGAGGTTTACGGTATAAAGAGCGGTCATCATAATGATTCCGGAAAGCAAATCCCTCACCTTACATTTCACATGAATCAAACCAGTGCAGACACCCGCCGCTGCTCCCGCCAGAAAGGCAAGAGGCAGAGTAAAACAGGGATTAATTCCCTGTTTTAAAAGAACTGCTGTCACGGCTGCTCCCAGGGGGAAACTGCCGTCCACAGTCAAATCCGGAAAATCCAGAATTTTATAAGTAATATATACACCCAAAGCCAGGATGCCGTAAATCAATCCCTGCTCTACAATACTCAATGCGAAATCCATTGTTCTTCCTCCTGCCTGTGTTACTCTTCCGTAATCTCCGTAAAGACTTCTGTTGCCTCATTTTTCATGTCTTCCGGAATCTCTATGCCGAGATTTTCGGCTGCCTTTTCATTGATGTACAGACTGCTGTCTGTGAGAAGTTCATATTCCATTTCTTCTGCTTTTGCTTCCCCTTTCAATATTTTCGCTGCCATTTTTCCGGTTTCTTTTCCCAGATTGACATAGTCCAGACCCTCTGCCGCCAGACACCCCAGCTTTACCTGTTCAATTTCGCTTCCGAATACCGGAATTTTAGCTTCCTCTGCCTGACTTAAAATTGTGGGAAGTGCGCTTACTACGGTATTATCTGTAAGATTGGTCAGACAATCTACTTTTTCTAAAAGGCCCGCTGCTGCTAAAGATACCTCCGAAGTATTGGTCACTCCTGCTGTTTCAATAGTGAATCCGTAATCTTCTGCGTATTTTTCATACTGCTTAATACTGTATGCGGAATTGGCTTCGCTGGTGGTATACAGGATTCCAATGGTTTTTGCTTTTGGCAGCAATTTGCGAATCATCTGCAGCTGTGCTTCTACTGGAAGCTGGTCACTGGTTCCCGTCACCGCACCTACCGGCATTTTATCTTCTGTTGCAAGTTCCGCTTCTTCCGGATTTGTTACTGCTGTATACACCACCGGAATTTCTGTATTTACCGCAGAATTGTAAGCCGCCTGTGCACTTGGAGTAGCAATGGCACAAATCAAATCCATATCTTCGGATACAAAGTTGTCTGCTATCTGTGCTGCTGTTGCTGTATCTGCATCTGCATTGCTCACCTTAATTTCCAGATTTTTTCCTTCCTCCAGTCCCTCTTCTTTCAGTCCTTCTATAAAGCCTTCCCGGCAGTTATCCAGAGAACCATGCTCTGCAAACTGTGAAATTCCAATAGCATACTTACCGTTGTCTGCGGATACGTCCTTTGCTGTGCCGCAGCCTGTCAAAACACCTGCTGCCATCCCCATAACCAATACCATTGCCAATACTTTTTTCTTCATTTTTCCTGTCTCCTTTTCATTTTTCTCAAAAGCCATCCATCATTTTCTGTGAGACAAAAAAACCGCCTCAAGTTCATAAAAAACTTGAGACGGTAATAACATACATTATTATCGCGGTACCACTCAATTTGACGAAATGTCCACTTTCTCACATACTGACATATGCTCCTGATTGATAACGGGTTCGGTTCCCGACGACGCCTACTTTTTTCATTTCGGGCCGCCCTCGAAAGGCCATTCAGCTTCAAAGTCCATACGACAATCCCACCATCTGCCGCTCTCTGTGATTTCCTTTCAAACCTACTCTTCTTTCTCATCGGTTTCGCTTTTGTTGGTCTTATTCTATGTCGCTTTTTCTATTTTGTCAACCTGTTTTTGGCAATTTTTTTCTGCACGCTTCCTTTGTGATACCTGCCATAACTCTTATTTATAGCTAAGTCCAAAATTCAGCTCATAATAATTTCCGGCAGCATCTCTGTATGCATAAGCTTTACCGTTTTCGTCTTTCATGGACTCCGGCATATATTTATCCTTGTCATATCCCGGCACATCATTAGGGGAAATGCATACGCCTTCTGCATTTACGGCAATGACACTGTCATCTTTCGGAAGGGTCATGGGCATCTTTCCTACTGGCGCAAATCTGCCGAAAATCACATCCAGAACAGCACTCGGATAGGTATCAAAGCCAGCCAGAAGTGCATCTGCATACGGCTCTGCATTGCCTACCATCCAGGCCAGCGTAAAGTTAATATTGGTTACCACTTTTCCCTTATTTTTGTGTACTGCTTCCGCAATTTCCGCCAGTTCTTTCGCGCCGGAAAGCGTGGTTTCCAAGTGTGTGGTTTTGGCAGGTCTGCCCTCTTCATCTACATCACAGACTTCCTTTCCGTCACAGATATCCAATTCCAGATATCCCGGTGTTGCGTTGAAGTATTCACCTGAACTTGGAGATACAAACAAAAGAGCCAAATCTGCTTCTTCGGGATTTTCAGTCAGCGCAAGAGAGGCCTCTGCCTGCAGCTGTTTTTTCAGTTCCTCTGTTGCTTTTTGTGCATTTTCTTCTGTCTTGTTAAAACATCTTGCATAAACCTTTTTACCGGATACTTTCTCTTCAGTCAAAGGAAGTATACCGTCGTTTTTCAACAGTACCACGGACTGACGGTGTACCTGCTGTGCGTGTGTCCAGTCTTCCGGATTGCTTACGATTTTCACTGCTTCTTCCGGATTTCTGTATGGATTTTCAAACAATCCCAGTTGAAATTTTTCAATTAAAGTACGTTCTACTGCCCTTGTAAGCGCTTCATCGGAGAGGGTAATCTGTTCTGCCGTATAGCCTTCCGGAACTTTATGTCCCTGTACGGTATAGTAGCCTTCTTTCCATCTTCTGTAAGCCTCTTTGGCATCTTCCAGGTCATAAGAACCGCTGATAATATCCACACCGGCATTAACGGCCAGAGCTGCTCTCTCACAGATTTCCAGTTCTTCCACACCCCAGGCCATCATCTGCATGATACCGGAATCGCTGTTAATATATCCCTTAAATCCCATCTGTTCACGCAGCATTTTATTGATAAAAAAGTCATTAAAAGCAAAGCCTACAGGTTTCCATTCAATGGGATTGCCTTCTAAATCATACTGCTTCTGACTCTTCTCCTTTGCCGGCTTTGCGTAATAAGGCATAATGGAAGAAGTATTCTTGGCAATGGCGGTTTTAAAAGGCGGAATGTGGTAGGTTTCCAGGCTGTTTTCTGTCTGGTAAACATTCCACTGCCCCTGTTTATAATGAGGGTCAAAGCCGTTTTCTCTGGCGCTTCCGCCCGGAAAGTGCTTGACAGTCATGGCAACGCCGTCTGCTGTTACGCCCTCTTCACTTCCCTGTACGCCGGGAATCAGACGTTCCAGAATCTCACTGATAAGCTGGGAATCCTCCCCGAAGGTTCCGTAAGTTCTCTGCCATCTGGGGTCTGTCATACAGTCTGCCATGTACATATAGCCTTTCTTCATACCAACTGCATCCCACTCTCTTCGGATACAGGACGCAAAATCGTCAATGAGTTCTGCACCTGCACCTTTTACGGCAGCTGCAATTCCCAGGGTTCCCGGCCATGCTGCAAAGACACCGGAAGCATCATTCATACCGAAAACCACCTCACCGTTTTCATTTCTGGAGTTGGAAATAACCAGGACTGGCAGGAAATGCTCGCCCTCCTCTGCCACGCTGTTCATCTCATTAATCCAGTCTGCCAGTTCGTCCGGCTTCGGATTTCCTCTTAAAATAAAGTGCCGAACTTTCCAGTCTTTGATGGTTTCTGTAGTTCCTACAGTAGAATTGACAGCAAAAATAGAGCTTCCCTTTTCCACCGGTTTTTCATCTAACAGTCCGGTTTCGTCTACAAATTCTTTATCTTCCTGCTCAATTCCCATTTTCCAGGAACTCAAAAACAGCTGACCGATTTTTTCGTCCACAGACAACTCTGCGGCCAGGGCTTTGGCTCTTTCCTCTGGGGATTTTCTCCAGTCTTTATAGGTATTTAATTTTCCGTCTCCGTTTATATCTCTGAAATACAGTCCGTCTTCGCAGATAACCTGCTGTTGTGCAACACCGATTTCAGGTCCGTTTTCATTTTTATAATAGCGGATTTTTCCGCTTGCTTTCTGCTTTTTAATTTCTGTCATAAAAATTCTCCTTGTTTTTCTTTTTACCTCATAATTGTATCATTTTCGACTTTAAAATTTCAAGGAATTCTTTTCTTAATTTTTTCTAAAAAATCTTTTACAATAGCAGGTTTAACGGCAATACACACAGAGCAGCAAACAGTACCGCCCCGGAAAACACTGCCCATCTGACAACGGGAATATCCTTTTTCTGCAGCACAATGACCATGGAAAACACCAGAAACAGCCATATCATAAAGATACTGGTAAGGATTCTTTTTACAGTAAATCCATAAACATAAATATACATTCCCATTCTGCTCATAGCGGTCACTAAAAGCAGCAGGGTCAGCAGAGAAAAAACAATGTTCAGGATGCGAAGCCGGTGGTTTTCTCTGCGTATAGTCCTGGAGCAGACGTTCATAAACAGGAGCAGGCAGACGTTCAAAGCAGCCACACCACATAGTTCAAAGAATCCCTGTCTTGCATACTGTGCATAAGTCAAATTTTCCGGGAGAATTCCCAGACATGCAGAAAACAGATACTGTCCCTGGATTATCATAAAGAGTACATACACCAGTGAAATTATCATTGCAAAGGTGTAAATACTGGTATCCGGAATCATATGAAACCCTTCCCCGGACTCTTCTTCCCACTCTTCGCAGACACTTTCATCAATATGTCTCCGATACACACTGCCATAAGAAACGCCGAACATCAAACCTCCAAAAATCAGAGACATTATGAGACAAAGCAGGTTGCTCATCAGCCCTCCGCCTATGGTTATCCGTGAAAAAGCAAGGTCAATAAGACTTGCAAATTCCTTATCTGCACTGGATAAGGCCGGAAGAATAATAGCCAAAACCGGAATGGCACAGACAATTCCCAGGAAGATTTTCTGCCCTTCTTTCTTCTCCTTCTTTCCTTTGTATATCTGAAAAGCAACCCGTATCTGACAGAAAAAATTTAATACAGGAAGAGAAAATAATCCATGCCAAAGGTCTAAAAGTACCCAGGAAGATGTTCTTTTTCCTACCAGAAGCCCATCCATAACAGCCAACGTTCCGTAAGCTGCAGCTACAAACCACAACAGAAACTGGGCAACTGGAATAATGCTGTAAAAACCATAGGATACACCCACACAGAGCAAAATCACAGTCCAGAATATCTTTTCTTTCGTTACCTTCAAACCTTTTAAACGACTGTAACTCCACAGCACAGCCAGATAAAACAGGGTAAATCCCGCTACCTTTAACTGAAATCCGTTTTCTGTCTGTCCCAGAAAAGGAACCTCGTCAAACTCAAATATTTTCCATAAACCATAGCCTAAAAGCAGATATAAAACCGCGAAACACCGGTCCCATTTATCACTCTCTGTTTTCTTAAAAATGGGTGCACTTTCATAAGCCAAGCTCATTTCTGCACTTGCCTTTTCTTGATTTTCCATATCCAAACCTCTTTTCTGTTTTGAAATTTCCCGCTTCAGGCGGAGTTTTTTATTCTTCTGACACATACTCCAGAATATCCCCTGGCTGACACTCCAGCGCTTTGCAAAGGGCTTCCAAAGTAGTAAAACGAACGGCTTTTGCCTTGCCGTTTTTCAGAACGGACAGATTCGCCGGCGTAATGTCAATGGCTTTTGCCAGGTCTCCGGCACTGATTTTTCTCTGAGCCATTACCACATCTAAATTCACCACAATAGGCATTTTTCCTCATCCTCTCTATATGGTATAATCATTTTCTTCTTTTATCTTTTCTGCCTGGGCAAACACATTTTTTATCACCCGAAGAACCAGCGCCATGAAGAGGGCTGCCACACACAAAGCCCAAAACGCTATGTAATAAAAGCCGCTGATACCAAAAATCACTCCTGCCGCCAGACAGCACCAGGAAAGAATACGGAGACATCTGGTATTCTCTGCAACAAACACCTCATCACGGCTGATATTAGACAGCAGACGATTCATCTGATACAGTGCCGCTGCCACAGGAACTGCCGTCGCATAATTAGTAGCCAAAAGCCAGTACAGTTTCCCCTCTAAAAATGGCGCTCGCAATTCGATAAAAATGCGGTACAGCCACGGAGCCCCTGCACACATCCCCATCAGTATGGCTGTAAAAATACCAATACTGATTCTGGTCAGCTTTAAACTTTTATCCTGATTCCAGTTCATAATCAAACCTCCTGATTTTCTCCCGGACAAAAAAAACAGTTCTCTCCGGGATTCCTTTTTCACAGAATACCACAGTTAGAACTGTTTTTCAATATGTTTTTATCGTTTTTCGATAATTTTTTATTTTTTTAAGATATGGCCTCTTTCTCACTCTGCCTTCAGATTTTCATACATTTTTTCTGAAACAGGAACAGGAATCTGAAGCCGCCTGGCCTCTTTTATCAGATAGCCGCTGAAGGTCTCCAGTTCATTCTTTCGTCCTGCCTCCATATCTCTTTTCAGAGAACTGGTGGAGCCTGCGTCCAGGCTCATAAAGCGCTTGTATTCGCTTTCCACATAGCCGTCCCGGATGGAAATCTGCTTTGCCAAAGCAACTGCACAGGCTTCTTCCAACAGGGTTTTAAATTCTTTGCATTTTTCCGGAGAAGTCTGCAGGGTATCGGTCATTTCCATGTAATAGGCAGTCAGCACGTTATAAGCACAGTTAAATATGTATTTTTCCCATACGGCCGCCTGGCTGTCCAACACATATCGACAGTCCACGCCAGCCTCTTTCAGACAGTCACAGGCCCGTTTTACACCTTCTGCTTCCTGGGTTTTGGCATTGGTTTTTCCCACATAAATCTTCGCGTAATTGCCAATCTGAGTAATGGAATAATCCGGATTAAAGAATGCGGTAATGTAAATCACGGCTTCTCCTACAATTCCTTTTTCAAAGAATTTCTCTGTCCGCTCTGCAGTATCCGCCCCGTTCATAACAGGAAGAATGACGGTATGTTCGTCTATGCAGGACTGCAAATCCCGGCACACTTCCTCCAGAGAATAATTCTTTACACAAAGAAAAATAAAATCCTGTACTTCCCGTATCTCCTGTCCGCTTTCCACCACTTTTTTCGCTCTGGCCGTGATTTCTCCGTGATACTGGCTATGCAGACGAATGCCTTCTTTTTCCAGAGATTTTTTTCGCTCTCCTCTGGCTACCAGAGTTACATTTTCATAGGTTTTTGCCAGCATACCGCTTAAATATCCGCCGACGCCGCCGATTCCCACTATCGTAATTTTTACCTTCTTTTCCATACACTCTGCCTCCCGCATTAATCACATGCAGCTTTAAATTCTGTCCAGTTCTGGTTGTAAACTTCCTCTGCTTCTGTACTGACATTCTGGATAATTTCTCCCTTTGTTACAGAATCCGGCACCACTAAATCCGGATTTACCAGGTCATCTGCTGCTTTATTTGTACAGTAGTAGCCCACAAAGTCAAAGCATTTTGCAGCCACTTCCGGCTCCAGAATATAGTTCAGAAACTCATAAGCTTCCTCTGTATCCGGTGCGTTTTTAGGAATAAAGAAGTTCATAATTCCGAATCCCAGTCCCTCCTTTGGATAAACCACCTTCAAATCCGGATTTTCCTGTAACGCAGCAATAACCTGGGATGTATATAAGATAGCCACAGAGGCCTCTCCGTTTAACAGGGCATTCTGGGTATTCGTATCCTGAATCATACGGATATTGGGAGCCAGACTGACCAGCTTTTCCCCTGCTTCCTTTATCACTGTGGGGTCTTCTTCGTTCATGCTTTTCCCCATAGTCAGAAGCACCATTCCTTCCACTGCACGATAACTGGCAATGGTGGCAATCTTGTCTTCCAATTTGGAATTCCATAAATCTTCATACCCTGTTATCTCAAAGTCCACCTGCTCCGGGTCATACACAATCAGAGGAATCCCCGCGCCATGGGGAATGGTATATTTGTTGTCCGGGTCGTAAAACTGGCCCTGATACAGGGGATTGATGTTCCCGTAATTGCTCAGCTTTGACTTATCCAGTTCCTTTGCCAGACCATTCTTGACCACCTGTTCAATGATGTAATCATCACCAATAACCACATCATAATCTTTTCCATCTGACTGCTGTACCTTCTCCAGCATCGTTTCATTGGAGTCAAAATTGGAATTGATAATACGGATTCCTTTCTCTTTCTCAAAGTCATCCAGAACCTCCTGTGGAAAGAGTCCTTCCCATGTATAGAGCACCAACTCCTTATTGTTTTCCTCCTTTTCTCCACCGCAGCCGCTCAGCAGGCTTCCTGCCATAATACTGCAAAGAAGAATTGCTAACACTCTTTTTTTCATTGTTGTATCCATTCCTTTCTCTCTATTCACTTTTTCTATGTTTCCCGGTCCATTTTCCGACAAAATTCCAGATACAAAGCACCAGGACAATGACCACCAGAATCACGGTACATAAGGCGTTGATTTCCGGTGTTACTCCTGTTTTTAACTGGGCATAAACCTTCACAGGAAGGGTATTCAGTCTTGGTCCATTGACAAAAATACTGATAACCACATCATCAAACGACATGGCAAACGCCAAAAGACTTCCGGATAACACCGCCGGAGCAATCAACGGCACAGTAATGTCAAAAAATGTCCGCACCGGTCCTGCTCCCAGGTCTCTTGCCGCCTCTTCCAGTGATTTGTCCAACCCTGCCAGACGTGCCTTTACCATCATGAAAATATAGGGAATACAGAAGGTAGTATGCGCAATCACCAGCGTTATCATACCAAAGGGCAGTTCCAGCATTGAAAAAAATACCAGAAATACCATACCCAGAATAATTTCCGGTATCATAATAGGCACTGTAGAAAGATATTCCATCATACCTTTGCTCCGATACCGGACTCTGGCCATGCCCACAGCTCCCAAGGTTCCGATAACGGCTGCACTAAGACAGCTCAATGCGCCCAGGACAATACTGTTTCCCAGCGCTTCTTTTAAATCTCTGTCCGCTGCCAGTACCTTGTACCAGTTCAGGGAAAATCCCGTAAATTCTGCCGACAGCCTGGATTCATTAAAAGAAAAGACCACCACTACCACCAAAGGCAGATACATCAGCAAAAGCATAAAACCAAGGTACAGATTGGACCATTTCCATTTCTTTTTCAAAACAATCCCTCCAAATCTTTCACATGGGTAACTTTTCTGTATACCAGTATCATCAGGGAGGTGAGTACCATAAGCACCACGGCCAGCGCTGCCGCAAAAGGCCAGTTGCTGCCCCTGGTCAGCTGATCCTGTATCACGCTTCCCACCAGCACAATTTTATTGCCCCCCAAAATGTCTGCAATGAAAAACAGCCCCATGGAAGGAATGAAGGTCAGAATAATTCCCGTCAGAAGTCCCGGAAGAGTCAGTTTGAACGTAACCGTAAAAAATGCCTGTATTCCATTTGCCCCCAAATCCCTGGCTGCCTCAAGCAGTGACCAGTCCATTTTCTCTGCACTGGAATACACGGCCAGCACCAGAAACGGCAGCAAGGCATAAATCATGCCGATAACTACGGCGGGATAGGAATACAAGATTTTCAAAGGTTCTTCCAGGATTCCCAATTTCATCAGAATTCTATTCAAAACACCTTTTGCCTGTAAAATAATAATCCATCCATACATGCGAATCAGGGAGCTGATCCAGAAAGGCACCATAATCAGCAGCATCATACGCTTTTTCCATTTGGGAGAGAGCTTTGCCATGTAGTATCCGAAGGGGTACCCCAGAAGGATAATCAACCCTGTGCTGGTAAAAGCCAGCTGAAAGGACTGTACAAAGCTTTGAAGATAGACAGGTTCTCCGATTTTCCTGTAGTTATCCAGAGTAAAATTCCAGACTACAGAAGAACCGTCACCTCTGGTGGCAAAACTGAGGGCAATCATGTAAAGCAGCGGCCCCAGGACAAAGCAAAGGGTAAAGAAATACAGGGGCAGCACTGTAAGAAACAGTCCGAAGGATTTCTTTTTTTTCATGCTTCTGCCTCCTGTTTTCCATCTACAGGCACCGCATGCTCCGGTTTCCAGACTGCGTGTACTTTCTGCCCTGGCACAATCCGGGCATCCATACCGTAGCGGCTTGCCACCAGTTCTTCTCCGGTTTTTAACTGTAGGGCAACATGAAGCTGGCCTCCCTGAAAGGACTTATCTGTCACAACAGCTTCCAGGCCATTTTCGCCTTCTGTACACACCTGCAGATTTTCTCTTCGAACAGCCAGTTTCACCTTTTCGCCGGCTTTCATACCTTCTGCCGCCTCTGCTTCCATCCTCTGGCCCTGTATCTGCACCCGGATTTTCTCCTGTCCGATTTCCTCTACCACTCCTTCTATAATATTGGCATTTCCCACGAAATCTGCCACGTAAGCGGTTTTGGGATGGTTATAAATCTCATCCGGTGTCCCGATTTGCTCTAACATGCCTTCCCGCATGACCACAATCCGGTCTGACATATTAATGGCTTCCTCCTGGTCATGGGTGATATAAAGAAATGTAATACCCAGCTTTTTCTGCAGTCTTTTCAGTTCTGTCTGCATGGTGCGGCGCAGCTTCAAGTCCAATGCGCCTAAAGGCTCATCTAACAGCAGCAGTTTGGGACTGTTAATCAGCGCTCTTGCAATAGCCACTCTCTGCTTCTGTCCTCCGGAAAGTTCAGCAGGCATACGTTTTTCATACCCTTCCAGCTGTACTAATTCCAGCATATTCTTCACTCTGTCCCGAATTTCCGCTTTCGGTCGTTTTTTTATCCGCAGACCGTATCCGATGTTTGCTTCCACATTCATATGAGGGAACAACGCATAATTTTGAAACACGGTATTGATATCTCTCCTGTTTGGCGGCAAGTCCGTCACATCTTTTCCCTCCAAAAGCACCTGTCCCTCTTCCGGGGCTTCCAGTCCGGCAATAATTCTGAGGGTGGTGGTTTTCCCACATCCGGAGGCACCCAAAAAAGTGAGAAATTCTCCCTTTTGAATCGACAGGGTAATGCCTTTTAATACATCTGTCTCTCCAAAGTTCTTCTTTATGTTCTTTAATTCCAGTAATTCTCCACTCATCTTTTTTCCTTCTTTGATATTTATTACTTCCAAATTCATTTATGTTTCCAAGATATTCCAAGATATATAATGGCACAAATGCTTTTTGCTGTCAATGGAGCAGGCCATATTTCAGACTTTTTCTATCCAGTATTTACCTGATTTTGATTTCTGATACTTTTCTGATTTTGGAATTTTTAAGAATTTTTGAATTTTAAAAGAAATGAAAAAATTGCTTGACACTTGTGACAAAATCCAGTAGAATTAATGACTGTAAGCAGTGCTGAAATAGCTCAGTTGGTAGAGCACTTCACTCGTAATGAAGGGGTCGAGGGTTCAAGTCCCTTTTTCAGCTTAGCGGAAAAGATAGCTGAAATCCAGTATTTATGCAGGGTTTCAGCTATCTTTGTATTTACATCATTTATTTTTATTCAGCTGTTTTATGATTTGGTTCACATATGTACTTAAACCAGCAACGAGAACGCCTTGCGTAACTGCGGTAAATACTGCCAATGCAATTTTCTGGCTGCTATTGCATTGGCATGTAGCGAAAATATAAACCGCACTGATTATAATTCCCATTCCCCAAGCAATAATGGAATCTACTTATCCTTTACTGTCTGGGCTTGTTTTAACCACATGCCGATGAAATAAAGAACAATTGCTATCACCAGAAGTTCGGGTTTTACATAATCCATAATCTGATTCACACCTATGCCTCCATGACTGCGCCTGCTTTTTATTTATTTTATGCGAATGGTTTGGTTTAAAATGTCTTTTTAATTTGACTTTTCACACCCTTTGGGGCCTGCTGCATATACTAAACCAATGAAAAAATCCGAGGTTTTCCTATGTATTTACCTCCCCTGAAAACAGCACAGACCCAGCAGACCGATGAAGGCAAGCTTCGCCTCTATGTAATATCCGCTCTGAAAAATCAGCCTGTCGAGGATGCTACCGTTACCATTTCCTACTCCGGAGAGCCGGATTCCGTCATTGAAGAAGTAAAAACAGATGCAAGCGGCATGATTCCGGAAATCACGCTGCCCGCACCCCCTCTGGAATACAGTATGGCTCCCTCCGAATACCAGCCCTATGCGGAATATACCTTCCGCATTTCCAGAGAAGGATTTGAAGATTTGGACATATCCGGCGCGGAAATCCTGCCGGATGCCACGGCCATTCAAAGAGCCGTCATGAATCCTTCTACGCCTCAAAATACCTTTGAAGACATTGTCATTCCTGCGCATACACTCTACGGGGAATACCCGCCCAAAATCCCGGAAGACGAAATCAAACCCATGGATACCTCCGGCGAAATCGTCTTAAGCCGGGTAGTCATTCCTGAATATGTGGTAGTTCATGATGGAGTCCCTACCAATCCCTCCGCAAAAGATTATTATGTACGCTACCGGGATTATATCAAGAATGTGGCCAGCAGTGAAATCTACGCCACTTGGCCGGCGGATACTATCCGAGCCAATGTTCTGGCTATTATGTCTTTTACACTAAATCGCGTGTATACAGAGTGGTACCGGAACAAAGGCTACGATTTCACCATCACTTCTTCCACTGCCTTTGACCACAAATGGATGTACGGGCGCAATATTTTTGAAAGCATTTCCCAAATCGTAGACGAACTTTTCGACAACTATCTGTCTCGCCCTGGCGTACGGCAGCCCATTCTCACCCAATACTGTGACGGAGAACGGGTCCAGTGTCCAAATTGGATGACACAGTGGGGGTCGAAGTATTTGGGTGACCAGGGCTACTCTGCTATTGAAATTCTGCGGAATTTCTACGGTGACAACATGTACATCAATACCGCAGAAGAAATTTCCGGTATTCCTGCTTCCTGGCCTGGACAGCCGCTGGACATTGGCTCCTCCGGCAGCAAAGTACGCCAGATACAGGAACAGCTAAATGCCATCAGCAAAGCTTACCCTGCCCTTCCTTCCGTGACAGCTGACGGAATTTACGGAGAGGCCACCCAGAATGCAGTTCGGGAATTTCAGAGAATCTTCGGTCTTCCCGCAACTGGCGTGGTGGATTATCCCACCTGGTACGAAATTCAGGACATTTATGTAGGTGTCACCAGAATTGCTGAACTGGTTTAAAATTCACCTTAAAGACCCAAAACAGGCATACAGAAACTTACTCCCTAAAAAAGTCTGTAACTCTTTCTGTATGCCTGTTTAACCTTTCTTTCCTGCCTTTTACCGCCGTTTTCTTTCCAACAGCAAAACGGCCGCCACTGCCGTCGCAGCACCTACTATTTTCGCTGCCAGCATAGCTCCAACCATGTCCGGTTCCACACTTAAGGTAAATCCGGCATGAGCTGCCAGGGCAGAGGCCGCGCTGACGGCAAAAGCTGTATTTGCCACTTTTCCCAGCGAATCCATGTCCTTCATGGAAGTAAGCTGGGGAATGGGGCTGACCATACCAATCATCAGTCCGGACACACTGGTCTCATTGAGCCCAAAATGGTGTCCCAGCTTTCGGAACGGCTTCCGCATCAGCCGTCTTAAAAATTCGGCCAGAGGAAGACTTCCCAGCATAGTAATACCAATAGAGGCTACCACGGCCAGCGCATCTTCTATGGGGGCCAGCCCCGGTATCAAGTCCCGTTTCAGGAAATACGACAACGCTCCTAAAATCAGCCCCAGAGTAATCAGAAGCTTCATACCTCTGGCAAACACCCGAAACCCTTTCATCATGACTCTCGGCGCGCATTTCAGTCCCAGCCCCAGAAACAGGGACAGAACAAACACAGGCATGCTCTGCCAGATAACTTCCCCAAAGGAAAGCCCGCACAGCAGTCCTCCTGCCAAAAGCCCGGCAGGAAGCGCTGCCAGTCCGGTCAGAATTCCTTTTGCAAAGGCGCCTCTGTCCTCTTCCTCCACGATTTCCATACCTACCGGAATGGTAAACACCAACGTACACCCAAAGGTGGAAGCAATCAGAACTCCTGCATAACTTCCCACCTGGGGATTATTTGCCAGTTCCTTTGCCAGCTGATAACCGCCCATATCAATAGCCAGAATACCGCCCAGCACCGAGGGATCCGCGCCTGTGAGGGTAAAAATGGGAACCACAAAAGTGCGGAATACCTGAGAAATAAGAGGTATCAGACATAACATGCCTACCATAGAAAGAGCTGTGGGCCCCATAAGCATAAAGCCCTCCTCCAGACATTTTCCATATCCTCTCTTATTTCCCAAAAGCTGGTCAATCCCACCCAGAAGCACACCTGCTGCCAATACATACATCAAAATCTCATTCATAGCTGCTTACAATCTCCTGAAATCATTAAACATCACAAAAACCATAAGCAACATAAGCAATACAAATCCTGCAAAATGCACCATGCCTTCCACATTAGGATTCAGTCTCTTTCTCCGCACAGCCTCAACAAGCAGAAAAACCAGTCTTCCGCCGTCCAGGGCCGGAATAGGCAGCAGGTTCATCACTCCCAGGTTTGCGGACAACAAAATAGCCCAGTACAACATCTGCATGGATACCATAACAGCGCCTTCCGTCTTCGCCGCTTCATAGGAATCACCCATAACATCAATGATACCCACAGGACCGGAAAGGTCATTGACCGAAAACTGTCCTTTAACCAGCATAGCCAGACTCTCTATGGTAGTGGAAATCCAGTACCGCACTTCTGTAGCGCTGTAACGGATAACTCCCAGAAAATTCGTCTTTTCCCGGTAAACATTGTAAACAAATCCGGAATCTATCTGTTTTGTCATCTGAGGCTTTGCGGAAATGGTTTCCAGCTTTCCATTTCTCTCAATCCCCAGCTTTACTTCCGAACCATCCAGAGGGTGCTCCTTTAAATAGTCCTGCAGCTGGGCGCTGTCCTTAACTTCCACGCCGTTAATTTCCCGGATAATATCTCCGGCCTGTACACCTGCTTTCTGCATGGAACTGTTCAACACCACCTGCAGAATCTCCGGTTCCCCTTCTGACGCATAATGAAATCCCAGCATATACTTACTTTCACTATTGGCCCGGAATGTAATATCCTGCTTCTTCCCGTCCCGTTTATAGGTCAGAGAAATCGTTTCATCCTGCAGTCCGTGAAGCGTCATATAAGAATCCAAATCTCTGCCGATAACAATATTCTTTCCCTGAAACTCGGTAATCACATCACCTTCTCTTAAACCTGCTTTCCAGGCCGGAGAACCCTCCGTTACCTGCAGCACCTTCGGAGGGTCATAGCCCATAACACTGGTAATAATCATGGCAAAAACAAAGGCCAGAATAAAGTTAAATACCGGCCCTGCTGCCACTACGGAAATTCTTGCCCACACGGAGGCATTGTTAAAAGAACCCTCACTGGTATCGTCATCATCTTCCCCTGCCATCATACAGGAGCCGCCAATAGGAAACAGCTTAAGAGAATATCGGGTACCGCCCCGCTCTGTTGACAAAAGCCGGGGACCCATACCCAGAGAGAATTCAATCACCGTAATACCATTCTTCTTCGCCAGAAGAAAATGTCCCAGTTCATGAAAAAGGACAATCACGGAAAATACAATCGCTGCAATTAAAATTTTCAACCTACCACCTGCTTTCAATTCTGTCGTATACGTCTTGTTCGATATTCAGTATGTCTTCTACGGCAGGATTGGATATGACCTCATGCCTTTCCATAGCTTCCTCAATAATCGTATAAATATCCAGAAAACGAATTTTTCTCTGTAAAAACAAGGCAACCGCCTTTTCATTTGCCGCATTGAATACCGTAGGCATAGACCCGCCTCTTCCGGAAGCCTCCATAGCCAGAGGCAAACCTTTAAACGTCTCCATGTCCGGGTTTTCAAAAGTTATAGAGCCCAACGCGGCGAAATCCAGCCGTTCTCCGTCCAGATACCTGCGTTCTCCCCCGTACAGGGCATACTGTATGGGCAGGCGCATATCAGGAGTTCCAAGCTGAGCCATAATACTGCCGTCTGTAAACTGTATCATAGAGTGAATCACACTCTGGGGCTGCACCACCACCTGAATCCGGTCTAAATCCACGTCAAAGAGCCATTTCGCCTCCATAACCTCCAAACCTTTATTCACTAAAGTGGCGGAATCAATGGTAATCTTCTGTCCCATAGCCCAGTTGGGGTGTTTCAAAGCGTCTTCCACTCGTATCTGCTCCAGTTCTTCTCTCTTCCTTCCCCGGAAGGGACCGCCGGACGCAGTAATAAGCAGCCTGTCAATGGTTCTTTCCCGTTCTCCGTTCAGACACTGGAAAATAGCGCTGTGCTCACTGTCCACAGGAAGAATTTTCACCCCGCACTGCCGGGCCAGAGGCATAATAAGGTGTCCTGCCGTTACCAGCGTCTCTTTATTGGCCAGGGCAATGTCCTTTCCGGCTTTAATGGCTTCCATAGTTGGCCGGATACCAATCATCCCTACAATAGCTGTAACCAGAATCTCCGATTCCTCCATAGCCGCCAGTTCCAGCAGGCCGTCCATGCCTCCCGCTATTTTGCAGTCCGTATCCTTTACCTTTTCCCGCAGTTCTTTTGCTTTTTCTTCATTTCCCACAGCCGCCAGTTTCGGATGAAATCTGCGAATCTGTTCTTCCAGCATGGAAATATTACTGCCTGCCGCAAGTCCAACCACCTGCAAATCTTCATTTTTATTCACAATATCCAGCGTCTGTGTTCCAATAGAACCCGTAGAGCCTAAAATTGCAATTTTTTTCATACCACTTTCCTCTTTAAATCAGCACACTCGCCAGAAAATAAATAAACGGGGCAGTGAAAATCACACTGTCGAAGCGGTCCAAAATCCCGCCGTGTCCCGGAATGAGTGTTCCGTAATCCTTGATTTCCTTGTTTCTCTTAATAGCCGATGCCGCCAAATCTCCCACCATGGAAATCAGCGCTCCCACAGCACAGATAAGGGCATACATAAGCGGTGTGTGACCTTCTGCCGGATTCAGTCCTGCAATGGCCAAAGCATACAAAGCACCCAGAAGCGCCGCTCCTGCTACACCCCCGATACCGCCTTCCACGGATTTCTTTGGACTTAACACCGGCGCCATTTTGTGTTTGCCAATGAGCATGCCCACACAGTAAGCGCAGGTATCGCTCCCCCAGGAACTTAAGAAAATCAGACCCACAAGCCAGGCGCCGCCTTCCAGATTCCTGGTTTTATAAATGTAGGACAGCATAACTGCCACATAAACCATGCCGAAAAGAGCTGCCATAATCTGTTCTGCCCTGTATCTGGGATAATAAAACACATAGACACACATAATCAGCACCAGAGTAAACAGTATCACCATGGTAGAAAAACTCTCTGATTTTGTCCATAAAAGAGTCAGATAATACAGCACTGTACCGCTATATCCGGCTATTTCCAGAGGTCCAAAGCCCTTCTGGTGTACCCCCATAGCCCGATACAATTCAAAAACCCCAATCAGGGAAATGCCAAGAAGCACCGCAAAAAGCACTGGCCCACCTGCTGCAATAGACAAAACGGCAATGAGAACCAGGATAATACCGCTTAAAAGTCTTGTCTTAAACATCTTACTCCTCCTTTACGCCGCCATATCTGCGTTCTCTGTGATTGTACTTGTCAATGGCTCTTTCAAATTCCTGTTTATTGAAATCCGGCCACGGCACATCGGTAAAATAAAACTCCGTATAAGCCAGCTGCCACATCAGGAAGTTAGAAAGCCGTTCCTCTCCGCTGGTGCGGATTAAAAGGTCCGGATCCGGCAGTCCCCTGGTATCCAGATAGGAAGAAATGGTTTCCTCTGTAATCTCTTCCGGCTGCAGATTTCCTTTCTGCACTTCTTCTGCCATGTGCTGCATGGCTCTTTTCATTTCATCCCGGCTTCCGTAGTTTAAGGCAATCTGAAAGTGAAGTTCATCATACTGGCTGGAATATTCTTCTAATTCCTGTATTTTCTTCTGCAAATCTTCATCAAAGGCCCTGGGGTCTCCGATAACCCTTACCCGCATTTTATTTTCCGCAGAAATCTTAATACATTTCTTCATATAATTGCGGAACAGCTTCATCAGTCCGTCTACCTCTTCCCTGGAGCGTTTCCAGTTTTCCGTGGAAAAGGCATACACAGTGAGATACTTTACTCCCAGTTCCTTGGCTATGCTGCAGATTTTTTCCAGATTTTCACAACCCTTAATATGCCCGTATGTTCTCGGCATTCCTTTTGCTTTTGCCCAGCGTCCGTTGCCGTCTAAAATGATGGCTACATGATTGGGAACTTTCATATTTTTTCCTCCTACGCATAAAAGAGGCACAATACCGCAAGCTGTATGTGCCCCTTCCCACTGTTTTATACAGTCAAAATTTCTTTGGATTTTTCATCTACTGCTTTATCAATTTCTTTTACAAACTTATCTGTAACCTTCTGAATTTTTTCTTCCAGTTCTTTGATTTCATCTTCAGATATGTCCTGCTTTGCCAATTTCTTAAATGCGTCATTGGCGTCTCTGCGGACATTGCGGACAGCTACTTTTGCAGCTTCGCCTTTTTTCTTGACATCTTTTACCAGTTCTTTTCTTCTCTCTTCTGTCAGTTCCGGCAATACCAGACGAATAATTTTACCATCGCTGTTTGGATTTAATCCCAAATCAGATGCCATAATGGCTTTGCTAATTTCTTTAATCAGAGACGCTTCCCATGGCTGAATCTGAATCATGCGAGCTTCCGGAACCGTAATGTTTGCCACCTGCTGAAGCGGTGTAGGTGTTCCGTAATAATCTACGGTCAGCTTATCCAGAATATGCGGATTTGCACGTCCCGCACGGATCGTTGCCAGTTCCTTTGTCAGACCGTCTAAAGTCTTTGTCATCTTGCTTTCATATACCTGTATTCTCTCATCTGCCATTTTAAAATCCTCCTAATCTTTTCTGTCTGCCTGTGCAGTCTTTATACCAGAACCTTCGTTCCTGTAAATTTGCCGTGTGCGGTATTGACAATGCTGTTTTCTTCATTTAAGCCAAATACCAGCATAGGCATTTTGTTTTCCATACATAAAATGGATGCTGTCATATCCACAACTGCCAGTTTTTTGTCAATGACTTCCTGAATACTGACTTCATCGTATTTCTTTGCGTCCGGATTTGTCTTGGGGTCGCTGTCGTATACCCCGTCTACTGCCTTTGCCAGGAAGATAGTCTCTGCCTCAATCTCAATGGCACGAAGTACAGTAGCTGTATCTGTGGAAAAATAAGGATGACCGGTTCCGCCTGCCATGAAAACAACCATGCCTCTTTCAAAATATTTATTTGCGCGGTCTTTGGAAAACAGTTTTGTGAAAGAACCGCACTCAAAAGGTGTCAGCACACTGGTCTTCATGCCTGCCGCTCTGAAAATTTCTGAAACATAAATGCAGTTCATCACAGTAGCCAGCATACCAATCTGGTCTGCTTTTGTCCGGTCCATGTTTTCACTGGTACGTCCTCTCCAGAAGTTTCCTCCTCCGATGACAATACCTACCTGAATCCCTTCTTCTACCAGTACCTTTACCTGCTTTGCAACTTCCATAACCGTTGCTTCGTCAAATCCGGTTTTCTTCGGGCCGGCCAGCGCTTCACCGCTTAATTTCAGTAATATTCTCTTCATTCTTTAAGCTCCTTTATCTCTTGATTCTCCCGTCACGGCACAAAGCGCCGCTTTGCTTTAAGTATACCCATAAAGTCTCATGATTTCAAGAAATTTTTCCAAAACTGCGAAAAAAGAATACTGCAGGAAACAGCTGTCCGAAACATTCATACATTTTCATCCATGTATCTCTATTTCGCAGCCGGGTTTCCCACAGCATTTTTAAGCAAAAACTCTCTTTACAAACTCTTGAACAAACTCCAGTATCCCTGGATAAAGATATAAAATACCACCAGAGGAAGTACAAAAGTCAGATACACTCTCAGTTTTTTAGGGAAAGATATCCCCTCACCTGTATTGGCCTCCTTCAGGAAGTTATCCCAGCCCCAGCCATAGCGGCTGACACAGAACAGCAGATAGACCAAAGAGCCCAGAGGCAGCATATTGTTGCTGACTAAGAAGTCCTCAAAATCCATAATCTGCTTGCCCAGAATCGTAAAATCACTCCAGACAGTCATGCCGAAAATACAAGGCAGAGACAATACGAACACAGCCACCCCATTTACCACCACGGCCTTTTTCAAACTCCAGTTCCACAAATCCTGTGCAAAGGAAATCAGGTTCTGGAACACTGCAATAATGGTAGACAGCGCCGCAAAAGTCATAAACAGGAAAAACAACGCACCCCAGAGTCTTCCGCCGGGCATCTCATTAAACACATTGGGCAGTGTAACAAAGACCAGCCCCGGTCCTTCTCCCGGATTGATGCCGAAAGCAAAACATGCGGGGAAAATAATCATGCCTGCAATCAGGGCCACAGTAGTGTCCAGAATCAGAATGTTGACAGCCTCTCCTGTCAGCTTTCTTTCCTTCCCTATGTAACTTCCAAAAATTCCCAGTGCACCAATGCCCAGACTGAGGGTAAAAAACGCCTGCCCCATAGCAGCAAAGACAGCTTCTGAAATCCCGTTTTCCATCAATTTGCCAAAATCCGGCACCAGATAGAATTTCAATCCTTCTGCCGCCCCCGGCAAAAGACAGGAATTCACTGCCAAAACTCCCATTAAAAGCAGCAGTACAACCATCATAATCTTATTGATTCTCTCCACACCGCTCTGCAGTCCCATAGAACAAACCAGAAAACTAAGGATCACAACCAGGAACATCCAGAAAATCATGGTCGGCGCATCTGCCCGCAGAGAATCAAAGGCCTGGCTGACCCCTTTCGTGTCCAGTCCCTGAAATTCACCTTTTGCCATTTTAAAGAAATAAGCCAGCATCCAGCCGCCGATGGTGGTATAAAACATCATCAGCAAATAATTTCCCGCCATACCGAAATAGCGGTAAATATGCCATTTGCTTCCCTTCTTCTCCAATACGTTAAAGGAGGTGGCAATGCTTCTCTGACTTGCACGTCCCACGGCAAACTCCATAACCATAATGGGCAGACCCAGCACCAGCAGGAAAAACAGATAAATCAGCACAAAGGCCGCGCCGCCGTACTTTCCCGTGATATACGGAAACCGCCATACATTCCCCAGTCCAATGGCACATCCTGCAGAAATCAGGATAAAACCAAGACGGGAGGAAAATTTTTCTCTTTCTTTTTCCATTTTCATTACCTTTCATTACCTCTTCTTTGTTTCTTGCTCCCGTTAAAGCGTTGATGTTAAACGACTTTAAAGAGACAATTCCGGGTAATTATATCATGTTCCTGAAAGAATCTCAACTTCTATTTGCTTTCAATGCTGCCTACATTTTTAATGAGGACAGAAATGGTACCGTCTGCATTGGTGATAAATTCAATCCGGTCTTTGTTGTTATACTCCTCCATGGGAATTTTTAACTCAATTCCCGTATCCGTCATCAAATGCTGCTTGGTAAACTTTTTAGTGGTGGCGGGATTTTGAGGTTCCACAGTAGCCTCTGTGAGATTATATTTCTCCAGCTTTTCCTGCACCTCTTCTTTCATCTGGGGATGCTCCTTGAAAATTTTGTCAATAACCACCGGAACTTCAAAACCGCCCTGCTGCGCAAATTCTTCATTTAAAATGCTTTTGGTTTCCATCTGCACCTCAAACTGCTCAGACTCATTAAAATATTTTTTCTGAACCTGTGTCACCGCTTTGCTGACAATGGCCAACTTACTTTTTGAAGACAGGGAACCTTTGCATTTCAAAAACATTTTAGAAAAATAATTGGTTTTCACTCCGTTTACATCATATTTCTTTTCCACCAGCCGCACATACCGGGGTGCCATCAAATCAATCAGTGCAGCCTCCGAAAGCTTCTGGGTTTCTCCTGGCAAAATGGCTTTCTGCATAATAATGTCATTGTTATTTCCCCAGGGGTCTGCATTGGTCAGATGGGTATACGAAGTTTTGTAATTCATCTTTAAAAGCGCCAGATACCGGTGTTTCTCCACACTGTACTCCACCACCAGCAAATCCGCTGCCGGAATGTCGATATTCTGGTTCATCAGCGTGTATAACTCCCCTGCTATTTTCTGGGAAATCTCCAAAAATTTCTCCGGGTTCCATTCCTCTAACAATTGAAACACCGATGCCTCTTCCTCAAAGGTACCGTTTTTCACATCATCACTGGTATCAATTCTGAAAATATGGGCTTTCAAAAAATCTGCAAAATCCGAACCACAGTCCAGAAGCGTATCGGACAATACCGGAACTCCCAACGAGGAATCCATAATATGTACCACGGCCTGTTCAATTCGAATCTCTTCTTTCGCTGCTAACATGTTTTCTCTCCTTACTGCTGTTTTTCTGTCGGTTCTTTACAGTTCTCTTCCATTCATCATGCCCTGGCAGGCCACAATCACAAGTGCCGATATCACAAAATTCATTGCCAGAGTTATAACAGAAACCACAATCATAGCGGTCTGTAAATCCTGGAAAAAGAAATAGCACAACACGCCAATCACAGTAGCCGGTACTGCGCAGGCCACAATCAGCAGCATACGCAGAAGATTTTCCAGCATTACGTTGCTCCTGGCCTTTAACATACGCACAGACAGCACGGTTCCCGCTATAAAAATCATGCCGTATCCCAAAAGCATAATCAGATACTGCAAAATAGAAAGAAAATCCATACGGTTAAAGATTCCTGCAAATATCACCGAAACACTGATAATCACCGCCACCTTAATGTAAGCAGGCAAAATGGCATATACCAGTTTTGACAAAGGTTTTTCCGGAATCAGATAAATCTGATAATTTTTCAAATCTCCCAGAAGTTCTGCGTCATTGAGCAGATTAAACAGCCACAAAAGCATCATATAGCAAAACATATAAAAACGCCCCTGAGGCATTACGACATAGCTGATAGCAAAGTAAATCACCAATATGAGCATATCCTGTTTTCGCAGGAAATTTCCCGTTTTCCGCATAATCAGCAGGTTTTTAAAGAATACCGCCCTGGCACCCTCCGGGAAGTCTCCCTTCACTCGTTTGATTTTCCGGTCTGAACTTTGGGCCATGCCGCCGTTTGCCTTGACTCTCCGGACATACTCACTGACTGCTTCGGCATCTGCCACCGCCTGCTCGGCAATGTCTTTTTGAAACCTTAAAAAGAATACCACCATGAGGACATCCGCTGCAAGCAAAAGCCCTGTTCCCAACAGCACCGGCAAATACTCTCTCTCCAAAAAAGCATTCAAAGCCCATTTGGCCCAGCCAAAAAAGGGCACATAACAAAATTCCCGGCTCAGTATAAAATCCAGAAGTCCTGCTTTCATATCATAACCGGTCCGATGGGCAGAAACCAAAAAGACAGCTGCGGTCAAAACGCAGAATACAGCTGCCACAATATAATTCCATTTTCTGTGCTTTCTGTCCACCAAAGACCACATATAAATGTAATCCGCTAAAAGCAGAAAGAAAAACAGCACCAGCCACAAAACTAACAGGGTAATCAGAAAATACGGAACCGAAAAATACCCGTCTATGGAAAACATAGCCATGACAAAGCAGCCTAAAAGCCCATACAAAAGCCCCTGAAGCATGCTCTGACCCATAATGTAAAAATTTATCTGCGCCCTGGTGTAAGGACCTGCAAAAAGGTAATGCGCATCGGTATCATATACTAAGGCCTTTCTGCTGTTTAACATCACAGTCAGCATGAAAAGCGCTGCCATTCCAATTCCTGACATCAAGGCCAGATTGGCGTTCATGCCCATACTTTCCGGTTTATAGGTACTGGAACTGACAAATACCATAACCACCATAGCGCCGTAAAGAAGCACCATAAAAATCGTCACCAGACCGGAGGTGATACTGCGGAACTGATTTCTCACTGTGCCTTTTAACTTAGAAAATGTCAAATAGAATAAAGAACTCATGCTTTTTCCTCCGCGGTTGTCTCAAAGAATATCTGCTTCAGAGTTTCACTGCCTTCCTCTCCTCTGTGGATTTCCCGGACGATTTCCCCCTGCTGCATAATATAGGCGCAGTCCCAGATTTCGTTCACCACATCAATAATATGAGTACTGATGAGAATAGACGTTCCCGCCTCTTTCAGTCTCACAAAAAGCTGCAGAACAGCTTCAATACTTGCCGGATCCAGTCCCACCATGGGTTCGTCCACCAGCAGAGCTTTGGGCTGTATAAGAAGCGCCAGAAGCATGCTCAGCTTCTGCCTCATACCCTTACTCAGTTCTTTTGCCAGCTTCTTTCTCTGTTTTGTCAAATCAAAAAGTTCCAGATACTCTTCTGCTGTTTTCCCGTAATTCTGCAAACGGTAAGATTTTCCAATAAAGTGAATGGTTTCATCCACTGTCAGCAAGTCGTAAAGCACAGGCACCTCCGGTACATAGCCAAAACTTTTTTTTGCCTCCAGACTGCTGTTCGGATAGCCGCAGATATTAATCTCCCCCTGATAATTCAGCAGATTTACGATACTTTTAATCGTAGTGGATTTCCCCGCTCCGTTTGGCCCCAGCAAAATGGTAATTTTCCCCTCTTTTGCGCAGAAACTTACGTCCTTTACTGCGGGACTTTCCAAAAGACTGTAGTGTTTTGTCAGATTTTTCACTTCTATCATAAAGTGCCTCCTCCTTCTCCTGTTTTTTCGCAATTTTCCTGAAAATTCTCAGTATTTTCTTAATTTTGATAAATTATAGCATAAAAGTGTAGGGAGGTAAAGAAAATCACTGTCTGTTTTCGCCGGAATCCGGTATTTCATCTTGATAACTAAACTTTCCTTATGTTATACTGTCTCTGGATTAACATTCCCGTTATATGAAAACATATATAAATGGAGGTTCTTTATGCCAAAGAGAAACGATATACACAAAATTCTTATTATTGGTTCCGGTCCTATTATCATCGGACAGGCCTGTGAATTTGACTATTCCGGCACCCAGGCCTGTAAAGCATTAAAAAGCCTGGGTTACGAAATTGTGCTGGTGAATTCCAACCCTGCTACCATTATGACAGACCCTTCCACAGCAGATGTCACTTACATCGAACCTTTAAATGTAGACCGTCTAACAGAAATCATTGAAAAAGAACGACCAGACGCCCTTCTTCCGAACCTGGGCGGACAGTCCGGTCTGAATCTCTGCGAAGAACTTTACCACGCAGGTGTTCTGACCAAGTATAACGTAGAAGTTATCGGTGTTCAGGTGGACGCTATCAGCCGCGGAGAAGACCGTATTGAATTCAAGAAAGCCATGGACGAACTGGGTGTTGAAATGGCCAGAAGCGCTCCTGCTTATTCTGTAGAAGAAGCCGTAAAAATTGCGAAAGATTTGGGCTATCCCTGTGTTATCCGTCCTGCTTATACCATGGGCGGTACCGGCGGCGGTCTTGTTTACAATGAAGAAGAATTAAAGAAAGTTGCCGCAAGAGGCATTGCTGCTTCCATGATTAACCAGGTTCTCGTAGAGGAATCCATCTTAGGCTGGGAAGAACTGGAAGTGGAAGTTGTGCGTGATGCCAAAGGAAATAAGGTATCCGTATGCTTTATCGAAAACATTGACCCGGTAGGCGTTCACACAGGTGACTCCTTCTGTTCCGCACCGATGCTGACCATTTCTCAGGACTTGCAGGATCGTCTGGAAAAACAGGCACATGCAATCGTAGAATCCGTAGGCGTTATCGGCGGTACAAACGTACAGTTCGCCCATGACCCGGTATCAGACCGTGTGGTAATTATTGAAATTAACCCAAGAACTTCCCGTTCTTCCGCACTTGCAAGTAAGGCAACCGGATTCCCGATTGCGTATGTATCCGCCCTTCTTGCTGCCGGACTGACACTGGATGAAATTCCTTACTGGAAAGAGGGAACTCTGGACAAATACAAACCAACCGGTGACTATGTGGTTATAAAATTTGCTCGTTGGGCTTTTGAGAAATTCAAAGGTTCTCAGGACAAATTAGGTACACAGATGAAAGCCGTAGGCGAAGTTATGTCTATCGGTAAAAACTATAAAGAAGCTCTTCAGAAAGCTATCCGCTCTCTGGAAAGAGGCTGCTACGGTATGGGTTTTGTGAAAAATCTGCATGAACTGACTTTAGATGAATTATATCTGAAACTCACTGAGGCAACCAGCGAAAGACAGTTCATTTTATATGAAGCAATTCGCAAAGGAGCATCTTTGGAAAAACTTCATGAAATGACTTATATTAAAATGTGGTTCTTAGAGCAAATGAAAGAACTGGTTGATGAAGAAGAAAAGATTCTCTCTTACAAAGGCCAGGAACTTCCTGACGAATTGCTGATTCAGGCAAAGAAAGACGGATTCTCTGATAAATATCTGGCACAGCTTCTGGAAACAGATGAATGGGAATTATGCAAACGCAGAGAAGCCCTTGGTATGGAAGAACGCTGGGACGCAGTACCGGTAAGCGGTGTAAAAGATCCTACTGCTTATTACTACTCTACCTACAACGGAGAAGACAAAGCGCCTGTTTCTAACGGAAGAAAAATCATGGTATTAGGCGGCGGTCCTAACCGTATCGGACAGGGTATCGAATTCGACTACTGCTGTGTACACGCTGCCTTCACACTGAGAGAGCTGGGCTTTGAAACCATCATGGTAAACTGTAACCCGGAAACGGTTTCCACAGACTATGATACTTCTGATAAACTGTATTTCGAGCCTCTGACTGTAGAAGACGTTATGTCTATTTACAACAAAGAAAAACCTCTTGGTATTATCGTACAGTTCGGCGGCCAGACACCTCTGAACATTGCAGCAGAACTGGAAAAACGCGGTGCACACATTCTGGGTACTTCTCCTGCTGTCATTGATATGGCAGAAGACCGTGACCTCTTTAATGAAATGATGCACAAGTTAGAGATTCCTATGCCGGAATCCGGTATGGCTGTAAACGTAGAGGAAGCCCTGGAAATCGCACACCGCATTAGTTATCCGATGATGGTTCGTCCTTCGTATGTGTTAGGCGGACGTGGTATGGAAGTCGTATACGATGACAACATGTTAAGAAACTACATGGCTGCTGCCATTGACGTCACACCGGAACGCCCGATTCTCATGGATAAATTCCTTCAGAATGCCCTGGAGTGTGAAACGGATGCCATTTCTGACGGAACACATGCCTTCGTTCCTACGGTTATGCAGCACATTGAGCAGGCCGGTATTCACTCCGGAGACTCTGCCTGTGTGATTCCTTCTGTAGAAATTTCAGAAGAAAACAAGGCTTTAATCCGCAAATATACCACTGCCATTGCATGCGAAATGGGAGTGGTAGGTCTGATGAACATGCAGTATGCCATCTGTGAAGGCAAGGTATACGTTCTGGAAGCCAACCCAAGAGCTTCCCGTACCGTTCCGCTGGTATCCAAAGTTTGCAACGTCAACATGGCAAACATTGCCACAAAGCTGATGACCTACGAGCTGACCGGAGAACGTCCTGACGTTACTGCTTTCACAGAAAAAGCACATCCGTACTACGGAGTAAAAGAAGCGGTATTCCCGTTTAATATGTTCCCGGAAGTTGACCCTCTTCTGGGACCGGAAATGCGTTCTACAGGTGAAGTGCTTGGGCTGAGCGAATCCTTTGGCATGGCTTACTATAAAGCACAGGAAGCTGCCGGAGCAAAACTGCCTCTGGGCGGAACAGCTTTAGTCAGCGTAAACAAAAATGACCGTGCAGGCGCTTTAGAAGTAGCAAAACAGTTCCGCGAACTGGGCTTCCATATTGTTTCCACAGAAGGCTGTGCAAAATACTTTATGGAAAATGGTCTGGAATGTGAAATGCTGAAAAAACTTCAGGAAGGACGTCCAAACATCTATGACGCTATGGTAAACGGTAAAATTGACTTAATTGTCAACACACCAGCCGGAAAACAGAGCAAGTATGATGACTCTTACCTGCGTAAAACCGCTATTAACAAAAAGATTCCTTACATCACTACGATTTCCGCTGCTCTTGCAAGCGCAAAAGGAATCAAAGCAGTGCTTACCAAAGAAACTGCTACCTTGAAATCTCTGCAGGAATACCACAAATCACTGGATTAATTTCTGTAAGAATATCAGATTTAAGCAAAAGGGGAGCTGCCGTATTCTTTACGGCAGCCCCTCTATTTTTAAGGAGTAACTCATGTCAGCAAAATATTCAAAAAACTTTATTCTTCTTTTTATCACTGCTGTTATCTGGGGCGTGGCTTTTGTGGCCCAGAGCGCAGGAATGGACTATGTAGGGCCATACACGTTCAACGCGGTCCGCTGTCTTTTAGGTGGAATTGTACTGATTCCCTGTGTCTTTTTTCTGACCCGATCTGCAAAAAAAGAGCAGAAAAAAGACGGTACAGCCTCAAAAATGCCGGTTATGGACCGTCCGAAAGATTTGCTCATCGGAGGACTTATCTGCGGCTTTATGATGTTTGTATCCACCACCTTACAGCAGGTGGGAATTGCCTACACAACTGTGGCAAAAGCAGGTTTCATCACTGCTCTTTACATTATTATTGTACCCATTCTGGGGATTTTTCTGAAAAGAAAAGCAGGTCTGAAAATCTGGATAAGCGTTGTCATTGCTCTGGTTGGTCTGTATCTGCTCTGTATGAAAGGCAGTCTTTCTCTGAGTAAGGGAGATTTCCTGATTCTCATCTGTTCCATCTGCTTTGCCATTCACATTATGGTGGTGGATCATTTTACAGAGAAGGTCAGCGGAACCAAGCTGTCCTGCATCCAGTTCCTGTTTGCAGGCGCTCTGTCCTCGGTTCTTATGTTTCTCTTTGAGGAGCCGCACTGGGCTGATATCGGGGCAGCCTGGCTGCCCATCTGCTATGCGGGTATTCTCTCCTGCGGTGTGGCCTACACCTTTCAGATTATCGGTCAGCGCGGTACAGACCCGACCATTGCCTCTCTGATACTCAGCCTGGAATCGGTAGTTTCCGTTCTGGCGGGATGGATATTGCTTGGAGAGACACTAAGCCCAAGAGAAATCCTGGGATGTGTACTGATGTTTGGAGCCATTATACTGGCACAGATTAATCCGAAAAAACAAGGATAAGTACAGAGAAGACTGCCGTATTTCAACACATACGGCAGCCTTCTATTCTCTGGTTTCCATTCACTGTTTTCTATTTTCCTGCTACAATCAGATAACGGTGAATCGTTCCTTCTATCTCCCCTTTTTCCTCAATAATATTCTGCATTTTCCATAATGCTTTGAAGCATTTATCCACGGAAAAACCGGGAAATTCCCATTCAATAATGCGGGCAAACCACACAAATGCACCCACATCGTAAAACTTGATTGGACGATACGCTTCTTCTGCACGAAGAATATGAAATCCGGCCTCTTCAAACACTTTTCTCTGCTCCTTCAGATTCAAATGAGGAAAAGGAGGTTCGCTTCCGGGAAGAACCATCTCCACTAAATCTCTGTCATTTTCCCCTCCAACCTGTTGGGTAATAAAGATTCCGTCCTGCTTCAAAAGACGATATAATTCCTTTGCATTAAAATCCCCATGTCGATTCAAAATAATGTCAAAAGTTTCACTGTCATAGGGAATCGCAGAAGGATTGGCACACTCTCTGAAATCAATCCCTAAAGGCAAAAGTCTTTTCCGGCACAGGGACACATTTGGCTGAAATCCCTCCGTGGCTGATGTCTTTGCAAACGGATGATGTAAAGACAATAAAAATTCACCTCCGCCTGTATCATAATCCAATATGTTAGAATCTTTATGCAAATATTGTCTTACGGTTTTCTCATAGTTCCAGGGCAAATCCTGCTCTTCCTCATATCTTCCATAAATATGAGAAAAATCCCATCCCAAAATATGTGCGGCTTCCTCTTCTTTTTTCCAAATAAATTTTAATTCTGTTTCCTTCATTTAAACTGCTTCCTTTCAAATTTTCTGTCTTTAGAATTCTTGATTGGTGCAGTTTCTGACAACATAATTCTTATTTTTCTGTGAACCTCGATACAGCCTGCTGCCAGTTTTAAAACTGCACCGAGTATTTAATTCGTTTTCTCATCTCTAACCTCCACTTTCCAAATTACTTCTTGTATTCTATTAGCAAATTAAGGGAAAATCGTATGGAAGATTACTCCATGGAAAGCAGCACGGGCCTCACCGGAGAACCGTCTATCCCTTCCCATTTCAGAGGCTGTGCTGCAAGAAAATAGTTTCCCGGCAATACTTCGTGCAGCACAAGCCCTTCCAGTATAACAACCTCTGCCGAAAGCAGAATTTTGTGTACTACAGGCTGAGTATCTCCTTTCCCCACAGTCTGGCTTTCCACACCAATCAGATCCGTTTTTGCCTCTGCCAATACGCTGGCTGCCTCAGGGGTCAGCAGAATATCCCCTTTTAAAAGCAACTTTCCCGTCCCGTCTTCCAATAGCTTTTTCATACATTCTTCCGTGATTTCTCCGGAGACTTCAGCTACCTTACAAGCTCCCATACACTTGGCAAGAGGAATGGTATCCACCCCTCCTTTGTCCGGGCAAAAATGCTTCGGTGCGTCCAAATGTGTGCCGTTATGACTGCCCATAGTAATCACGGTAAGATTGCAGACATCTCCTTTTTTGATTTCCAGAAAAGGAGTTTTACAAGGCACCGGGTCACCGGGATAAGCCGGTGTAGAAAACAATTCTTTTCCTATATCATATATCTGAAACGCATCTTTCATGCTCTTTAAACCTCCAATATCCGTCCTAGTTCCTCTACTGTTTCTGCAATTTCCAGGGCGCCTTCCTGCTGCAATTCCTTCCGGTTTCCATATCCGTAAGTGACACCAATACAGGAAAGCCCGGCCTCTCTTGCCCCGCAGACATCATAGAACCGATCCCCAATCATCACAGCTTCTTCTCTTGTGTTTTCCAGTCCCAATTCCCCTAAAACCGCTTCAATTACCTGTGCTTTTGTCATCTTCGGACGTGCAATATCACTGCCTTGCATAACCTGAAAATATCCGTCCAGATGAAAATGTTCCAGTACAATTTTCACCATGGAATCCGGTTTTGAAGACGCCACGGCCAGCAGATATCCCTTCGCCTGCAGCTTTCCCAATAATTCTGCAATTCCTTCATACGGCCTGTTTTCAAAGATTCCGGTCACCGTATACCGTTCCCGGTAATACTTCACCGCCTCTTTGGCCTCTTCCTCTGAAAACCCTGCATAGACCATAAACTGGCTCAAAAGCGGCGGTCCTACAAAGACCTCCAGCGCTTCCAAATGCTCTCCCAGTGCTCCTTTTCCCATTTTCTGCAGGGCATATTGTACGGATTTTGTAATTCCTTCTCCTGAAGCTGTCAGGGTTCCATCTAAATCAAATAATAACGCCTTGTATCTCATCATGTTTTCCTTTTCCTATTTTAATGTTCTTATCAGTCCCAAAACCTTTTCTTCTGTCAGTCCTGTATACAGTTTCCCATCTATTTTCATATTAGGAGAAGTTCGGCATTGTTTCATACAGTTCTGAGTTGTCAGGTGCACTTTTTTATCTGCTGAAAGTCCGTCTTTGGCAATTTTTAATTCCTTTTTCACGGTTTCTAAAAGCACCATACTGTTTTTATTTTGGCAGCGTTCTCCCGTGCAGAGAACCAGTTCATGGCTGTAATTTGCTTCTTTCAAATCAGGAATCCTTTTCATAATACAGCTAAATATTACACGCTTTACTCCCAGTTTTTCAGCCGCCATTTCCTGTGCATCTACCGGAATATATCCCTCCACTTCCTGTATTTCCCGCAGCATGGACACAATATTTTCCTGTTCTGCCGCATTACGCTGTGATGCATAATACTCTATAATTTCTCGGATTTCATTTTCATTCTTCACTTCTGCAAACCCTCCTTTTCTTTGATAAATACCATTTCCGAGGCAGTGGAATGAACCGGTTCATATCGGTATCCCAACCCTTGGAATTCTTTGACTTTTTCTACTTCTTCTATCTGGTTTTCCGACAGCCAGCGCACCATTTCGCCCCTGGCTATCTTCGCCTGTGTTCCTTTTACTTTTACTCTTCCTTCTGCCCATTCTCCGAAAATACAGGTAATATACCGGACGTCTTCTCTCACATAAGGTGCTACTGTTTTGCTGTATTCCTTGGATGCCAGATTTAAAATTATCCGTTCTTCCTTTACCAGTTCCCGGTAAATATCCTCTTCCCAAAAATCATACAAATCCCGCTTTTTCCGTGAATTTGAAACCGTTTCCAGTCTTGTCTGCATTTCCAACCGATAGGGAATCACTCCGTCCATAGGTCTTAAAATCCCGTAAAGCCCGGATAAAATCCGCAGGTTCTTTTGTGCATATTCCCACTGGTTTTCTGTAAATACAGAAGGTGCCATATACTGATATTGAATCCCTTCATAAGCCAGTACCGCAGGAGTCAGTCTGGAAGAAAAATTTTGATTTTGCAGTCTGTCCCAATTCTGCCGGGCAATTTTCTCATTACATTTCCACAGTTTCTGCAGCGTTTGAAAATCCTTTTCTTTCAGAGTATTCCATAAACATTCTGCCTTTTTTAGATACACCGGCTCTGTAAACTCTACGGGTTCATCTGTCCGAATATTCATCTTCTTTGCCGGAGAAATGATAATCTTCATCTTTTGCAAAACCTCCTGTATATTTGTAAACTGCACATCGTACCATCATTATACCACGTCCCATTTTCAAATCCAACGCTTTTCTGCCCTTGCACCTATTCCTGGATTCTGCTATTCTGAAAGAGAAATAAAATATACCAAAATATCGTTTTTAGAAAGGGGAATTTTTATGATACAGGCTGTCATTTTTGACATGGACGGTGTTTTATTTGACACGGAACAGGTTATGAAAGAAGGATGGCTAAAAGCCGGAAAGGAACTGAATTTTCAACTTACGGAAAAACATCTTGGACAAATGCGGGGCGGTTCCAGCGAACAAAATGCAGCGCTTTTTCAGAAATGGTTTGAAGGAAAAATTGATTACCACCGGGCCAGGAGTATACGTTCCCAATACTTATCCGATTACATAGAAAAGCATTCTGTCCCGGAAAAGAAGGGACTACAGGAAATTGTGACTTATCTGACACAGGAACAGATTCCGTGGGCAGTAGCCACCTCCACCCCCAGAAAGCGTGCCTCTCACTACTGGGAGCTGGCCGATATTGCAAAATTTATGACCGCCTCCGTCTGCGGTGATGAGGTACAGCACAGCAAGCCCAACCCGGAAATTTTTCTGGAAGCTGCCCAAAAACTGCGTATACCGCCTCAAAACTGCCTTATTGTAGAGGACAGCATAAACGGATTGAAAGCGGGCAAAGCTGCAAATGGAGTGACCTGCATGGTGCCTGATTTGACTCCTTACACAGCTGCTTTAGAACCTTTCTGCGATTATGTATGCAAAGATTTGACACAGGTTATTGCTCTAATCTCCTCTCAGAAATTTATAAAATTTTGACAACTACCTCTCTTGCGAATCCGGCAGACTCTAATATGTTAGCCAAACGCCCTTTTATCCGGCAAATGTAAGCGTGCCGGACAAAAGGACGTTTCCCTGTCTGTTATTTATTTTTTTTCGCCAGTTCCATAATCTCGTTATATTTGCTCATAATATACCCGTAATTTTTCCTCTTATGAGGCAGAAGACAGGCGCTGCAATCCTTTATGCCATTGTCCGTATATTTGAAGTTTCCACCGCATTTACTGCCAAGGGCGTACAGCGGGCAATAGCAGAACAGACAGTTAAAATTTTCCAAATCTTTTGTTTCATGGCAAGGAAAATACTCACAGTTTTTGTGAGCAAAAAAAGAATATTCCTTTCCCTCCCAGTATGGTTTTTCCTGTTTTTTTTCTTCACTCATGGTCTGATACTCCTCTCTTTTTATTTTTTTCTATGCGATATCCGCCATATGCCTGGGACTGTACTGCCCGTTTTCATGGAAAATTTCTTCCAGAAGATTCAAATTTTCATCGGAGTGTTCAATTTCTCTTGCATATTCATAAGCTGTCTGAACAATTTCAGAAAAGGTCAGTCGTTCCTGATTCTGCAGCCATTTTGCGAAACAAAGTTCATCTATCCAGAAGACGCTGAACACAGCCAGAACCATTTTGGTATACACCATATCGTCATAAACAGCGCCGCAGAAATAAGTATAGACAAAAAATATAAGAATCTGTTCCTGATAAATTTCCCAGTTTTCCCTTTCCTTTTCTTCTATGTACTGCAGAAATTTTCCACGCTTTTTCTCATAAGAAGACCTTCCTTCTCCGTATAATTCAGCTTCCAGACAGGACAGGTTTCCCTCCCATTCCGTGCGCAGCACTTCCAGTCTGCGCAAGTCTTTCAGCATAAACTGCATACTCTCAAAACGAATTTCTGAACGTTTTTCAGGTTTTCTATCTTTTATTTTCTTATCTGCTTTCTGCAGTTCTTCCGCAAAATCCACTTCAAAAAGTATGCCTTCTTCCAAAGCATTCTGGAAGAGCTGTGTTATGTGCAGACATAGGAAAACTCGCTTTCTGATACTGTATTTCCGATTTTGAAGGATTTGAAAAAGATACGTTCGCACCTCTTCCAGCTTTCCGAAAAGCAGAAAATCAAAGTCTTCATAATCTTCCTCTATTTCTTCCAAATCGTCCTCTTCTTCCAGAAATTCCACTCTGGATTTGCAGCCCAGAATCATTTCTGCTGCCACAGGACAGGAAAGAGACAGGGACAGCTCCCGCAGGTTTTCAAATTCCTCTGTGTGCCTTGGATACTGCCTGCAGGTTTCGCACAGTGAGGAGGGGCCCAGTTTCCTATAGATATCGCACAAATTCTTTTCATTTAAAAAGCTGCAGCGCTTTTCATACTGCTCAAAGGCTCCCACAGACCAATCAATAGAGTTCAGAAGACGGATACCGAAATCTCCCTTCACCCGACTGTAGGTTTCCAGAGATTCCTCATCTATGAATATCTGCCAGCCTGCACAGCAGGTATCCGGACATTTGTCAGCCGTGCAGACAAAATCCTGATAATAGTGGGGTTTTCTGTAATACATAGTGAAAATGTTCCTTTCTGCTTTTCTCGTAGTATTCTCAAAAAAGAATACCACTGCCCCACCCCTTTTTCAAGTTTCCTTCATGTATTTCTCAAAAATATTTTCCACATTTTCTTTTCTCAACGCATACATATGATTCAGCGGCCCGCTGCCGTTTCCCAGGTTCAACTGTGCCCGCAAGGCTCCGGTAATGTATGCTTTTGCCCTTCTGACGCTCTCCGGCACATCATAACCTTTTGCCAGATTACAGGCTATGGCAGAAGACAGCGTGCAGCCAGTGCCGTGTGTATTGGGATTTTCCACTTTTTCTCCTGGATACCAGATAAATTTTCCTTCAAAATACAACAAATCATCTGCCGTCTCCTTTAAATGTCCGCCCTTTAAGAGCACAGCTCCCTCCATGCCCTCTCCAATGATTTGCGCCGCTTTTTCCATATCTTTTCCTGTATGAATGTTCATTCCTGTCAGAATTTCCGCCTCTAAGAGATTGGGGGTCACCACATCAGCCAGCGGAAACAGTTCTGCCTTTATTGCCTTCTCTGCCTCTTTCTGCATAAGAGTTCCCCCACTGGTAGCTGACATGACCGGATCCGCCACAATATTTTCGGCTTCATATTCCCGCAGTTTTTCTGCAATGGCATGGATAATCTGGCTGTCTGAAACCATGCCGATTTTCACAGCATCCGGACAGATATCCTGAAAAATGCAGTCCAGCTGCTTTGCCACAAATTCCGACGGTACGTTCTGAATCCCATAAACTCCGGTAGTGTTTTGTGCAGTCAGGGCAGTAATGGCTGTCATGGCATACAAACCGTGTGCAGTAATGGTTTTTATATCGGCCTGGATACCTGCTCCGCCGCTGGAATCTGAACCTGCAATGCTCAGAACTTTTTTCATACTCCTTCCCGTCATTTCTTCTGAAAGTTCCCGCAGCCGCCTGCAGGCCTCTTTTATATTTTTCTGTCCGTAAATCCCGGAAACCACAGCAACACCGGAAACGCCGCTGCCTTTTAATTCCATCAGATTACTTTCTTTCACGCCTCCGATAGCTACCACCGGAATGGAAACGGCCCGGCAAATGGCCTGCAGCTCTTCTCTTGCAACAGGCTTTGCGTCCTTCTTGGTAGAAGTTCCAAATACAGCTCCCACGCCCAGATAGTCTGCACCCAGAGCTTCTGCTTTTCTGGCATCCTCCACAGTCCGGCAGGACACACCAATGAGTTTATCCGGCCCCAGTATTTCTCTGGCTTCCAAAAGCCCCATGTCCTTCTGCCCCAGATGAACACCGTCCGCCTGCACCTTCCTGGCAATTTCCACGTTATCGTTAATCACAAAGGGAACTTTGTATTTTGCTGCTAACTGCCGGATTTTTACGGCTTCTTTGAAAAATTCTTCTTCTGCTAAATGTTTTTCCCTCAGCTGCAAAAAGGTAACTCCTCCTTCCAGAGATTCTTCCACCTGTTCTTCAAAAGACTTTTCTCCCACCCAGGTTCTGTCTGTCACTGCATAAAGCTGCATATCTTCTTTTTTACATTTCATGTCTTTTCCTTTCTTTCGGAGACGTAAAAACCGGGAAACGTCAGCACGTCTCCCGGTTTTCACATCTCCCTACGCTGGCATTACCCATATCAGGTTAAAGGGTCGAAGTTTGAGCACTTCCTCTCAGCCCGCCTACGGGCTCCCCTGACTGCATATGAAATTGTTTTTATGCATTTTCCAGCTTTTCTGTCCATTCTTTCTCCTTAAAGCCGGGAAGTGCAAAATCTTCGCCCACCAGAATCGGACGCTTCACCAGCATCCCATCTGTGGACAGAAGTTCCAACTGCTCTTCTTCTGTCATGGAAGGCAGTTTGTCTTTTAAATGAAGTTCTTTGTACTTATTCCCGCTGGTATTGAAAAATCTCTTTAAAGGAAGTCCGCTTTTTTCATACCATTCTCTCAGCTCTTCCCTGGAAGGTCTGTCCTCCACAATATGACGCTCTGAAAACTCCGGATTTCTCTCTTTCAGCCATTTTTTCGCTTTCTGGCAGGTTGTACATTTTGGATATTCCACAAATAATAACATAAATTTTAATCCTTACAATCTCTCTGCATTAGAGGCCATGAATTTGTACTCCGCTACAGAGCGGTCAAAGCCTTTGATGTGGTCAAAGAGCCAGTCCACAACATTTTTCTGTACCTGTGCAACAAAAGCTTCTGTAGGACCTTCTTCCTCTTCCAGCATTTCCTGTAATTCTTTTACTGCTTTTTTGAATTCCGCATGTTTTTCCTTATGTTCTTTGATACCCGGATATTCCATTTCTTCCTGCAGTTTCTCCTCTGCACTAAAGTGAAATTCTGTATAGTCCAACAGGTAATCCAGCATTTTTACTGCTTTAATTTTACCCTGTCCGTCTTCACAGCTTTCCAGAAGCTGGTTAATTCTGCCAATCAGTTCTTTATGCTGAGAATCTATCATCTCATTTCCTGTTACTAATGTTTCATCAAATTCTGCTCTCATAGTCTTAAACCTCCTCTGTAATTAGCTATAGTGTACCACATTTTTTCCGGTTTTCCAATCTAAATTTTCTTTTCCAGAATCACTTTCTGGCACTGCAGGCCATAATTTTTGTAAAATTCCAATACCGGTTGGTTGAAATGCCACGCTGTCAGTTCCAGTTTAAAAATATTTCTGCGTCTGGCTTCCGCCTCTGCCTCCATAAGCAGCAGTTTTCCAATACCTCGGTTTCTATATTTTTCGTCCACGCAAATGGCCTCTACATAGGCTCTCTGCCTTTTTCTGGTAATACTGCCGCCTCCGGCTGTATGATACTTCATCTCACACATGCCCACCAGTTTTCCGCGTATACTGGCTGTCAAAAACAAAATTTCCGGGTTAGCCATGTCTTCTGCAAACTGCTCCAATGTATAAAAATGCTGCACATCTTTATAAATATCCGGTCTGGCCTGGCTGTGCAAATCATGCACCTGCTGCATAAATCCCGCGATTTCTCTGTAGTCCTCTTTCTCCGCCTTACAAATCTTTGGCTGTTCCTTCGTATCCTCCATATCTCTCCTGCTCCTTCCTCCTGCAAATTTCACCCCACTGGCAATGCCCGCAGATTCCCTCCCGTCTGCCCGGCTTCAGAATACTCTTCTCCACCAAATGAAAAAACTCTTCCCAGGAAATGACACAATTTTCTTCCAGTCCACATGCAAGCAGCACCTTTCGGTCATATTCTTCCACTTTATCCTGGCTAATGCAGATATCTTCCCTTAAATTTGGACATTTCTTACATATCATATCCCCTGTTGTCACAATTTGCAAGATTGGATTCTGCTCCATGCCTGCCAGAACGTTTTCCATATGCGCTGTAAATCCGTCACTATACCCTTTTCCCTCAAAAAAAGCAAGGCACATACCATGATGTGCCCGCAATCTGAGAAGCCTTTCTTCTCTCATCTTCTGATAACGCCTCCCAGTCTCTTTGTCAAAACCATTGCCAACAAAATTTTCAGCAAATCCGGAATAATAAAAGGAATGACACACCAGCCTAATACTGCGCCGATTCCCACCGGACCTGTCTGGCTGGTATACACAACCAGAAACCACAGAGTTCCTACGGTATAGCAGGCCAACAGTCCTGCAAGCATGGAAAAGAACAGCGCTGCCTTTCCTCTTCCGAAGAATTTTTCCATCCCCCACATCACCAGTGCAGAAACCAGAAATCCCACAATATATCCTCCAGTAGTTCCTGCCAGAACTCCAATTCCTCCTGTAAATCCTGCAAACACCGGAATTCCTATGATGCCAAGCAATATGTAAATCAAAACCGCCATACTGCCTCTTCTTCCGCCTAAAATTCCCACAGCAGTAAAAACTCCCATAGTCTGCAGTGTAAATGGCACCGCCGCCGGGATGGAAATCCAGGAGCATACTGCAATTAATACTGCAAAAATACTCACATAAACCAAATCTTGTGTCTTATTTCGTTCCCCTGCTATTGTTGTCATATTCTTTTTCCTTTCCTGTTGCTGTTTTTCAATTTTTCTTCCTACACTTTACCATAGGGCAGCAATAATTGTCAACCATATTATACTTTTAAGTTTACAATATACCTTTTTGTTTACAAAAAAATGTGGCACAAAACAGCTATGGAAAAGAAAATAGGAAAAGGATTTTCATTCTCCATATGGTTTCGTGCCACATCTTCCTCTTGTATTTCTTAGTAGTTCTCTTCGCTCCACTTCAGGAAGGAACCTGTATTCGCGTCAATTTCAAACTCATACTCTGTCTGCTGGTAAACAATATCTCCCTCGTAGATATATTGCCCGTCATCCAAATCCAGTTCCATGCGCAAATCTTTTTCCTCTGCTCCGGGAACACGTTCTAAAGCCGCTTTTTTCGCGTCTTCCTGGCTGACAGCTACCTGAACGTTCTGTGCATCTCCCTGGGAACTGCTTTCTGCTGTGTTCTGCTGGTTTGCTGTATCCTGTCCCTCTGTTGTCTGTGTACCGGAGGGTGTCTGTGTCTCATAAGAATCACGGACGTCTGTTTCCTCACTTAAAACGGCTCCGTCACTGGCCCCGATGTCATAACTGTACTCTTTCTCTCCTGCATCAAACTCCACTTCGTAAATACTTCTTCCGTCATCTCTGTCCTTGCTGACTTTTAATCTGGAAACCTCATCTTCCGTAACCCCTGCCTTCTCAAATGCAATACTTTTGGCAGATTCCTGTCCAATATCCTTTCCTTCTGCTGCTCCGCATCCTGCCAGCAAACCTCCTAAAACCAAAACAGCTGTTATCCTTGTATATTTCTTCATAAATAAAATCTCCTCTCTGTATTTGATGAAGTCAGTATACCCAGGGAAGATTAAAGAAACATTAAAACCAGAAAATATTTTACTTTTTTTCTCCACTTTCTTCTGTGGGCAGCCAAAAGGTAAACACACTGCCTTTGCCAAGAGTGCTTTCCACCTGGATTTCTCCCTGGTGGGCCTGCACAATCCATTTCACCATAGGCAGCCCCAGCCCGGAATGACTGTCCTGTATTCTGGCCTTATCGACCCGGTAAAACCGCTCCCAGATATGAGGAAGATCTTCCGGGGAAATTCCCTTTCCATCATCCTCTATACTTCCCAAAATTTGATTTTCCATACCCTGCAGACGGATTTTCACATAGCCCGGCCCTCCGTGATAAGCAATGGCATTGGAAACCAGGTTCACCACCATACGGATGTAAAGACTCTCGTCCACTTCCGCAAAAAGATTTTCCTCTATCTGCATTTCCAGCCGGATATTTTCTTTCTCTGCCAACAGTTCCATCTCCAAAGCAGCCATTTCCGTCAATTCACTGAGGTTTACCCGCTCTTTTTGAATTTCCTGCCGTCCCTGGTCTGCCCTGGACAAAAACAGGAGGCGCGAAATCATGTCTGACATTTCAAAAGCTTTTTTCTGAATCCTTTGCAGCTGCGTTTTCTGCTCCCTCGTCAGATTTTCGTCTTCCAGCAACTCCTCACACTGCGCCAGAATCACTGCCGCCGGCATACGAAGTTCATGAGAGACATCCGAGGTAAACTGCTTTTCCCTCTGAAATCCCTCCTCTATCTGCGCCAACATTTTATCAAATGTTTCTGCCATCACATAGACTTCATCTGTGCCGCGGCCAAGACCTACTCTTCTGGACAAATCCCTGTCTTTCTGTATCTCCTGTACGGTTTCTGTAATCTGCCTTACCGGGCGCAGCGTCCTTCTAATGAAAAAATACCCCGCTGTTCCTGTAAGCGCTACCAGCAGAGGCAACAAAATCAGAGCCAGACGCTGAACGGTTTTCATACTGTTTTCTGCACGATTAATGGAACAGACACCCCGGATATACACGTCCTGAAATTCTCCCGGCCGATACTTGATATCAAAAACATACCACCGCGCGGCGCCTGTTCCCACAGTCTGCATACTCCCATCTGCAAACACCGTCTTTTCCTGAAAACCATAAGGCACTCTCCCAAAGAGAAAGGTTCCCGTTTCATCATATAAAGCCAGGTAAATGCCATCCTCCAAATCATAAAAATCCTGTTCCATATCCAGTTTACCATTTTGCACACTTACTTCATCCATACTTTCATATACCCGCTTTTCCAGTTGAGCCTGTACAGAACCTAAAATTTCCTGGCTACTGAGGGAAAACAACAGCCCCAGGGAAATGCAGGTTAAAAGCGTCATGAAAAAAGTAAACATAAGCGTCACTTTTATTTTCAAAGATATTTTTTTCATGCTTTCTCCTTCAGCACATATCCGGCGCCCCGTACAGTGTGAATCAGCTTAGAAGTAAAGCCCTCATCAATCTTTTTCCGCAGGTAGCGGATGTACACGTCAATCACATTCGAGCCTCCTGTATAGTCATAATTCCAGATATGCTGCTCCAGCTTTTCTCTGGACAGCACGATTCCCTGGTTCTGTATCATATAGCGAAGGAGGGAAAATTCCTTTCCGGAAAGTGTAATCTCCTTCCCGCCCCGCAGAACTTCATGGGTATCCAGGTGTACTTCCAAATCCGCCACACGGCACACGGTTTCCTTCTCTCCTGTTCCCCGGCGCAAAAGCACCCGGATACGCGCCAGCAGCTCTTCCAAAGCAAAAGGCTTCACCAGATAATCATTGGCCCCCGAATCCAGTCCCTTCACCCGGTCTTCAATGCTGTCTCTGGCTGTCAGAAGCAACACCGGAACCTGATTTCCCTCTTTTCTGATTTTTGTCAGCACGCTCAGACCGTCCAGCACCGGCATCATAATATCCAGAATCACTACATCATATTCTGCACCGGCCAGATAGTCCAGCGCCTCTTCTCCCTGAAAACAGGTATCTACACTGTAATGCTCTTTTTTTAGCCTGGATACTAAAATCGCATTCATATCTCTGTCATCTTCGGCTACCAGAATTCTCATAAAATCACGTCCTCCCTGTACTTTCTAAATGCCTTTTTTCATCTAAATGCACATTTTTCATAGCAACAATGAGCCATACAACAAACACATTTCTCTGCTCTTTACTCATTTTTTCTGTATCATAAAATTGTCTTTCGCGAAACAGTTCAGATTCATTTTCAATTAAATCTTCTGCAAGATAGTTTTATCAATGGATTATCTCCCCTTCCATATCATATAGTTCTGTTCTTCACTTTGATTATATCAAATATTTTTATTTCGTACATAAATTTCCGTTCAAATTTATCGATAAAAAATATGTTCTGAATACTATTGAATGGCAATCTAAAAATTTATTGGAAATAACTTATAGGGAGGGATAAGTTAATGAAGTACGCAAAAGGTATAAAATATTCTTTGTCATTTGTAGCACTTTTGTATATTTTAGGTATTTGCTTTGTTCCTTTTGTGAAGCCACTAAAATATAATTGGACTGCATGGTTAGTTTTTGGAATATATTTATTAAATCTTGTTTTTTTGTGGGCTATTGATGGAAAGAAAACAACTATAATGGATGACAAGGAAGAAGCAACAAAAGAAGCGAAAATATCTCAAGAATTATTAAGAGACAGAAATAAATGGATTGTATAATGTTACGTCTTGATAGTTCTATACTAAAAGTAAAGTGGAAACGGGGCGTTGCAAAATAGGTGAGTGAGTATCTATGGAGCAACCCCCTTTTTTGATAAAGCATCAACCAGTTCCATTCAAAAATTCTCGAAATTTCTCGCTATGTTCAAAAACGGCATTATAACTGCCTGCCATTTCAATTCCACCATCTACAAGAAAGATAATTTCATCATATTCTTTTAAAAGCGGAGAATGAATATCATGCGTAATCGACAGTAATGTCACATTCTTCCTACTAAGAAGCCGTTTCTCTATATCATAAGCACTTTTCTTATCAATCGCCGACATTCCCTCATCAAGAATCAATATCGGCTTTTCATGATAAATAGCCCGTGCCAATGCTATTTTTTGCTTTTGCCCTCCTGACAAGTTTGCTCCATTCTCTTGTATTACCTGCTCCAGCCTACATTTCTGATCTTGTATCAATTCCAAGACTCCACTGATTGTGCAGGCATCCACCAAACGTTTTGCATCTTCCTTTTCCGTAAGTGTAATATTCTCTTGTACGGTTGAATGAAACAAAAAAGTATTTTGACCAACTGTTGCAAACAAATTGATATATTGACGATATTTGTTTTCAATACCGCATCCGTCTACCAGAATATTTCCTGCGTTCTGCTTATAAATACCGTTAATAAGATTGATTAATGTTGTCTTTCCTGCACCGCTGCCTCCTACTACTGCATATTTCTTACCTTTTCGTATTTTCAAATAAATTTCATGTAATATTTCCTTCTGCCCTTCATAAGAAAAACTGATATTACACAGTTCAATGTCTTTTTCAAAAGGAAGTAATGCAGATTCTTCTTTTTGGTTTCCCCTATCATTTTCATCTACAGTCAATATGCTTAAAAATCGTTCCTCTATTGCCCGGCCACCAGAAATCTTTGGCAAATTTGTCATAATGAGTATCAACGGCTGAACAAATGCACCTGTCAGCTGCATCACCGCAACCATTTCCCCGACATTTAATATATTCATAAACACAAATTGAGCCGAAACAAACAGTACCAGCAATTCTGTCGCAACGGACAGAACGGAGGAAAATGTCTCACTTTTGGATAGATTTTTATCCAGTGAATTCTTTTTTTCATAATATTTTTCATTCGCAGAATCAAATTTTTCTCCTGCTTTTTCCTGATAATTGTATGTACCAATTACATAAAATCCTTCCAAATAATCTGACGCAGTCCCAGTTATAAGAGCAAGTCGTTTTGAAACCTTTTCCTGTGCCAGAGAAATCTTCTTATTAAAAAGACGTGGCAAAAAATAAATAATTACTGTACATGTAATAATCAGAAAAGTGATACTTATGTTTGTGCCCAATAGAGCCAGCAGTACAATTGTTGCTGATATGACATTTTGTACTACACAGAGTTTACTTCTCACTATTCCTTCCTGATAAATCTGAATATCATTTGTGAGAAGTGACAAATAATCTGATGTTGAAGATTTCCGAAAACCAACAAACGAATATGACATTATTTTTCGAAACAAAAGACTACGTAATTGTCCTATATAACGATTAATCATTCTCTGCATGTAAAAATTCCTTAGATAGTTAAATCCAAAATATAGCACTATAAAAATCAACGCACCAAAAACAATCCTCCTAAAGTCATCCATCTGCTCAGTACTTACTATATTAATTGTCAGTTCAATAATCAGTGCGATTGCCACGGATAAAACAGCTGTTATAATATTTAATACCATGTAAATAAACAAGGAGTTTTTAGAATGTCTGCAGTATTTATTCATCTAACTCCTCCTTCTCTTTCTCATTAACAGGAGCGGAAATGATTGAAATATTTCTGAGTTTTGCTCCCGGACTGTTTTTCCTATAATATTTCTGGCATAATTTTTCGTGCTCTTGGATGAACTGCTGATATTCAGCATCCGTAAGCAATAAGTAATCTCTCCCTGCAAACAACATATCTTTTGTGGGATCAGGTTCCTTTTCGTAATACTTCTGGAAATCTGAAAGCAAAGATAATAAGAAAGTCAATATTGCATTAAAGTCATTGTTTTTAGCCACTTTTTTCAGCGAATATATCTTTTCTATGGTCCCTCGGATTCTATTTTCCTGCACCACTTCTATAATCTGATTCTGCTCAAGTAATCTAATATGATTATAAATGGATGCCTTTGAAACGGCTGGTAATGAAGATATAATCTCACTTGTGGTAGCTTTTTTGTGTATGTACAAATACTGCAAAATGCTTAATCTTACCGGATGTATTAATACTTCTGTTTTATTCATCCCTTCCCCTCCAGTCTACTTATTTTTATTATTATATTTATTTTTATTATTATATTTGTTTTTATTATTCTATTTATTTATAATATTACACTTGATTTATTCGTTTGTCAATAGATTTATGAAATCAGGAAATACAAACGGAAAAAGGAGACTGCCGCCAATACAGTCTCCTCTCACAAAAGGGCCTCTTCTGTTAGTTTCTTCTAGATTCCCAGTGCTGCTCTCTTCTCTTCAATCCGGGCAATCATGGCATCTCCCAGTTTTTCAATATCCTTTTCCACCGTGTAGGAAGCCTCTACCCAGTCCCGTACGCCTTCCGTCAGCCAGTAAACCATTTCCGAAGAACCGCTGACCTGAGGGTCTACGCCCAGAAAGGTATCAATACCGGTTGCCACAACATAGTTGCCAATGGACACTGCCTTTTCAGACATCCATTCCGGCGCGCAGCCTACCAGAGGCAGCTTGGAAACAGGAAGTCCGGAGTCTATGGACAGCTTAGAAGCCAGTACCATCATACGGCTGATATCCACACAGGAACCCATGTGCAGCACCGGCGGAATATCTGCCAGTTCACAGACTCTCTTCAACCCGTCTCCGCATAAGTCCTTGGCTCTTTTATCCATCAGGCCTGCTCTGGCTGCTGCCTGAGCAGAACAACCGGAAAGAATAACGAGAATATCGTTTTTAATCAGTTTTTTCATTAATTTTATATGCGCAGAATCCGGACGTACTCTGGGGTTATTACAGCCTACCATAGCTACTGCGCCTCTCAATACACCTGAGGTAATGCAATCCAGCAAAGGTTTGGTAGTGCCCAGCGCTTCTCCCTGTCCTGCTGCCACACCATCCAGTGCATGGATAATAGCCTCTACAGAATAACCGACTGTGGCTTTCTGCTTCATCTGGGGAATATGTACCAAATCCTGCTTTCTGTTGACAAAGTTTTCTACTGCCATGCGTACAATCTGCTTTGCATTTTCCCCTGCTGTCTTGGCATTAAAACGGATAAAATCAGAATCCGGCATCTGTGCGATAGGAGAAGTGGTGATAAATTTCGTATGGAAACATTTGCTCAATGGACCCAGGGCCGGAAAAATACACTGCACATCTACCACAATGGCTTCGCAGGCCCCCGTCAGTACCACGTTCTCCTGCTGCAGGAAATTTCCTGCCATAGGAACACCTCTTCGCATAGCGACTTCATTGGATGTACAACAGACACCTGCCACTTGAATACCCGTCGCTCCCAAAGATTTTGCAAGGGCAATCATTTCCGGGTCTTCTGCATATTCGCAAATCATTTCTGACAGACTTGGATCATGTCCATGAATAATGATATTGACCTGGTCTTCTTTCATAACCCCAAGATTTGCTTCCGTGTCCACTGCTTTTGGCGTGCCGAACAGCACATCGGAAAATTCCGTCCCGCACATAGAACCACCCCAGCCATCCGACATACCTGCACGCAGAGCCTGTCTTACCAGTGCTTCCGGTTTGGAGGAACAGCCCATATGGGTCATGTGCATAGCGGTAGAAACTTCCCGGTCAATGGCTCTCGGCTCCAGCTCTGCGGCCTGCCACAGTTTCCGGGTGTGTTCCGGCGCTCTGCTTAACCAGCGCTGTACGCCAAATGGCTTTCCGTACTCCAAAAGAGCCAGTTCGGACATCTCATGTGCCAAATCATAAATGTCTTTTCCCTCTGTTTCCACGCCCCATTCTTTTGCAATGCGCATAAGTTTTTCCGGATCTTTTACCTGGTAATTGCCATCCGGGGAAGCTGCGTGAAGGGTATGGCAGATTTCTCTTCCGTGATCTGAATGAGTTGCTGCGCCTCCGGCTGTAAAACGCAGAAAATTTCGTCCTGCAATACCGTGGGCATCACAGCCGCAGATACCTCTCGGTGCCTTTTTGGTAATACGGCATGGGCCCATGGTGCAGATACGGCAGCAGATACCCTCTTCTCCAAACTTACAGTGGGGCGTCTGGTTCTTCACTCTGGCCTGCCAGGAATCCGCCCCTACCTTCTGTCCTGTTTCCAGAAGTCTTTCCGTGGCCTGTTCAAATTCTTCAATGGTTGTCAATCTGAATATACTCATCTCTACCTCCAACTATTTTTGTTTGTCTATATTATAACAATCTCCGTCAAAGTTTCCTATCAACGGTTTATTGAAGGTATCAACCAATGATTGATACAAAAGTATTTGACTTTTTTCCGCTATACAGCCAACTGTCCCTTATGGTACAATAAGATATAAAAAGTTCAGGAAAAATAACTGCTTCGAGGAGGATTCAAAAACTATGCGATTGACCAATTATGTTGCGGCCATGGACTGCTGGAAAGGCCGGGTGGACAGCACCACAGATTACGATGCTTTCCGCTGGCATCAGTGGGTACAGCCATTAGATTTAAACGAAGTTACAGAAATAGAAAACGGGAAACTTGGATTTGCGTTTATAGGCTTTTGCAGTGAGCAGGGGGTAAAACGAAATAAAGGCCGTATAGGAACCGCTCTTGCACCGGATTTTATCCGGACACAAATGTCAAATTTCCCTTGTACATTTTCCCAGGAAGTAAAGTTCTACGATGCCGGAAACATTCTCTGTGAGGAGATTTGCATGGAGGAGGGACAGCGTCTTTTGGGACTTGCTGTGGAGAAAATTCTGGATATGAACCTGTTTCCCATTGTTCTGGGCGGCGGCCACGAAACCACTTTCGGGCACTTTCAGGGACAGTTCGCCGATTTGAAGAAAAAAAAGGAATCCCTGGATATGGGCATTATCAATTTTGACGCGCATTTTGATTTAAGACCTTATGAGCATGGCCCGTCTTCAGGCTCCATGTTCCGTCAGATTGCAGATATTTATAAAAAAGAACAAGCTGCTTATCACTATCTGCCTCTGGGAATCCAGGAACACAGCAACACGGTCAGCCTGTTCAAATACGCGAAGGAAATCGGAGCGGATTATATTCTGGCAAAGGAAATTCAAACCTCCAATTATTCGGTCGTTTTGGAGAAAATCGACACTTTCCTGTATGAATGTGATTCTGCTTATATTACCATCTGCACGGATGTATTTTCTTCTGCATTTGCGCCAGGCGTAAGTGCCACACAGACCCTGGGACTGGATCCGGAAGCGGTGCTTCCTCTGCTGAAACATATCCTGAGAACCCGCCAGGTCAGAGGCTTTGACATCTGCGAAATTTCCCCTCGGTTTGACCAGGATAATACTACGGCCAAGCTGGGGGCTGTGCTGATTTTTGCCGTGGTAAACACGCTGTGCAAGCTGAATAATCTGGCAATTGATGTACTTACCCATTAAGTATTTGTCCATACAGACACGGCAGGTTCTTAGAGGACTTATACAAAAAAGGAGAAGCTATTTCACTATAACAGTTTCTCCTTTTTCTTCATAATTTCAAGTGTACTACTATATTTTATTGTTTCACAATAAACCAGGCAAAGTCTGCATAATCCTGGCTTTCTTTTCCATAAGCGGAAGCATACATTCCCATTGTACACCCCACAAAACCGCCTGCGTATTCAGTACTATAAGGCCGTAAGTCCACTGCTTCCGCAACAGGCCGTGTCTCCCCGTTTTGTACTATGTAAATCCTTCCCACTTGTTCCTCTGCCTGAAACAGGATTTCTATCAGTCCTTCACAGATAGATGCAGTACCCAATACCCGTTCCTGCCCATCTATAGTTTCTATTACACTGATGGTACGCTCTTCATTCTCATTCCGTATTTCTGCCCTCAAAAAGTTCCGATGATTTTGGAACAATAAAACTCCGGCTCCACTATGGCTGTCCTTGGGTATAAATTCCAATCCTGCAGATACTGTGAAGGTATAGCCCATTTGCCGCACACCCAGATAAGTGCTTCTGGCTTTTTCCCCTACGTGATGTCTTCCTGCCTGTAAGCGCAGAAAACCTGGCCTTGCATGTAATGAATACATATGAGAATCTCTTCCGTAAATACTCACCAGTTCTTTCGGCAGTTGGTTTCCGTAAAATTGAAAAAACAGATTCTCTCCCGCCTCTCTTGGGAAACGCACAGGTTCTTGTGGCAGTTCCAACCACTCTTCCAATTTTCCAATACCTGGATTGATTACCGGCCAGCCATCTTCCCACTGGACTTTCGCCAGAAAAGTTTCCCTGCCCATGCTGCTGCATCCCTTGCATCTTCTGCAGGCCAGCATTACTATATACCAATTGCCCTTTCCATCATCTACTAAATCCCCATGTCCCGCACATGTTACAGGATAATTCCGTCCTAAATGCCGGTGGGTAAACACTGGGTTGCGGGGACATCCTTCAAAGGGCTTCTCAAGACTTTTAGTTCGTGCAACGCAAATACAGTGCTCCTCTGCTGTTCCTCCCTCAGCATGGAACAAATAATAATATTCCCCCATTTTATACAAATGAGGACCTTCTGGCCAAATAGCATTTTGCATGGCACCCTTCCAAATAGTTCTGCTTTCCCCTATAAGGCGCATATTTTCCAAATCTAATTCCTGAAGCCAGATTTCCCAGTCTCCGTTATATTGAACCCCATTGCTGTTTGGTCGTGTTCCCACATAATAACAGGTTCCATCTTCGTCAAAAAACAAACTGGGATCAATTCCTTTGGCGTTCTCTCCCAAATAAAAAGGATCAGACCATGGACCCTGTGGTGTCTTAGATGTAACCACAAAAGTTCCCCCCTGATCCACATTTGTAGTAATCATATAAAAAGTTCCATTATTCCAACGAATTACCGGGGCAAAAATGCCTCTGGAAATTTCTCCCCCGTCTAAGGATAATTGCTCCGGTCTGTCCAGAATATTTCCTATTTGTTCCCAGTGAGCCAAATCTCGGCTGTGAAATAAAGGAACTCCAGGAAAATAAGAAAAGCTGGAGTTTACTAAATAATAATCTTTCCCTACCCTACATATGGATGGGTCGGGATAAAAACCTTTTAAAATGGGATTATTGGTTTTCAGCATATGTACCTCCTAAATATTGACGCTTTATTTTACATAGCCGAACCCAAGAATGGTAAAATTCTTTCTTTCCTCTCCCTGTGCCGGCCGTATAGTTATGTTATGTGTTTTTGTCTCTTTCCCTTTAAAAAGAATGACTGCATTACAATGTGTCCAACCATTTTCGAGGGGATTTGCTGTGAGAATCTGTTTGTGATCCACATAAACCTCTGCCTTACCTGCATTGGTTTCCCCAGAATCTTTAAACACCAGAAGAAGGCTTTTACAGGTAATCTCCATGGTAAATGGAATCATCTCCCGTATAAGTTCTTCTCCTCTGTACTGCCAGTTATAGGGAAACTGGGGTGTGGGTGTAAGATCCAAATCCATTTCTACACACTGCAAATCACAGTCTGTACCATCAAAACTGCCACAGCAGATAACAGCATCCTGGCATAAGCTTTTCCGGTCTAAAAGTTGTACATCCTGAAAGTCGCAGCCTAAAACAGGAGTACATTTTTCCTGTAAGATACTGCTGTCTTCGCTTCCAGCCAAACTGTTATCTGCTGCTTCAAACAGATAATCCAGGCATTTTGCCATAATTAGGTGTCCCAGATTCGATGGATGAAACATATCATAGAAAAATTGATTTCTGGAAATCACCCCACCCTGCTCCTTTGGCAATCCAAATTGGGGAGATACTGCATCCCGGACACTGACCATAGGCAAATGATAATAATATCCCACCGGACTTAACCGCTCCTGCAGGTTCCAGTCATTTGCAAATACGGAAAACAACAAGATAACTGCCGGATTCCAGGGAAGCTGCAAAACCTTTCGTACCAGACTTTCATAGCATACACCCTTTGTCTCATCCCCTTCATCGTTCACGGCAAACTCTATGACAATCAAATCCGGCTTCTCCTGTTTCCTTAGCACATCTCTTTCAAACCGTATCATTCCCAGTTCCGAAGGAGTCCCCCCTACTCCTGCTTTCAGATAATGTACATTTTCCCCGACGCCAAATCTATCTTTGAAAGCACAGCAGGTCTTCCATGCATAGCATTCCCGGTGAATAGGCACCGCACCGGCCCCCTGAGTAATCGAGCCTCCTATAAAAGCCAGGGTGACATCCTCTCCCTGTTTTGCTTTTTCTATGACTTTTTTCATACGAAAAGGATTTCCCAGTGACAAAAGAGATCTGGCAATCATAGATTCTGCTGCTTCTCCTGTCAGATTCGGTGTAACTTCCTCACCTTGTTCTGGAACCTGGAATCCATTCTGTACATAAAGCATCACACTTACTTTCGCCTTTTGGCCTGGTTTTGGGAATCGAAACCGAATCTGCCCAGGTTCCTTGTCATCCTCAGACCATTTAATTTGCTCCAGTAAAATCTTCTGCTCTATGCCATTTCCCTTTAAAGATAGTTTTATAGCAGTCCCGCCGCCGTAAAGATTCTGTTTTCCATACATTTGAAATACAAATTCAATATCCTCTTCCGGTGTTTCGGCGTCTATGCTTACCCCAATACTATGCACCAGACTCCGAAATCCTTCCACACTTTTTAAACAGCTCAGCATTTCTTCGTCCTGTATATTTCCCACAATCCTGGCACTGTTTACTAATCTCCCATCTGATTCATATAAAAACTGGACGCCGCTTCCGTCTTCCTGAGGTGCGCCGAAAACTTCTTTTTCTCTCATAATATAAAAACCCGCCCGCTTTTTTTCCGGATTTTTTGGTGCCACAGGTCCTCTCATATTCCCATTCCTCATTTCCAAATACGATAATTTCCACTTAGTGCCATTAGTGCGAACAGATACAGGAAATTGTCATAATATCTCCTGTCTCCTGTTCGAAGGGGTGTGTTCCAGAATTTTTCCACACATTCCCTGGAATATGCCCCATCTGCTGCAAGAGATGCCTGAGCATTTACTGCAACTACAGCTACCGGATGCAGAGCTTTTTCTTCTAATCTTGTTCCATCGATAAGAAACACACCATCCCAGTGGCCTTTTTGCTTGACACAGTAAAATTCCTGGAAAGTCTGAGCAATTTCCTTCTGCCATGGGTCTTTCCCAAACCATAAGGTATCTAAACCAATGTTTGCTATCGTACGATAAGCATCACTATAGTACCAGTCGTGGCGCCCAAACTGTTCTACATGTCCGGTATGAGGTTCTCCATTGTATTCACCATATTCTGGTGACAATCCTGTATCCGGATGACAGGCACAATGAAGATATGTTCTGCTGGCCTGTGCTGCCTGTCTCCAAAACTCCCTGTCTTCTTTGTTTGCCCATAATGCAAATAATTCATAAAAATGTGGAAGATGGTAAGAGGGGTCTGTAAAGTCTACCCCTGGAATAAATTTAATCAATTTGTTTTCTCTATCCCACATAGGTTCTCCCAAATTTCCATTTTCTCCTTTGTGTACACATTCTTTTAAAATGTTTTTCGCTTCCTGGCTATAGTTAAAAATTCCTGTACCGTCACCCCAGCGGTGAGAAGCAAAAAATAATGACATAGCAAAGAATTCTTCTCCATCCGGAGCCGGGCCATCAGAATTCGGACTTCCCTCTGTGCTGCAGGACCAGCGGAAATAATAGCGTCCTGCGCCTTCGCTCATCCACATATAAGTTTTTACCCATTTCCAGATACGGTCAAATTCCTCTTTTTTATTTAACTGAACACAAACCATCATTCCATAAGACATTCCCTCTGTGCGGACATCATGATTTCCTGTATCTTCCAGATAGCCCATATCCTCCCCGACCTCATGATAAAACCGCTCTGCCTCCGTTCCATAAAAAACAGTTTCAAAAGCATCCTTCAATTTTTTCTCAATTTTTTCTTCCGGATAGCCATACTCTTTGAATAAATTTCTATAATTTTCTGTTTCAAACGCTCCTGACATCTTCCTGATTCCTTCCTACTCTGTAATCTGATGTTTATGTATAGATAAAATTGGTAAATCCAGCACTTCCCCCAGTAACACGTGTAGAATACATGAAAAGTGCAAACCGGCATCCGCAGAAGTGGTCCATTTTAAAATACAGCTTCTGTGTTCTTCCAATTTTCTTCCATCCTTTTGCTGTCTCATAAAAAAATTCTGCTTCATCTTTCTTATATTCAAAATCAATTGCTACCTTTAATCTCACATAATCTGACGGTATTCGTATTTTTTCATACTCTGTGCCTGCATCCCAGTTTTTCTTTCCATTCAGGGATTCATCCTCTTCCTGCTTTCCTACCATAACCAGAGACATATGATCTTCTTCTTTTTTCAATGCCACAAATCCGAAACATCCTAAAAATGCACTAATTCCGGCATAATCTCCCACATTCATGTCGCTTCCATTTATCGTCACTTCTGCTTCACACTTAGGATATCGTGTTCTCTGAGTAAGTGTGTTGACTGCCTCTTCCAGTTTTGTACAGAGTTTATCAGACTGGATTCGAAATTCCCCATCTGCAATTGACCAGTGCAAGGAGTCCGGCTGATGGTTAAATTCCCACACTTCCTTTAATGAAATTTTTCCATTTTTGTCTGGAAGATACTGAAAATCATCACTGGAAAATAAAGGAGTATATTGATATTCGGGCCTGCTACTTTTTGTTTCAATTCGTTCCGGTACTCTGCCATGTTTACCAAACACAGGAAAGTCATTTTCCCATTTCACAGGAACCAGTACCGGAATTCTTCCCACTGCACCTCTGTCCTGAAACAGAACCCCATACCATTCTCCATCCGGCGTATCCACAATTCCTCCTTGTGCAATACCCTGATGGCAATAGTTTAAATCATCTGCCAGAACATCTCCTCCGGTAAAGGTTCCTTCGATACTGTCCGATACAAAACAGGCCTCCCGTCTGAACCATTCTTCACCAGATGAATGTATGAGGAACACATAATATTTTCCATGAATCTTATAAAAATGCGCTCCTTCATACCCTAATCTATAGGTTCCCTGTTCTTTCACAATGATTCTGTCTATCCCATTCTCTTTCGGCCCTTTTAGATTTCTATCCAGTTCTGTTAAATGAATCTCTGTATTGCCGTATACAAGATACACTCTGTCATCATCATCAAACAACAGAGAACAGTCATGATAAAAACCTTCTATTTCTTGTTTTTTCCAATTACCGGAAATGGTGTGCGAGTGGTACAGATAGGTTTTCCCTGTGTCATTTGCCGCAAAACATACATAAAATTTATTTTTATGATACCGTATAGAAGCAGCCCACATACCTTTCCCATAAATACCTCTCTTATCTTGCAGACGCTGTCCTTTCGTACCATCCAGACTGTCATAAATATGGCCGGCAATCTCCCAGTTTCTTAAATCATAAGACCTGAGAATCACACATCCTGGCATAAAATGCATGGTGGTACTTACCATATAATAGGTATCCTCTACCCGAATCACATCCGGGTCTGGAAAATCCATATTCAAAATAGGATTTATACTCATTATTTACTCCTTTACCCCGCCAATGGTAAGTCCTGTTACAAAATATCTCTGCAAAAACGGATACAGACAGATAATCGGTAGCATGGTTAAAATAGTAGCTGCCGCACGGACGGAAGTAGGAGTTACGGTTCCAATAGCATTTTTCATGGCTTCTGCTGAACTTCCTTGATTGGTTACAGAAGACAGCAGTTTCATTAACTCATACTGAAGTGTAGTAAATTCCGGACTCATTCTGTTATAGAGCATGGCATCAAACCAGGAATTCCATTGGCCTACTGCTACAAACAATGCCACGGTTGCATAAACCGGTTTGCATAATGGTGATATAATCTTCAGAAAAATAGTAGTATATCCTGCTCCGTCAAGTTGTGCCGATTCTTCCAGACTATCCGGTATGCCATTCATATATGTACGGATTACCAGCATATTAAATGCACTGAGCATTCCCGGGATTACATAAACCATAAAGCTGTTGGTCAAACCTAAATTCTTATACAGCAAGAAAACAGGAATCATTCCTCCATTAACATACATGGTAATAACCCAAAATAAAGAAAGGGAACGCTTAAACAAAAAGCGCTTTCTGCTAACAATAAAGGCCAGAATTGCATTACTAAACAGCGCCAGCATAGTACCAATAATAGTTCGCAGCACTGTAATATAAGCTCCTGTAATCAGATTATCTTTCTGCAAAATCGTAATGTAGTTTTTCAGCGTCCATTTTCTTGGCAATAAGTAGATACCTCCCCTAAGGGCGTCTGTTCCGTCATTGAGTGAAATTGCCAGTGTATTTAATACCGGATATAATGTTATGGTTACAAAGACAATCATAAAAATCGTATTCAAGACAACAAATACCTTATCCGCTGCCGATTTTTTCTTCATTTATTTATCCACCTCTTTCTGTCAGAATAATCGTTCTTCCCCGTGCCTTTTAGCAATTTGGTTGGCGATAACAATAAGAACAATACTTACAAGGCTCTTGAAAATACCTGCTGCCGTACCAAGTGCATAATTTCCCTGGCTGATACCCCATTTCAATACATAGATATCAATGGTCTGAGATACACTTTGTACTAATCCGTTTCCTAACAGATACTGGATTTCAAAACCTGCATTTAAAACATTTCCAACGTTCATGAGAAGCAAAATCATAATCGTTGGCTTAATGCCAGGCAGTGTTACATGCTTGATTTTTGCCCAACGTCCTGCACCATCCATACTGGCAGCTTCATACAAAGATGGATCAATGGCGGTAATAGCAGACAAGTAAATAATGGCGTTCCACCCTGTCTCTTTCCAGACATTTGCAAATGCTACAATAGGCCAGAAAAATTTAGGATGAGCGAAAAAGTTTAAAGGCTGATCCAAAATATTCAATCTCATAAGGATTTCATTTACAATTCCAGTCCCTGATAACACATCATGAAGGATACCAGTTACTACAATCCATGACAAAAAGTGAGGCAGGTAGGAAATGGTCTGCACTACTTTTTTGCCACCTTTTGCCTTTACCTCATTTAGCAAAATAGCAAATACAATCGCCATCACAAAGGTAGATGCCAAGTTAATGACTCCCATGGCCAGTGTATTCCGGATAACTCTCAAAAACGTTGCATCTGAAAACAAAAATTTAAAATTTTCCAGTCCTATAAACGCAGAATGAAACAGCCCGTCTTTTGGTTTATAATCCTGAAAAGCCATAATCCATCCGCCTAAAGGCAGATAGCAGAAAATAATTCCATATATTACAATCACCACTGACCATAAAAGCAGCACTTTTTGTCTCTTTATTTCTTTCCACGTAATCTTCGGAACCGGATCCATCACGTTTTCTTTTTTTCTACGTTTTGCCGCCGATGTCATAATGTCACTCCTTTTCTTTAAAGGTAAGGCTGTCACATTAAAGCGACAGCCTCTATGTTCTGTTTTCTATTTTTTATTCGTATTTTTCATGTTCTTCTATTCTACGTTCCAGTTCCGCCTGCATTTCATCTAAAAATGCCTGTGGATTGCAGTCTTCATAAACCTTCATATAATCATCCCATGCCTGATCGAAGTCTTCTGCCATCACAACTTTAGGTAAATACTCATGTTTGACCTCTCCCATCTTGGTCCATGCCATACCTCCCGGTGTGCTGGTTGTCAATGTACCACTAAAGGAATACAATGGATACCATGGTCCGGGAGCTTCGCTTGTTCCCAACATATCTACATAAGTTTCCGCTCCATATGCTTCAAAGCATTTTTTAACGTCATCATTTAATCCGTCAAAAAATTCTCTTGGCTGATTCTGTGGTGACATGGCATTGATGCCATCTCTGCTGGTTCCTGAATATTGTGGAAAATATGAATACGTGCACAAATGAGAGGCTTTATAAGCCGTATCAGAGGCCTGAGTCCTCATTTCTTCTGTGCGATAATATTCTCCATTCTCGTCTACATCATAATCTACACCTTCAACGCCCCAGTAACGTAAATCATGAACTTCCTGTCCTAAAAGGTCGTTAATAAACTGAAGCGCGCCTTCTACATCGTCACAGTCTGTTGTAATAGCCAGTCCGCTTGCCACATTGAGAACGCCTCCTGAGTTGTGCCACTGGTTTTTCATTCCTTCTTCAATGGTAATTGGAAGCGGTATGTAATCACAGCCCTGATCATTTAATCCCTGCTGCTTCAAAGAATCATTTACAGAGTATGCAAAATCCCACCACTGATCAATCATTCCCAGAACACGTCCCGTAGATAATTTTGCAATATATTCATCATAAGTCTGTGTAAAGGATTCCGGGTCTATAATTCCTTTTTTGTACTCTTCATTTAATTTCTGGAAATATTTTACAGCTGTGGGAGACGTATTATAATCCATAACCTGAAGTTTGTCTGTATCTACCATAACGCATCCATCATTTGGATAACCATCCAGGAACATTGGTGCATTTTCCAGGCAGAAATATCTCCAATCATCACAAAGAATGGTATATGGAATATTCTCCGTTCCATCTTCCATAGTAGGATTTGCTTCCTGGTATGCCTCAATTAAGTCAAAATACTGATCCATAGTTTTTACTTCTGGGTATCCTGCCCATTCCAGCACACGAGCCTGAATCCAGAATGCTTCATCATTATGGGTAGTTGCTTTTTCCTCTCCATAGATATTTCCGAACTGCTGAATCCAATAAATATGCCCATCATCTTTGCGAAGTTTGTCCCACTCCTCTTCTGTATAATATTCTTTGATATTAGGATAATCGTCTATGTAATCATCCAGTGGAACTAATGCTCCTGCTTCATATAACTGTTCCATGGCATCGCCACCGTCAATAAAGTCCGGATATTCCCCACCTGCAATCATGGTTCCAACTGCTTCTTCTGCTGTCTGTCCGGTAAGCCAGGTTTCTTTACATTTCGCCCCGGTAATCTCTGCGATTTTTTCCTGGATTTCATTATCATCATTGATTTCTGTACCAGGTACAGCGAAAAACGCTGTAAACTCTTTTATTCCTCCTTCTTCCTTTTCCTTGTCCTTTTTTTCTCCTCCACATCCAGCGAGAAGTGATGCTGCCATAGCAATTGTAAGTCCAAAGGCTAACATCTGTTTTCTTTTCATATTACGTTCCTCCTGTTTTTTGATACTCTAATTTTAACAGTTTTGTTTCTCCTTACAACCCGACAAACAACAGCAAAAAGCAGGACAAATTTCAGTTCTTTATAGAATCATGAAAATTTATCCTGCTTTTCACATACTTATACCCCACATTTTGCCTTTTTTCTATAGTTGGTAGGGGTACATCCCTTCACTGCAATAAATTTATTAATAAAATAATCTAAATCTCGGTAGCCTACCTTATCTGCAATCTGATAAATCTTATCATCCGTATGCAACAGACAGTCTGCTGCTTTTTCAATTCTATAATGATTCAGATATTCTTTAAAGGAGACCCCATATTGCTTGCGAAACATCTGCCCCAAATAAGCACTGTTGACAAAATATTTTTTACTGAATTCTTTTAAGGTAAGGTTCTCCTGATAACGTTCCCGTATTTCCTTTTCTACACATCCCAAAACTCCTCGTGAAGTGTTTTTTCGCAGTTCTCCTAAATATTCTCCATATTCCTGCATAAACCTCTGGAAATTTTCTTTCCCGCCTCTAAGTACACTGTTTTCAAATACATTTTTCCGGATATATTGTATAATTTCATCCTGATTCAGACTGTCATCCTGCCCCAATCCTAAATGAGCCAAATTTACCAGCAGATAATTCATATTCATCTGGGTCATTTCTAAATTCATATTCTGCTGATTTAGTTCTTCATATACAATCCTGGCTTTTTTCTCAATCTTCAAAGCATCATTTTCTTCTACTGCTTTTAATAATTCTTCAATACTAGCCTTATTAATAATCTTTCCACCAGCTTCTGTTTTTTCTTCTGAATAATACAGAATATTTTTATCCACTTGAAATACATGAAAGCTTCTGGCCAGAATAGCAGTCCGGAAAGATTCAGAAATGTCTTTCACCGAACTTACTGTATCCCCCACATAACTCCGAACCTGAATAGGCAAATCCTGGCTAATGTTCCCGAGAAAACTCCTTAAATATTCCTCTTCTTCCATTCCAAACTCATGAGCAATGCTTACGTCATATAAGAACCCAATATCCAGCCATTCCTTACGCCCTACAATATCCATAAACACCAAATCTTCTTTTTCTGGCCCCAGATAAGCTTTGCAATTCTGATACACTGCTTTTTGATAAGTCCTCATTTTCTGAAATTCCAGACTGTGTTCCTCATCTTCTAACTCCATGTGAATATACCGAATCCGGTCAGAAAAAGAGAGTTTTTTATTCACATAAACCAATGCCTCCTCATCTCCACGGCCCAACAGTAATGCCTGAATATATCTTACAAAATAGGCTCGGCCCATTTTTTTCTGCTCTATTTCTTTTCGTTTCTGTTTTTTATATAAAGTGCTCACTTTCTCCAAAAGCGAATATAGCTGTTGTCTCTGGATAGGTTTTAAAATATAGTCTGTACATTTATACTTAATAGCCTGCTGTGCATAAGCAAAATCTCCATACCCACTTAAAATAACAAAAAATGCCTCTGAAATTTCTTCCTCCCGGATTCTTTTCAAAAGCGTAATTCCATCCATAACCGGCATCTTAATATCAGACAAAATCAAATCCACCTGAGTATCCTGCAAAAAATCAATTGCATCCTGTCCATTATAAACAGTACCTGCAATTTCATATCCACAGCTTTCCCAGTCAATTAACATGGAAAGTCCTTGTGCAATATATTGCTCATCCTCAACAATCAGAACTTTTAGCATCTTTCTCTGCCTCCCTATTTAGAAATTGCACCGGAACGGAAATGGTCACTATGGTTCCCACATTTTCTTCACTTTCCAGCGTAAATTTTACATTTCCATCTGTAAACATTTTTAATCTGAGACATGCATTCACTACGCCCACTCTTCCGCTTTGCTTCAGCATTTCAATACTTGCATGTTCCATCCTGTCTCTGAGTGTGGAGAGGTATGCCTCTGAAATTCCACTTCCTGTATCTTCGATTTCCATATATAAATACTCTTGTTTTGTAAATACTTTTACAAAAATCCAACAATGCGCCGCCTTATCTTCAATTCCGTGGACACAGGCATTTTCTACAAACGTTACCAACGATAGTTTGGGAATCTTATATCCGCTGCATTCCTGCTGAATTTCAATAGAATAAGACAAACGGCTTCCAAATCGGTATTTTTGCAATTTTAAATACGATTCCACAAACTGACTTTCCTCTTGAATTGTCAGTAAATCGGTTCCCCACTCTACATACTGGCGCTCCATAATAGAAAGCTGCTCAATCATCTCTGCTGTTTCGTATTCCTGTTTTAATACACTTCTCATTCTTATATTTTCTAACACATTGAAAAGAAAATGAGGATTAATTTGACCATGAAGAGCTAAAAGTTCTGCCTTCTGTCTGGCAATATTAATTTCCTGCTGTTTCAAACGGCTTTTATATACGGTTTCTATAAGGTGATTATTTTCCTGCACCATACTGTTATAATTACGCATAAGAAATGCAATTTCATCTGTACCCTGAATCCCCTGAATTTCTTCTAATTTTCCTTGATTCCTATAGCTCAGGGTTTTGTTTAAAATTTCCAACCTGTCTGTAAAGGTTCTTCTAAGAGGCCGTAGCATAGCATAAGGTATAAGTATATTTAAAGAAATCAAAAGAGCAATCGCCGGCCAATGTCTATAAATCCCACGGAAAAAACTATCCTCCTGGGGTACTGCATAAATCTCTAATTCTTGTCCAAACAGAGAAAATTCTTCCACATACTCTCCTTCTTTTCTACGGACATCTGTGATTTTCTCAAAATCCTGCTGTGTGTTCATATCGTAACGATTAGAGAAAATAATCTTCTCACCATCACATACATATACCTCATCCTCATAATTTGACTGCACCAGATTTTCATTGATTCCTACATAGTCCAGGTCAATTTTAAGCAATTTCTCATACGGATCTCGTTTATAGCGGTTCAGTTTTCGTACAAAAGAAACCTTCCGAATAGACGCAAACTTTGTAATTTGAGAATTGTCATAGTAAAAATACATCTGCATTTCCTGCTGCGACTGTGTAAATTCCTGATACCAAGATTCATTCGTAATGCTTTCCATTTTCCAGAACTTCCCTCCGTTTACTACAGTCGGATTATCTGTATACATAGTAATCACAACATTGCTGGTTCCCAGGGAACTTTCAAACAAAGAATCTTTTAAAAGTTCCTGGTATTGATTATAATAATCCAGCCCTGATGAAAATTCTTGATTCAGGAATTCGTTAATATATTTATTGAAATATATGTTTTCAGATAAGGCTGCTGCCTTATCTGCATCACCGCTTAACATATATTCCACGGATTTCACCATATTTTTCAGTCTGGTTTTTCTCCCCTCTTCTTCATCATGAATAAACATCCCGCAAATAACGGTGTCTGTAACAACTAGGGGAATCATTATACAATAGAAATAGAGGAGAAAAATCTTTTTCTTTATTTTTATGTTATTTAAGTACACATCTAATTTCTCTATTATCTTTTTCATCAAAACCCTTCTTTTTTATCTCAGTTAGGACATACAAAAACTCCTGCGTTTATTATTTCTCACCCCGTATAAGCCTCTTCCACAGTATTTTTAAAGTTTTGTTTTTCAAGCCACGCGCTCTCTTCCTCTGTTTCAGGAATATCAATTCTTTCAATTTTGAAAATAACCGGTCTGGTGCCATCATTACAGCAGGCAATCATCATTCGCTCATCGTTTGTCCATTTATGCATGATTGAACCACCCTGCAAAGCTGTGTACACATATCTGCTGATGGCATCCCATGCCTCGCCACAGAATTTCCCATTCATCAAATGATAAAAATCATCACGTTCACTGGTTCTTTTTAAGACAAAGGTATCTCCCTCTTTAAAGCAGGGACACGGGCCTGACCGGGGATTCGCCAGATATTTTTCCTGGTAATCTGTAAATACTTTTGTCTCTAATACTGTTATTTTACATTCATGCTGCATCTATAAGTACCTCCGTAAATTGAAAATTTTATCTCTTCTCCATAACAAAATTTGTAAGGAAAATCCCCTGTCTCTCTACCTGCTGCTCACGAACCACCTGAAAACCTCTTTTCTCGAAAAAAGGTTTTGCTGTAATCGAAGCATGGGTAACAATTTTTCCTGAAACGGCCTGCTCCAACTCCCGGCAAAGAGCCGCAGCAATCCCTTTTCTCTGATAGTCTGCGTGGACATATAAGTGGTCAAGATATCCCGTTTCATCGATATCTCCAAAACCTGTCTGAACTCCATTTCCCTCTGCAACCACGCTGTAATGCTCTTGAAATCTCTGATTCCATTCTTCTAAGTTTACCTGTCCTGTAGCCCATACGTCTAACTGTTCTTTTGTATAATCTTTCGCATTGATTGTGTGAACCGTATGATAGAATAACTCTGTCAGTTCTTTGCAGTCAGAGGGCTGATATTTCCGAATCACCATTTTCTTTTTCCTGCCATAATCTAACTTTTATCACTTGTTCGTGTATTGTATTATTGTTCTGATTATACCACACAGCCGCAGGATTTTGTAGCTATTCTTTCCGCAAATCGGCCACAATGACATCGCAGGATTCTTCGTTTTCGACGCATAAAGAAACCGCCGCCAATCCCGGCGGCAGTTCCTTTTAAGAAGTATATTATTTGTGAATTCCTCTTTATCCTATCATAGCCTTCCCTTTTTGATAAGCAACAAAGGGTTGTACCCCCTAAACAAATTCGTGATACCCCTTCTGCAAATTCCTGCGGCTATCGTATCAGTTTCTTCTCAGCTATCATTTTCAGCCAGCGCATGACATGATTGTGAAAGAGCAAAATATCAGGATTTGGCACACTTCCTTTCCGGGTGAGCATATAAGTAGACCAGAAATACTCCCCGTCTGAAAAGGGCAGCATGACTAAGGAATCCTGTTTCATGTCCTCAAAAATAAAATCTACGGTTACGGAAATCCCCTTGTTTTGCTGCACCATCTTATGGCACAGGCTGAAACCGCTGGTTTCAAACACAAGGTTCGGTTCAAACCCCGCCTCCCGGCATTTGTCCACAATCAGATGATGAATACTGAATTCCGGGCTTTCAAGATACAGACGCTCTCCCTTTAAATCCGCAATGCTCACAGATTCCTTTTTTGCAAGAGCATGCTCACGGTTTACCAGCAGCTTAATCTCAAACTTTTCCATAAAAGTAGCATCCATATATCCGGTGCTGGAATCTCCCACCGTAAACGCCACATTTCCCTCTCCCTGCAGGAAGCGCTGCTCCACCTGACGGTCCGGATACTCCCGATACTGCAGAAGAATTTCCGGATGCTGCTCTTTAAAATCCGCAATGCACTCCGGTGTTACCAGGCGGAGAATGCCATAAGCAGAAAGCAGGTCGATTTCTCTTTTCTCCCGCTGCTCGATGCAGCGGATTTCACTGCAGATATGATGGTAAGGTACAAGAAAATCTTCCAGATGTTCATACAGATATTCCCCGGATTTTGTCAGTGTAATACCGGAAGAAGTTCGATTTAAAAGCGTGGCCTCCAGTTCATTTTCAATATTTTTAATAATCTTGCTCAGTCCCTGGGGCGTCATATACAGGGTATGGGCTGCTTTGGTAATGCTTTTCTGCTGACACACCATTTTGTAGTATTCCAATTCCCGAATATTCATGATTCCTTTTCCTCCTTTACTGCCATTCTGGCCTTCTGAGTAATCTCTTTTCCTCCTGCCGCATACCACTCTTTCACGAAAGTATCGAAATAGCCCACCGGTTTTTCTCCACATATAATCTGAATAAAAGTCTGCTGTTCCAGCTTCAGAAGGTCTTCCTCCGGTCCGGGATTTTCCCCTTGTAACGGCAGAGACTGAGCCGTTTCAAAACCGGAATCCGCCAAAAGCCCTACTGCTGTAATGCGTGAAGTATACGCCGCCCAGGCATTGGCTGTAGTCAGGCTGCCGTCCAGATAGGCTTTGCAGGTGGTGTAATAAGACTTTTCCAATCCGGACAACGCCTCCGGCTTTTTCTCTCCCTCAAGAGCTTCTCTGATATGCCTGGTGGTACGATACAAGGCATCTTTGTAATCCACATTGATATTCATGGGTCTTGCCGTAGGGTCTACGTTTAAGGAAAAATATTCGTTGACTTCATTTGCATTTCCATCATCATACCGGGAGTAATCAAAAATCACGCTGATATATTTTGCAGGAATCTCCGGATGTTCGTAGCCTTTTCGCACAGCTACATACAAAGTGTCATCATAAGTTTCGTATTCCTGCACCTGATTTTCGTCTTCCTCCGTGAGAAAATAAGGTTTCCACACGGCTTCCTTATCTCTGTCGTAGGACTGCATCAAAGGATTGTTAGGCGCCCACCACTTACCGAAAAAAGCGCCGCATTTTCCTTCCGCAATGAGTTCCGTCAGGTTGTCTTCTGTGCGCAGGAGAAACTTGCTGTCCAAAATTCCTTTTGTGTACAGACTGTTCATATAAGCCAGTGCACACTTGGTCTCTTCTGTAACAGAGCCATAGGTAATCTCTCCGCTCTCTCCTGCTATCCATTTCCTCGGCTTTGCGTGAAACATGGTAAAAATCCCATCTGCTGAATATTTGGCATTACTGCCGGTTACCAGCTGGGTGTTGCAGGCCAGCCCGATGGTTTCCCCGTTTCCCGCCAGGTCTTTTTCTACAAATTTCCCAATACAGGCCATGGCGTCCTCCATGCTCTCCGGCTCCTGAAGTCCCAGCTTATCCAGCCAGTCTTTCCGCATCCATAACAACGTGGGACCATGGTCAATAACCGTGTCCGGAAAACCATACAAACGGCCTTCAAAACGGGCAGAATCCAAAAGCCCATGGGAATAGCTTTCATACATTTCTTTGATTCTGGGAGTCGTACACGTCTCATACACAGCAGTCAAATCTTCAATCCGCCCTTCCCTGGCTAACTTCTGTAAGGTATCCCTGCCTTTTACCACCAGAATATCCGGCATGTTTTTGTCCTTAACTGCCATTTCCACAGCTTCCTCATACTGGCTGCCTTCCTCCAGTTCAAAAACATCTTCATTCTGAATATTCAGCATTTTTCTCAAATACCGGGTATAGCCATTGTCCTCATAGGTATCCCCTGCCGGAAGATTAGAATTATCCCGTCCCGAAATTTTTCCCAGGGTATAGTATATGGTTTCCGGATAAGCCCCATAAGGTGTGTGTGCAGCTTCTTCCCAGGATTTCTCCCTATCTTTTTCTGAAATTTCTGTTTCTTTCCCCTCTGCCTTTTCCTTTTTTAAGGAATCTTTCCAAAAGAAAAAACTGAAAAATCCAAGACACAACACACCTGCGCCAAGTATCAAAAATCCACGAATTTTTCTGTTTCTATTCATACGTATGCTCCTCCCGGTCTGCCGGAAACCGGATTTCTACTCGGGTTCCTTCTCCTTTTTTGCTGTAAATCTTCAGCCCATATTCTTCTCCATAGAGCAGCCGGATTCTGTCATGGACATTGCGCATGCCATAGCCTTTGGACTGATACGTCAGCATGGACTCCGCCTGTTCTTCTTCCATTCCTGCACCATTGTCTTCCACAAAAAACACCAAATCTCCCCCTTCTAAAAGCGCAGAAATTTTCAGCTTTTTCTCTTTTTTTTCCGAAACATCCAATCCATGTTCAATGGCATTTTCCACAAGAGGCTGCAGAATCAATTTGGGCACAGAACAGCTTAAAATCTTTTCCTCTACCTGCTTTTCCACCTGAAAACTGTCGTCATGCATGACCAGCTGAATGTGTAGATACGCCTCAATGTTCCGCAGTTCATTGGCCGCAATGGTCATCGTTTCGCCTTTGTTCAGACTGGTACGGTAATAAGTGGATAAGGCCAGCGTTACCTGGCTGATTTCATCATTTCCCGCTTCAATGGCCTTCCAATTAATAATAGACAGGGAGTTATAGAGAAAATGGGGATTTATCTGTGCCTGCAAAGCCTGCATTTCTGTTTTCTGCAGATGGATTTTTGCCTCATACACCTGGGAAATCAGTTTATTAATCTCGTTCATCATTCTCCGGAATGTACGGATAAGCACGCCGATTTCATCTTTGGAATCGCTGACCACCGTTACCTGCCGAAGTCCCAGGTTAATCTGGTTCATATTCTCTGTCAACTGCTCCAGCCGTGCCACCATACCTCTGGAAAAGAAATATCCCAGCAGGAAAATCAGTACCAGACATCCGGCCAGTACAGGAACATTTCCCCACATTAAATTTGCCACTGCAGCATCTATCACCTGCTGGGGCTGATAAAAGCAAAAGTTCCAGCCTGTAGTCTCCGCCCTTGCTTCGGTACACACATAATGTTCCTTCAGATAAATCAGAGAGGTTTCTTTTTCCGGCGTCAATGACGGTTCCATATCACGGCCGGAAAAAATCACATTTCCCTCTTCGTCTGTAATCAGTCCGCCCTGGTTATTTTCCAGCACAGAGGCAAAGGGTTCTAAAAGTTTGTCATAATCCAGGGTAATGACTAACAGTGCATGGATTTCTTCCTGCTTATAAAACTTCCGCACTGCCAGAATTTCTTTTGGATTTCCCTGGCGCACAATCCACTGTATGGTATCCTGAGGATATATCTGTGCATACCACTGCTGGCTTTGGGCGGTGGACAAAGGAGCCAGCGTAGAACCATGTTCTACCTGAATATTGGAGGCATACAGCGTAATTCCCCGGATTTCCTCATGATAGAGCTGAGGCATCGTAAGAAGAGGGTCTGCTGTTTCCGTATACTCCAGATAAGCCTCATAATCAGACTCGTACTGTTTCTCCATAATTCTGCGTAAATCTGAGGAATAGGCCAGATAATGCAGCAGATTCCCATAAATCTCTGCCTTATTTTCAATGCTCTCCATGGACTGGTTTACCACCTGCTGCAGGGTATCTTTCTCCTTTTCCCGCATCATATCCACCGTGCGCAACAGCGTATAAGCACTGATAACAGCAGCCGGTATCAGGCTGCATAAAATCATAATTACAGTAAGTTTATAGCGGTATTTTAAATTTTTATATTTCTGCAGCAGCTTCCTCATCTTTTCCCAATCCCTTCCTGCATGCTTCCGGAGTCATGCCAAAATGCTCCCGGAAACTTCTGCAGAAATAGGAGTTATTGGAAAATCCCACCTCTCTGGCTATCTGAGAAATCTTCTTCGGGCTGTATTCCAGCAGTTCTCTGGCCTTGTCCATACGGTAGCCTTTGATAAACCGGTTCAGGTTCATACCTGTCTCCTGTTTAAAAATACTGCTTAAATATCCGGGAGACAGATATACCTTTTCCGCCAGCATATCAATGCTTAAATCTTCCTGATAATTCTCATAAATATAATTTTTCACCTTGGTGACTTCGCTGCGGGTTCCTTTTGTATTTTCTGCCAGAAATCCCTCCAAATCTCCCACTGCTTTCTCTGTAATATCCAGCACATCTTTTAAGTGACGGCAGCGGTAAAGACGGTCAATTTCCCGGCTTAGCTTTTTCTCATCCGGCAAATCCATCACTTCATAAATCCCCTTCACAATACTGGAAAAGAGAAATTTCACATACATTTCCGAATAGGATTTTTCCGGATGATAGACTTCCCGAAGGGTTCGAAAATGCTTCTTCAAGTGCAGCATATCTTTGTTATGAATGTCTTCCAGAATCTTTTTCAGAAGTTCTGAATCCTGCAAAGAAGAGATGTCCTGCTGCTCTTTTTCCTGTGCTTCTAAAGAAAATATATGCTTTCCGGGCTGGTAAAACTGTTCTTCCAAAAGCTGCTCCAGGCTTGCAAACACCTGAGGAAACTCCTGAAAATTCTGGATTTCTTTACTTACGGCAAAGCAGCACTGCGCTTCATAATTCTGCCAAAAAAACTGATACAGCTGCCTGCACAGCAATTCATAATCACTGGATTTTTCCCGGAAAAAGAAGAGAGATTCCCCTGCATTTAGATTCAGATAATAAAAATTCCGATGAATTTCCGCTTTTAATTTTTCCCGAAAAATCTCTTCCTCCACCTCAAAAAAGCTGCTGGAGGTTTCTGCCAGTACCATGTAATGATACGGCTCCCATTCTTCTGTATTCCACTGTCCCTCGCCCTCAATTTTCCCGGTATACAGATAATTCTGAAGAAAAAAACGCTGCAGATAATCCTGTTGTCTGGTCTGTATCATCTGTTCCTTTCTCTGTCCGTTAATTTCTCCCACTGCCTTTTGTATGGTTCGGGAAAATTCCCCCGGATCTACCGGTTTTAAAATATAGTCAGACACCCCGTAGCGAATGGCGCTCTGTGCATAGGAAAAATCGCTGTAGCCGCTGAACATAATCATTTTCATGGCCGGGTGTTTCTCAGACACCTGCCGGGCCAGTTCCAGCCCACTCATATAAGGCATTTTAATATCTGTCAGAAGAATATCCGCCTTTTGTTTTTCTAAAATTCCCAGAGCCTCTCTGCCGTTGGATGCCTCCAGTATCTGAAATTCTTCTGCTTCTCTTTTCAAAAGAAATTTCATTCCGTTTCTCTCTATCTTTTCATCATCTACAATCAAAATCGTGTACATGGTTCTTTCCTTCCTTTTCTTTTCGCTAACGGAAAATACAGACAGAACCGACACAGAAAGTTGCGTCAGTCCTGTCTGTTTTATTGTAACATGATTTCCATTTCTGTCAACGCGTCAGCCCTTTACGGCTCCTGCCACCACACCCTCAATAATGTATCTCTGACAGAACAGATAAAATACAATAATCGGGATAATGGAGAGTACCAGCACGCCCATCATAGCTCCCATATCAATAGAACCGTATCCGCCTTTTAAGTACTGAATGGCAATGGAAATGGTCTTATATTTCTTCGTATCCAGTACCAGCACCGGCAGCAGATAATCGTTCCAAATCCACATGGCATCCAGAATGGCTATGGTAATGCAGGTTGGCTTCATCACCGGAAGCACGACCCTGAAAAAGCATTGCAGAGGCGTACAGCCGTCAATCATACTGGCTTCTTCAATTTCCAGGGGAATGGACTTCACAAATCCCGTAAACATAAAGACAGCCAGCCCGGCTCCAAAGCCCAGATAAATCATCACCAGCCCCCAGGGATTGTCTAGTTTCAGCATATTGGCGATTTTGGACAACGTATACATTTCCATCTGGAAAGGCACAACCATGGCAAAAAGGCACAGCGTATAAATGATTTTTGTCCCCCGTGTCTTCACCCGACTGATATACCAGGCACACATGGAGCAGCACAGAATAATCAGCGCCACAGAACACACCGTAATGAGCACAGTCCAGCCAAAGGCCGGCAGAAATCCTGTTTTTTCCAGTCCTCTTACGTAGTTTTCCAGCCCCACAAACATCCTATCTCTGGGAATCCGGAAAGGATACCGACTGATATAGGCTTTTTTCTTAAAGGAGTTTATCACAACCAGCACAATGGGATACAGATACAAAACACTGACAATGGAGAAAAACAGGGTAAGAATCCAGCCATGTTTCGCTTTTCTTGCATGGTTCATTACTGCTGCACCTCCTTTTTCCGGCTGATTCTGTTCTGTACCAGCGCAATGACGGCAACCAGTACAAAGAATACAACGGCCTTGGCCTGACCCACGCCTTCATAGCCTGTTCTGCCATAGAAAGTTCTGTAAATATTCAGAGCCAGCAGTTCCGACATATTGGAAGGCGCGCCGTTGGTCAGCGCCAGGTTCTGATCAAAAAGCTTAAAGCCATTGGTCAGCGTCAGAAAGGTACAAATTGTTACAGAAGGCATGACCATGGGAATGGTTACATGGCGCAGAAGCTGTCTCTTGTTTGCCCCGTCGATTTTTGCCGCTTCTATGAGTTCTCCGGGAATATTCTGAATGCCCGAAATGTAAATAATCATCATATAGCCCACCTGCTGCCAGCACACCAGAATCACCAGACCCCAGAATCCATACACGGAAGAATAGGTCAAGGTCTTTCCATACTGTGCCAGAATACCGTTTAGCAAAAGCTGCCAGATATAGCCCAGGATAATGCCGCCAATAAGGTTTGGCATGAAAAATACGGTACGGAACAGGTTGGTTCCCCGAATCCCCTTCGTAAGCAGCATGGCCACAGTAAAGGCCAGTACATTAATGAGAATCACGGATACAACGGTAAACAGTACCGTGTACCACAGTGCATGTATAAATTCTTTATCATTGCATATTTTCAGGTAATTGCTGATACCCACCCATCTGGCGTCTGTGACTGTGGTAAACTTGCAGAAGGAAAGATAAATTCCCAGTGCAAAGGGTGCCACAAATCCCAGAACAAAGGCCAGCATGGTAGGCAGTACAAAAACCGGAAAATATTTTTTAATGGTTTTTTCCACGATTTCTTCCCCCTTTTTCTAAGAAGGGCTTATTCTGCATGGGCTGCAGCGTATTCAGAAGCCCAGCCGTCTACAAAGGCCGTCCGAACTGCGTCCCAGTCACCGGTTCCCTGTGCGTATTCCAGCATAGCGGAGCCCACTTTGTTTTTCCATTCTTCAGAAGGCATAGTGGTAAAGTTCCAGCTTACCGGAGTTTTGCCTGCTTTCGTGTATTCATCGTTGGCTTTTACCAGAGGATTTTCCGGCAGATATTCATCAAAGGTAGTAAACGGTGTGATGAATCCCATTTCGTTTGCCAGCATGTCTCTTCCTTCATCGCTTTCCACAACCCAGGTCAGGAAGTCCAGAGTAGCCTGAATATCTTCTTCGGACGCTTTTTTATTTACACACCAGTAGTTTTCAGAACCGGTGCAAAGTCCCTGATTTTCCTCACCTTCGGCACCGATGTAGATGGGCAGCATACCCATGTCTTCGTCTGCCACCTCCATATCTTTGATATCGTTGTAAGCCCAGGTTCCGTTCTGATAGAATACAGCTTCCCCAAGAGCAAATTCGGAAGAGGCGTCCTCACCTGTTTTAGAGGAAATCATAGACGGTTCACAGGTGGAATCTTTCAGATACATATCCCAGACATTTTTGAAATTGTCCAGATAGGTTCCCTTTATTGCTTCTGATGAGGTCACGCCTTCGTCCTTGTATTCATAGTATACCGGCAGATTTGCCAGATGCGTTTTGAATCTCCAGTCAGAGGAAGAATCCATACCTGCGGAGGTAAAGGCTCCCATAACTCCTAAATCCTCTTTATGCTTCTGAATACCATCTGCTACTTTTTTCAAGGCGTCGAAACTATTTAGTTCCTCTATGGATTTGATTTCTGCATCCGGCAGTTCAAAATATTTTTTTAACAGTGCCTTGTTGTAAATAATGCCATACGTTTCAATGACATAGGCAATACCCTGTACTGCGTCTCCGTCTTTCAATACATAGTCATCACTGCTGACGTCTTTGTAAATCTGGGAATCGGATAGGTCATAGCAGTAGTCTTTCCAGGAAGCCAGCCCCACCGGACCGTTTACCTGAAACAGAGTCGGGGGCTCGTCCTTTGCCATTTCGGACTTCAAGGTAGACTCGTAGGTTCCGGAAGCGGCTGTCTGGACTTCCACGTCCACCCCTGTCTCATCTGTATACTGCTCCGCCAGTTCTGTCCACTGGTCTGCCTGTTCCGGTTTAAAGTTCAGATAATACACCTTACCGTCTCCGCCCTTTTTCGCTGTATTGCTGTCTTTTTCCGAAGACTTGTCCTCGCTTTTGGTTTCGGAGCTCTGGTCTGTGCCGCTTCCTCCGCAGCCGGCCAGCATGGATGTCATCATAGCAGCTGTCAGCAGCATTGCAAATACTTTTTTAAATTTCATATGTTTTACCTCCCTTATTGTAAAGCTCTCTTTTGTTTGTCTATATTATATCTATTCCTCTTTTCAAAAAATATGATAAAAAACCCGGAAACATGTTCAATTTCCATGTTTTCGGGTTTTTGTGTTTTCTTTTATTGGGAGAACTGCTTATACAATAATCAGATTCTGATAATTTGCATAGGTTTCGTCCGGCATACAGTCTGTAATAATCTGAGCTGCATGGAACTCACCGAAGCTCACCGGGCTGACCTGGTGAAATTTCCTGCTGTCACACAGCACATAAGGCCGCTGAGTGTGTTTCATGGCACACTCTTTTATCATGGCCTCATTGATGTCCGGGGTCGTAAATCCGGCCATGGGATTGACTCCATTGGCGCCCCAGAAGCCTTTTGTAAAATTGTATTTTTTCAGATTGACATAGGCTTCATTTCCCACAATCGCCTCCGTGGCTGCTTTTAATTCTCCGCCGATTAATATCACCCGGAAGCCGTTCTCTGCCAGCATCAGCGCATGGGAAACGGCATTTGTAACAAACATGGCCGTGCGTTCCGTCAAATAGGGAATCATGTAGCCCGTGGTGGTTCCCGCATCCAGATAGATAAAATCATCCGGCTCAATCAAAGATGCCGCATAGCGGGCAATCCGCAGCTTTTCTTCTCTGCTCTGCTCTTTTCTGAGAGCCACTTCCTCTTCCCTGGTGTTGATTCTGGATTCTGTCTGCACCGCACCGCCGAAAACTTTAATCAGAGCTCCCTTTTTATGGAGTACATTCAAGTCTCTGCGAATCGTGGATTCCGATGCCCCAAAGACATCTTTTAATTCCTGTACGGTCACACTGCCTTTCTGCTCCAACATCCGCAGTATTTCTTCCTGTCTTGTTTCTGTCAGCATTTTCTTTTCCCTCTGGAATTTCCATTCCTTCCTTTCCCCATCCTGCTAAAAGCATTGCTGCCCCTTTCCCTATATTCTACACAGAAAAAGGGATTGGGGCAACCGATATATTTTATAAAAATGTTTGTAAAAGCTTTTCTCTGTCTTCTTCCACTCTGGTTTCTCTGATAATCTTTCTAAGGGGCAGAACCTTGCCCGGAGATACGGACAGTTCATCTACGCCCATAGCCAGAAACAGACGGGTAAGTTCTGTATCGCCGCCCAGTTCACCGCAGATACCGCACCAGATGTTTTCCTTGTGCGCATTCTGCACCGTCTGGTAAATCATGCGGAGCACAGCCGTATGGTGCGCGTCATAAAAGCTGTCCAGTTCTTCATTCTGGCGGTCAATAGCCAGCAGATACTGGGTCAAATCATTGGTTCCGATACTGAAGAAGTCCACTTCCTTTGCCAGCAAATCGCTGATAATGGCCGCTGCAGGAGTTTCTATCATGATTCCCTGCTCGATTTCTCCAAAGGCCAGATTTTCCTGCTGCAATTCTCTTTTGACTTCTTCCACGATTTCTTTGATTCTGCGGACTTCCGCTACAGAGGTAATCATGGGATACATCACAGCCAGTCTGCCGTATGCGCTTGCCCGGAAAATAGCCCGCAGCTGGGTTTTGAAAATCTCCGGTCTGGTCAGGCAGATACGGATAGCCCGCAGTCCCATGGCTGGATTTTCTTCTTTCGCAAGCTGGAAGTAATCCGCCTGTTTGTCTGCCCCGATATCCAGGGTACGAATAATCACTCTCTTGCCTGCCATGGTCTCGGCAACCGTCTTGTAAATCTTAAACTGTTCTTCCTCTGTAGGGTAGGTATCGCTTTCCAGATAGATAAATTCACTTCTGAAAAGTCCGATTCCCTCTGCGTCATTTTGCAGCACCATAGCCAGATCCCGGCTGTTTCCGATATTTGCATAAGTCAGCACCTTCTGGTTATCCAGCGTAACGCTTTCCTTTCCCTTCAGGGTCAGAAGAAGTTCTCTTTTTTCCTTTTCCTCTGCCAGTTTGCCTTCCATAAGTTTCATGGTTTCTTCATCCGGCTCCACATAGATACAGCCCTGATTGCCGTCTACCACCGCCATTTTTCCGTCTATGGTGTCATCCAGGGGCAAATCTGTACCGATAAGTGCCGGAATACTCATGGTTCTGGCCAGAATAGCGGTATGAGAATTTACAGAGCCATGTACGGTAACAAAGGACAGCACCTTGTCCTTATCCAGCTGTACCGTCTGGCTGGGAGCCAGGTCGTCTGCCACAATAATCACCGGCTCCTCTGTCAGAATTTTACTCTTGTCCTCTCCCTTTAAGGCAGCCAGGACACGTTCGGAAATGTCTTTTACGTCTGCGGCTCTTTCCCGCATATAATCGTCATCCATAGCGGCAAACATAGCAGAAAAGTTATCGCTGGTAGCCGCCACTGCATACTCCGCATTGACCTCCTGGGTACGGATAATATTCTCAATGGATTCCAGATAATCCTCGTCCTCCAGCATCATCTGATGAATTTCAAAAATTGCCGCATTGGCTTCCCCTACTTCGGTGAGCGCCTTCTCATACAGTCCCTGAAGCTGCTCTATGGCCGTTTCACGGGCCTTGTGAAAACGTTGGATTTCTCCCTCTACGTCCATGATTTTGCTGCGCTTTACCTGTTGCTCATCTTTTTTGTAAACGCAGATTTTTCCTATGGCAATGCCGTTAAATACACTTTTTCCCTTGTATGTTTTCATGATTTTTCAGCCGCCCTCTGCTCTTATAAATTCTCTTTCAGGAAAGTTTCCAGTGCTGCTGCAGCAGCTTCTTCGTCTTCACCTTCCACATCAATTGTCACTTCTTCACCCTGTTTTACGCCAAGTCCCATAAGGCCGAAAATCTTCTTAGCGTCTACGGTTTTGCCGCCCTTTGTGATTTTTACAGAAGAAGCAAAGCCTTTTGCTGCTTTTACAAAGTCTCCTGCCGGACGTGCGTGGATTCCTTCTGCGTCTGTGATTACATACTGAAATGATTTCATAATTTTTTCCTCCTGAATGTACTTTTATATTTGTTTTATTCTGTTACTTTCTTTTTCAAAATGCCCAGAAGCAATGCTCCTGCTGCCGTACCTGCTGCCAAAGCTGCCAGGTAGAACAAAGCATGGTCTACAACCGGGAACACGAAAATTCCACCGTGAGGCGCCATCAGGGTACAGCCAAAAGCCATGGACAGCGCTCCCGCCAGTGCAGAGCCTATCATACAGGAAGGCAGTACACGAACCGGGTCAGAAGCTGCAAAAGGAATGGCTCCCTCGGTAATAAAGGCCAGTCCCATAATAAAGTTTACCGGACCGGATTCTCTTTCTTCTTTTGTAAATTTATTCTTAAACAACAAGGTAGAAAGTGCAATGGCACAAGGCGGAACCATACCGCCAATCATAACGGCTGCCATAATATCATAATTTCCTGCAGCAATGGAAGCTGTTCCAAATACGTAGGCGGCTTTGTTGAACGGGCCACCCATATCAATGGCCATCATGCCCGCAACAATAATTCCAAGTAATATTTTACTGGAACCGTTCATATTGGTCAATGCTGTATTTAACGCTGTGTTCAATGCGCCCACCGGAGGCTCAATGATAAAGTTCATAATCAGTCCCATAAGCAGGATTCCCACAAAGGGATACAAAAGCACAGGGGCGATTTTTTCAATGGCCTGAGGCAGTTTGTCAAACACCTTTCTCAAAAGCAGAATCAGATAACCTGCCAGAAATCCGGCTGCCAGCGCACCCAGAAATCCGGATTTGCCGTTTGCTGCCATCATACCGCCTACAAATCCCAAAGCCAGCGCCGGACGGTCTCCAATACTCATGGCAATAAAACCTGCCAGTACCGGAAGCATAAGTCCGAATGCAATGCCGCCGATTTCTTTCAGCATGGCAGCTACAGGAGTAATGGTACCGAAGTTTGCTCTCGCTTCTGCGGAAAGACTGTTCATATCCACACTTAAGCCATCAATCAGAAAGGCCAGAGCAATGAGGATACCGCCGCCTACTACGAAAGGCAGCATATGGGAAACGCCGTTCATCAGCTGCATGTAAATCTTGTGTCCGGTTCCGCCGGAAGTCTTTACCGTTTCTGCCTTTCCTGCTGTTCCTGCCTGATAAACCGGCGCGTCTCCTTTGATAGCCCTTTCCACTAAAGCATCAGCCTTGCTGATACCATCTGAAACCTGACATTCAATCAGTTTCTTTCCGTGGAAACGTTCCATAGGCACTTTGGCATCTGCTGCTACAATGATACAGTCCGCCTCCTGAATTTCCTTTTCTGTCAGCACATTTTTTGCGCCGCCGGAACCTCTGGTTTCTACTTTGATAAAGCAGTTAGCTGCTTTGGCTGCTTTCTCCAGACCCTCTGCTGCCATATAAGTATGGGCAATTCCCGTAGGGCAGGAAGTAACGGCCAGTATTTTACACACCTTTTCGTCCTGAGCCGTTTCGCTCTGGGCTGCAAGCTGTTCGTTCAGATCCGGTTTTTCATCGTCTGCCTCATCCACCACCTGCAGAAATTCTTCCACATCTTTTGCATTTTTCAGTTTTTCCACAAATTCCTCATCCATCAGAAGCACGGACAGCTTGCTCAGTACGTCCAGGTGAATGTTGTCTTTTGTATTGGGCGCTGCAATGAGGAACAGCAGATGTACCGGCTCTCCATCCAGAGAATCAAAATCCACGCCGTCTTTGATGACCATGGCTGCCAGACCCGGTTTCTCCACGGCATCACATTTTCCATGGGGAATCGCAATGCCTTCACCGATTCCCGTAGTGCTCTCTTCTTCTCTTAAATAAACCTGCTTACGGTAAGCTTCCTCGTCCCGGATTTTACCGCTTTTTACCATTAATGCCACCGCTTCGTCCAGGGCTTCGCTCTTAGAATGTGGGCAGCTGTTTAACGAAATACTTCTTTTATCCAGCAAATCTGTAATTCGCATATTTTTTCTCCCTCTTTCCTGTTATTCTTCTTCCAGACGGTTATAAACCGCTTCTACTTCTTCTCTTGTGGCCAGAAACTCTGAAAAAGCACTGGCGCTTCCTGCGGAAACCCCCATTTTAAATGCATGTCCGTAATCTTTTTTCTCCAGCCATCCTGCCAGAAATCCGGCTACCATGGAATCTCCGGCGCCTACGGCATTGACCAGTGTTCCCCTAGGTGCAGGCAGCGCGTAAACCTGTCCATCCTCTGCTGCCAGCACAGCGCCTTGTCCTGCCATGGACACCAGTACGTTTCTGGCTCCTTTTTCCTGCATTTTTCTGGCATAAGGCACAGCCTCTTCTCTGGTACGGATTTCAACTCCAAAGATTTCTCCCAGTTCATGATTGTTGGGCTTAATGAGGAACGGTCTATATTGCAGAACATTTAACAGCAGCTCCCCTGTAGCATCTACTGCAAAGTGGATACCTTTTCCCTGCAGTTTTGCCATAATGTCACGGTAAATGGAATTGGGCAGGCTTTCCGGTATGCTGCCGGCCAAAACCAGAACATCTCCCGCTTTCAGCTTTTCCAGTTTTTCCAAAAACTGCTCCATATCTTCTCTGCAAATCCCCGGTCCTTTCCCGTTAATCTCCGTTCCGTCAAAATCCTTCAATTTCACGTTGATTCTGGAAAATCCTTCTTCTGCTTCAATAAAGTCACAGCAAAATCCCAGCTTCTCTACTCTGCGCTGAATCTCTGCTCCTGTAAACCCTGCGGTAAATCCCAGTGCAGTGTTTTCTATGCCCAGATTAGCCAGAACTGTGGATACGTTGATTCCTTTTCCTCCGGGAAGCATCTGTTCTGTCTGGGTACGATTGGTCATTCCCATCTGAAAATCTTTTACTGAAACAATATAGTCCAGAGAAGGATTAAAAGTAACTGTGTAAACCATTGTTTCTTTCCTCCTGCGTCCTTTGTTTTATAGCCCTATTATATAGTCATATTCCGTCAATTTCAATCATATTAATTTACAATTTTTTTCCTGTTTTCTTATGCAATTTTCACAATCAGTCATACTTATTCACTTTTTTATCCCCTTTCTTTCATATTCCGTCATTTATACTGTCTACCCTTTTCTCCTCTTTTTCCTTCCACAAAAAAAAGACACTCCTCCTTTTGAGAAATGTCTTTTGTGTCTAGTGTACAGTCTGCCCTTGATCTGCTTTTTTATACGCGTCAGACATGGAAGGCATCGATATCGATTTCCTCTTTTTGTTTGATTTCATCCAACACCCACCGTTCATTCCGGTACACAAACTTCCAATATTCAAAAAAAGCCTCGGGCCGGTTTTTTCCCCGGATAATTTCCCTGGTATTTTTATTTATGTAAAAACCCGTCATCTTTCCATGAATCAGATACCAGATAACATCCTGATCCTCTCCCTCTTCATCCTGCACGCCTACCGGGATGGCACTAAGAAGCTTCACTTTTTTCTGCACGACCTCTTCCCCACGCATATGCATCCACTGCAGTTTTACATTAAAATCCTTTTGCAGCCGTTCACTCATATAAGGCACGCCGTAAGTAACATCCATTCTTCTCCAGCATTCCTGAATCTGAAAATAGGATTCCTCCACCTGTTTCTGAACCTCTCGGTAATCCCAGTTTCTTCCGCTTTCGGAAAATACCGCCATGGCCCGGTGGGTACGGCGCCTTGCCCTGCGGGCTTTCAAAAGCAGCACTGCTGCACCGGCTCCTCCGCTTGCCACGAAAACTCCCAGTCCAAACTGCGCCGCAGACACAATATCAGAGGTTCCACCGCCGGAACTTCTACCGGAGTGATAGGAACTGCCTCCTGCACTTCCACCTCCTCCGCCCGAGCTTCCGCCTCCGCCGGCTCTTGCCCACACCGGCACGGCACAGAGGCAAAGAAGTATACACAAGATTCCCAATATCATTCCCTTTTTCTTCATACTAAAACCCTCATTGTGTTTCTGAAAACCCTGTTTTAAAGTACTCTGCAGGGGTGCGAAACTTCCATGGTTTCCACCTCCAAATCCGGTGTCATCTTCCGCAGCTCCTGTTTCATGTATTCCATAAAAATGTATTCGGTACCATAGTGACCTGCGTCGATGACCACCACTCCCTGCGCCACCGCATCTATGGAGGAATGGTAATCCATATCTGCTGTCACATAAACCTGTGCCTTCTGTCGGAGTACCTCTTGCATCAAGCTCTTACCGGAACCGGTACAGACTGCCGCTTTGCGCACTTTCTGTTCCGGATTGCCATACAGCTTTACAAAAGGCAGGTCGTACTGCTCTTTCACAAATCTGCCGCATGCTTCCAAAGTCATCTCTTCGGGCAGCATTCCCACTCTTCCAATGCCTTCCCGGCGGTTCTCTTCTTCAAACGTAACCTCCAGTACCTGCCGCTTTGTGAGCTTCAGCAAATCTGCGCTGAGGTCTGCCATTCCCAGCACATCAAAATTCGTGTGCATGGCATAGTAACAAATGTGATTTTCTATGAGTTTCAAAATGCGTCGTCCGATAAAATCTCCAGCTGTTACCTGCTTCATTCCTGAAAAAATCAGAGGATGGTGGGTAATCATCATATCCGCCCCTGCTGCAATGGCTCTGTTTAAGGTTTCATCCGTCACATCCAGCGCCAGAAAGATTTTCTTTACCTCCCACTCTCTATCCCCTACAAGAAAGCCGGAATTATCCCAGTTTTCTGCAAAAGACACGGGATATTTTTCTTCTATTTTCTCTATAATTTCATTCGCCTTCATAATAAGCCAGCGCCTCTTTTCTCTGTGCAATTTCCTGCTGAAGTTCTGCAGTCCTCTTTTTTGCAGATTCTGTTTCTGATTTCTGCAGGCTTTCTAAAAGCTTTTCTGCCTTTTGCTGCTGCCCCTTCAGATACTGCTTCAAAACAGGGTGCTTCTGTCTTAGAAGTTCTCCGCCGTATACATATTCCACCTCTGTCTTCCAGGACATTTTCCCATGTACGGCTTTCATCATGGGATAATATTTTCCCTCTTCTTCTATCATGTCCTCCTGCACGATCCGGTATCCCTGCTGTGCCAGAAACTTGCGGAAATGGGCAATTTCGGACTGGGGCTGCAAAATCAGTTCCGAAATCTCCAAAAGAACCTCCCGTCCCTCCAAAAGAATCTTTTCCATTAAAGGACCGCCCATGCCAGCAATCACCACACTTTGGACTTCTCCTCTTTTCAGAGCCTGCACACCATCTGAAAGACGGGTTTCTATGTAATTTTCCAATCCCCATTCCCGAATATGAGCTTTTGCCCGCAGCAGAGGACCCTCGTTTACGTCCATGGCAATGGCCTTCGGAATCTGTTCCTTCTGCAGCAGATAAATGGGGATATAACCGTGGTCACAGCCTACGTCTGCCAACACACAGCCCTTCCCCACAAATCCGGCAACGGCTTTCAGCCTTCTGGAAATTTGTAGTTCTCTCATACGATTCTTCCTTAATCCAGATAATCTTTCAGCTTGCGGCTGCGGCTCGGATGGCGGAGTTTTCTAAGAGCCTTTGCCTCAATCTGACGGATACGCTCTCTGGTAACGTTAAATTCTTTTCCTACTTCTTCCAGGGTTCTGGCTCTTCCGTCATCCAGACCGAAACGCAGACGCAGCACCTTCTGCTCTCTCTCTGTCAGGGTTCCCAGAACCTCTACCAACTGTTCTTTCAAAAGAGTAAAGGCGGCGGCATCTGCAGGAACCGGCACATTGTCGTCCTGAATAAAATCTCCCAGATGACTGTCTTCCTCTTCACCGATAGGGGTTTCCAGAGAAACCGGCTCCTGGGAAATTTTCAGAATTTCCCTTACACGGTCTACGGACATATTCATTTCCTTTGCAATTTCCTCAGGCTGAGGCTCTCTTCCCAGTTCCTGCAAAAGCTGGCGGGAAACACGAATCAGCTTGTTGATCGTCTCTACCATATGCACCGGAATACGAATGGTTCTGGCCTGGTCTGCAATTGCTCTGGTAATGGCCTGACGAATCCACCAGGTTGCATAAGTGGAAAACTTATATCCCTTACGGTAATCAAATTTTTCCACCGCTTTGATAAGACCCAGATTTCCCTCCTGAATCAAATCCAGGAACAGCATACCGCGTCCCACATAACGCTTTGCAATGCTGACTACCAGACGAAGGTTGGCTTCTGCCAGACGTTTTTTCGCACTTTCATCTCCGTTTTCCATTCTCTTGGCCAGAGTGATTTCTTCCTCTGCACTTAAAAGAGGCACTTTTCCGATTTCCTTTAAATACATACGAACCGGGTCTTCAATGCTGACGCCTTCCGGAACGGAAAGGTCAATGTTTTCCATATCTACTTCGTCTTCTTCGCTGAGATTCAAATCATCGTCATCCCCGATAATCAAATCGTCCATATCGTTGTCCTGAATCCGCAGCACGTCAATGCCGTTTGCTTCCAGGAAATCAAAGACCTTGTCCAAATGTTCCGGGTCCAAAGGAAAATCCTTAAAGAAATCATTGATTTCCTGATACTCCAGTACATTTTTCTTCTTTTTAGCCAGTTCCATGAGTTCTCCCAGTTTCTCACTGAATTTCGCCATGTTCATTTCCATAAATGTTCCATCCTCTCAATTCTTTACTCTATAAGTTTTTCCATGTGTTCTTACTTTTATCTGATTTTCTTCTATATGGTTTCCTCAATCAAAGGAAATATGCAGGGTAACTCTGCCCCGCTCCAAATCCTCCAGCCTTTTTCTGGCCTCTACGATTTGCTGCAGCCCTGCCAGGTCTGTCGGGGCCAGATGTTCATTCTTCCATGTAATGCTGTCCCTCTTTAAACGGCACACAGTTTCCAATACAGCCTTTCTGGCCTCTTCCTCCCCTTCCAAATGCAGGGTTGCATGAAAAAGGGCGGTGACTTCCTTCTGCTCCTCCGGGTCTGAAAACTGGTTCAGCAGTCTGGCGGGATTTACCTCTCCCTCCTCATGCTGCGCAAAGACCAGTTCGGCTGCCCGGTGATACAGAGGCGTGACAAAATCCTCCGGTGTGATGTAACCTGCAATGGTGTCAAACATAGAAGGATAAGAGGTCAGACAGGTCAGCATCAGCCGCTGGGCTTTGCGTCCGCCGTCCTCCCTGCTGTCCTTTTTCCCGCCTGTTTCCCGGATACGGGGTGTACGGGGCTGGGAAGACACAGCCGAAAGAGCCATATTGTTCACCATTTTTCGCAAGTCTTCAAATTTAATCTGATAAATACCGGAAAGACTTTCTATATAATTATTTCTCTCCAGTTCCTCCGGAAATTCCAGCAGCTTTCTGGCTATCTCCCGGAAAAATGCCGTTTTGCTCTCCGGGTCAGATAAATCATATTGTTTTTCTAAAACCCGTATTTCAAACAAAAACGCATTTTCCGCTTCCTCCAGGCGTTTCTCAAAGGTCTCTCTTCCCTCTGCTTTGATAAATTCATCCGGGTCTTTATAAGGGGTCAGATTGACCACTCTCGGCCGGATTCCTGCTGCCTTTAAAATCGGAATCCCCCGAAGGGCCGCCTTCTGTCCCGCCTCATCGCTGTCATAAGTCAGAAGCACCTCTTTTGTATACCGGCTCATGAGGCTGGCATGCCCCGAAGTCAGGGCCGTTCCCAGAGACGCCACTGCATTGTTGAAGCCAGCCTGATGCATGGCAATGACATCCATATATCCCTCACAGATGATGAGATAGGGTTTTCTGGAGGTTCTGGCAATATTCAGCCCATACAGATTCCGGCTTTTATCAAAAACCTTTGTCTCCGGAGAATTCAAATACTTTGGCTTGGCGTCTCCCATAACACGGCCCCCAAAGCCAATTACCCGGTTGTTCACATCCATAATGGGAAACATGACACGATTCCAGAACTTATCCTGCATGCCTCTTCGTTCCTCGATATGAAACAGCCCTGACTCCTTTAAAAGCTCGTCCGTATAGCCCTTGCTCTTTAAATATTTGTAAAGCGTACCGGAATACTTGGGGGAATAGCCCAGCCCGAACTTTTTAATGGTTTCATCGGAAAGCTGACGGTTTTTCAGATAATCCAGTCCCTGCCTGCCACTTTCCTGCCAAAGCTGATAATAATAAAAAGAAGCCGCCCGCTTCTGTATCTCCAAAAGCCGGGACTTCAAATCTGCAGACGCCCTGGCCTCTTTGGAAAATTCCTCTTCCGGAAGCCTCACTCCGGCCCGCTCTGCCAGATATTTTAATGCCTCTACAAAATTGTAGTTTTCATATTCCATAATGAAGGTGAAAACATTTCCTCCTGCCCCGCAGCCAAAGCAGTAATACATCTGCTTGTCCGGGCTGACGGAAAAGGAAGGGGATTTCTCATTGTGAAAAGGACACAGTCCGAAATACGAACTGCCCTTTCGCTGCAATTTCACATATCCGGAAATCACATCCACAATGTCATTTTTCATACGGACTTCCTCTATGATTTCATCGGAATAATACATACTGCTCCCTCATTTCTACTGCCCTTTTCCAGGAACGCTCCAGCCTCTGGGAATAAAGATATCCCGAAATTTTTCTAAAGAATACTGGTCTGTCATTCCTGATATATAATCACATACTACTCGCTCTTTCGGTTCCTCCTCATACAGAAGTTTCCGATATTCCTCCGACATTTTCTCCGGATATCTGCTGTAGTACAGATACAATTCTTCCACTACATGCTCTGCCTTTTCTTCCTCTCCCTTTGCCACAGGGTTCAGATACACATCCTGAAACATCAGGGCACGGATATCCCGAAGCCCCTCCTCGATTTCCGGTGACATGGAAATCCGGTCTTTTCCCTGACTGTGTTCCACAATGTCATGGACAAAGGTATTCAGCCGTTCCCTGGTGGTATATCCCAGCAGCATGCGAAGGGTAATAGGAATATCATCTTCCGTAATAATCCCCGCTCTCTGGGCATCGTCCATATCATGGTGAATATAGGAAATCTTGTCACAGTAGCGCACCACCTGTCCCTCCAGGGTGTGAGGCGTACCGCTGGTTCTGTGATTTAACATCCCGTCCCGGACTTCCCGGGTCAGATTTAACCCTCTGCCGTCCTTTTCCAGACGCTCCACCACCCGGACACTCTGTTTATAGTGGGCAAATCCCAGAGGGCATACCCGGTTCAGTGCCCGCTCTCCTGCATGCCCAAAAGGCGTATGACCCAAATCATGGCCCAGGGCAATGGCCTCTACCAAATCTTCATTTAAGCACAGCGCCTTTGCCACGGTTCTGGCTGTCTGAGAAACTTCCAGGGTATGGGTCAGACGGTTCCGGTAATGATCCCCCTGGGGCGCTAAAAACACCTGGGTCTTGTCTTTCATTCTGCGAAAAGACTTGCAGTGGACAATCCGGTCCCTGTCCCGCTGGTATACAGTTCGTATATCACATTCCGTCTCCTGCCGGTCCCTTCCCTTAGAACGGATACTGCAGGACGCATAGGGATTTAAAAACTGCAGTTCCCTTTGTTCCATTTGCTCGCGGATATTCATAGGCAGTCACCTGTCTTTCTTCAAAAGAATCTTTCACAATAATTATTTCCGATTCCTTGGCGATTTCCTTTTTTTCTTTTCAAAAAACCCATTATTCTTTATAAGCTTCCCGCAAAAGTGCAATTTCTCTGGCATATCCCTCTAAATCATTGGGCGTTTCCAGATAAAAAGGCAGATGCGAAAGGGCCGGATGGTTGATGACACGGACAATGGCTTCCAGCCCGATTTTCCCTTCCCCGATTCTGGCATGGCGGTCCTTGTGGCTGCTCAGGCCAAACATACTGTCATTTAAGTGAACAGCCCTTAGCCGGTTCAGTCCGATAACCTTATCAAATTCTGTCAGAACACCGTCCAAATCCGTTACAATATCATAACCGGCGTCATACACATGGCAGGTGTCCAGGCACACGCCCATTTTTTCCTGCAGTTCTACCCTGTCCAGAATTTCCCGCAGTTCTTCAAAATTTCTTCCCACTTCGCTGCCCTTCCCCGCCATGGTTTCCAAAAGTACCGTGGTACTCTGATCCTTTTTCAGCAGTTCATTGAGCATTTGGGCAATATAGGCAATGCCCGTCTCTGGCCCCTGTTTTACATGACTGCCCGGGTGAAAGTTATAGCAGTTTCCCGGCGTGTATTCCATTCTCTGCAAATCGTCCCGCATGGTGTTTACTGCAAATTCCCGCACACTCTCATCTGCGGAGCAGGCATTTAAGGTATAAGGCGCGTGGGCCAGAATCTGCGCAATCCCCTGCTCTTTTGCTTTTTTATGGAAAATTTTTACATCTTCGGGATTGATTTCCTTTGCTCTGGCGCCCCTGGGGTTTCTGGTAAAAAACTGAAAGGTATTGGCATGGATTTTCTCCGCCTCCTTTGCCATGGCGGTATAGCCCTTTGCTGATGATAAATGACAACCAATAGTCAGCATCTGATTCCTCCTTGTGTTGTTCGTTTTGTATTTACAGTTTCAGAAAGAAACAGAGCTTGCTGCAAAATGCAGCAGCTCTGTTTAGCTGCAGGGATTTACCCCCCCCGCACATATTTATCTCGAAATCGGGAAAGACAAACGTATCCGCCCAGGTTTCAAACTCTTTTAAGGGCAGGGGTCTGGAAAAATAAAAACCCTGTATCACATCACAGTGCATGGAGTTCACATACGCCAGCTGCTCCTGTGTTTCAATCCCCTCTGCTACGGTTTTTATATGCAGGCTCTCTGCCAGTTCCTGAATACATGCGATGATACTTCTTGCCTTTTCGCTGTGCAAATCCAAGAAAAACGAACGGTCCAGCTTCAGTACATCAATGTCAAAATCCTTCAACATAGTGAAAGACGAATAGCCTGATCCAAAATCATCCAGAGAACAAAGAAATCCCTGCTCATGCATAATCCGGATTCCCTCCTCCACCCTGGACAAATGAGCATGCTCCAGAAACAGCGTCTCTGTGACTTCAAATTCCAAAAGTGATTTATCCACCCTATAATCATCTGCAATACGGATAAAATCTTCCATAAAATCTTCTCTTGCAAAATGACTTCTGGAAAGGTTTACGGAAACCGGATATAATTTTTTCTTCTCCCCTTCCCTCTGCTTCAGCCATCTGCAAACTCTTTCAAAAATATACTTTTCCAATGCCTGGATTTTTCCGCTGTTCTCCAAAAGAGGGATAAATTCCGAAGGCGGCAAAATCCCTCTTCCCGGATAATCCCATCTGACCAGTGCTTCAGCTCCCTTAATTTTTCTTTGCTGCAAGCTGACTTTGGGCTGCAGATATACCTGAAACTCTTCATCAGCCAGCGCTTGGACAAAGCGGTTATTCATTTCTCTTTCCCTCTGCTGCTTCTGTGCCACCTCACAATTATAAAAAGCGCACTTTCCCGCCTCTTTTGCGGTCTGGCTCTTTAATGCAGCTCTTGTCTGGTCCTGAATCACAGTGATATCTGTCCCGTTATCTTTCACAAAGCTGGCGCCCAGACGAAATTTCACTCTATACCTGGGCAAATCCGTATATTGAAAAGAATTGATTTCCCTTATAATTTTCTCCATCCGTTTCTGGAGCTTCTGTGGTTCTCTTTCCTTCAGGCAGAGAAAAAAATAATCCATTTCTGTACGGGCGGCAAACTCATATTCCTCTTTGTCCAGAAATTTTTCGATTACCGTGTAGAAATATCGCAGCATTTTGTCTCCATTCTGCTTTCCCAGGGTTTCATTAATCTGTTTAAAATCCACAGAATCCATGAAAACCAACGCATACTGATCAGCCTTTTGTTTTCTGCACAGTTCCTGATAGCGCATGGCAAACTCCATTTTATTAATGCCTCCGGTAATTTCATCTGAAAACGCCAGCTGCTCCAGTCTTTTTCCGCTTTCGTTATAACTCTTAAAAAGCAGAAAAAAGAGGATTCCAAAAACCAAAAAACTAATAGCCAGTACCCCTGTCATTTTCCCTATACAGGCCTCCTGCTTTCTCATATACAGCATACCGTATAAGCCATACCCTATAATTCCCAGCGCAAGAATACCCAGAACCCAGAGGTAGTACTTTATTTTCTTTCTTGCCCGGGAAAGTCTGTCCACATATCCCTTCCGCTGCTTTCTGTAAGATTTTATCTTTCTTCTGTCCTCTCCCGTCCATTTTGTGCGGAGCCTACTTTTTCAGGTTTTCTCCCAGACCGCTCTCTACTGCCTGCACAGCAGCCCGAAGGGCTTCCTTCTCGTCTTTTCCCTCACAGGTTATTTCAATCTCCTGTCCCTGGCGAACGCCGGCCGCCACAATACTCAACAGGCTTTTCAGATTCACCGTACCCTTTACATTATTTTTTTCATATTGAAACTGCACAAGCGCATCATATTTCAAAATACTGTTTGACAAAACCGTAGCTGTTTTCAAGTGCAGTCCTGACGGATTCAGGATTTTCACTTTCTGACTTACCATATGCCATCCCTCCTTTTCTTTTTCTTTCACAACCCTTTACCTGATGCCAAGGGCTGCCTTTGCCAGAGCATCCACTGCCTCGTTCAGTTCCACTCCGCTGTGTCCCTTTACCTTGTGGAAGACAACCTGCACGTTTTTTAAACTGTCGAAGTACGCTTTATAGCGGATGGTTCCCGGTCTATTGCGTTTCCACTCTCCCGTGGCCCAGGACTCAATGCCCTGATAATCGTAATACAGGTGCAGAAGGGGAATTTTGTGTTCCTCACAATATGCCATGGCTGCCATAGCCCCCTCCAGCTCTCCTGCCACATTTCTCATACTGATATCCTCAGTTCCATAAAAAGCCTTGCTCATTTCTATCTTTTTTCCCTGCCAGAGCAGAATACAGCCATAAGAATATCCCTTCTTTGCCGCATCAAAGCTGCCGTCCACATAAGCCGTACAGCCCTCGGATTCTTCCTGCTCTGCAGGGGAAACCTTTCCCGTCCCCTGCGTAAGATACTGCTCTGCTTCCTGCAAAGTGGGAAAACTTTTATACTGCGCTCCCGGAAATCCATTCACATTTTTTCTGCACTCCTCCCAGGTGAGAAAAATTCCCGTTGTCTTTCCTTTTTTTACTGCATAAACTTTTTTTGCCATGTGTCCTACTCCCGTCCATTCTCCGGCCGGAACCCTTCAAAAATCCAGGCGTCAAACTGTCCTCTGCAGCGTTCCAGCTGATTTTTGCTCTTTACGGTCCAGGCATAAGCCGGACACCGAAAGAGATGTCTGCATATCCATAAGGATACTGCATGCGGACTTCTGCAGTCATAAGCAATAAAGTCCGGTTTCGTAAGGAAATTTAAGAGCAAATGCCGCAGGATGTAATACTGCGGCTTGCGCCACCCTTCTTCCTTCTGGTAATTCATGGAAAGCTGTCCCCTGCACACCTGGGGCCTGTGTTTCCGATACCACAAAAGCACCTGGGGATGAAAGGATTCTATACAGTACGCTCCATGATACTGTTTCAATATTTCATCGGTCTTTTCACAAATTTTGCTCTTTTCTTTGTATTTCAGTTCAATAATCAGAGGTACTTTTCCATCTACCACCTTCAGCACCTCTGTCAAAAGAGGAATCCTCTCTTTTGAAAAAAAGATAGGGTACTGCTGCAGTTCTTCGTAAGTGCATGCGTCCACTTCTTTCTGCACATTGCAGTTTCTCCGCAGATGAAAGTCGTGGGTCACCACGACCTGGTTATCCCTGGTAAGCTGCACATCCAGTTCAATCCCATACCCTGCTTTCACTGCTTTTTCAAAAGCCGCAAGGGAATTTTCCGGCGCATTTCCGGCATTGTTGTGCAGCCCTCTGTGGGCATAATATGTCTCCCGGCTCTTCTGCGGTCTGTGAAATATTCTGGGCATAACAAGCGCCAGATAACCCAGTCCTGTATACCCCATAATCTTCTTTTTGTTCATATGCTAATCCTCCACATCAAAATGCTCTAAAACACTTTTCTTTTCCTGTGGTCTGCTGTCCCCGTGGTGTACCATACTCATGGTCACCATGGCCATGCAGGTGAAAATGCAGGCATAAGGGAAAAGTACACGGTAAGATATATGCTGCATGAAAAACCCCGAAAAAACAGGGGTAAATATCTGGGCAGCCATGGAAAAGGTGTAGTAGACACCTGTGTATTTCCCCACATCTCCCAGAGAGCAGATTTCCACTACCATAGGAAGGGAATTGACACTGACAGAAGCCCAGCCCATGCCAATCAGCACAAAGCCTATATTAATAGCAGGATGATACACCGGGAAAAAGGCTGCCCCCAGATAGCTGAGGAGCAAAAGCACCAGACCTCCCTGGATACACTTTTTCCTTCCGAATTCTTCCGACAGAAAGCCAATGGGAATATAGCTGACAATGGCTGCTGCGGTGGCTATCATCAGGCAGTCCGCAAACCCGCCGCCCTCCAGCTTCCACACCTTTACCGCATATCTGGAAAAGGCAGTCGTCACGGCATTATAAGCAGTAAACCAGAAAAAGATGGAAAGCAATATCATATACAGACTTTTCTTCACTGGTTTTGGAAGTTCGCTGGTATGGGCTGCAACAGCTTCTCCCTGTTCTTTTTCTTCCTGTATCTCTTCTGCTGCAATCTGTGCCGCCAGCTTTTTCTCTCTCACCGTAAGCAGCAAGAGCAAAACGGCCGCTGTCATAATAAAGGCTACGCCTGCAAAAACTCCCGTATAGTCCGGACGGCTGCCGTCTTTTACCAGAAAACGAATCAGCAGCAGCGTATACACACCCCCTACCGCTCCCATAAGATTAATCACTGCATTGGCCTTGCTTCGCAAATGCTTAGGTGTCAAATCCGGCATCAAAGCCACTGCCGGAGAGCGGTAAAGTCCCATGGAAACCAGCAGTACGGCCAGACAAACCACAAACACAAGAAAATTTTCTGTCCGGTCTGCCCCCGGCAGTATCATCAGAAAAACAATCGAGATACCCGTTCCTGCCAGTATAAAAGGCGTCCTCTTTCCCAGAGGCGTATCCGCCTTGTCCGAAAGAGTGCCGAAAAAAGGAAGCAGAAACACAGCCAGCACATTATCCGCGGCCATAATCACTCCCGTGAAAGTTTCATTCAAATGAAACGTATTCTGCAATATCAGCGGAATGATATTGTCGTACATCTGCCAGAAAGCACAGATGGAAAGAAAGGCCAACCCGATAAAAAAGGTGCGGCGGTAATTCAGTTTTTCCATAGTATTCCTCCCCCATAAATTCCCGAAAACAGGAATCCTTTTCTGTAATACGTTTATTTTATCATAGCAGGGCGAAAAAGCATAGAAATTTTTCTTTGCACAGCAGAAAAAGTGCAGCCTCTGTAAAAAGCTGCACTCTTTTGGTTACTTTCTGTATTCTGTTTTCTGTCTTATCAGATTCTTGCCACACCTGTTTTTTTAGCAGCTTCTGCTACAGCCTTTGCTACAGCCGGAGCTACTCTCTTGTCAAACGGATTCGGAATGATGTAATCCGGAGACAGTTTATCCTCTTCTACCAGCTCAGCGATGGCATAAGCAGCTGCCACTTTCATTTCATCGTTAATGTCTTTAGCACGCACATCTAAAGCGCCGCGGAAGATACCCGGGAATGCCAGTACGTTGTTAATCTGGTTCGGGAAGTCGCTTCTTCCGGTTCCCACAACAGCTGCACCTGCATTTTTCGCCAAATCCGGCATGATTTCCGGTGTCGGATTTGCCATTGGGAAGAGGATTGGTTTTTCTGCCATGTTTCTTACCATTTCTTCCGTTACTGTTCCCGGAGCGGATACACCGATGAAGACATCCGCGCCTTTTAATACTTCCTCCAGAGTTCCTTTTTCCATGTTCTGGTTGCAGATTTCTGCCATTTCCTGTTTCTCAGCGTTTAAGTTTTCACGACCTTTGTAGATAGCGCCCTGTCTGTCGCACATCACCACGTTTTTCAGTCCCAGGCTTACCAAAAGTTTGATAATGGCAATACCGGCTGCACCTGCCCCGGAGGTTACCACTTTAATTTCATCCAATTTTTTGCCTGTTAATTTCAATGCATTGATCAGCGCTGCTGCAGTTACCACAGCAGTACCGTGCTGGTCATCGTGGAAAATCGGAATATCACAGCATTCTTTTAATTTTCTTTCGATTTCAAAACATCTCGGTGCAGAAATATCTTCCAGGTTTACACCGCCAAAGCTGCCAGCCAGAAGACTTACGGTTTTTACAATGTCGTCTACATCTTTGGAACGTACACACAGCGGAAAAGCGTCTACATCGCCAAAAGTTTTAAACAGCGCGCATTTTCCTTCCATAACCGGCATACCTGCTTCCGGTCCGATATCACCCAGTCCCAGAACGGCGGTTCCGTCTGTGACAACGGCTACCATGTTGCCGCGGCGTGTGTATTTGTAAGACAAATCCACATCTTCTGAAATTTTCAGACATGGCTCTGCAACGCCCGGTGTATAAGCAACGGACAGTTCTTCCGGTGTCTCGATTTTTGCTCTGCTGATAACTTCAATTTTTCCCTGCCAGTCTTCGTGCTGTTTTAATGCAAATTCTTTTTTATCCATGGTTTTAATCTCCTTTTCTGATGTTTTACTGTTCTTTTACCTGTGCCCAGAAATCTTTCAAAAGCTCTACGGAACGGTTCATAGCTGCTTCTTCTTCCTCATTCATAGGAATTTTGAAAGCTGCTTCAATGCCTTCCCAGCCCACACGGCATGGAAGGGATACGGCAACGCCTGCCCACTTGCCAAAGCTTTCGTCCAGCATATGTGCTACCGGAAGAATTGCGCTGTTGTCCTTCATAATGGTTTCTACAATGGTGGAAACCGCCATGGCCACACCATAGAAGGTTGCGCCCTTTAAGCCAATAATTTCTGCACCGCCGTTTTTGGTATGTTCTGCCAGTTCCTCTTTGTCAAGAGTAATTCCAACCTGCCTTGCGTACTCTTCCAGAGGAAAGCCTCCTACCGTTGCAGAGCTTAACACAGCCACCTGGCTGTCTCCGTGCTCTCCTGTAATATAAGCCTTTATATCCTCTACATTTACATGCAGTCTGGAACTTAAATTATAGCGAAGTCTTGCGGTATCCAAAGAGGTTCCGCTTCCGATAACCCGGTTTGCCGGAAGTCCTGATGTTTCCAGAACCGCCATGGTAGTAATGTCTGCAGGATTGGATACCACCAGAATCAACGGATTTTCCGCATATTTCATAATGTTCTCTGTAATACTCTTTACAATGGATACATTGGTTTTTGCCAGTTCCAGACGTGTCTGTCCCGGTTTTCTGGCAATTCCTGCTGTGATAATGATAATCTGTGCATCCCGGCATTCCTCATAACCGCCCTGTCTAGCCCAGACCTGCTTGTGGAAACTGGTTCCATGGGCAATGTCAATGGCCGCTCCTTTTGCCCGGTCTTCATTGACATCAATCAGTACAATGTCGTTGGCCTGTGCTCTTACCATCAGGGTGTAGGCAATGGCCTCACCTACATTCCCTGCACCTACTACTACAATTTTGTCTCTATGCGTATTTTTCATTTTTCTCATGCGCTCCTTTTTCTTTTTATGCCCTGCCCTTTTCGCTGTGCTGCAAAAAAGGCGGCGCTCTTAAAGCGCTCCGTATAGTGCTGGTTTCCCTTGGCCGAATCCATCCGCAGTTCTGCTTACTATAGCTGCAGACCTCCTCTGGCTTCTTCCGTCCCCCCGCTTGCTGCCATACAGCCTGCTGCCCAAACGTAGCTTTCCCTTTTTTCACTCCGTAGAGGAGATGTTTTACATCCCGATGTACCAGAGCATGTCCTACAGGTCTCGTCCGTCGTTCCAATCCTCCTTCTGCGCTTTCCTGCTCTTTCGGCTGTACCGCACTGCCCTGTATACAAAAAATGGTGGTCTGTGCCAACAGAAACACAGAAAGAAATGTCCACGTCAGTACCTGTTTTCTGCCCTTCATGTGTCCACCCCTTTCTCTGCTTTTATGCACAACCACCAAATTCCTCTTTGTTAAAAAATTCACTTTTTAGGAAATTCTAACATAAAGTCTTGAGAGTGTCAATTCTTCTTTTTATTTATTTTACCCTTTATCTGCTCTCCAAATCTTTCTGTATTCCCTCCAAAAAAGGAACCATAATACTGCCTGTCCTCTGCAGAAACCACCGGGGCGAAAGTTCGCTGTATTTGAAGTGTTTCCTTCCCCCATTCTGCCCCCGTTCCCAAAAGGCATACATCTCTTGAAAAGGCATGTAATAGATTTCATCTCTGTGAGAAAAATAGAGAATCAAAAAAGCAATCCCCTGCTGCTTCTCAAAGTCTTTCATAAACTCCACCTGATGAGCATGAATATTCTGCAGGGGAAAATTATCTGTGCAGCACTCCTTTGCGTCAAAACACACTGGAATTCCCTGGACAGCCCCAATATAGTCCACCGTACTTTTCTGGTCAAAATAGGCCAGGGTAATGTGACGGCTGTTCTGGTCAATGCGCACCGGCGTAATGGGGGTGGGCACTTTCTGAATCAGCGCCAGCTTTTTCTCCCTGTACTGCTGACAGGTTCGGTTAATCAATTCCTCTAAGGTAGAGCCGCGAAGCCCTCTGGAACTCCATGTAGCCATAATGCCGCCTTTCTATTTCAGAACCTCAATGCCCGGAAAATACCGCAGCACTGCCTTTCCCAATATCTTTTCTTTCTTCACATAGGGATTGTCCCACATACGGGAATCCCTGGAATTATTCCGGTTGTCCCCCAGCATGAAATAACAACCCTCCGGTACAGTGTATGGTCCAAAGTTTCCCACAGGGGTTTCAGGGGTAAAGCTGTCATCCAAAGGCGTATCCGAACCATTGATATACACCTTTCCTTCCCGGATTTCCACGGTTTCCCCTGGCAGACCGATAACCCTTTTGATAAATCTCTGACTTTCATCATCCGGATACTTAAAGATTACAATATCAAATCTCTCCGGATCGTCAAACAAATAGGCCAGACGGTTTCCGAAAATCCGGTCCCCGGTCATAATGGTGTTCTCCATGGATTCTGAGGGAATCACCGCATTAATCAGCAGGAAATTGTCCACCACCAAAACCACAATGACAACAAAAAGTATCATTTTCACATACTCCCACAGTTCCTTCCACAAAGATTTTTTCTTAAATGGTTTGCTCATAGCTTCATCTCCCTTATGTTTATCCCTTTTAGCACCTGCTGAAACAAGTCGGGTACCGGTGCCGTCACTTCTTTTCCCGCCAGATTTTCCAATCTCTTTTCGGACTTTGGAAATTCCAGCTTCCAGGCATGCAAAAGCTGATACTGCACCCCATATTTTTGGCAATACTTCTCATTCACCCTGGCGTCCCCGTATTTAAAGTCTCCGATAACCGGATGCCCCGTACCTGCCAGATGGCTTCGGATTTGGTGGGAACGTCCGGTTAAAAGCTGCACCTTCAAAAGCGTATCCCCATTATCCCCCACAGCCAGCGGCTCGTATTTTGTCTCAATGGGCAGACTTCCCTCTCTTTTCCGGCTGCACAGGGTCACTTTGTTCCGCTTCTCATCTTTCCACAGATACCCCTTAATATGGGCTGCTTCCCGGATTTCTCCTTTTACCAGAGTCAGATAATATTTGTGCATACTTCTCTCCTGAAAACACCGGGACAATTCCTGCAGACCCTGTACGGTTTTCCCGGCCGCCACCAGACCGCTGGTATTTCTGTCCAGACGGTTGCACACACCGGGACGGAAAGTCCGCAAATCCTCTTTGGTAAGGCTTCCCGTCTCCAGCAGATATCCGGTGAGATATTCCACCAGAGAAACATCCTCCTTTTCTGCTTTCTGAGACAGCATACCCGCCGGCTTGTTCACAAAAAGTACCTGTTCATCTTCATAAACAATATCCAAAGCCGTTTTTTCTCCCTGTTTTACCTGTCCGCAAAATTTTTCCAGCGTTTCCTCGGAAAAAAACAGCTTCACCACATCTTCTGTTTTCAGTTTTTCGCTTCCGTCTGCCTTCTTTCCGTTTAAGGTAATATTTTTCTTGCGGAGCATTTTATAAATAAAACTTTTTGGAGCTTCCTTTAAATACTTACCCAGAAATTTATCCAGCCTCTGTCCGCTTTCCATTTCTTTTATGATTAACTGCTTCATACTTTCTCCTACAGGGAAATTGCGTGAATCACCCGCATGATTTTCCCGTTTCTCGTCAGATTGGGTTCTGCCGGGTCCGGACGGAATTTTATGTCTTTTTCCAGCGATTCCCTGTGTTCCCACATGGAATCCAGACGGGACGTGTAATCCCCAAGTCTGGTGAAAATTTTCACGCTGACATAAAAACCGTTCTGCCGCAGAATGTCCTGTATATGTTTTTCTGTAAAAGCCGTATCCGTCTTTGCTCTGCTGGTGTATCCCACAACCGTATTGCCGCACACAGCAATGGAATCCACGAAAGACTGTTTCTCATAGGCGGAAATCACCAGTTCATAGGAACAGGTCAGTCCCTTTTTATGCTTTTCTATCTGTTCGTAGTCTTCCCGTTTCATGGGCTTCTGCATATACATCATAATCATGCCCACAGCAAATTTGCACGCAGGAAGACAGGCAACTACAGCTACAACAGTAAAAACGGTATTTCTCGTTCTGTGAATATATAAACCTGTAAAAAATACCAGAAGGGGGGCAAGAAGCGCCAGTATCGTATACAGGGTCCTCTTTTTCTGCTGGCTTTTGATATAACCGTAATCGCCCTTCTGTATTTTCTGTTTTGTTTTACTCATGTTTTCTATGCTCCTCTTTTGTCTCCATACATACACCTCATAATCATCCTGTGCGGAACTATTTTGCAGAAAATTCTGGTAACCTTCATGGAAATGCCGTACACGGAAAGTTCTCTGCCTCTTTCAGCATCTTTTAAAGCTTTTTTTACCACCTTTTTTGCAGAAGCAATAAAGGGTTTCTTGTATGCAGGCATCTGCTCTTTTCCGCCCATCTTATCCAGAAACGGCGTATCCACCGGTCCGGAACACACTGCCGTTACTCTGGCGCTTCTCTTTAGTTCCACGTTCAGAGCCCTGGCAAAGCTGAGTACATAAGCTTTTGAAGCCGCATAAACCGCAAAACCCGGCTGCGGCACAAAAGCCGCGCCGCTGGCCAGTAAAAGAAGGTGCCCCTTTTTGCAGTAGGGAAGACAGAGTTTTGTCACCGCAGTAAGCGCCGTGCAGTTTAACTCAATCATGTTTTGCAAATCAGACAAACCGGTTTCTTCCACGGTTTTCTGCACTCCTGCTCCGGCGCTGCACACCAGCCAGGCTATCCTGGGACGTTCCTGTCTCAGAGCTGCTGCCAAAGTATCTAAATCCTTTGGACTGGTAATATCCAATGCAAAAACCCTCACCTTGGAAACCTCTCTTTGCAGTTTCTCCAGTGCTTCCCGATTTCTGGCTATTGCCCACACTTCTTCTATGAAAGGCTTCTGTTCTCCTATCTGCCGGACAAATTCCGTTCCCATGCCACAAGAGGCTCCGGTCACCACCGCAATGGTTTTTCCTGTTTCCATTTTCTCACCTTCCACCTGATTTTTTCTTATGCACATTTCGTATGGATTTTTTCTTTCTGCCGTTTTCCCTGCTGTTTACCTGTTTCTTCTGAAAATCCCGGACATGTTCTTTCTCCGGTTTGCCTTTTCCGCCTCTTGGCCGAATCAGACATTTTTTATCAAAACCAATCAAATCGCTTCTGCCGCTCTTTAAAAGGGCTTCTTTTACCAGTTCATAGTTTTCCGGATTTTTGTACTGGAGAAGGGCTCTCTGCATGGCCTTTTCCCTGGCGCTTTTCGGTACATAGACCTTTTCCCCGGTTCTGGGGTCCAGCCCGGTGTAATACATACAGGTAGACATGGTAGACGGTGTGGGATAGAAATCCTGCACCTGCTCCGGCATAAAGCCCATATCCCGCACATACTCTGCCAGCTTCACAGCCTCCTTTATGGTACAGCCCGGATGAGAGGACATGAGATACGGCACTACAAACTGTCTTTTCCCGGATTTCTCATTGGCCCGCTGGAATTTTTTCAGAAACTCTTCGTACACCTTATGTTCCGGTTTTCCCATATAGTACAACACCTGGTCGGATACATGTTCCGGCGCTACTCTTAACTGTCCGCTGACATGATAAGCAGCCAGTTCGTTTAAAAATTCCGGCGAAGGATCTGCATTGACATAGTCGAAGCGAATACCGGAGCGGATAAACACTTTCTTAATTCCCGGCAGATGGCGCAGCTTCCGAAGAAGTTCCAGGTAATCCCTGTGGTCTGCCTCCAGATTTTTGCAGGGCTTTGGAAACAGACACTGCCGGTTGGTACAAATCCCCTTTGTCATCTGCTTTTTGCAGGAAGGGTGACGAAAATCTGCTGTAGGGCCGCCCACATCGTGAATATACCCCTTAAAGTCCGGCTTCTCTCTATAACTTTCGGCTTCCCGCAAAATGGACCCGTGACTTCTGGTCTGGACAATCCTTCCCTGATGAAAAGCCAGAGCGCAGAAATTACAGCCGCCAAAGCAGCCCCGGTTGCTGGTGATACTGAACTGAATCTCTTCAATAGCCGGAATTTTCCCCTGCTTTTCATACATGGGATGATATGTTCCCATATACGGCAACTCATAGACCTCATCCATTTCCTTCTGTGTCAATGGTTTTGCAGGGGGATTCTGTACCACAAACCCTTTCGTTCCATAGGATTCTGCCATCACCTTTCCGGTAAAGGGGTCTGTATTCTCATACTGAATCCGAAAACTCCCGGCATAGGCTTCTTTTTTTGCAGATAACGCTTCAAAAGAGGGCAGCAAAATCCCCTCCGGCGCTTTTTTTGCCTTATACACCGTCCCCGGCACAAAAGTAATAGAACTTACAGGAATTCCCTTATCCAGAGCCTCGGCAATTTCCAGAATACTGTGTTCTCCCATACCGTAAGAAATCAAATCCGCTCCGGAATCCATAAGCACAGAACGTTTCATGCTGTCTGACCAGTAATCGTAATGGGCCAGTCTGCGAAGAGAAGCCTCAATGCCCCCCAGAATCACCGGCGTGTCCTTATACGTCTGACGAATCAGATTGCCGTAAACCGTCACCGCCCGGTCCGGGCGCAGCCCCATCTGTCCGCCCGGAGAATAGGAATCCTGCCTTCGATGCTTTTTCGCCACGGTATAGTGGTTCACCATAGAATCCATATTTCCTGCAGAAACCAGAAAGGCCAGCCTGGGCTCTCCAAAAACGGAAATGCTCTCTTTTTTCCGCCAGTCGGGCTGGGAAATAATACCTACGGAATACCCCCGGCTCTCCAGAAGACGGGTAATAATGGCCGCTCCAAAGGAGGGATGGTCTACATAAGCGTCTCCGCTGATATAGACAAAATCCGGCTGCCAGATGCCTCTCTCTTCCATTTCCGCTCTGGTGACAGGCAAAAATTCTCTGCTCATACACACGCTCCTTTTTGTGCTTCATTTTCCAGAACTTCCAGATAATCCTGCACATACCAGTCCGCCAGTTCCCGCTTCTGTCTCTCCTGCTTTTTACTGTAAGCGTCTTCTATGGCACAGACTTTCATGCCCGCCCGCTTTCCGGCCAGGATTCCCATGGGAACATCTTCAAACACCAGACAGTCTTCAGGCGCTGCTCCCAATCCCTGAGCAGTTTTCAGGTATACATCCGGCGCAGGCTTGCTCTTTGGCACCTCGCAGCAGGTGGTAATACAGTCGAAATACGCTTCTATATTATGTGCTTTTAAAACCTCTGCAATCAGTTCCCGGCTGTTGCTGGAACTGATTCCCACAGAAATTTTCCGCTTCTTTAATTCTTTCAGAAATTCCAGAGCCCCCGGTTTTAGGGGAACCTCATGACAATATTTTTCCCTGGACATCAAAAGCCAGGTCTCCTTAATTTCTTCCAGGGAATCTTCTATCTGAAACCGCTCTTTGAAAAACTTTGCAGTTTCTGTAAATCCCATGCCTTCCAGTTCATCCTGAAAAGCCTCTAAATCTTCCGGTATAGAAACTTTTTTTGCCGCCAGATATTCCATGTCAATGGACTTCCACATCCACATGGAATCCACCAGTGTGCCGTCCAAATCAAAAATAACGGCCTTTATGTTCTCAAGCATGTTCTTTCAACCTCTCTATTTCTTCCTGAGTTAATTCCCGGTACTCTCCCGGCTGCAGCTTTTCGTCCAACTGCAGGCTGCCCATGGACAGCCGCTTCAAATACACCACTTCATTGTCCACAGCCTGAAACATTCGTTTCACCTGATGAAATTTCCCCTCCCGGATGGTCAGCAGTACCTGGTCTTTTTCTCCCTGATACCAGTTAGCTGCGGCAGGCAGAGTTTTCTCTTTTTCTCCAATATCCACGCCGCTTTCCAGCTGTTTTAAGTCTTCTTCAGACACCGAATACCGCAGCTTTACCAAATAGGTTTTATCTACATGTTTTTTCGGCGCCAGCAGATTGTGAGCCAGTTCCCCGTCGTTGGTAATCAGCAGTAAACCTTCCGTATCCTTATCCAGCCGCCCTACCGGAAACAAATCCTTCCGTTTTTTGGAGACAAGCAAATCCAGCACGGTTTTGTCCCGCTTATCCTCTGTGGCAGACACCACGCCCTGAGGTTTGTACAGCATATAGTAAGAAAACGTTTCATAAGCCAGGCACTTACCGCCGGCCGCCACCCGGTCTTCTTCGATGTCAATTTTATAGTCCGGAGTCTTTACAATTTCCCCGTTTACCGTCACGCTTCCCTTGCGAATTTGCTGCTTTACCTGGGAGCGGGTGCCAAGACCCATATCTGCCAGATATTTATCCAGTCTTATTTTTCCCATTACTGTAATCTCCAACCTGCATAATACTTGTTCTTCAAAATGCCCCTGTCCAGCTTGCCAAAGCCCAGCGGAAAGCCGTCCACACACACTAACTGCCAGCCTTTTGCCTGTGCCGGCTCCTGCTCGGATACTTCTATGGTCTCTCCCTTTAAATACTTTACAGTACGTACATCGTCTCCGGAAAGCCAAATGCAGGAAGCAAAGGTTTCCGGAGAGAGAGCCATAGCCAGAGCCTGGCTGGGTTCAAAACGATTTTTCTTGATATCCCCCAGATACAGCCCGGTGCGCAGATAGCGAAGTCTGGGCATCTGCACCTCTTCTGGCAGGAAATACAGCCGGTCTTTTTCTATCTGAAAACGGCCCTTGTTAAAATCCAGAGATACCAGTTTTAAAAATTCCTCCACACAGGCAGGCAAGTCTGTTTTTTTCTTCTCACCTGCTGCCTTTGCACCATTCCTGTCCTCCTCTTTGAGTCCTTTTTTCCGCAAAAGCGCAGCAAAATGTCCTTCTCCCGGCATTCTATGAGGAAAAATACGGATACAGGAAGCCAACTGCCGATTCACTTCCTCCGAAACCTCTTCCAGAGGAAATCCATGGACAAAGCCTTCATACCATACCGGAGTAACCACCTCCATATCCTCTCTTCTGCTCAAAAGATGGGCAATCACTTCCTCATTTTCCTTTTTGGAAAATGTACAGGTGGAATACAGCAGCATACCGCCGGGACGCAGCATTTGGGCCCCCTGCTCCAGAAGTTTCTTCTGAATCTCAGCATAGTAAGCGGGCGGTTTTTCCTCCCAGTATTCTGCCATTTTAGGCTCTTTATGAAACATGCCTTCCCCGGAACAGGGGGCATCAATTAAAATCTTGTGAAAAAATTCCGGAAACTGCCTGGTAAGCTTTTCCGGGTCTTCGCTGGTAACGTAAATATTCGGAATTCCTGCCAGTTCCAGATTTTTAAGCAGCGCCTTGGCACGGCTGTTGCTGATATCATTGGCAAGCAAAAATCCTGTTCCCTTCAGCTTCGCTCCCAGTTCCGTGGCCTTTCCCCCCGGCGCGGCACACAAATCCAGCACATAGTCCCCAGCTTCTACGGGTAGACGGCTGGCCGGTGTCATGGCGCTGGGCTCCTGCAGATAGTAAAGCCCTGCAAAGTAATAAGGATGGAGGGAGGGCGGCTGACTGCTCTCCCTGTCTATGTAGTATCCGTTCTCTATCCAGGGTACCTGCTCCTTTCCAAAAGGAGTCATACTCTCCCACTTTTCCTTTGTCAGCTTATAAGTGTTCACTCGCATTCCCTGCCTGAGAGGCTGTTCATAAGTTTTCAGATACGCCTCAAATTCCTGCCCCAAAAGGCCTCGCATTTCTTCTTCGTAATCTTTCGGCAACTTTATCATTTTATTGCATTTCCTCTATTTCCTCGTATGTAAGCGCCTGAGCCCGGTACCCTTCCGCCAGAATATCCAGCTCCCTGTGGAACCGCTCCAGCTGCTCCAGCTCTCCGTTTTTGTAAATCCGGTAAAATTCATCCTGTATTTTCGCCACTTCCCGCTGATTCGAATAATGGTACAGATTTTCTATGTTATTCAGAATATCCGCCACCAGATTGGACTGGTGCAGCATGGAATTCTGGGCGTCCATAACCTCGTTTCGCACGGAAGACATTTCCGCATCCAGCTGCAGAATGGAATCTGCAGCCCGGCTCAGCCTCTTCGCCAGATGAGGCGGCATATTGCCCTTGTATTTGTACTGCAAAGAGTGCTCAATGGTGGCCCAGAAATTCATGGCCAGTGTTCTTATCTGGATTTCTGCCCGGATTTCCTTACGTCCGTTTAAAGTTTCTGTGGCGTAGAGGATAATCATATGGTAACTGCGATAGCCGCTTTCTTTCATGTGAGTCACATAATCTTTTTCCTCCAGCACCTGCATATCACTGCGCCTGCGGATTAATTCAGCTACCTTCTCAATATCCTCATAAAACTGGCAGATAATACGGACGCCTGCAATATCCTCCACCTTTTCCTCCAATTCATCCCAGGAAATGTTTTTTTTCTGCATTTTCTCCAGAATGCTGTTAATGGACTTTACCCGTCCGGTCACCTGCTCAATAGGGGAATACAGGTCTTTTTCTTTGTGTTCTTTTTTCAGCTGATTAAATTTCATGACCAGTTCCTTCACTGCAAGCTCATAAGGAATCAGCAGTTCGCGCCATAAACGTATTTCCATAAAACATTACTCCTTAACTATATCCATAAAGTATAGCATATTTTTTTTCTTTTTAATAGAAAAAATTTTTCTGCCTTTTCTGTAAAAACTGCAGCACCGGATATGGATTCAACGCATGTTCTTCCTCTGTCTGTGTCCGCACATAAATACCCAGGTGCAAATGCGGTACAAATTTTCCTGCAGTTCCTTCTTCCCCGTATCCCGTATCACCCAGAAACCCCAGGACTTCTCCCGCCTTTATCTGCTCCCCTGTCTGAAATTCCCGCGCATAAGAAGACAGATGAGCGTAGTAGAAATAACCGCCTCCGGGACTTCGGATGCCGATTCTGTATCCGCCCAGAGGCAGCCATCCCACCTTTTCCACGATTCCGTCAGTCATACTGAGAATGGGATAATATCCGCTTTTTTCCTCTCTGCCGAAAATATCACAGCCTTCGTGCAGCCGTTCTCCCTGAAATGTCCGCCTGGCATGCCAGGAATTTTCAAAGAAAAACTGCTGTCCCTGCACCTCTTTTCGCCCGGCTGCGGGAAAATACTGCAAATCTTCCCAGAAAATACCATAGAGCCTGATTTCTTCTGCCGGAATTTCCAGCCGCTCCAACATTCTCGTAGGAATCCCTCTGTCTCTCAAATCCTGCAAAGACGTTTTTTCTCTCAGATGCCCTGCCGTCTGCGTGTCCAGAAACAAAAGCAGGCACAGCCCCAGCAGCCATTTTCGCACAAAAATTCCTCCGTCTGCCCACAGTTTTACCTTACATATCATTCTATGTGCCTACGGAGGAATTTATGACTTTTTAAGCCCTTATTCTTTTTAATACTTCCAGAAGATACTTCCAGACCCTTTCCACTGAGGAAATGGACAGCTTCTCTTCTGTGGTGTGAATGTTCTGCATATCAGGTCCCAAAGACACGCAGTCCAGACCCGGAATTTTTTCATAAAAGAGACCACACTCTAAGCCTGCATGAATAACCTTGACCTCCGGCTCTTTTCCATACATTTCCCTGAATACCTCTGTCATAACAGGACGCAGGCTGGAATCCTGACGGTATTCCCAGGCCGGATAATCTCCTTCGATGTCAAAGCTGCCGCCCAGAAATTCTGTAAGATATGCAATTTTATCTGCCAGAGCCTGTTTTGCGCTTCCCACGGAGCTGCGCACACTGGCAGTTCCGCACAACGCTTCCGGTGTCAGACTGGTGATTCCCAGATTACAGGAGGTTTCTACCAAATCCTCGATAAAACCGCACATTTTCTGGATACCGTTTGGATAATGCAGCAGAAAGAACAGCACCTTTTCCTGACTCACCGGGTGCAGAACCGGCTCTGTGCCTTCACCCAGAGCTTCCACGGTTACCGTAATACCTTCGTCACTTCCGGTGTATTCTCTGCGGAGTGTTTCCGTAAAGGTTTCCGCATAAGCACCCAGCGCTTTTCCGTCTTCTGCATCCGCCAATACCAGCGCCTCTGCCTTCCGGGGAATAGCATTGTCTTTCTGTCCGCCTGTAAGTTCCGCCAGGGCATACTCTGCCCCGCCTTCTGCCTCATGAAGAAATCTGGCCAGAAGAATGGTTGCATTTGCCCGGTTTTTATCAATTTCCGCACCGGAGTGCCCGCCTTTTAAACCGGATACGGTAACCTTCCACTTCTCATTTGTATACTCCTGATACCGTACGGGAAGTTTGGATACTGCTGTCATGCCGCCTGCACAGCCGGCCCACAGATATCCTTCCTCCTCCGAATCCAGATTCAGCAGATACTTTGCCTTAAGAGGCGCAGTATCCAGCGCTGCCGCGCCTAAAAGTCCGATTTCCTCATCCACAGTAATCACTACTTCCAGAGCCGGGTGCTGCAGTGTGTCATCCTCTAAAATTGCCAGGACATAGGCCACGGCAATACCGTCATCCCCTCCTAAAGTAGTATCTTTGGCATAGATAAAATCGCCGTCAATTCCCAGCCGCAGCGCATCTTTGGCAAAATCATGGCTGCTTTCCGGTTTTTTCTCACATACCATGTCCATATGTCCCTGCAGCATAACCACAGGCGCTTTTTCATAACCTTCTGACGCGTCCTTAAAAATTACCACATTGTTGCTTTCGTCCTGTATATAGCGAAGTCCCCGCTTTTTCGCAAATTCCACCAGATAATCACTGATTTCCTTTGTATTTCCCGAACCATGAGGAATTTTTGTCAGTTCCTCAAAATAATAAAAAACTCTCTTTGGCTCTAAATTTTCTAAAACTGCCATTTCTGTTACCTCCTGCTGTTTTTCTATGATTCATTTTTACACATTCTGGGACAAATAGCAAGTCCCATTCCCATTTCGGACATAGCCGGATTTTCTGGTTCATATAGTAAGACAAAGAAGCATCCCAACTTTTTCGGGGGATTTTTATGAAACGTGCCTTTTCTTTTCTTCCTTTTATTCTTTTTTTCTGTCTGCTCCTGTTCTTTCCCAGGCAGTCCCTTCTGGGGGCAAAGACCGGGCTGATGTTGTGGTTCTTCACACTCCTGCCCTCCATGCTGCCCTTTCTTATCCTGTCCTCTCTGTTTGTGCACCTGGAGGTTTTGGAGAAACTCTTTGGCCGGGGCGCTTCTTTCTGGCGCAGGGCATTCGGACTTTCTCCCCAGGGAACTTACGCCCTCTTTATGGGGATTTTCTGCGGTTATCCCATGGGAGCCAAAGTCACGGCTGATTTGTACCGAGGCCAGCGTATTACCAGACAGGAGGCTGATTATCTGCTGACCTTTTCCTGTCATCCGGGCCCCTCCTTTCTCTCTACCTATCTCTGTGTGGAAATTCTCGGAAGGGAAGACGTGACCGGATGGACTTATCTGGTGATTTACCTGTCCTCTTTTCTGTGTTCCCTGATGTTTCGCCCTTCCCGCAGGCGACAGTCTGTACCGGAAACCCCGGCTGTTTCTGCACCTTTCCGGGAAAACTTAAAAAAAGAGACATCCGCCTCCCTGTCTCTGGGAGAAGCCCTGGATGCCTCTATCTTAAATGCATTCCTATCCATCACCAAGCTGGGAGGATATATGATTTTGTTTTCAGTTTTACAAAGTTTCCTGAAGACATGGCTTCCAGCAGTTCCCTGTATCCGTTATCCGGTACTGGGACTTATGGAAATCACCACCGGGCTTTCTGCTCTTTCCCAAAGCCGGCTGCCCTTTTCCCTGCTCTACATTCTCACCGTATCCTTTACTTCATTTGGCGGTCTATGCGTAGCAGCCCAGACAAAATCCATGCTGGCCGATACAGATTTGTCTCTTATCCCTTATCTGAAAGGAAAACTTTGCTGTCTTACCATTACTCTGGCTCTGACCTTTTTCTTAGTCGAAGTCGTCAAAGTCATCGTCTAAATCATCATCGTAATCATCCGGTTCATAGGAATCCGCCTGTGCAGGGGACGGTGCTGCAGCCTCTTCCTGTACAGGCGCACTGCCGCCCTGTGTAAGCTGCGGAGAAAGCTCTGCACGGTTCTGTTTGATAACATCTACAGAAGCCTGCAGGGTACGGACAAATTCATTGTACTTAGCAGCCGCATCCTCTAACATAGAAGAAGCAATCTGTCCCATATTTGCCATCATTTCATCCGTATAGGAAACTGCGCTGAGACGCAGATTGTTTGCGTCATTGGTTGCTGCATCAATGATAGCCTGCGCCTGCTGGTTTGCACTGTTTACAGTCTCATTGGCCTGTGCATACGCCTGCTGCATGACTTCAGATTCTTTTACCATTTCCTGTACCTGTTTCTTGGTATCTTCAATGATATTATCTGCCTTTGCCTGGGCGTCCTGCAGAATTGCATCCTTGTTGCTGATGATTTTCTGGTATCGTTTAATTTCATCAGGAGTTTTCAGACGCAGTTCTCTTAAAAGTTCTTCGATTTCTTCTTTATTCACAATGATTTTCGTTGTGGATAAAGGCTGATATTTACAACTCTCTACATATTCTTCAATTTCTTCAATAATCTGTTCAATTCTGCTGCTCATTTCTTAATTCTCCTTATCGTATCTCATTCTGTTTTTTCCGAATGTCTGTTTCTGTATTTTTCTTCCACCCTCTGCACCACATATTCCGGCACAAATTTGGAAATATCCGCCCCAAAAGAAGCTGCTTCCTTTACCGTGGTGGAACTTAAATAGGCATACTGGAGACTGGTAGTCAAAAACATGGTGTCGATATCCATTGCCAGTACCCGGTTTGTCTGCGCCATCTGCAGTTCATATTCAAAATCTGTAATTGCCCGCAGACCGCGGATAATAACCTTTGCTTCGCAGCTCCGTGCAAAATTCACGGACAAACCGTCGAATGACTGCACCTTTACATTTGGTATGTCTTTTGTTATATACTCTAATATATTAACACGTTCCGCAACAGAAAACAACGGACTTTTTGCAGAATTATTCAAAACTGCCACAATTACCTCGTCGAAAAGCTCTGCCGCCCTTTTTATAATATCTAAATGTCCATAGGTCGCCGGGTCAAAGCTTCCCGGATAAATTGCTCTTGTCATTTTGGTGCCTTTCTTATGAAAACATGCTGATTTGTCTTATACTGTTTCACTTTTTCCGTGAAAAATCCGTACTCTTCCAGATAATCGAATTTTGTAGAAAGAGAAGCTTCCACAATAATCCGTGTGTTCTCATCCACACAGGCTGCCCCGCGCAGCTGCTCCAGTACCTGCTTCTCCAGTTCCCTGTCATAAGGAGGGTCCATAAAAATACAGTCAAAAGGCTCTGCCTCCTGCAGAGAAGACAGAACACCAAAAACGTCCTGGCTGTATACCTGGGCTTTGGACGCAAGTCTGGTAAATTTCAGATTCTCCTCTATAACAGCGGCTGCTCTTCTGTTTTTTTCAATAAAGGCACAAAAGTCTGCCCCTCTGCTTAAAGCTTCAATCCCAATGCCCCCGCTGCCTGCAAAAATATCCAGAAATCTGCACTGGCAAAGATAGGGCTGCAGCATATTAAACAACGTCTCTTTAATACGGTCTGTGGTGGGGCGGGTCTCCAGCCCCGGAATGGTTTTAAGCGGCATACTTTTTGCACTGCCTGCAATTACTCTCATATCTTCTGTCCTTTTTCAAAGTATCACATTTAACGATTCAGGCGATAATCCAAATCGCCCTGGTCCAGTCCCAGAATCAGGGACTCTGCGGTTGCAATATTGGTCGCAATGGGAATGTTGTACTGGTCGCAGCATCTGGAAATCTGATACACGTCCGGCTCTTTTGCATCTATCATAGCCGGATTGTAGAAAAAGATTACCATATCAATATCGCCGCGCTCAATCATTTCCGTAAACTGCTTATCTCCGCCCATGCTTCCCGGAAGGAATTTGTGAACCCGAAGATTTGCAGCTTCTTCGATACGCCTTCCTGTGGTTCCCGTAGCATAGATTTCATGTTTTGCCAGTATATTTTTATAGGCAATACAAAAATCCTCAATCAGGGCTTTCTTACTGTTATGTGCTATAATTCCAACGTTCATCTACATCAATCCTTATTTTTTATAATAGCAACAATGCCGGGTTCTGTACCACCTGGTATTGTAGTCCAGAGTTATTATAGCAAAAACACCAAGTTTTTGCAATTATTTTTTGTCCATTTATACACTTTTTACAAAAAGTCTGATGCTTTCACCTCATAAATGCTCTGATTATGAAACTCGATTTCATATTGTAATACAATTCACAAAATTTGTCAAAACTTGAAAGAACTTCTAGGCTAAAATCTTTTCAAATTCACATAATAGCATTGTAACACAAAATCATATTTCAAAGGAGGAACAAAAAATGTCTAACAACAATTCTTCTTCAAACAGAGCAGCTGTACCAGAAGCAAAAGGAGCCTTAAACCGTTTTAAATATGAAGTAGCCAACGAATTAGGTGTACCTCTTACAGACGGATACAACGGAAACCTGACTTCCAAACAGAACGGTTCCGTAGGCGGTTATATGGTCAAAAAAATGATTGAAGCACAGGAAAGACAGATGAGCGGAAGCGGCTCTACACAGCAGTTCTAAAAGAACCATTCCTGCTTTCACGGAAAAGAGGGCTTTTTACAGGTCCTCTTTTCTTTGTGCAAATTTCCAATATTTTCCTCTGGACATTTCTTTTTCAGGGGTGTATGATAGGAAATACAAAAACATACGTTTCCCTTTCAAATGTCTGTTGCTTCCCGGTATGCAACGAAAAGATACCCGGGCTCAAATGTCCGTTGCTTCCTGGTATGCAACCCAAAGATAACCAGGCTCAAATACAGCCCCTTCTTAAAGCATATCCAAAATCATATCAGTCCAATCAAATCTTAGGAGAATCTATGACAAATCATCATTTTTATTTCATTTCAGACGAGTATTTTCAAAAATTTCACGACCGATACCTAATGCAAAACAAAGAATCCACAAAAGAAAAGAGCCACAACCGCCCCTGCTACTGTGCTTTTCAGGACAGACAGCACCCGGAGCTCTACTGGTTCATTCCTTTTTCTTCCCAGGTGTCCAAATTCCGAAAAGTATACAAAAGCAAACTGGCCCGGTACCAGCGGTGCAATACCATTGTATTCGGCCAGGTGCTGGGACATGAAAAGGCTTTCCTGATTCAAAATATGTGTCCGGTCACCAGACGCTACATCACCATGGAATACATGGATTCCGCCTCCCAAAACCCTGTACAGATTTCCCACAAAACCCAGCGGCAGCTTCTGAAATACGCCCGTGAAGTTATCGAACAACTTCGCCGGGGCAACACTTCTCTTATTTTTCCCGACGTACTCTCCATCGAAAAGCAGCTTCTGAAAGAAGTGCAGCAGGAAGTCCAGAAAAAAAGAACCTCTTTTACAACAAATCATAAAAGAAGTTCTCTCCCTGTTTCAAAAAAGCCTGTCTTATAAGTCTATTTTTCTTCCACCTTCTACGAATTCACCATTTACTACATAGTAAGCAGCGTTTTCTTCCGGTTTTACATAAATCTGTACGTCTTTAATGTCACTTTCTTTTTTACCTGTCTCTGCTACCCATGCTTTTCTCACATTTGCCTTGATGATTTCCGTATCCAGTTCTTTTCCCGCAAACTGTAAAAATACGCTTTCCTTTGCAGCAGCCGGTGTTGTCTTTGCAGTTCTCGTCTTTGTGGCAGTTGCTTTTTTTGCAGCCGCTTCCTTCTTTGCCGCCCCTCTTTTTACCGGCGCTTTCTTTGCAGCTGTTTCGGTTTTTGTTTCTTCTGTCTTCGCTGGAGTCGTCTTTACAGCGGCAGCCTCTGCTGCAGCCTTTGTGGTTGTCTTTCTAACTGACATTTCTATCTCCTCCTTTGTCACTTGCAACTTTAAATGTCCTGTTTATGATACCTCTTTTGCTAAAAACTTTCAAGTTTTTTTCATTGAAAAAGCAGTCAAGCCACCCTTCTACACCATAGTCTCCCATTTTTATGTTTTATAGTTTATTTCGAATCCCCTGCATTTTCAGGTCCAATTCCGCACTTTGATTTGCACAGTACAATAATTCCTCTGCCAACTCCCTCTGCAAGTCATCTGAAAGATTTTTCTTATATCTGATTTTATGCTCCAGACTTGCCCAAAAATCCATAGTGATTGTCCGAAGCTGTACTTCTACTTTCATATCCCGCTTCTCATCTTTAAGAAAAATCGGCACCGAAATAATTAAATGTAAAGAACGATATCCGTTTGGTTTCGGATTTTTAATATAGTCTTTCATTTCTATAAGCGTAATGTCGTCCTGCTTGGGCAAACAATCTGCCAACATATAAATATCTTCACAAAACGAGCATATGACTCTTACTCCTGCAATGTCATTAATGTTTTCCTCAATCGCATCTATAGACAGCGGAATATTCTTATCCCTAATTTTGTCTCAACTTCCATAATCGCGCAGCGATAATACGCCATTATAGTGTCTCTTGGTTTCATATTTTTATGAATCAAATCCATAACTTCATCTGACATAAGATGTTTCATCGCAACTTGCGGTGCTCTGTTTTGTAGTATTTTCTTAATCTCCATATTGTAATTCTCCCACTCTCTTCAAACATTTTGAAGATGTTTGAATGGATACTTATAATGATTCAAAACTCTTTTTAGGCACATACGTAGCAATCTCTCCCTTTTCGTTTTGCCTGATATAATAGTTCATCTGCTTTTTCTATCAGTTCAAAGATATCTTCCCCATTATAATAAACCGTATATATTCCCATACTGACCGTCAATCGGTCAGACACTTTCGACTTCTCATGAGAAATATGTTTATCTGCCAGATTCTTTCTGACTCGCTCTGCCATATCCTTGGCACAGTCTGCTGTTGTTTCCTGAAGTATCACAAGCATCTCTTCCCCGCCGTATCGTATCACCAAATCTTTTTTCCGAACAGATTCCGCCAGAATCTCTGCAAGTGCTTTAATCCCATTGTCTCCTTGCACATGTCCATAATAATCATTGTACTGTTTGAAATAATCAATATCAATCATAAGCAGGGTCAAGGGCTTGCCCGCCAGTTTCTTTTTATTTTTTCTCATGTACCTTGTCAAATACTCACGGTTATGCAATTTGCTCATAGGGTCGGTATAGCTCTTTTTTCGCCATTTTATCAGCCAAAATACAATATCCGCTAATATCATAATTCCTATGACGCTTATAACTGCAATGATGATTTTTCTGATTTGATGCTGTTCCGTCAAAGAATAATACTGATGAACTTTTTCCGAATATTCCATATAATCCGTACCTAACTGCTGATTTTTGAGTTCAATCACCTCCACATATTGTTCACGGGTTTCGATATATGCATTCATATTATTTTCCTGCATATAAATATCTGCCATATCAGAATAAGCATTTTTTTCGAGTCCGAGCCCCGCATCTGCTGAACGTGTGACAATCTGCCGATATAACTCCAATGCTTCATCAAATTTTCCCTGTTCCTTATACAATCTTGCATAGGAATAATCTAAATACACATCCTTATTCAACGAATATTCCACATCATCTGTGTTCAGCAACTCCTTTGCAGCCTCCAGTTCATACTCTGCCTGTTCAAGATTTCCCTCATTCATATACAGCTGTGCTCTCAGATTTCCCCACAGAATTTGGATATCATCTTTCTGGGATTCCGGTATTTTAGGTATCAGTTCCTCCAATTCATCCAACACAGAAAGCACTTTTTTATGCTGTCCCAGTTCAAGATATGCGGCTCCTTCATTGACCAAAGCAAGACTGGCATCCGCCAACAAATCATCATCCTCTCTCTTTTGGAAAATCTCCAAAGACTGCTCATAATATTCGATTGCTGTTTGATACTGTTCCAACCCATAAGCATTGTCTCCAAGCACTGCCAAAAATTTTGACATATATTTGGAACGATTGGGAATCAGAGGAGAGGATTCCAATAACTCAAGTCCACGCCAACAATATTGTAAAGCAACAGAATAATCCCCGTCTATCGAATATAATTGTCCAATATTTCCATACAGCCTAACCTTGCTTTCCGCTTTCAGTCCCTTCACATTTGTCACATACTCTTCTAAAAGTCTGGCACCTTGCTTGTTATTCTCTTGGTTTTCCAAAAATATGGATGCAATCCTCCAGCATAAATCAACATTATTTCTATACTCTTTTGATTGCGCCATATAATTCAACGCTTTTTGACTGTTTTCTGCGAAATCTTCTGTTTCTCTTTCATCATATTGAAGCGATTCATTCAGTAGAACGTATGTATATATTTTGATAAAATCATCGTCTTGTTCTTGAATCCTTTCCGCTGCTGACATAAACTCTTTCGCCGCCGTTCCATAATCCCCCTGTGCATAAGCAGTTACTCCTGCCAAAAAATCATGCTGACTGTTTTCTTCTGAAGACTGAAGATATGTTTTTATCTCATTATATTGCTTTGTTTTTATTTCTTGCCCTTCTACCATAATCTTTGCATAAGCCAAAAGAGACTCTGTTTCACTCTCATGCGGTTTCCTGATAAGCAGAACAATTACCAACAACATTACTATTCCTACTATCAAAAATCTAATTTTCTTTACCATTCGTATCTCCTGGCAATTTTTCATTCATTTTGTATACTCCCTCCATTTGTCACAAGCCCGGTGTTTCTATTCGATTTTTCGTATAGGACTGCAGACAGTCCCTAAGACGGGCGTTCTGCGGAAGAGACAAATCCCTGTCCAGTGCCAGAATAGAACCTGCAGCTTCACTGGCCTCTTTCAAAATCTCTGCGTCCTGAAAGATGTCTGCAAGCCGGAATTCCAAAAGACCGCTTTGCCGTATTCCAAACAAGTCTCCCGGTCCTCTCAGCCTTAAATCTTCCCCTGCAATATAGAAGCCATCATTGGACTTTACCAGAATCTCCAATCGCTCCTTCGTCTCTGCGTCCTGTCCTCCCTGTACAAAAATACAGTAGGACTGGTGTTCGCCCCGCCCTACCCGGCCGCGGAGCTGATGAAGCTGTGCAAGCCCAAAGCGTTCTGCATTTTCCACCATCATCACAGTAGCATTGGGCACATTGACTCCTACTTCAATAACCGTGGTAGATACCAGCACCTGGATTTCATTGGCTGCAAACTGTTCCATGATTCTGTTTTTTTCTGCTGCTTTCATTCTCCCATGGAGATAAGCCACCTGAATATTTCCGGGAAGCGCTTCCTTTAATTTCTGGCTGTAATCCAGTACATTTTCCGCTTCCAGCCCCTCACTCTCTTCTACCATGGGACAGATAACATAGACCTGCCGCCCCTCCTGTACCTGTTTTTGAATAAAGCTGTATGCTTTTGGCCGATAGGATGTATCCACTACGCAGTTTTTAATGGGAAGTCTTTTTGCGGGAAGTTCGTCCATAACAGAGATATCCAGGTCTCCGTAAAGAATAATCGCCAACGTTCTGGGAATGGGCGTAGCACTCATAACCAGCACATGGGGCTTTGTTCCTTTTTTCGACAAATTCTCTCTCTGTCCGACCCCAAAACGGTGCTGTTCATCTGTAATTACAAGGGCCAGATTTTCATAAATAACCTTTTCCTGAATCAAAGCATGCGTTCCTACAACAAGACGTGCTGTTCCGGATACAATTTTTTCATATCGTTCCCTTTTTTCCCTGGCTGTATTAGAACCTGTAAGCAGCACAGCTTCAAAAGGCATCCCCTGCTTTTCCAGCAGTTTACACAACTCCTCATAATGCTGTCTGGCCAGCACTTCCGTAGGCACCATAAGCGCTGCCTGATACCCGTTTGCCGCTGTCAGTATCATAGAAAGAAACGCAATGATCGTCTTTCCGCTTCCCACGTCTCCCTGTACCAGTCTGGACATCCGTGTGTGTCCAGTCATATTGGTTTCAATCTCGTTCCAAACACGCTTCTGTGCATTGGTCAAAGGATATGGCAGATTTTCTATCACATTTTCAGTCTCCCACACTGGTTTCATGGCAAAGGCATTCCGGGAATCCATATTTTTTTCTTTCATCATGCGGACAGACAGAATAAAAAACAGAAATTCATCAAAAACCAGCCTTTTGCGCCCTATGACCAAATCTTTCTTATCTTTTGGAAAATGCGTATGGGACAAGGCATAATTGTATTCTGCCAGCTGATAATGATTCCTATATTCCTCCGGCAGATATTCTGCTGTAATTTCCCGGCTGTCCAGAATCTGATGCATGGTCTTGACCATGAGTTTGTTCGTCAGACCCTTTGTCAGACTGTATACCGGATACAGGGTATGAAGCATAGCCTCATAATCCTCTCTGCCAAAGATTTCCGGCTGTTCCATGGTGAGCCGCCCACCCTTTTTCACAACGATTCCACGAAAAATATAAAGTCCCCCTGACCGCAGAGTATTCCTAAGGAACGGCATATTATACCAGGTTAGTTGCAGACTGCTTCTCTCATCCCGCAGGGAAACCGTCACTACAGTTCTTTTTCCGGTATTGCTCATACCTACTCTTCCTGCAATCCGCCCCAGAACGGCTGTTTTCTTTCCCTCTTCTGCCTCTGATACAGATACCGGTTCTTTATATTCATCATAATCTCTGGGATAATACCGCAAAAAATCTCCCACTGTGGCAATCCCCAGTTTTGTGAAAAGCTTTTCTGTTTTTTCCCCAATTCCTTTTATGCTTCGTATGCTGTCCTGCTCTCTCATATTCCTCTGCTCCTACTGCCTTTTCTCTCTGTGTTCTGTCCGGCTTTGTCTTGCCGTACAGGAAAAGGCTGCGGCACACACGGTATGAAACACACCGCTCTGTGCCGCAGCCCCGTTTTCTTACAGGGGTTTCCAAAAGTTTATTCCACGGAAACAATATAGTAGTAAATTGGCTGTCCGCCGTTATGAATTTCAATATCAAAATCAGGATACTGCTCTTCCAGACGTTCTGCCAGATGTTCTGCATCTTCTTCGCTTACATCCTGTCCATAGTATACACTGATAATTTCTGAATCTTCATCTGTCATTTCCTGCAGGGCCGCTACAGTAATATCTTCAATACCGGTTCCCACTGCCAGAAGGCCATGATCGCCGATTCCCATAATATCCCCCTGACGGATTTCCTTGTCATCAATCTTTGTATCACGGACAGCATAAGTAATCTGACCAGTCTTTACATTTCCCACTGCTTCCATCATTTCCTCTGTATTCTGTTCTACCGTCTTATCCGGTACATAGGAAATCAAGGCGGTAATTCCCTGAGGAATGGTCTTGGTCGGAATGACAATGATATTTTTGTCCTCAGTCAAATCTCTGGCCTGATTTGCTGCCAGAATAATGTTCTTATTGTTTGGGAAAATGAAAATACTCTTTGCATTGACCCGTTCAATAGCCTGCAGCACGTCTTCGGTACTGGGGTTCATGGTCTGTCCGCCCTCAATCAGGTAATCCGCACCCAGTTCTTTAAAGATTTCTCCCATACCGGCTCCAACGGATACGGAAATAAAACCAACCTCTTTTTCCGGTTCTGCCGCCGCCTGCTGTGCAGCCATTTTTTCTGCTTCTTTGATAACCTTTTCGTGATGTTCCAGACGCATATTGTCAATCTTCATGTTGGATAACTGTCCATACGTCAGAGCCCGCTGGATTGCCTCACCAGGATCGTTGGTATGTACATGGACTTTGACAATCTCATCGTCCGCTACCACAACCAGAGAATCTCCAATAGACATCAGATATTCTTTAAACTCGTGCTCGTCTTTTTCCGTAAACTGCTTTTCCAGCATAATGATAAACTCTGTGCAGTATCCGAATTTGATATTGCTTTCTTCTGCAGAAACCGGCTTGCCTGACACGGCTGTTTTGGGTTTTTCAAAATTTAAGTCAATTTCTTTGCCCATATATCCGTCAAAAGCGCCCTTCAATACTTCCAAAAGACCCTGTCCGCCGGAATCCACTACGCCTGCTTCCTTCAGCACGGGAAGCATGTCCGGAGTTCTGGAAAGCACCAACTCTGCCTCTGCAATTACATCGGTAAAGAAGGTTTCCAGACTGTCACTTTCTCCGGCAATTTCCAGGGCTTTTTCTGCCGCCCCTCTTGCCACAGTCAGAATGGTTCCTTCTTTTGGCTTCATAACCGCTTTATACGCAGTCTCCACACCTTTTTCAAACGCTCTGGCAAAAATAACAGCGTCTACGGTATCGTAATGTTCGATGACTTTTGTAAATCCTCTTAAAAGCTGAGAAAGAATAACACCGGAGTTTCCTCTTGCACCTCTTAAAGAACCGGAAGAAATAGCCTTTGCCAAAGCTTTCATACTGGAATCAGACAGCGCGCTCACTTCGGAGGCTGCTGACATAATCGTCAGAGTCATATTGGTTCCGGTATCTCCATCAGGAACCGGAAAGACGTTCAATTCATTAATCCACTCTTTTTTCGCTTCCAGATTTTTTGCCCCGGAAAGGAACATTCTGCCAAGCATCTTCGCATCAACGGTATTGGTATTCAAAACAAGTTTCCTCCTTATTAATCAATTACTCTTACGCCTTCTACGAGGATATTGATTTTCTCTATAGTCAGGCCTGTAAATTCTTCTACTTTGTACTTCACGTTGCTGATTAAGTTGTCAGAAACGGCTGAAATACTAACTCCATAGGCAACAATCACATGAAAGTCCAGAGTAATTTTGTTATCGGCAATGGTGACATTGATTCCATGCTTCAGGCTGTCTCTTTTTAATAATTTTACAAGTCCGTCTTTCATGCTCACGGCAGCCATACCTACAATCCCAAAACATTCTACTGCTACACTGCCCGCATAAGTGGCAATCACATCGGTATCAATCATAATTTTTCCTAATCCTGTATCAACAAATCCATTCATGCACGGATACCTCCATACTTTTTTATAATATGTATTCTACCATATCTTTTCCAAAAACGAAATAATAATTTAAATTTTTTATAATTTTACTTGCAAAAGTGTATATCATCTGCTAAAATAGTCAGTGTTGTGAGTTTGTTACACGGACTTATTATATATTTAAGGAGGTGCTACCATGGCAAAGTGCGCAATTTGTGAAAAAGGTGCTCATTTTGGAATCAGCGTGAGCCATTCTCATAGAAGGTCAAACAAAATGTGGAAATCCAACATCAAATCTGTAAAAGTTAAAACAGACAACGGAAACGCAAAGAAAATGTATGTTTGTACTTCCTGTTTAAGAAGTGGTAAAGTGGAAAGAGCTTAATACTGATTGACACATTGACAGACCTTGTCGAAAAGACAAGGTCTGTTTTTTGTTTGTTTTAAAAATGGCAGCTGCAGAACAGATTGTACCCTATCAGCAGGCACAAAGCTGCCACAACCACCATGAAGAGCGTCTTGGGAAAAATCAAAGCAATAAACAGTCCCATTCCGAATGCAAACAGAAACAATCCACATACACGGCTCATGCTCTGCTCTCCTTTGCCTTTTCCCTATTAGTATATGCAAAGCCGCTTCCTTTCTATTCTGTTTTCCCTGTTTCCTGGGCTTTGTCTTCTGTTTTTTCCTCTTTTTTTTCTTCGGTATGAATCACAACTTCAGATTCTTTCTTACCCTCTGTAAATTTATTCAGGAAATCCGGCACCATATCCAAAACCTTAGTAAGACCGTCCTGATTCTTGATATTCACCAGTTTTGTCACACCGCCGGAAATGACCAGCACCGCACTGGGAGAAATCTTTCCTCCCATAGCGCCGCCGCCGTTGTTTTTCTTTTCTTCGGCAAAAGCACCTGCCCCTACGCCAAAAGAAACATCCACCAAAGGCAGAATAATGGTATCTCCCACGGTAATCGCTTCTCCTACCACTGTTTTTGTGGTAATAAAGCTGTCCATTCCCTTAAACAAAGATTCTACTGTAGTCCGAAAATTATTCTCTGCAGCCATGTCTGCTTCCTCCTTAAAAATATGTTCTTATTTTTTTCACCAGATACCGGATATCCCGGCTCCAAAACAGGTTCCATGCCAGAAGCACAAAGTGAATTCCGTAAATCCGCCCCTTAATACCGATTCTTCCCTGGAAAAGATTTCGGTCAAAATAAGGTTCTATGGTAAAGTGTTTCCCATAAAGAGGGTAAAATATGCCCGCCGCGCCCAAAAGTTCACCGGCCAGACACGGATCTTCCAGTCCAAATTTCACATGTCCCTCCACTTTGCCGGGACGTATGCGGCGAAGAAACTTCTTTACTTCTGCAAAAAGCAGTGACTTTCCATTTTGAAACTGTTCTGATTTCAAAAGTTTTTTGATGGATTCCATTTTAGCACAGATTTTCTTCCATGTTAACCGGAAATTTTTCAGTGCTTTGAAAAATCTGCTTGGCAGCTCCCACATTTTTTTCAGAAAGTTCCATGCTTTTTTTAACCATGACTCCCTTGGGGGAGTGTGCTTCTGCTTTTTTTGTTTGTTCTCCTCTGTTGTTTCCGGCTTAGGTTCTGTTTCCTGCGCCTTCGCTTCCGTCCTTGGAGGTTGTTCCTGCGCCTGTTCTTTTGATGCTTCTGCGAGAAAAGAAACAGTGTTTTTGCTGTTTTTCCTGCGCTCCCGTCTTTTTTCCAGGGGAATTCCAAACAGTCTCACCGTACATTGCATTTCCCCGGTGCTTCCGCTGTAGGTTCCCTTCACAGATACCAGATGAAAAAGCCAGGATATCTTTGCCGTTCCTCTGCATCCTGCCTCATCTTTTTCCCCTTGTATCCCATAGCCTACCGGACAGAACAGCAGAGAGAATATGAGCAGCAGAAGCAGTCCCAGAAGTATCAGCAGAAGGATACCCACTGCTTTTAAAATTCCCAGTAAGATATGTAGCACAATCATAATGTCACCTGCTGCTCTCCTCTCCAATCTGATGTTCCAGCCACTGCCGCACCTGGGCTGTACCGGTCTGTTCGTATGTTTTTCGCACCAGCATTTCTGTCATCTCCAGGGCTTCCCCATAACCTCGGCAGAGTCCTATAATCAAGGGACAATGTTTTCTTCTGGCTCTTTGCTTCAGTTCATTGGCCGAAAAAATATCCAGCTGGTTCCTTGGATTGGATGCCAGGGTAATGAGATAAACATCCACCACCCCTGCGCCCATACTGATTTTCCGTATCAGCTGTTTTTTCTTCTTTCTTGCATTATCACCAACATACAGTTTCTTATACCAATTCAACATAACGATTCCTTTTTTTCCTTTTTCAAACGCTCCTCTAAAGCCTCTGCCACGGTTTCCAGAACCTTGATTCTGGCATAGTATTTTTGATTTCCTTCCACAATTATCCATGGCGCCTGTGAGGTAGATGTACGGATAATCATTTCATTGACGGCCTCCTCATAGAGATCCCATTTTTCCCTGTTCCGCCAGTCTTCCTCCGTAATTTTCCACTGTTTCTTCGGATTTTCCATTCTGGCATCAAAGCGCCGCTTCTGTTCTTCCTTGTCAATCTGCAGCCAGAATTTCAGCACAATGGCACCCCCATGAACCAAAGACTCCTCCATTTCGTTGATTTCCCGGTAAGCCCTCTGCCATTCTTCTTTTGTACAAAAACCTTCAATTCGCTCTACCATAACTCTGCCGTACCAGGTTCTGTCAAAAATAGCAATATGTCCGGCTTTGGGCATATTTCTCCAAAATCGCCAGAGATAGTGATGGCTTTTCTCCAAATCACTGGGAGCAGCCGTAGGGTTCACCACATACCCTCGGGGGTCCATAGGTTCTGTCAGACGTTTAATGGCTCCGCCTTTCCCAGCCGCATCCCAACCTTCAAACCCCAGTACTACCGGAATCCTCCTGCGATAAATTTCACTGTGAAGAAGTTCTATGCGGCTCTGCAGTTTTTTCAATTTTTGTTTGTATTCCTTTTCTGTATAAGAAAGAGATAAATCCACCTTACTCAAAACCGAAGACACCAACGAACATTCCGGCAGCACACTTGGCGCTCCATCGTCTGTCTTTGTATTTTTTTCTTCTTCCTTTTTCTTAGCCCGCACCGCCTCTTCCAGACGGCGGATAACCTCTGTGTAAATCTTTACAGTAGCAAATCTCCGGTTCTCTGCCTCCACAATAACCCAGGGCGCACAGGCTGTTTCTGTCTTTTCCAGCATTTCTTCATTTATACTTTTATATCTGCGGTAATTCCTGTTTCTCTTTTCGTCCTGCCTGCTGACCTTCCAGGCGGTTTCTTTTGAACCCAGCATTTTATCAAACCGTTTTCTCTGCTCTTTCTGGCTGATATAGAGAAAAAACTTGATAAGCACATTGCCGTCGTCTGTCAGAGTTCGCTCAAAACTATTAATTTCCTCGCAGGTATGCAAAAACTCTTTTTCCGGAAAGTTTTTTTCAAACCGTTCTGTGGAAAGCCGCCTATACCAGCTGGTATCAAAAATAGCAATTCTTCCCTTCTCCGGAATCTTTGTCCAGAATCGCCAGAGAAAGGGGTGCAGTCTTTCCTCTTCGTTTGCCTCCTTAATGGCAAAAACCTGAAACCCTCTGGGGTCTAACGGGTGAATCAGATGATTAATCTGTACCCCTTTTCCAGAGGCATCCAGTCCTTCAAAAACAAGTATGACCGGAATCCCCAGGCTTCTGCACTCTCTCTGCAGGCCGGCCAGCCGCTCTTTTAGACTATCTATGCCTTCCTGATAAGCTTCCTTTGTCATTTTCTTTGTAAGGTCAATCTGTTCCAGCATATTTCTTCCTCCTTTTGCACCTTTGCCAAAAAGGCTGCCGCACGAAGCATGCACTCCCGAATGTGCCGCTCATGGGACAGCCCTGATTAGAAATACTTCCGATTTCCCCACAGATTTGCTTTTTTCAAATCCAGGTATTCACTATAAGCCTTTTCCAATATCTGCTTTTCATTTGAAAAACGTAAAAGATGGTAAGCTTCATGGAATTTGTAAAAACCGGAGTCCACAAAATACTCTTCCCTCTGAGGCCTGCTGTAATAGCTTCCGGCAGACATCAGATACCAGTAGACATCCTTTTCTACAGTATCCTCCGGTATGCAAAAACTATACTGACTTTTTCCTACATATTTAATAATATTGGCATTTACTCCGGCTTCTTCCCTGACTTCCCTCAGCGCCGTATCCTTATAGTCTTCGCCTTCCTCTACGGTTCCCTTGGGCAGTACCCAGCCTTCGTATTTATGCTTGTAGGACTTGTACAAGGTCAGTATTTTTCCTCGATATATTACCACCCCGCCACAGCTTGTTGCTTCAATCATTTTGCACAATCCTCCTGCTTAAAGCACCTACGGTGCCTGCGTTGTGTTTCTTTATTGGTAGTATACCTCTTTTTTCGGACAAGTGCAACAAATTTAACAAACTATAGCGGTAAAATTTGTGGACTTTGTTAAGTTTTCCCTGTTTTTAGCCATAATAGAAGGCATTAAAAATTTCATGAGCCACCGGAACTGCTACCGAGCTTCCGGTTCCTGCGCCTTCTGCAATGACAGCCACCACCAAATCCGGGTCTTCCACATTGGAAAATCCAATAAACCAGGAGTGAGTCTTAATGCTTCCGTCTGCACCGTAGTATTCCGCAGAACCTGTCTTTCCTGCCGCAGAATAACTCTCCCCGGAAAGCTGAGTTCCGGTTCCCCGGTTCACCACCTCTGCCATAAGGTTTTTCAGAGTAGCTGCTTCGCTTGCTGTCATCAGTTCCTTATAAACCGTTGGCTTTGTACTTTTTACCTTTGTGCCGTTAATTGTTTCCACCCGGTCAATGTAATACGGCTGCATCAGTTTTCCATCATTAGCTATTGCACTGGTAATCAGCGCCATATGCATAGGAGATACCAGGGTATTCCCCTGTCCGATGGAAGTCTGCATCAAAAGCGGATTGCCCGGTGTACTGCCCAGGTCAAATTTGCTCTTGGTATAATCAATGGGAATGGGCAATTTCTTATTAAACAGCAAATCTTCCGCCGTCTTCTGCAGATTGCTGCCTCCCAAATCCAATCCTATCTGGGTAAAAGCCGTATTGCAGGATTCTGCAAAAGCAGTTGTGAAGTCTTCACTGCCATGCACTTCCCCGCCAAAGCAGGGAATGGTATGGTTATCCACTGTAATACTGCCTGTGCAGTTATAGGAGAAATTGTCAATGGTTCCGTTTTTCCGCATATATGCCAATGCATCTACTACCTTAAAAATGGAGCCCGGCGGATATGCACCCTGCGTAGCCCGGTTCAAAAGACTGCTGTTGCTGGAATCGCTGACCAGATAGTCCCAGTCTGCGCTTAAAGTGTTGGGATTAAAGTCCGGTTTGCTCACAGAGGCCAGCACCGCCCCTGTTTTAGGATCCATAACCACAACTGCACCATTATATCCGCCCAGGGCATTGTAAGCCCTTTCCTGCAGCTTGGTATTCAGTGTAGTCACCACATTGTCCCCCGGATTCTTGTTTTCCAGAATCTCATTTTTCACCTGATCAATATAGTCACTGTGTGAAGTCATAAGAGAATAGTTAGCCAAAGCCTCCACACCATTCTTCCCATGACTGTCATATCCCACCACATGGGCAAACATATTTCCATACGGATAAACTCTCGTCTCGTTTCCCGCTTCATCTGTCTCTGTTCTGGCCAGTACCTGTCCGTCTGCGGAAAGAATACTTCCTCTTAAAATCCGCTCTTCCATCTGATTCTGGCGGGTATTATAAGGGCTGCTGATAACCGCCTCCCGCTTTGCCACATTAAAATAGACCATATAGCCAATCAGGGAGAGAAAAATCACTACAAAAAAATAACTGATAATGGTATACTCCCTGTTCCGGGCCCGTTTTGCTTTTTTTCTTTTTTTATTTTTATTTTTGCTTTTCAAGTTCCTCGTCCTCGTCTTCTCTTAAAATATACAAGCCCTGAATAATGGCCAGCATAATAATGGTACTCAGTGCAGAACTTCCTCCGTAGCTGACCAGGGGAAGGGTAATTCCCGTCATGGGAATAAACTTGCTGACACCTCCAATGGTAAGAAAAACCTGAAAGGCGTATTCTGTCCCAAGCCCCAGGGCAATGAGTTTATAGAAACGTTTTTTAATGCGCAGAGAAATGTTCACTACCAAAAGGAACATACTCATGCAAATGAGAATCATACATATGGCAAACAGGCCGCCCAGCTCCTCGCAGATAGCTGCAAACATGTAGTCCTGTTTCACAAAAGGAATCATTTCCGGGGAACCCTGGCAAAGCCCCATGCCAAACCAGCCTCCTGCCCCAATGGCAAACAGACCTTGAACAATCTGGTAGCCAGAACTCTCATACACAGAAAAGGGCGCTTTCCAGGCTATAACCCTCTGCTGCACATGAGAAAAGAGAAAATAGGCAACTATAGCCGCCAGAGCGCCGCTTCCCAGGCCGGCCACAAGATATACAGGCTTTTTAGTCGCCACATACAGCATCACCACATAAGTGATGAAAAATACCACGGCGCTTCCCAAATCCCTGGATAGCACCAGCACCAGTACATGTACCGCCGCCACAATGGTAGTAATCACATGATCTTTAAACTGTGCACTTTTCTTATACAGCCTGCTGGCCACAAAAAACACAAAAATAATCTTTACAAATTCTGAAGGCTGAAAAACGAAAGAACCCAGGTTGATGTTGATTTTTGCCCCGTTGACATTGGCCCCAAAAATCAGTACCACCAGCAAAAGCCCCAATCCCGCGGCTGCATAAAACCATGTCCACATCTTCAGAAAATACATTTTTTTAATGAGAATCGGCACAATCATGGCAATGACCGTAGCCGCTGCCACAATGATGAACTGCCGCTTAGCCGAATCCGGAGACAGCCTTGCCAGCATAATAAAACCAATGGACAAAAGCATACACATATGATTTAGAAGAAGGATGGACGCCTTCTTATAACATAGCCGGTACAGCCCCTGCACAACCACCAGATACAACAACAGCGCACCGAACAGATACACTATTTCCAGCTTTTCTTCCTTCAGAAAGATTACCAGAAAAGCCGTAAAATCCATAAATACAATCAGCAAAAGCTGTTTTCTTAAAATATACCGTTTGTCGTAATCGTCCTCATACTTAAAAACTGTAAAGCTCTCTAAGGTATAGAGTGCAATCAGTATCAGTATGAGGTATTTTGAAAGTTCAATAATGATATTAAGCACTTTTTCACCTACTCCACTCCACGTTTAAAATGTCCTTTCGTAACACCGGATATTTGAAACGCGTCTTTCTTTTTCCCTTTGTTTTCCTCTGCCAGATAAGCCGCCGCAAATGCATTTAACAATTCTTTCATCCTTTCCGGCCCTTCGGATGTGAAATTCATCCGCAGCGCCAAAAATCCCATGTCTCTTATCTGTTCTGCCTCCTCCAAAAGCCCGGTGGGCACACTGTTGTAAATCACATTATAACAGAAATCGCAGAAGCATTTTGTCGTAAACTGCTGACCATACCGGTCTTTTATCTGTAGTTCCCCTGACTTATGGTCGCAGCATCCGCAGGTCTTTTTCACGCACTGGGCAGAAACCATCATGGGATAAAAGCCGTATACAATCATCTCGCTGTTTTCATGACGTCTGTGCCGGATTTCACTGCTATTTAATTCCAGCGGAACCGTGGTTCTCTTCACCTGCAGATTTTCCAGAAATTCTTCCGCAAGGTCATTAAAACTGTACACGGAATAGTCTGTGACTGCTTTAAAGAGCAGCCCCAATTTTTTCAGATATCCCAGTTCTTCCAGATTTCTCACCAGAAATCCCTCGGTCTTTTCTGCGATTTGGGTTATTTCCCGCTCCATGCCGTCCATTCTTCCCTCTCGCAGCATATAAGGCAGCGCCAGATAAAATTCTTTGCCCGCCCTGTGGGTTTCCTCTGCAGCCCAAAGCACCTCTTTTAGAAATTCCTTTCGTTTAAACATGGACATGCTGCAAAAAATTCCAGTGACCTCCCTCTGCTTTAAAGCAGTCTCCCACTGTTCTCTCTTTTCTACAGACACATAGAATTTCACCGCTTCTGCCTGCGCCCTTTTCTCTTTTGCCAAAGACGGTTTCTGTTCTGTTTCCGGCTTTCGAAGCGTTCTTCGATACCCGGCCAGATACTGCTGCTGCAGTTCTTCCAGTCCCCGCCGCCGCAGTTCATTAAGACTCTGCATAGGGAGAAAGCCTGCCTCATCTGTGAGAATTTCCAGAGAATCAAAGACAAAGGGCGTCTGTCCCGTCTTCTCCATCTGCTGCCTTACACGTTCTGCCAGAAGGGGTCTTTTCTGGGCTCTTTCTACCAGGTCTCCCTGTACCTGCACATGGATGTCCTGAAAGTCTAAATCCAGTATAGCAGGTGTATCGGCAAACAGGATTAAATTCCCATTAATTTTTTCTTGTTTTTTTGTGTCTAAATATTGCTTTTTCAGTCTGGCAAAAAGCGCCTCATTTCGCTTTCCAACCGTCCCCTGCTTCCGGCTCTGCTCCTTTTCATTGACCGTGGCCATCATTTCCGGGCCATTGTGCATATGATAATAGCCCTTGTGAAAACCGTCTCTCTGATACAAATCCAAAAGCTCCTGCCGGTCCGCCTTTTCCACCTCATAAGCCTGTCCTGTACGCAGGTACAAATCCAGATATTTCCTATATATGGCGGTCACTCCGGCTGCATACTCCGGTTTCTTCATTCTTCCCTCGATTTTCAGAGAGTAAACTCCTGCCTGCAGAATTTCCGGCAGAATGTCCACTGTGCACATATCCTTGGGGCTAAGCAGATAGGACGGCTCTGTACCGCTTACGGCTTTTCCCTTTTCCAATGCTGTGTATGGCAGACGGCAGGGCTGGGCGCACCGTCCCCGATTGCCGCTTCTTCCCCCCAGCATACTGCTGAAAAGACACATGCCGGAGTAGCAATAGCAAAGAGCCCCATGGACAAAACTCTCTATCTCCACCCCTGTTTCCTGATAAATCCGGTGGATTTCTTCCAGAGAAAGTTCTCTTGCCGTCACAATTCTGGACGCACCTGCTTCCTTTAAAAGCCCGGCGCTTTTTGGTCCTGTAATGGCCATCTGGGTGCTGGCGTGAATGGCAAGCTCCGGAAATTCCTTTTTCAAAAAGGACAGCACACCCAAATCCTGTACAATCACTGCGTCCACGCCCTGCTCATAATAAGGCGCCAGAAACTCGTATAACTGCCGATATAGTTCCTGATTTTTTAAAAGTGTATTTACCGTCAGATATATCTGTTTCCCATGTATGTGGGCATAATCAATGGCTTCCAGCATTTCCTCCTTCCGGGGATTTTTGGCATAGGCCCTGGCGCCAAACATGCTTCCGCCAATATATACTGCGTCTGCCCCTGCCTTAACCACAGCCTGCAGTCCCTCAAAAGAACCTGCCGGCGCTAATAATTCTGCTCTCATATAATTCCTTTCCTGTAAAATACAAAGGGGCGAAACAAAAATGCCCACCCCTTCCATCTTTCCTTCTTTTATTCCTTTAAAAGCTCGTCCAATTCCTGCTCCAGCTCTGCAATCTTCGCCTCTAAAGACCTTATCTGCAGAGTACTTTCCTGGGTTTCCTTCTGAGCGCGCTCCAACTCCACCTGACCGTTAATCAAATCATGTTTCAAATCGTACATTTCCCGGTCCTTGGCTTCCAGTTCTTCCTCGAACATTTCAGCCTGCCGTTTTGCCTTAAAATAGTCATCGGCAATATTCAGGCTTAAAAGCGTATGTCTGGTCTCCTGAGCCTGCCGGTTGTATCCCGGAATCTGTCCCAGTTCTGTCATCTTGCTGTTCATATAATTTGCAACCTTCTGCAGGTATTCTTCACTTTCATAACCACTCAATGTGATGATTTTACCGCCAATCAGCACCTGGGTTGTATTCTTCACTGCCATCTGGTTCCTCCTGCCTTTTCTACATTCCTATGTCTATTATAATCGAATTTTCGGGAAAAACAACCATTATTTTATTCCCAGATGATGATAGGTCAGCTCTGTTACAGCTCTTCCCCTTGGAGTACGCAGTAAAAACCCGTTTTTAATCAGGTATGGTTCATATACATCCTCAATGGTTCCCGCATCCTCTCCCACGGCTGCAGCCAGCGTATCCAGACCTACCGGGCCGCCGGAAAACCGCTCAATAATCGTAGTCAGAAGCAGTCGGTCGGTCTGGTCCAGACCATACTTGTCCACTTCCAGCAAATCCAGGGCAAAATCCGCCACTTCTTTTGTAATTTTCCCGTTGTATTTTACCTGTGCAAAATCCCGTACTCTCTTTAAAAGCCGGTTTGCCAGACGGGGCGTACCTCTGGAACGCTTGGCCATTTCCAAAGCCCCGTCCCGGTCAGTCTCTACCCCCAGCACCTTTGCTGAGTGAAGGATAATGGTCTGCAATTCCTCTTCCGTATAAAATTCCAGATGATGTACCACACCAAAACGGTCTCTTAAAGGCGCAGTCAGAAGCCCCGCTCTGGTGGTGGCTCCTACCAGGGTAAACTTCGGCAAATCCAGACGGATAGAGCGGGCCGTTGCCCCTTTTCCTATCATAATATCAATGGCATAATCCTCCATAGCAGGATACAGAACTTCTTCCACCTGCCGGTTCAGACGATGGATTTCATCTACAAACAACACGTCATTTTCCTGCAGATTGTTGAGAATAGCTGCCATCTCTCCCGGTTTTTCAATCGCCGGACCACTGGTAACTTTCATATGTACGCCCATCTCATTGGCAATAATTCCCGCAAGAGTGGTTTTTCCAAGACCCGGAGGACCGTAGAAAAGCACATGGTCCAGGGCATCACCTCTTTGCTTGGCCGCTTCAATATAGATTTTCAGATTGCTCTTTGCTTTCTCCTGACCGATATAGTCAGAAAGAAACTGCGGACGCAGATTGCCTTCTGTCCGCAAATCCTCTTCCATGACGTCGGTAGTAATAATTCTCTTTTCCATGACATTCTCCGCCTCTTAGAACATATTTTTCAAAGCTGCCTTTAAAAGCGCCTCTACGTTCATATCTGCTGTAAGTTCCACTTTTTTCACAGCCCGCAGGGCATCTGCGCCGGAATATCCCAGGGCAGTCAACGCCTCTACCGCTTCTTTCCGCATACCGGACAGGTCCGCCGTATCGCTGCCTGTTTCCTGCACATGCTGAGTCTTTAGCTGGAAAGCCTCCTGCAAATCCAGCTTATCCTTTAATTCCAAAATCAGCTTCTGGGCTGTCTTCTTTCCAATACCCGGCGCTTTCGAGATGGTTTTTACATCATCAGCCAGAACTGCAAACCGCAGTTCGTCTGCTGAAAGTCCGGATAAAACCCCAAGAGCCGCCTTAGGTCCAATACCATTAACACTCAAAAGCAGCTTAAAAGTATTCAAATCGTCTTTTGTGAGAAATCCGAAAAGCTGCATGGCATCTTCCCGGACATTGAGATAGGTGTATATCTTTGCCTCTTCCCCCGTGTGCAGCGCAGTATCCACACTGGCCATAGGCATAAAAATATTGTACCCCATGTTCTGGGACTCCAAAATAATTCTGTCCTCCCAAATTTCTGCCACAACACCTTTTATATATGCTATCATATTGATTTCCTTCCTGTCGTTCTCTTTAAAATTTCTCCTGTCACAATCCCGATAAGCGCCCCGGTTACCAGACCGGAAATCAAAAGCGCCGGAAAGTAGTAAAATACATTGCCGTTTTCTACCACAAGAGCCGCCACTATAAGCTGCCCCAGATTGTGGGTCACACCGCCTAAAATGCTGACTCCCACTATAGACAGCCCCGAAAACCGCCTGGCTGCGGTCATACACAAAAGACTCAAAGCCGCTCCTGCCAGACTGTACAGAATAGAAAACAGATTGGCAAAGAGAAAACCAATCACTACAATGCGGATAAGGGATATAACTGCCGCTTCTTTTGCCCGATACCTGTACAGCACAAACACGGTTACTAGGTTCGCCAGCCCCAGTTTCATACCGGGAACTACGAAAAATACAGGCAGAAGCATTTCCACATATCCAAAAATAATTGCCAGAGCCGCCATAAGCCCCAGCCATGCGATTTTTCCTGTTCTTGTATAAATAATGATTTCTCCTTTGCTTTTATTTCACCACTGCGTCCAGGCCGTCTTCTTCCCCGTCCTTGGACACAATCTCCAGCACCACTTTATTAGGCAGGCACACCACGGTCTCTCCCGGTGCGTCAATCGTTCCCTGCCGGATACACACATGGTCCGGACAACTTGCCTCTGTCATCTTTACTTTTCCATCTTTTATTTCACACACATTCGTATCCTGAATCTTTATGACCTGGTTTTTTTCCAAGGAATAAGTTCCATAAACCTCTCCGGCAACAGTAATTTTAAGTTCTGTTTCTTTGTTCCCGTCAACCAGACGCAGTCCCTTTGGCACCAACCAGCAAAGAAGGGCAAGGATTAAAATTCCTCCTACCAGAAATATATCTTTTTTCTTCATAAACATCTCCTGTTTCGTTTTCTGGGTTTTATCTTATCACAGGAAAGCCGAAAATGCAAATGTGTGTTCGTGAAATGCTCGCATCACAACACAACCCCCTTTCAAGGTTCCACAAGTTGAAACTTGAAAGGGGGTTGCACATTTCATATTTTTACAAAATAATCTTTCTCGGACACGTCTTCTTGCAGATACCACAGTTGACGCATTTCTCAGAATCAATATGCGCCACATTATCCACCACGGTAATGGCATTTTTCGGACATTCCTTCTCACATTTCTTACAGCCGATACAGCCCACCTGACAGGCGCTCATCACTGCTTTTCCCTTATCCTTGGAATTACAGGACACCGCCTGCTTCTGTTTGTAAGGAATCAGCTCAATGAGTTTCTTCGGACACTCGGCCACGCATTTGCCGCAGGCCTTACATTTCTCTTTATCTACTACAGCAATTCCATTGATAATATGAATAGCGTCAAATCCGCAGGCCTTCACACAAGAGCCATAGCCCAGACAGCCATAAGAACAGGTTTTGGAACCGCCGTTCTGCATGAGCGCAGCCATTTTACAATCCTGCACTCCTGTATAATCATAACTCTGTCCTGCTTTTTCGCAGTCCCCTGCGCACTTTACAAACGCAGTCATACGGACAGCTTCTCCCGCTTCCTGACCCATAATAGCCGCAATCTTTGCTGCTGCGGCAGAACCGCCTACCGGACAGGCATTTACAGGCGCCTCACCTTTTGCAATGGCTGCAGCCAGACCATCACAGCCCGGATATCCACAGCCGCCGCAGTTATTGCCCGGCAGCTCTTCTCTGACCTGAATTTCTTTTTCATTTACTTCCACTTCAAATTTCTTTCCGGCAACTCCCAGGAAAAGTCCAATAAAGAGACCTACGCCGCCTACCAGGACTGCCGCAATGATAATACCTGTTATCATAGTCTATGCCTCCTTAAATAATTCCTGAAAAACCGAAAAACGCAATGGCCATTAAGCCTGCCGTCAAAAGTACCATAGGAAATCCCTGAAAATATTTCGGTACATCGTTGTATTCCATTTTTTCACGAAGACCTGCCATCAGCACAATGGAAATGGTAAAACCAAGAGCTGTGGCAAATCCGTTAACCGTTCCCTGCAGTACATTGTAAGATTTCTGCACATTGATAACCGCAACACCCAGTACTGCACAGTTGGTAGTAATCAGAGGAAGGTACACACCCAGACTCTCATACAGAGCCGGCATGGACTTCTTCAAAAACATTTCCACAAACTGTACCAGAGCTGCAATAACCAAAATAAATACTATGGTCTGCATATACTCCATATTCAGCGGAGTCAGAAGAAACTGATAAATCAAACTGGTTACCAGTGAAGACAGGGTGATAACGAAAATAACTGCGCCGCCCATGCCTGCTGCTGTCTCAATCTTCTTAGAAACACCGAAGAAAGGACAAAGTCCGAGGAACTGGCTCAGAACAACATTGTTTACCACGGCTGCTCCTACTGCTATAATAAGTAATTCTTTCATGTTCTGTCCCCCTTACTTTTTCACCGTATTGTCATAAAATTTTCCGCTGCAGCCTTCATTTCCACAGGAAGCACAGCCGCCTTCCATGCAGTGTACCGGTTTCTGTTCTTCCTTCGGCTTTTTATCCTGCAGTTTTGCACGGATAGCCGCCAGAAAGGCCAGTACGAAAAAGGCACCCGGCGCCAGAATGAAAATGGTAGCCGGTTCGTACGCAGAAGGCATTACCTGAAATCCGAATACGGTTCCCGCACCGATAAGCTCACGAAATGCTGCCAGAATGGTAATGGAAAGGGTAAATCCCAGTCCCATACCGATACCGTCGAAGATAGAGGATACCGGACCGTTTTTAGAAGCATAGGATTCCGCTCTTCCCAGAATAATACAGTTTACTACAATCAGAGGAATATAAATTCCCAGAGCATCATAAAGCGCCGGAATAAAGCCCTGCAGCAGAAGCTGTACCATGGTTACGAAGGACGCAACAATGACGATATAAGCCGGCATACGCACCTTGTCGGGAATCACATTTCTAAGGAGTGAAATAAACAAGTTGGACAGAGCCAGAACCACCGTAGTCGTCAGCCCCATACCGATACCGTTGATAGCTGCTGTGGTAACGGCCAGTGTCGGACACATACCCAGCACCAGAACAAAAGTCGGGTTTTCTTTGATGATACCATTATAAAGACGTTCACCAGGTGAATTTGCTTTCATCTTATTTTCCCTCCTTCACATATTCAAAGGCACAAAGCCCTGCATTGACGCCGCCTGTTATGGCTTTCGACGTAATGGTAGCGCCGCTGATGGCATTGATTTCATTGTCAGACGCTGCGCCTGATTTTGTCACCTCAAAAGCATCCACCTGCTTGCCGGCAAACTGTCCCTTAAACTCATCTTTTGTGGCGTTCATACCAAGACCTGCAGTCTCGTTAATATCCAGAATGGAAATTCCGTTTAAGGTACCGTCCAGTGTTACACCCATGGAAAAACTGATGTCACCGCCATAGCCTTCCGAAGTTGTCATATTCAGCGCATAGCCAATGGTTTCTCCGGACGCATCCTTGGCCTCCATCACTTCATTGACCGTCTGTGCCTCAAAACCGTTTTCTGTCAGATAAGCAGCCAGGTCTGCATCGTCTGCCTCCACGCATACCTCAAAGGAATCCGCGTCTTCAAACACGGCCTTGTAAGCCTCCTGCTTTTCCTTTTCAGCCTGCTGGGCAATGGGCTCTTTTGTCACCTCATATACCATACCCAAAAGACCGCCCGCTACCAGAGTAATCAGGGTCAGTATCAGGGTATCTTTTATAATTGTATTCTTTTTCATGCTTTTTTACCTCCCATTCCGAAGGCTGCCGGCATTGTAAAACGTTCAATCAGCGGCACCAACAGGTTGCAGAAAATAATAGCATAGGAAACTCCTTCTGCAGAACCGCCGAAAATACGGAAAAGTCCGGTAAAAATACCAAGACACACGCCATATACCAGCTGTCCCTTCTTTGTAATCGGAGTTGTCACATAATCCGTTGCCATAAACCAGGCGCCCAACATCAGACCGCCGCCGAATAAGTGGCACAGCAGATAGTTCAAATCCAGACCATGGCCGCCGAACAGCAGCACAAATACAGCGAAGGTGCCAATATAAGTCAGCGGAATCCGCAAATCAATGATACCTCTTGCCAGAAGAATTGCTGCACCGATTAAAATGGCAAGCGCAGAAGTCTCCCCAATGGTTCCCTGTATATTACCAAAGAACAGGCTCACCCAGTCTACGCTTTCTCCTGCTTTTAAGGCAGCAAGAGGTGTAGCGCCGGATACGGTATCCACAATGTTTCCCCATGCATTATCCGGCACAGTAAAATCTGTCATTCTTCCTGTAAAGGAAATCAAAAGGAAACATCTGGCTGCCAGAGCAGGGTTCATAAAATTCTGTCCCAGACCGCCAAACAGCTGTTTTACAATAAGAATAGCAAACACACCGCCGATAACGGGAATCCACCAGGGAGCCTTCGGTGGCAGATTCAGTGCCAGCAAAAGTCCGGTAACGGCTGCGCTATAGTCCTTGATTGTCAGTTTCTTATGTACGATTTTTTCATAGATTGCTTCTGTTGCCACGCACACAGCAATGGAAATCAGAATCAGCAAAAGCGCGTGGGGTCCGAAATTATAAACGCCCACCAGCGCTGCAGGCATCAATGCCAGAAGTACCGTAAGCATAATGCTGCCGGTATCCACCTTCGACCTTACATGAGGGGAAGATGAGACGTGTAATAAGTCACTCATGATTTTCTCCTCCTATTTCGGTTTTCTGCGGTTAGCCAGAACCATTTTTCTCATAGAACGCATAGACTGGGTCAGCGGGCGTTTTGCCGGACAGACAAAACTGCAGCAGCCACATTCCACACATTCCATACCATGATATTTTACAAACATCTCTTCCCGGCCGTTCTCCGAATACGTTGCCAGTCTGGAGGGTACCAGTCTGGCCGGACAGGCCGTGACACATCTGCCGCAGTTGATACATGCGGCAGGTTCCTGGGCAGAAACCTCATCTTTTGTCATGCACAGCAGCGCAGAAGAAGTCTTTACTACCGGCACATGATAATCAAACATAGCAAATCCCATCATAGGACCGCCGGAAATCATTTTTTCCGCAGGCTGCTTCAAACCGCCTGCCGCTTCCAGAAGCTCCGCAAAAGACGTACCTGTGCGTGCCTTTAAATTACAGGGCTCTGCTACGGCATCTCCTGTAATGGTAACAATACGGTCCATAACCGGTTCGCCTTTCATAACAGCCCGGTATACCGCACATACGGTATCCACATTGTCTACTACGCAGCCCGCGTCTGCCGGAAGCATGGAAGAATTGATTTCCCTGCCGCTGACTGCCGCAATGAGGCAGCGCTCTGCGCCCTGAGGATATTTGGTCTTTAAGGTGCTGACCTCAATTCTCGGCTCATCTTTCACCAGCTCGCTGATTTTTGCAATACAATCCGGCTTGTTGTCTTCAATACAAATATAGCCTTTGGCATTGTCAAAAAGCTTGAGAATACATTTCAAACCATTGATAATCCACTCCGGCTGTTCCAGCATACGGCGGTAATCAGAAGTCAGATAAGGTTCACACTCTGCACCGTTTACCAGTACATATTCAATCTTATCCGGTTCTTTTGGAGAAAGCTTTACATGGGTAGGGAAACCTGCTCCTCCCATACCTACTACGCCGCCCTCTTTGATTCTGGCTATAATTTCCTCTTTTGTGAGACTTTCCAGAGACTGCGCCGGCTGAAACTCTGCGGTTTCATACTTTTCATCATTTTCAATGACAATGGCATCTACCATAGCGCCTACATTATTTCTGACTTTCTTTATTTCTTTCACAGTTCCTGACACAGATGCGTGAACAGGCGCAGAAACGAAGCCTCCCATTTCTGCAATTTTCTGGCCCGCCAGAACGTAATCCCCTTTTTTCACAACAGGCTGTGCCGGAGCACCAATATGCTGTGAAAGCGGATATACCAGTTCTTTCCCGGGCAAAAATTCCCGGACAGGCTTTTCTTTGGACAGTTCTTTTCCATCGTAAGGGTGAACGCCACCCCTAAAGGTTAAAAACGCCATAATTTGTCCCTCCTTTATCTATCGATAATCAGATGTTTCTGATTATACTCCTGCTATTAGTCTGTCTTTTTTTTCTGATGCTTTTCTCTGTAAGTTCTAAACTGACTTTTCAGTTCAGGATACGCGCAGACCATACGTTTCCTGATACGGCTCTGTTTTTTGCGGATATCGGTATATTTTTTTACATATTCGTCCAGACGCTGTTCCAATTCCCGTTTTTTCTCCATATAACTCTCTGCATCCAAGAGGCGTCTGTCCTGTACCAGACTTTCAAAGCGTTCCAGAATTTCCTGCTTTCTGCCGGACAGCCATTCCAGAGAATCCTGTAACCGCCGGTAATTTCTGACAGATTCCAGCTTCTCCCGAATCTCCTCTTTCGTCTCATAGACCCTGGTACCCTGCAAGTACACAGTAAGATCCTCCAGCATATCCTCCGCTTTGGCAAAGGCCTTGCTCAGACCAAAAGCTGCGGCTGCCGATGAAATAAAGTCCACAAGATACAAAAGAATCACAATCAAAAGTACAATTTTTCCCACCGACTGCGGATACAATCCAGTCAGCCAGGACACAAACGGGTGAAGTACCTGGAACAGTAAAACGGTAAATACACCCCAGCCCAGGGAAGCCCCGACACAAATGTACCCATGAAAATTAAACTTCTGCTTACTGTAATCCCACCATCTGGTATGGAAAATTTTCTCCATCAGCCAGCCGGTTACCAGTTCCAGAAGTGTGGCCGTTACAACCCCGCCTGCATAGAGAATCAGCAGATTCCCGTCAAAAGGCTTTAAAATCAGATATACACTGACTGCACCTGCGCCATAAATAGTACACAGTGGGCCATTGATAAATCCTCTGTTTACGGGTTTTCCTTTTTTCACAGATACATATGCGGATTCCCATACCCAGCCTAAAAAACTGTAGATAAAAAACCAACTTATGATATAATATAGAGATATCCCTGCTATTGTAATATCCATGCTTTTCTCCTTCGTTATATAATATAACATTTTTTTACGAAAATCACTAGAATTTTTTAGTGATTTTTCGTACTATTTCAAGAACAATTTGAAAGGATTTTGTTAAAATGATAACAAATAAACAAATTATCTATACATTATCACCAGAACTGAAATCCGGATTTTTTTCACCCGATTCCAATCCTTCGGATTTCCTGTTTTTCGACATTGAAACTACAGGACTGAGTCCGAAAAACAGCCGTGTTTTTCTCATAGGGCTTCTCTTCCAAAGAGAAGACGCCCAGGACTTTGAACTCTGCCAGTTTCTGTCAGAGCACAGCGATGATACATCAGAAAGCCTGCTTTTAAAGGAATTCTGCCGCATAGCTTCCTCTAAAAAATATCTGGTACACTTTAACGGCGCTTCCTTTGATGTCCCCTATCTGGCCAACCGCTGCAAAGCTTTGCAAATTCCCCAGACTTTCTCTGATATGCCTCAGATAGATTTATACCGGGAGCTCCTCCGCATGCCCTGTTTTTTCCGTCAAATGCCCGGCCACAGACAAAAAGATTTTGAAAATCTGGTTTCTTATCCCAGAGAAGACCTGTTATCCGGCAAAGAAATGATAAAAATTTATCAAAACTATGTAAAATCTCCTGATACACAGAGCCAGAAACTTCTTCTGCTACACAACAGCGATGACCTCAAAGGTATGGCAGCCTTCCTTCCCCTGGGCGGGCTGCGCCAGCTTTTAAACCGGGAATATACCATAGAAAAAGCCGAAGAGCTCACAGAAAACAGCCCGGAAGGAACTCCCCTTCGGAAACTTCTGTTTACTCTTTCCATGAAACATTCGGTGTGCGCTGCTCTTTCTGCAGCTTTGCCTTTTTGTTACATTACTGTATTAAATACTACAGCCAAAATAAAAATGCCTCTCTACCAAGGCACCCTGAAATATTTCTACCCAGATTATCAAAACTATTATTATCTTCCCTATGAAGATGAGGCGGTACACAAAAGCATAGCTCTTTATCTGGACAAAAGCCGACGGCAAAAAGCAAAAGCTCACAACTGCTGCAAAAAAGTATCCGGCTGCTTTGTCTATGCTCCCGGCTCTCCAAACCTTCCTCTTCTCCAGGAGGACTATCATGCCAAAGAAAAATATGCACTCTGGCCCTTTGAAAACACTTCCCAGGAAACCCTTCTCTCTTATGTCCATGGAATTTTAAAAACAGCCATCACTAAAAAGTGAGGGCTGTTTTTAATAAAAAAGATTTTTTATTATTCTTCTACTGTCTCTTCTGCTTCGTCCTGAGCTGGCTCAAGAACTTTCATGCTGAGGCTGATTTTCTTTTCTTCTTCGTTGAAATCAACAACTTTTGCAGAAACAACCTGACCTACTTTTAATACATCAGATGGTTTTTCTACATGTGCTCTGGAAATCTGAGAAACATGAAGCAGAGCGTCTACACCTGGCTCTAATTCAATAAATGCACCAAAATCTGTCATGCGGGCAATTTTGCCTTCTACAACATTTCCTACTGCATATTTTTCAGCTGCATGCAACCATGGATTCTGGTCTTCAAATTTCAGGCTTAACGCAATCTTATCCCCGTTGATTTCTTTAATCAGGACAGTAATCTTATCCCCTGCTTTGAATACTTTTTTCGGGTTTTCTACTCTTCCCCATGACATTTCAGAAATGTGAAGAAGACCGTCAGCGCCGCCAAGGTCAATAAATGCACCAAAGTCTGTAACGTTTTTGATAGTTCCTTCTACAACATCTCCTGCATGGATTTTCTCGAAAAGTTCTTTCTTCAGTTCTTCTTTCTTAGCTACCAGAAGCTGTTTTCTGTCACCGATAACACGGCGTCTTTTTGGATTGAACTCTGTGATAACAAATTCAATTTCCTGATCCTGATATTTTGTCAGGTCTTTTTCGTAAGTGTCGGACACCAGACTTGCAGGAATGAATACTCTTGCTTCTTCTACAAGTACGCTTAAACCGCCGTCTAATACCTGGTTTACTTTTGCTGTCAGCACTTCTTTATTTTCAAATGCTTCTTCGAGTCTCTTGTTGCCTTTATCAGCAGCCAGTCTCTTGTATGTTAAGAGAACCTGTCCGTCTCCGTCGTTTAACTTCAGGACTTTTGCTTCCATAGTGTCACCTGGCTGAGCAACAGTTCTAAGGTCTAAGTTCTGGTCATTAGAATATTCACTTCTGGTAATGATACCGTCAGCTTTATAATCAATGTTCAGAATAATCTGGTCTTCTTTCACATCGATAACTGTACCTTCGACTACCTCTCCATTCCTAATTGTTTTAAATGTTTCATCCAGCATTTGTTCAAAACTTAATTCTGACATGTTTTGAAACCTCCTCAATTATTTTATTTGGGGTTGATGCCCCTGCTGTAATACCTACACATTGAACGGATCGGAAACTATCAGAATCCAAGTCAGCAAGTGTCTGTATATAATAAGTATTTTCACATTCGCTTTTACAAATTTCATATAGCTTCTGAGTATTGGAGCTATGTCTGCCTCCCACGACAATCATGGTATCTACTTGCTTAGCGATTTCTTCTGCTTCAGACTGTCTGTCTTGTGTTGCATTACAAATCGTATTTATAACAAGCCTATCATAACGCTTTTCGCCCAAAATTTCAACTATTTCTTGAAAATTATTGTAATTAAATGTCGTCTGGGATACAATACACACCTTTTCATGGCCTTCTTCCAGGAATTTTTTTGCCTCTTCCTTTGTCTTAATCACCGTGCAGGGACCTTCACACCAGCCCCTAATTCCCACCACTTCCGGATGGTCCGCATTGCCTACAATGACGATGTGGCGGCCTTTCAGGCTTTCTTCGGCCACAATCCGGTGAATTTTCAGAACAAAGGGACAGGTAACGTCCACACAGGCTATCTGCTTTTCCTTCAAAAGGTCATAAATATATTTCGGCACACCATGAGACCGGATAATCACTGTGCCATCCTGCAGATTTCTCAGTTCTTCTTCGGACTCTAAAACCCGGACGCCTTTTTTCTCCAAATCCGACACCACTTCTTCGTTGTGAATAATGGGTCCATAAGTATAAACCCCGCCGGCGGTCTGTTCTGCCACTTCATAGGCTTTTTCCACTGCCCGCTTTACGCCAAAGCAAAAGCCCGCGGTTTTTGCAACTTTTACTTCCATATGCCTCTCCCCCGCTTTCTTTATTTCCGGCTTTCCCGGTAGAGACGGATAATGGCCTCTTTTACTTCCTCAATGGACATTTCAGAGGAGTCTACCAGCACAGCGTCTTCGGCCTTTCTAAGGGGAGAAATCTCTCTGGTCATATCTCTGTGATCCCTGTCGTTAATGTCTGCTTCAATTTCTTCCAGCACACAGGAGACTCCCTTTTCTTCCAGTTCCCGGCACCTTCTCAGGGCTCTTGTGCGGGCGCTGGCCGTAAGATAAATTTTCACATCTGCATCCGGCAAAACGCAGGTGCCGATATCGCGTCCATCCATAACCACATCGCTCTGGGAAGCCAGAACACGCTGCAGTTCCACCAGTTTTTCCCGGATACGGGGTCTTGCAGAACTGACGGAAGCCATATTCCCCACTTCCTCCCTGCGCAAATCTCCGGTCACATTCTCGCCGTTTAACAGCACCTGTTGGGCGCCGTTTTCATATACAATGGAAATTTCTGCATTTTCACAGGCTGCATCCATCTGCGCTTCTTCCCCGGGAACAATCCCCTGGCGCAGAAGGTGCAGCGCCATAGCGCGGTACATGGCGCCTGTATCCACATAGATAAATTCCAGTTCTTTTGCCACAGCCTTGGCTATGGTACTTTTTCCGGCACCTGCCGGACCGTCAATGGCGATATTTACTGACATATCTTTTTCTCCTTTGCTGTTTATTCAAAACTTTCCTCTGCTGCCGCTTTGGCTGTAGACCAGGCAATCTGCAGGTTAAACCCGCCGGTTACGGCATCTAAATCTAATACCTCACCAATAAAGAAAAGCCCTTTCACTTTTTTCGACTCCATGTTTTTTGGCTGAATGTCTTTTACGCTGACACCGCCCTGAGTGATAATGGCCTCCCGAAATTCCCTGAGGGACGTAAGCGTCAGAGGGAAGTGCTTTATCACTTGGATGAACTCCCGCCTTTCCTCTTTTGTAATTTCGTTGACTTTCTTTTCCGGAGGAATCCCTCCCAGAGAAAGCATGACCGGATACAGCTTTGCCGGAAACATGCCGGTTATGACGTTTTTAAACTGTTTGTTCTTTCCGTTTTCAAACTCCCGCAAAAGCCTTCCGTCCAACTGCTCCTCTGACAAGGCTGCCTTCAAATCCAGAAAAGCCTGAAGTTCCTTTTTTTCCAGTTTCTTCCCAATGCGGGAACTGGCTGTCAGCACTAAAGGACCGGAAATCCCAAAGTGGGTAAAAAGCAGTTCTCCAAAATCATCATACAGCACTTTCTTTCCGTCTTTTACAGTAAAGCGGACATTTTTTAAAGCCAGCCCCTGCATGTCTTTTACATATTCTTCCTTTGTCTCTATCGGAACCAGAGCAGGACGCAGTTCCGTCACTTTATGATTGGTTTCCCTTGCAAAGGTATAACCGTCTCCCGTAGAGCCCGTGGCCTGATAAGAACAGCCTCCTGTGGCTACAATGACTCTGTCCGCCAAAATTTCGGCTCCGTTTTCCAAAAGTACGCCCCGTATCTTCTCTTCCCCCTCCAGGGAGTTTTCCGTCAACACTTTTTCCACTCTGCTTTTTAAATGTATCTTCACATCCAACGCTTTCATCCGCCGCTCCAAAACCTTAATCACATCAGAGGAATGGTCAGATACCGGAAAAATTCTGCCGCCCCGCTCTTCTTTTACAGCCAGTCCCAGACTTTCAAAAAAAGCGATGACATCCCGGTTTGTATAGCCGTAAAAAGCGCTGTAAAGAAACTTAGGGTTACTGACAACAGATTGAAAAAAAGTCTCCTCATCACAGGAATTGGTGATATTGCAGCGTCCCTTTCCTGTAATAAACAGCTTTTTCCCAAGCTTTTCATTTTTTTCAAAGAGGTGTACCTGATGGTTCTGTTCCCCCAGAAAGACCGCCGCTGCCATTCCGGCGGCGCCTCCTCCTATAATTATTATTTTAGCCATAAAACACTCCTTTAATCCCTGGATTTCCGGGGTACTTCTGTCTTTTTTAACTCAATGTCATGGTTATCTGCCACATTAATCTCATCTTTGTTGTATACCTGGTATTCATCCCAGATTTTTTCCAGGGATCCCAGGGTTTCCACGACATCCTTCTGCTTCCGCATACTGAGCGCCACCACCAGGGCATTAATCACGCTCAGAGGCGCAACCAGGGAGTCTACAATGGACGCCATATCACTTCTGGCAATAAGATTGCAGGAGGAGTACAGATTCATAGGAGAATGAATACTGTCTGTCAGCGTAACAACCTTGGCATTTCTGTTATTGGCAAATTCCAGTGCCTTTAAGGTTCTCATGGAATACCGGGGGAAACTGATACCAATAATCACGTCCTCTTCGCCTATCCGAATCATCTGTTCAAACAACTCGCTGGAACTGTTGGTATTCAAAAGATGTACCCCGTCACAGATGAGATTCAGATAAAAAGCCAGAAAGCCCGCCAGAGGCGCACAGCTTCGGATTCCTACAATATAAATATTCCGTGCCTTTAAAATCGTCTCAATAGCCAGTTCAAAAGCCTCATGATCTACGGCTTCCAGTGTCATCTTAATCTTTTCAATATCTGAATGAAGGACCGTATCTAAGATTTCAGACTGCGGCACCTTTCCATAGGTAACCTCCATTCTCTGTATGGAATTTAATTTGTTGCGTACCAGTTCTTCCAATTCCCTCTGAAACTCCGGATACCCCTTATATCCCAGATAAATAGCAAAACGGACCACCGTGGACTCACTGACTCCTACGGTTTCTCCCAGCTTTGCAGCCGTAAGAAAGGCGGCTTTATCATAATTTTCCCGGATATAGGCCGCCAGCTTTTTCTGTCCTTTACTGAAATTTTGATATTGTTGGTTCATTTTACTGAGCAAATGCTCTGTATTGTTCATCTTCTGACCCCTCTTTGCTGATTCTTTCACATGTACCCTATCATAGCACAAAAAAGAAAAAGTTTCAGCAAAAATTTTCTTTCTGTTGACTTTTTTCCTTCTCTCCTCTATACTGTTTCCAACTCAACCCCTTTTTCAGAGAAAAATACATACCTAGGAGGCACTGACTTATGATGAATCCTTTGAAGCTTATGGAACTTCGCCGTATGAAAAATACCATTGAGAAAAACCATCCAAAGCTCTTCCCTTTTCTGAAAGCTGTTTCCAATCACGCGGCCCAGGAAGGCACTGTCATTGATGTGCAGGTCACCTGTCCGGACGGAAAATCCTATAAAACCAATCTAAAGGTCACAAAATCTGACCTTGAAGTATTGAAAAAAGCGAAGGCCCAGATGTCCCGTTAAGGACTTCTGAGCCTTCGCTTTTCTTGCTCTGCTTGGACAATGCTATTTTATACCGGATAAGCTCCGTTTTTCGTATCTGCTTCCTTAGGGTCTACCTTTGTCTGCTGTGCTTCTCTGTATTTGAAGAAGTCTGTAGCAACCTGTGGGAACAGTGCGTAAGAAAGTACGTCTTCTTCCTGTTCGGACCACTGAGCCATTTCGCCTCTTAAGGTATCCAGTTCAGGCTGAATCAAATCAGCCGGACGGCAGGTAATGACTTCTGTGTCACCGATACATTTCTTCTGTACCTCTTTGTCAAACGGTTTTACAGTTACACCGTATTTTCCGCTTAATACATCTTTGGTTTCTTTTGTCACCATCTTGTAACGCTCGCCCATGATGACATTAAATACAGCCTGTGTACCCACAATCTGAGAAGATGGAGTAACCAGCGGCGGTTCACCAAGGTCTTTACGCACTCTTGGCACTTCTTCCAGCACATCGTAGAATTTGTCTTCTGCGTGCTGTTCTTTTAACTGGGATGTCAGGTTGGAAAGCATACCGCCCGGTACCTGATATAACAGTGTTTTGATGTTTACACCCAGGTTCTTCGGATTCAGAAGACCGCTGTCTAAAGCCTCGTCACGGATTGGACGGAAGTAGTCTGCGATTTCTGCCAGTAATTTCTGGTCAAAACCTGTGTCGTATGGAGTTCCCTTGAAGGTCTCTACCATAACTTCTGTAGCTGGCTGGGAAGTTCCCAGAGCGAACGGTGACATAGCAGTATCAATAACGTCTACGCCTGCTTCTACGGCTTTTAAGTAAGTCATGGAAGCAACACCGGAAGTATAGTGTGTATGCAGCTGAATCGGAATATCTACAGCTTCTTTTAAAGCTGTTACCAGTTCGGTTGCTGTATACGGAAGCAGAAGACCTGCCATATCCTTGATACAGATAGAATCTGCACCCATATCTTCTACTTTCTTTGCCATTTCTACCCAGTAGTCCAGAGTATAAGCATCACCCAGAGTATAAGACAGCGCCACCTGTGCGTGTCCTTTCTCTTTATTGGCTGCTTTTACTGCTGTCTGCAGGTTGCGAAGATCGTTTAAACAGTCAAAGATACGAATGATATCAATACCGTTTGCAATGGATTTCTGTACGAAATATTCCACTACGTCGTCTGCATATGGACGGTATCCCAGGATATTCTGTCCGCGGAATAACATCTGCAATTTTGTATTTTTAAATCCATCACGGAATTTACGAAGTCTTTCCCATGGATCTTCCTTTAAGAAACGCAGGGAAGCATCAAAAGTTGCTCCACCCCAGCACTCTACGGAATGGTAGCCGACTTTATCCAGCTTTTCCACCATAGGCAACATCTGCTCTGTTGTCATTCTAGTAGCAATCAGAGACTGATGTGCGTCACGCAGAATTGTTTCAGTAATTTTTATTGGTTTTTTTACTACGTCTGCCATCTTTTTTTCCTCCATTTATATTTCTTGGTTTATACACCAAAGATAGCCATGAAAGTACCAGCTGCTACGGCTGTACCGATAACACCGGCCACATTTGGTCCCATTGCATGCATGAGCAGGAAGTTGGTCGGGTCTGCTTCTGCACCAACCTTCTGGGATACACGGGCAGCCATAGGTACTGCGGATACACCGGCAGAACCAATCAGCGGATTAATCTTGCCGTGGGTCAGCTTGCACATCAGTTTACCCAGAAGCACACCTCCGGCTGTACCGAATGCAAACGCTACCAGACCTAATGCTACAATTTTCAGCGTATCCAGTTTCAGGAAAGCCTCAGCACTTGTTGCAGCTCCTACGGAAGTACCCAGCAGAATAACAACAATGTACATAAGAGCATTGGAAGCTGTCTCTGTAAGCTGTTTTACAACCCCTGATTCACGGAACAGGTTACCCAGCATCAGCATACCAACCAGTGGTGCTGTGGTAGGCAGAATCAGACAAACAACAACGGTAATGATAATCGGGAACAGGATTTTTTCCAGTTTGGATACGGGACGAAGCTGTTCCATTTTAATTTTTCTTTCCTCTTCTGTAGTCAGAAGCTTCATAATCGGCGGCTGAATAATCGGCACTAAGGACATATAGGAATAAGCCGCTACGGCAATAGCTCCCATAAGTCCCGTCTGTCCCAGCTTTCCTGCCAGGAAGATAGAAGTCGGGCCGTCAGCACCGCCGATAATAGAAATAGCTGCTGCTGCTTTTCCGTTGAATCCCATAAAGATAGCCAGGAAATAGGCAACATAAATACCCAGCTGTGCTGCTGCACCCATTAAGAAACTCTTTGGATTGGCAATCAAAGGACCAAAGTCTGTCATGGCACCTACACCAAGGAAAATCAAAGATGGGAGCACACTCCATTCATCAAGAATATAGAAAATATGAAGAAGTCCGGCTACTCCATTGGACGTTTCTTCTGCGCTGGCCATAATATCCGGGTAGATATTTACCAGCAGCATACCAAAAGCGATTGGCACCAGCAAAAGCGGCTCAAATCCCATTTTAATAGCAAGGAATAAAAAGACAAATGCTACTAAAATCATAATCAGATTGCCCCATGTCAGATTCATAAAAGCTGTCTGCCCAATCAGGTTTGACACTGTATCTGCAATGTTAGACATTTTTTTACCTCCCATTTATTTCGTTATTCACAGGTATCTGTACCTGTTTCTTGGGAATTTACACTGTATGCAAATTCTAGTTCATGGATGCCAGTACAGCACCGTTTTCTACTGCATCGCCTACAGCTACGTTAATGCCTGCAAGTGTACCATCCTGAGGTGCAACAACCGGAATTTCCATTTTCATGGCTTCCAGAATGACAATCGGGTCACCGGCTTTTAAAGCCTGTCCTACGTTTGCTTCGATTTTGCAGACTTTACCAGGAACAGATGCTTTTACTTCAATCGCCCCTGCTGCCGCTGCTGCAGGTTTTGCAGCCGGTGCTGCTTTTGGAGCAGCTTTCGGTGCTGCCTTAGGTGCTGCTGCAGGTGCTGCGTTTCCGCTTCCTTCTTCTACGGTTACATCATATGCAACGCCATTTACTGTAATTGTATAAGATTTCATATTTCTTTCCTCCTACCACTAAAACTTATTTCCAGCTTCTTTTGTTTGATTTTCTGATAGAACGTACCACAAAGCTGTCTGTGGACGTATTTTCTGCTGCTGCAATAGCTGCGGCAATAACCGCCACCAAAGCGCCGTCATCTGCCAGTTCTTCCTGTACCGGTGCAGGCGCTGCTGCGCTGTTGACTGCTGCAATATTGTCTTCCTGTGCAGGTACCGCTTGGTTGGAATCTTTCTTCTTTGTCAGAGCTGCTTCCAGCTTTGGTACATATTTCATCAGAGAAATCACAAAGCTTAAGAAAATCAGCATGATAAATACGGTTGCAAGACCTACAATGGCGTTCATAACCGCATCAAGCATTTTTTCTTTCATGCTGTAGTCTGCACTGAATCCCACGCTTTCTGCGTTCAGTTTGCTGTCGTATACCATTTCTACCACAGCGTCCCTGTTTTCAAACTCTGCCTCTAAAGTGATGACATACTGGCTTCCGTCTTTCTTTACGGCCTCTTCCGGTGTTGTTTCTTTAAATTCCTTAAATGCACCCAGTTCTTCGGAAGAATCTCCCCAGGAAACAAATGCATTCTTGGTAAAGTCGTCCATGTTCGGATTTTCTTCTATGGACTGTTCCATTGTCGCCTTGTCATACTGCACCAGAGACTGTACCGTAGCAACAGTAGTCTGATAGAGATTATTCTGTACCGTACTGTTGATTTCATCTTTCGTCTGACCGCAGGCGGACAGAGAAAATACCAGAACACCGATTGATACTAAACTGCCTATTTTTTTCCATCTCTGTTTCATATCATCTCCCCCTCGCTTAAACTGTGCCATGTTTCTTGCTTGGGCGGTCTTCTCTCTTAGTGAACAGCATTTCAAATGCGCCAATTACATATTTTCTTGTATCTTCTGCTTCAATGATAGTGTCCACATAACCCCTCTTTGCTGCAGAAAGAGCGCTGGACTGCAGCATTGCATATTCTGCTGCTTTTTCATTAATAGTAGCTGCGTCTGCGTCTGCATACATGATTTTGGCAGCCAGTTTCGCGTCCATCATACCAATCTGTGCGTTTGGCCATGCAAATACCATATCCGCGCCTGTAGATTTGCTGTTCATAGTCAGGTAAGCGCTTCCGAAAGCTTCGCCAATTACAATGTTTACCTTTGGAACCGTTGCACTGATGAAAGCATTTGTCAGTTCTGCTGCGTTTCTTGCCATATTGGACTCAGAGCATTTTGTCGCTTTGTATCCTTTTACATTGGTAAGAGTCAGAACCGGAATTTCAAATGCATCACAGAATTTCACAAATTCAGCCGCTTTCTTGCAGCCTCTTGCGGATAATACGTTTTCAAAAGTTTCTGTCTTTTCGCCTTCTTCGTTGTAAACTTCGCTTCTGTTTGCAACACAACCTACCGTTGCACCGTTTAAGCGGATGAAACCTGTTACCATATCTTTTGCATAAGCTGCTTTTACTTCAAAGAATTCCTGGTTGTCTGCAATCTGAGAAAGTGCAATAGAAGTATCTCCCACACAGTTTTCCAGTTCCGGGCAAACACGGTTTAAATCATCTGCACACTCTATATAGGAAGAATTATCTTCAAAATTGGACGGAAGCATGGAAATCAGAGTTCTCATCTGTCCTAAAATTTCTTCTTCACTTCCCACAACATCTACCAAACCTGCATGTTCGCTCTGGTATGCAGCGCTTGAAGTATCACACTTGGAAATTTCGTTTCCTTCCAGTGCATTCGGGGAATTCACAAACAGTCTTCCCTTTGTGTCTTCCATGAAAGTAAAGTCTGTCAGTGCAGGAACCACTGCAAGTCCGCCGCCGCAGGTACCGAAAATTCCTGTAATCTGAGGAATTACGCCAGAGGCCATAACCTGTTTTGTGTAGATTTCACCAAAAGCATTTAATGCATCCGTTGCTTCCTGCAGTCTTAAGCCGGCACAGTCAAGCAGACCGATAATCGGTGCTCCTGTCTTCATGGCCAAATCGTACAGATTTGCAATTTTTTTCGCATGCATTTCACCAATGGAACCGTTTAACACGGAGGCGTCCTGGCTGTACACATATACCAGGCTGCCGTCAATGACACCGTATCCGGTAACGACGCCGTCTGCCGGTGTTTCTTTTTCAGATAAGTTGAAGTCTGTGTTTCTGGCTGTTACATAGCCGCCGATTTCAACAAAGCTGTTCTCATCAAGTAAAGAATTAATTCTTTTACTTGCTAAGGTTTGTGCTGTACTACTCATTGTTCAGCCCTCCATCTTAAATTTATTTTTCACAGCAGAAAAAATCTGCCTGCTGCTTACCGGGATTTCCGCACTGTTACCGCACGCCTCATCCGGTTTTCGCGCAGAAATCATCTCCGGTTCACTGCATTACATTACAATAGTAAAACCAATCTCTGCCAATTATAATTGTACCTTGTTTCGGTTTTTTTTTCAATAGTTTTTGACAATTTTTTAACAGCTTTAACAGAAGATTTTTACTATTTTTTAGATTTTCTTTTGAAAAGGACTTTTGTTTCTGACACTCTGTCTATAGAACGTGCCTTTTTTCCTTTTTTATTTCGTTTTTTCACTTTCCAGACAACTCTCCCACATCTTTTGACAGGTTTTCATACAGCCGTACAAAAGGGGATACGTCCCATTTTTCTCTATCTGCACCCCCAATTCTTCTGCAAACAAAAATTCCATACATAAATAACTGATTCCCATACAGCGTTCTCGTTTTTTCTCCCCGGCCCGCTGGCAGAGCACCTGAAAAGTAGTTCGGGGAATGTTTTTGAAAAAGCAATAGGTCTCCTGGAATCCTTTGTAAATCAGATACCAAAACCCAATCCAAGCCAGTTCTGCCCGTTCTTCCTCATCCCCCCGGATATCCTCCAAAAGTCCTAAAACTGCTTCTGCACATATTTTTTCCTCTCCTGACAGGCTGTCCCAGAATCCTTCTCCCTGATAGACACTGTTTCCCGCCCTCTCCCGGAGATACTCCAGCCACTGCGTTTCCATATCCTGCACCATCTCTCTGCACATCTGGTTCTTGCTTATAATGTAAAGGAGAAAATAGGTGACATCTGCATATTTTTTTTCCGTCTTTTGATACGGTTTTCTCTTCTCATAGTAAAAGCCTTCCTCCTCCACAAAATCCAGTCTTTGCCTTTCTTGTATACAGAGACCTTGAAACAAAATTCCCTCTTTCTTCATAAGACAGCCTCTTTCCGTCTGCACCTGCACAATGGGAATGTTTCTTCTTTTTACTACTTTATCCGGGAAATAAAAGAATCTGATGAAAACGAAGATAAAATGAAAATAAGAATGAAATAGAATCCAATAGAAAATGTATACACGCCGAATGGAATGCAGCGCAGACTTTTTTGATTTAACTTTATTCTACTACAAACACTGAGAGAAGACAATATCATTTTATAAAAACTATACGAGAAATCTTTTGTGGAGGGCGTGACTCAAAATAAATCGCGCCCTTCCTTTCATAACTTAACAGATGCTGGTCAGTGCACCGGTAACAGAATCCATGATAAAGCCTTGTATAGTTACATCTTTCGGCATCAGAGGATGGTTTTTCAGCGCCGCAGTTGTTTCACGGACAGATTCTTCAGAAGAAGAGAAACCTCCCAGCCATTGATTCAGGTCAATTCCGCTCCGCCGGACAATATCAATGTGTTCTTTCGGTATTCCCCGGTGTGTGAGCTTTTCCAGCATTTCTTCAGCATCCATTCCCTGAACACCGCAATCTGTATGACCAATGACCATAATTTCCTGCACACCAAGTTCCAGGAGTGCAACCAGAAGACTGCGGACAACACTTCCATAGGGATGGGTAATGACACCGCCAGCATTTTTGATGATTTTAGCATCTCCATTCCGGATACCAAGTGCTGCCGGCAGAAGTTCTGTCAGCCGGGTATCCATACAGGTAAGAATCGCCAGTTTTTTGTCAGGGTATTTGCTGGTAATATAGGGTTTGTAGCTCTCTTTTTTTACAAATTCTCGGTTATATTCGATAATCTGCTGAATCATAGGTGGGAAACCTCCTTTTATTCTGTTGCTGTTTCATAAGACTGATTATAATTTCAAGAATCCGGTTATGCAAGAAATTCTTTTTGCTACAAGGCTCCTTCTTTTTACGCCATAGTTACTTTTCTGAAGTTTTTCTTCCCTTTTTTCAATACAATACCTTCACCCTGCAGTTTTTCTCCTGCAAGCAGGTATTTGATATCTGTAATTTTCTCTCCGTCCACGGACACACCGCCCTGCTCAATGGCGCGTCTGGCTTCGGAGCGTGTATTGGCCAGTCCGCTGTTTACCAGAAGAGAAATTAAGTCTATGTTTCCGTCTGTCAGCGCGCTTTCCTCAATTTTTGCAGAAGGCATATTTGCCGCATTTCCGCTGGTGAATAATGCTCTGGCTGCTTCCTGCGCCTTTTCTGCTTCTTCTTTTCCGTGTACCAGTTCGGTCAGCTCGTAAGCCAGGATTTCTTTGGCTTTGTTTAACTGGCTGCCTTCCCAGCTGTCCATTTCATCAATCTGCTCTAACGGCAGGAAGGTGAGCATACGGATACATTTCAGTACGTCTGCGTCTGCCACATTTCTCCAGTACTGATAGAAATCGAAAGGAGAAGTCTTGTTGGGGTCTAACCATACAGCGCCGGACTGTGTCTTGCCCATTTTCTTGCCTTCGGAGTTCAAAAGCAGGGTAATGGTCATGGCACAGGCATTTTCACCCAGCTTTCTTCTGATTAACTCCGTTCCGCCCAGCATATTGCTCCACTGGTCATCTCCGCCGAACTGCATGTTACAGCCGTATTTCTGGTACAGCATGTAGAAGTCGTAGCTCTGCATAATCATGTAGTTAAATTCCAGGAAGCTGAGTCCCTTTTCCATACGCTGCTTGTAGCATTCAGCAGTAAGCATACGGTTTACAGAGAAATGCGGACCCACTTCTCTTAAAAGTTCCACATAATTCAAATCCAACAGCCAGTCTGCGTTATTCACCATCAAAGCTTTTCCTTCAGAGAAATCAATGAAACGTTCCATCTGCTTTTTAAAGCAGTCACAGTTGTGCTGAATCATTTCCGGGGTCATCATAGAACGCATATCGCTTCTTCCGGAAGGGTCGCCGATGTATCCGGTTCCGCCGCCGATAAGGGCAATGGGCTTATTGCCTGCCATCTGCAGACGTTTCATCAGACACAGAGCCATAAAGTGTCCCACATGAAGACTGTCTGCAGTCGGGTCAAAACCAATGTAAAACGTTGCTTTTCCGTTGTTCACCAGTTCTCTGATTTCTTCTTCGTCCGTTACCTGAGCAATCAATCCTCTGGCAACCAGTTCGTCATAAATTTTCATCTCTGTATTCTCCTTTTCTTCTGCTTTTTCCGGAAAGGAGAGGTTTTTTGAAAATCAAAAAGAGCCCTCGTCCTTTCTCAATTTATAAAAGGACGAGAACTCTGAAATTCCCGTGTTACCACCTTTATTCACAGCCAGTTCGCACTGGTCTGCCTCTGCAAGTACAGCGTAAGCGATACTCATGGTGTTGTAACGTACACCCATCCGTCACAGCCTACTCATTGCTTTTCGGTGTGAAGCTCAGGGAGGTATTCATCTGTCAGATTCCCACGCGCCTCTCATCTGCCGGCTGCTTTCTGTCCGTTCCTCTGCAAACTACTTGTTCCCGTCTTTGCCTTTGACTCATACAAGGACAGTATACAAATCCCGCCTGCTTTTGTCAAGCCATGTTTCACCCGCTTTTGCAACTCACATTAACGCAGTGTTCCACTGATACTCTCCGTTTTCTTTGATTCCGTAAAAATCTCCGAAGTTCAGAGCGAAAATATCTTTCTCAATGGTATCTACCGGAATACCGTTCTTAATCAGATACTGCCAGATACCGCCATGGGAAATATCTCCCTGCAGAAGCACGCCTGCAACCTTACCGTCTCTTAAGATTACGCGTTTGTAGCTGCTTGCCCCTTCTCTGGCTATTACAGTATCTCCCTCTTCAGGCACAATCAACCCCACGCACATGGAAACCAATCCGAAGAAATTTATGGTATTTTTCATGGCATACCGGTCTGTATAGGCCACTTTGCTTCCGCACATATTAAGGGCTGCGGTTTCCCCCTGTTTCTGGGCATTCGGCCAGATTCCGGAAAGTCCTGTCACATCGCCTGCTGCGTAGACATCTGCGGCTCCGGTTTCCAGATATTCATTTACCTGAAGGCCGCGGTCAATGACAATGCCTTCGCCGTCCATGCCTGCCACTGCAGAGCGCACACCCGCTGCCACAATCACCAAATCACAGGGAATCTCTGTACCGTTGTCCAGCACCAGACGGGTAATCTTTCCCTCTGCATTCATAATAGTATCCGCAGCTTTTCTTCCCAGATAAAAGGCAGCACCTGCCTTTTCAAAACGCTTCTGGTATTCATATGCGCCCGTCTTGTCCAGCTGAATGGGCAGAATTTGCTCTGCCATCTCGATAACCGACACTTTTTTGCCTGTTTCCATTAAGCCGTAAGCTGCGTCCAGACCTACCAGACCGGAACCGATAATAGCAATGTTTTCTGCCTTTTTTGCCATGGCATCAATAGCCTGTGCGTCCTTTAAATGGCGCAGTCCAAAAACGTTGTTTGCCTCTCTTAAATTTCCCACCGGAGGAATAAAGCTTTCCGCCCCTGTGGCAATGAGCAGCTTGTCGTAAGAGATTTCCTCTCCCTTGTCCGTCATTACTTTTTTTGCAGCAGTATCCAGCTTTGTCACCGTCACACCCGGTTTCCAGTGGATTCTGTTTTTCTCAAAAAAATCTGTCTCTGCAAAGTTCAGCCCTTCTGCGGTTCTTTCATGGCTTAAAAATTTGTGCAGCATACAGCGGGAATGTACCTGTGTATCTGTGGAAAGCATGGTAATGTTCCCCTGAGAATCTGCTTTTCTGATGATCCTTGCCGCAGTGATTCCTGCTGCTCCGGCTCCTAAAATCACATATTCCATCTGCTACACCTCCTCAACCCAGATAGCCTGCTTTGGACAGGCCTTTACACAGCTTGGCTCTTCGCCTTTTTCAATACAGAAATCACATTTGATGACTTTCATATGTGTACTGTCGTCGGGTTTTAACACCCCATATGGGCAGTTCATCACACACATAAAACAGGAACCGCATTTTTTCTCATCATACTGCACATGCCCTGTCTGCTCGTCCTTGGTAAGCGCGCCGCTCATGCAGGACATCACGCACTCCGGCATGTCACAGTGTCTGCAGAAAACCGGCGTATAGCTTCCGTCTGGATTTTTGTAAATATAGTTGCGGGATTCATTGGCAATGTCTGTCAAGTCCAGAGTATATACATTGCCTTCGTCCTTTCTGTGTGCCTGCATGCATGCGATGGAGCAGCTTTTGCACCCATCGCATTTGGCAGCATCTATCATTATTCTTTTCATGAGATACCCCCGTTGATTTTAGATATTCAGTCCTGCACGTTTTTCTTCAATAATCTTGTCCAGAATGTCTGCGCTTTCCTTTGCGTCTCCATTGATGATAACCTGTCCGCCTGTGAGGTTCTTCATATCCTCTGTAAGCAGTTTTACGGCTGTTTTGCTTCCTGTTACGAATGGAGGCAGTCCCAGGTGCAGGGGCAGTCCCAGAGCCAGACCGAAGCAGCCGTCTGCCAAAGCCTGTTCTTCCAGCCACTGTGCAGCGGAAAGCACTAATGGAAGCTGAGGAATATCCACACCGATAGCTTCTGCCAGTTCAGTAGCCACGATTTCCAGACGTCCGATAGCCAGACATGGACCAAAGTTTAATACCGGAGGAATGTTTAATTTTTCACAAACTGCGCGAAGCTTCGGTCCGGCCAGTTTTGCTGCTTCCGGTGTCATAAGACCGCAGTTTTCAATACCGCCTGAAGAACATCCTGCTGTCAGAACCAGAATATCTTTTGCAATCAGTTCTTTCGTAAGTTCTACGGAGAGTACGTCATGGCCGCCTGCAGTCAGGTTGGAACATCCCACCACGCCAGCAATACCTTTAATATCTCCGGATACAATGAGGTCAATGAGCGGTTTCCAGTTGCCACCCAGGAAATCTTTTAAAGAGCCTTCGGAAACACCGGTTAACGTGTGGTCATTTCCGTGTTCCGGCATCAGATTCATGGGAACACTTCCCCTTCTTGCCTTGTATGCCTCTACGATTTCATCAATGATTTCTTCGCTCTGTTTTTCTCTCTCTTCAAATACGAATGGTTTCAATTCTGCATTGGCTTTCTTTGCCACATCATCCAGGCAAATCTGTTTGATTTTCAATTCTTCACAGATGGGCTCAATCCCCGGAAGGGTACAGTTAAATTCAGAAAGTACAGCGTCAATACCGCCTGTAGCCAGAACCGCTTCACTGGTGTAGTTGTTTCCTGCATGTCCGTCAAAGACTTCCTCATAGTGTGCGCCGCGAAGCTGTAAATCCTGACCTACGCAGGTGCAGCCTACCAGCTTGAAGCCTTTCGCGCCTGCTGCTTTTGCCTTTGCAACAGCGGCTTCGGAAGTCAGTCTTTCCTGTAAATCCACGAAAATGGTGTGCTGATGTCCGGTAATCATGATGTTGATGTAATCCGGGTCAATCACACGCAGGCCTACCGGCGCCATACGAAGTTCCGGTTCGCCTAAAAGTACATCATTTAACAGATTGGTAAGTGTAAGGCCGTATAAACCGGTGGAAATACCCAATTTCAGACAGTCTGTATACATATCAACCGGGTCGGAATTTAAGTTTGTGGAACACTTTACCACGCCGTGGAAGACTTCGCTCTTTGCGCCGCCCGGCAAAATGCCCAGCTCCTGCCATTTTTTGAAACGCGGTGCATAAGCCATTTTCTCTACCAGTTCCATTTTTTCATATTCCGGTTTATATAAGTCATCCAGAACCTTCTGGGCTACCTGTTTTGCAGTATCCCATTTGTCTGTTCCCTGTACACCGAAGATTTCAGCCAGTCTTGCCAGGGATTTTTCACCTTTAATCTCCCCTTTGATTTCTGCTGTTTTCTTTACGTTTAATGCAGTATTTTCCACAATATGAATGTAACAGCCGGAACCGCTTGCCACTGCGCGCAGGAAGTTGCGGGCCACAATCACGTCTGCCGTTGCGCCGCAGATTCCTCTTGGTGCTTTCGGTGTGATACGGCACGGTCCGTTGGCACACAGACGGCAACAGACACCCTGCAGACCAAAGCCGCATTTGGTACTCTGACCTTCTACTCTGTGATGAGAAGTTTCCATTGGCAATTCACGGATAAATCCTTCCAGCGGTTTATCTGCGCTGGCGCAGGTGTTGCAACCAAAACACTGATTCATTCTTGTTTCCTCCTGATATGTACTTTCCTTTTTATTTGTTAAGATTATAACAATTCTTGACTAAATTAGTCAAGAATAACTTACAAATTTTTCCTTTTTTCTTTTAAATCTGCTTTTGAAAGTCCTGAATTTCTTTCTTTAAGGCTTCTTCCGCTTCACTGGCCAGCAGGATTTCTCCCTCTTTGAGGTAAGTTTCACAGCCATGCTGCCGGATAAAGGCCATAATCTCTTCATTGCCGGATAGATGGGTCAGAAACAGAGCCAGTTCCTGGCCTTTGACGCACACTCCTTTCATAAAAGTAATGCTGTATTCCAGCGCGTCTTTGACTTCCTCTTCTGCTCTTTTCAGTTTCAGCGTCTCCCTGTAAAACGCTTCTTTCAGCCAGGGAAAACCGGGGGCTTCTGTCTGTCCCTCCAGAAGTTTCCTTTCCTGCCGCTTTTCCTGAATCCACCGGGTAACACGCTGCCGAATTTCCCATTCTTCCCCGGAAAGCAGCCCCTGGTCTTTGAGGATAGCATCCCGCTCTTTTTTCCCGCAGATACAGGATTCCAAAATCTCATCAAATGCCCTGCCACCCGCAGCCTCTTTCTTTATCCTGGCAAGTTCTTCGTAAATCCCGTTCATGTAGGCTTTCTCCAAAAGACAAGTCTTGACCCGTTCTGTAAGCCCCTGCTCCAGTCCATTCATCAGCAGAAGCTTTTCATCCAGCCCGGCCCCTTCTAAAAGTTTTGCCTTTTCTGTTGGATTTTCCCGGTTTTCCAGAGAAAATAATCTGTCCGGTTCCCATTCTTTTTCGTATTTCCTGCAAAGCTGATAAAACCCTGCAAAGTCTGCGGCAATTTCCCCGTCCCGGATATATTCTTCTGCCAGTTCCTTTGTCACGGGAATCTCCAGTTCCTCATACACCTGCAGAATCCGGGATAAATCTTCCCAGCCTCTGGCTGTGACAAAGCAGCTTCCTTCCTGTTTTTCCCGTATCTGATAAAAATTTTCCTGTTTTAAATCCAGATATGCCAAAACGGCGGTATGTATCTGCCTCTTTTGGGCATACGCTCTCCAGACTTTATAGTCTGCTTCAATTTCCATACTCCGCACCCGGTCTAAAGTCACCATATCAAACTCCCGGACAGATTTGTTGTATCTTTCCGGATTTCCTGCTGCCACAATCACCCATCCCGGGGGAAGACGGTGCGTTCCAAAGGTCTTGTTCTGTAAAAACTGCAGCATGGTAGGCGCCAAAGTTTCCGATACACAGTTGATTTCATCCAGAAACAAAATTCCCTCGGAAACCTGCTGCTGTTCCATACACTGGTACACAGAGGCAATGATTTCACTCATGGTATATTCGGTTACCGTGTACTCCTTCCCGCCAAAATTTTTCTTTTTCAGAATGGGCAGGCCCACGGCACTCTGACGGGTGTGATGGGTCAGCGTATATTCCACCAGTCCGATTTTCTCTTCCCGGGCAATCTGCTTCATAATAGCGGTCTTACCGATGCCCGGCGGTCCCATAAGCAGCATGGGGCGCTGGCAGACCAACGGAATCTTATAGTTTCCCTTTTCATCTTTTGCCGTATAAGCCTGTACGGTGTGGATAATCTCCTCTTTTGCCTGTGCAATGTTTCTCATGTCTTATCTCCCTGATTTCTTTCATCCATGTACATTATCTGAATCCACGAAGGTATCCTTGTTTCCTTAGGCGGCTGGCGGGTCAGCAGAAATACTGCCTCATAATCTGTTTTCTCTGTGGGATAAATCCCGTCGCCGTCTGTATAGTAAAGAAGCGCTTTTAAATGCTTCAGTTCTCCCTTCTTCTGCAGCTCCTCCACATACCGGAACACAGGATGGAAATCCGTACCGCTCCTTCCCTGTATTCGGATTCGTTTCAGATATTCCTTCCATTCTTTTTCACTGGTTATCACGGCTGCTTCCTGAACGAGACAGTCGCACTGCAGGATGTAAAGTTTCATCTTTTTGAAAAAATCCTCTCTGCGGCTGAGTACCCCGTAAGTTTCCTCCAGAAACCGCTGTACCACAGGGCGGCTGCAGGAGCCGGACGTATCAATGGCAATCACCAGTTCCTCCAGTTTTCGGGCATCTGTGTATTCCAAAGGTTCCAAAAGCGGAAGATTTCCGTACCTGGCCAGTCCCATCAAGTATGGAAGATAATCAAAACTCTCCAGGTCCAGCTGCAATTCCTCTCTTTCTACCGCAAATTTTCTCAAAAATCGGTAATAATCCCGTTTTCTTTTGGCCTGTACCTCATACCACTCTTGCTGTTCTCCTGCCTCACTTCCCCGCCTTCCGGAACCATCCTGTCCCTGTGACTGGCTGCCCTTTTCAAGGTTCTGTGCAGCCTGTCGGATTTCTCTGACACGCCCGGGCTTCAGGGGTTTCCAAAAGCTATGGCTGTCCCTGCGAAAAAAAGCCCTTCTGCAGGCTTCTTTTCCTTCCTTTTCATAGCGGTTTTTCAGTTTGTCATAGACTTCTTTCACAGATAAACTGCTCTCTTTCTCCCACAATTTCCTGCATAATCCTTTTTCTGCTTCTGACATGGTGCCTGTCAGTCTCTCCATGCCCAGACAATCTATGGTGTATTCCACCACAATATCACAGGCCAGGTGATAAAATTCTTCTTCATAACACTCTTTTTTCACATTCATATGGAAATACAGCACATGAAAAAGGCTGTGAAGAAAGAAACGGAGAACCCCTTTATTCCCTTCCCGGCTGTAGAGAGAGAAAAATTTCTCCAAAGAATAGTAAAATCTGCTCCCATCCGTACCCGACAGATTTTTCTCTTCCATACCGAGAAAGATTCCGGTAAACGTTCCGTAAAGTCCCGGACTTTCGCAGCACAATCTGGTAAGGACCGTCCGCTTTAGTTTCTCCCAGAGCATTGTTTGTTCTTTCATACTTTTACAATTCCCAGCTTTCCTCTTGAAATCCCTGCACTTCTCTCTTTTTCTGCAAAAGAAGAAGCTGCGCCTCTGTGTTTTTATATTTTTCCGCTTTTAAAAGAAGATCCTCCAGTACAGCGCCATCCACCGGAAATGCTTTCAGGAAACGTTTCAGCGTACGGTTTTCGCCTTCCCGAATCAACTGCTCCCCCGCCGGGCGGATACGAAGAGAAAGATAAGATGCATATTTCATTCCCCCTTCAAAGTAGCGTTTCAGGGCAATGTCCAGCTTCAGGCTTTCCTGTTTGCTGGAGAGAAATTTTTCATCCAGTTTTCTGCTCTCTTCCTCACAAATCTTCTGCATTTCCAGTGCTTCCTGCAAACAGTTCCACAACGCTGCGTTGGTTCTGCGGTTGATTTTCAAGTCTTCCTCTTTCGGCGGCAGAGCTGTATCCTGAGGGTTTTCTCCGCAGACATCCACACCCAGAATCCTCCGGTGGGCAAAGGCCAGCTTTATCCAGTTTAACAGCTGCTTTAGAGAAACCTGTCCCTGGTCCCAGTTGGTTCTGGCCTCTTCTTCTGCCAAAATATCTTTGTCAATGGAGAGATACAGGGGAAGCTGACTGCTTTTCAGCCAGTCCAGCAGCTTTTCTTCTCCGTTTTGGGAAAGTTCTTCTTCGGCTACAGCAGTCACACCTCTTTCCTCTGCCTGACACTCTGCAAAGGCTGACAGGGAAGGGCCTGCAATACACACATCCCTCAGATTTTCGTTGGTATCCAACACCTCTCTCACCCAGCTTCCGCAGGAAAGCAGGCCGAAAAAGGCGGCCTCCTGCATATCGGTATGATGATCAAAGACCAGCAGAGCAAAAGGCTTCTGTATTTTTTCCAGCCAGAATTTACTCAGATAATGATAGTTTCCCGAATCCAGAAAATGAATTCCCTCCCCTCTGAACTTCCGGATACGCTGCCGTATGATTTCTCCTGCTTCCTCCGTACAGTAGCAGTTCACGCCTTTTAAATCTGTCATATCCAACCAGGTTCCCTGTTCTTTAAAGCAGTCCTCCTGGGGATAAATACCGGAAAAATTCATCAAAACTGTTTTATTCCACATAATGTACCGTCCCGATTTTCTTTACCTCCTGCTTTGGCTGTGCTTTCGCATACCCAAGAGCCGCTATGCCGAACACCTGATGGTCATCGGGAATCTCCCAGCCTCTCAGTATTTCCCGGATTTCCTTCTCTTCACATACGTCTCTCAACTGATTAATCCACACAGAACCCACACCGAAAGAATGGGCTGCCAGAAAGATATTTTCCAGTGCGCAGGCATTGTCCTCCATGGCATGAGGATTGTCCTTTTTATTGGAAGGTATCAAAAGTACCTGGGGCTGATACATGTCGTAATGTTCTCTTTTCAGCTTCTTTCCTATCATTTCTGCAAGCTTCTGTATTTCCTCTTTGCTGGTCACAACTGTAAATTTCCAGGTCTGATAGTTATGTCCGCTGGGAGCGTAAAGTCCTGCCTGCACAATCTGTTCCAGTTCTTCCTTCGGAATTTCTTTTTCCTGAAATCCCCGGATACTTCTTCTTGTCAGAATATTTTTCATAATTTCGTTCATAGCCAGATTTCCTTTCTTTTGTGCTTTTTTTGTTTGCTTCTTTTATTTTACCATGTCCCGGCTTTTTTTCAACCGGCTGCAAATCTTTTTACGGTTTGCTTCAGGCACCAGTCAAATGTGATTTTATCTACATCTTCCTTTGCCGTAATGTCTTCTGTTTTCCATATCCACCCCTCTGTGGCATAGGTAAGCCTGCCGATGGTCTCCCCTCTTTTTACCGGGGCCGAAAGACCAGTCGCCCCTTCATAAGTGACTTCAATGGTTTCTCCCTCTTTTAGAAGCACCTGCCGGTCTTCTCCCTGGCTGCATACCAGGGGAACCTCTCTCATTTCTCCCAGAATCCGGCTTTGTCCGTTCTCCACCGGCAATTCTTCCGGAACAGAAGGTTTTGCGGCTTCAGAGAGGGGGTGCAGGGTATAATTCTTCAGACCATACTCCATAAGTTTTCTGGTGTCTACCCATTTATACCCTTTGTTGTTGGGCCAGCCACAGCCTAAAAGCGCCACAATAAAGGTTCGGTTATCCCGTTTTAAGGCCCCTACATAGCAATAGCCTGCTTTGGCTGTAAAACCTGTTTTCCCGGTGAGGGCGCCCTCCATCATAGTAAGAAATGCATTGTGGTTCCTGCAGGAAAACGTCCGTTTCCCATCACAGTCTGAAAAATCATAGGAAGGCGTTCCCGTGATTGCAAGAAACTCTTCCCTCTTAGGAGATTCGCTGATACAATAGCGCAGAATCCGGGCCAGGTCTGCTGCCGTAGTGCTGTGTTCCCGGATGCCTTCTTTCGTCTCTTCCTCTGCGTCCAGACCGTTTGGCGTAATAAACCAGGTATCTTTACACCCGATTTCTTCCGCCTTTTCATTCATAAGAGCTGCAAATGCCTCCACACTGCCTGCCACATGTTCAGCCAGCACCACGGCCGTATCGTTGTGACTTTCCAGCATGAGCGAATAGAGCAAATCTCCTGTCAGATACCGCTCCTTAGGCTGTACCCCCAAGCGGACTTTGGGCATGGAAGCCGCATAAGCGGAAACCTCTGCCGCTTCATCCAGGCGGCTGTTTTCCAGAACCAGAATGCAGGTCATGATTTTCGTAGTGCTGGCCATGGGCCTTTTTTCCTCACCGTTTTTTGCGTAGAGAATCCGTCCGGAATCTCCGTCCATCAATACGGCAGACAGCGCGTAAAGATTTCCTACCTCTTTTGCTTCTGTATCTGCATAGCATACCGTTCCAGTCAGAAAGAACTCCATGCAGAAAGCAACTGTCAACAATAAAAGAAAAGGGTGTCTGCTTTTTTTCATAGTCCTGTCTCCTCTTCTTAAAACTTATGTCCAGGTACAAAAAAAGATACCACAAACCCCCGTTGGTTTTGCAATATCTTTTCTGTTTCTTTATACATTCAGCTGCAGCTGAATCTCTTCTTCTGCTTCTGCCTTGAAATCCTCCATCTGTACCGGGTCGATTTCCGGCAGTTCGTCCAGTCCCTGCACCCCGAAGTTTCTCAAAAACTCCTCTGTGGTTCCCAGAAGGATAGGCCTTCCCGGCGCGTCCAGACGGCCTACTTCCTGCACCAATCCGTATTCCATCAGCTTGGCAATGGCATGGTCACACTTTACGCCCCGGATTTTCTCGATTTCCAGCTTGGTCACAGGCTGCTTATAGGCAATGATAGACAAGGTTTCCAGCATGACATCGGAAAGCACAGCTTTTTTCGGCTGAAGCGCCATTTTCACCAGATAATCATAATACTCTTCCTTGGTACACATCTGAAATGCGTTCTCCAGTTCAATAATCTTAACGCCCCGGTCTTCCTCCCGGTACTTAAGCATCATATTCCGTACGATTTTCGCTGTGGTCTCTGTATCGTGTCCAATGGCCTTAGCCAGTGCACTTACTTCCACGGACTCTCCCATGGCAAACAGCAGCGCTTCTATGGCCCCTTCCAGTTTTTTCAGTTCCATGTTCTATCCTTCCTCCTGAAGGGCTTCTATTTCTATTTCGTCAAAAATATATCTCTGGCTAATGTGAATAATGCCCATTTTCATCAGTTCCAGAATAGCCAGAAAGGTAACAATAACCTGCACCTTGCTGGCCTGCCGGCTGAGTAAATCCCGGAAACCGAAATGTCTGTGTACTCTGGCATATTCTCTGACCTCTTCCATCTTATCCGGCAGACTGACCTCTTCCTTCTCGATTTTTCCAAATTTGCTTCGGATGGGGTCTACCTTGTCTTCCTGCCTGCGGATGACGCTCTGAAAAATCGTATTCAGTTTCTTCAGGGTCAGTCCGGACAGCAAATCTGTAGTATCCACCGGTTCCCGATAAGCCAGCACTTCCTCCGGAATGGTTGGCAGTTTGTATACATTTCTTGCTGCCGCAGCCATACGGTCCCGCAGTTCATAAGACATATATTTGTACATTTTATATTCCAGAAGCTGGCGCACCAGTTCTTCTCTGGGGTCTTCCTCTTCCCCTTCTTCATTGACCTCTCTTGGCAAAAGCATTCTGCACTTAATGGAAATCAGCGTTGCCGCCATAACCATGAATTCGCTCATAATATTTAAGTCTTCCCGTTCCATGGCATGAATGTATTCCATGTACTGGTCTGTAATCTCTACAATGGGAATATCATAAATATTCACTTTGTTTTTCTCAATCAGGTGAAGCAAAAGGTCCAGAGGTCCTTCAAACACCTGCAGTTTTACCGGGATTCCCATATTGTTCTACCTCTTCCTGCTTTTTACCGCTGAAAGCCATTTTACACTATTTTCCTCCAAAAGTCCACCCTATCCCCGACTTTTGGGCAGACAGTCTATGAGCAATAGCTCCCTGGGATTAAAAATCCGCAGCGGAATGGTATGCTCGCCCAATCCGGCGCTTACCACCAGATGACTTTCCTCTTTCTGGAAATGTCCCCGGCAGTATTTTGGGAAAAGACGGAAATCCGGACTGATGACACCACCTAAAAAAGGCAGTCTCATCACGCCTCCATGGTAATGTCCTGCCAGAATCAAATCCCCGCCCCAGTCCAGATAAGCGTCTCCATACTTAGGCGTATGGGTCAGCAGAATATGAAACCGCTCTCTGGAAGATTTCCCTACCAGACGGTTTATATCCCGCTTTTCAAGCTTCTTTTTCCCTCTCTTGTCATAATAGGAGTAAGGCAGCATCAGTCCGGAAAGGAGCAGCTTTTCCCCTTTGATTTCATATGCTTTCGTGGCATTTTCCAGCATAATCACGCCCAAGCGCTGAATCTGCTTCTCAAACAGCAGATAATCTCTTCCGAAAACCTCCGGTTTCTGCTTCATACGCTGCTCATGGTTGCCCAGCCCATAAAACACAGGGGCAATCTTCACGGCCTGACGAAGGAAATCATAAGCAGCCCTGACAGAGGCCTCTTTTTTTCCCAGAACCATATCGCCTGCAAGCAGCAGCATATCCGGCTGTTCTTCTTCCAGTTTTTGGAGCAGTCGCTGATTTTTCTCCCCAAATTCCACATTGTGCAAATCACTGATAACAGCAGCGCGAAAGCCCTGCTGTTTCAGTTTGTCAGATTCTATTTCATACTTGACCGTTTTAAATTTCTTAAGCAATATATTTCTCCTGATGTTTCATAATTTTGAAGTACATGACCAGCAGAAGTCCTCCTGCCAGCACCCAGGCAAAGGGACTGGCCAAACAGGCTCCCAGATAGCTGTGTCTCTGAGCAGCAATCATAGCAACGACACCTCTGCCCACCAGTTCTGCCACACCTGCCATCATAGGAAGCAAACCGTAGCCCATACCCTGAATTCCATTTCGGTATACATTGACAATGGTAAGAGGAATCAGGAAAATACCCACACATTTCAGATAAATGTCTGCCTGCCCCATAATGCCGGACACATCTCCGGACACAAAGAAGTACACCAGATATTTTCCCACCGTCACAACAGGGACTGCCAGAATTACACTGTAAATACTGCCGATGATGGTAGCTGCCCGGAATCCCTGGCGAATTCTCTTCACTTCTCCTGCTCCCATGTTCTGAGCACAGTAGGTCGCCATGGTCGTTCCCAGCGCCACATAAGCCTGGGTTCCCAGCTGCTCAATCTTGTTAGCCGCAGTAAAGGCTGCCACGGACATAGAGCCCAGCAGATTCAGAGCAGACTGCACCATCATGGTTCCAATGGCTGTAATAGAATACTGCAGCGCCATAGGAAGCCCGATAGCCAGCTGCATTTTCGCCATATACGGTTCTACCTTAAAGTCGCCTCTGTGCAGCTTCAAAAGCGGCACTTTTTTTATAATATACAGCAGACACCCGATACCGGATACTGCCTGGGAAATCACGGTAGCATAGGCTGCGCCAGCCGCCCCCATATGAAATACAATAATCAGCAGCAAATCCAGCCCTACATTTAAGGCCGCCGATAAAATCAGAAAATACAATGGTGTCTTGCTGTCTCCTAAAGCCCTTAAAATACCGGACAGCAGGTTGTAAAGTACCGTAGCCGCAATTCCTGCACAGATAATCATAATGTAGGCATAGGCATCCTGGAAAATATCATCCGGTGTGTGCATAAATACCAGAAGTGGTTTCATCGTCAGCATACTTCCCGCTGTCATCACCACTGTGATTCCCAGAGAAAGCACTGCAGCCGTTCCCACGGTTTTCCGCATGCCGTCCATGTCCCCTGCGCCGAATCTCTGGGCCGTCAGCACGGAAAAACCAGCCGTCAGTCCCTGCAGAAACCCCAAAATCAGAAACATAATCGTTCCTACGCTTCCCACCGCAGCCAGGGCTTTTGTCCCCACAAACTTCCCTACAATGACCGTATCCGCCATACTGTAAAGCTGCTGAAACATATTTCCGATAAAAATAGGAATGGTAAAATTCAAAATGATTTTCATCGGACTTCCTGCTGTCATATCTGTCTGTACATGTTCTCTTGCCAAAGTAAACCCCTCTCTCAAATTAAAATCATTTTTCGGTAACTTTGGCTTATTATAGTATAAAGCAATCCGACTTTCAACATGTTTTTTATTTCTTTTCAGAAATATTTTTTTCCCTTCCCTGCAGGAAAATTTTACAGATTTTCTCAAGATAATCCCGGTATTTTGCCTTTTTTACATTCCTGTCAAAGACAAGGTCCACGCTTCCGATTTTCTTTCCATCCAGATAATAATCAGCCCTTCCCGCCTTCTCTCCCTTCTTCACTGGCGCCTCTGCGGTTTTCTTCATATGGATTTTCTTTTGAATGGAATCTGTATTCGCTCCTTTGGTATCCAGATAACAAAATTTCTCTTTATAGCTGCAGGATATTTCCTCTAAAACTCCGCCCTTTATTTGTACAGTCCCCGGGGACTTCGTATTCTCGTCCGTATAGAGTTTACAGCTTCCAAAGCCCAGATTCAGCATGGCAGCCGCATCTTTGAAACGCACCTTGTAATCCGGCGCTGTCATCACTACGCTGATAAGAGTAATTCCGTTTCGCCTGGCCACCGCAGACACACAGTATTTTGCCACGCTGGTACTGCCGGTTTTCAGCCCCACACAACCATCATAGCTGCGCACCAGTTTATTGGTATTGGTAAGTCCGAACTCACTGCTTCCCTTATCCGTGACATGGGTAATGTTTTCCATCCACACAGAAGAATATTCCAGAATCTTCGGGTATTTCGTCACCAGTTCTCTGGACATCTTCGCCACGTCATGGGCGCTGGTATAGTGATTATCCGACTCCGTAAGACCACAGCAGTCCTCAAAATGGGTATTTTCCATTCCAAGTCCTGCTGCTCTCTCGTTCATCCGCTTCACAAATTCACTTTCACTGCCTGCAATATGCTCGGCCATAGCCACACTGGCGTCATTGCCCGAAGCAATGACAATACACTTTATCATGGTTTCCACACTCTGCTTTTCGCCCTCTTCCAAAAATACCTGGGAGCCTCCCATAGACTTGGCATAAGCGCTGGTCACCACCTGGTCTTCCATATGTAAATTTCCCTTTTCCAACTCATCAAAAATCAGAAGCAAGGTCATAATCTTGGTGATACTGGCCGGTTTTACTCTGGTATCCATGTCCTTTTCATAAATAATTTTTCCGGTAGATGCCTCCATCAGCACACCATGAGGCGCTGTAATCAATTCTCCCTCCTCTGCCAGAATTCTTTCTGGAAATCCAGTCAGCCAAACGGAGAAAATCAGCACCCAACTTAACAATACCGCCGCTTTTCTGCCCATTTTTATCCTGCCTTCACATTTACTCTTATAGCATTGTAAGCAAAAACTCCGGCATTTATGACAACAGAGCCTTATCTCCAGCGGAAAGCCAGAATTCCCTCTTTAAACTCCTGGAAAGAATCGGGAATACAGTCTTTTTTCTTCTGGTACAGTGCATAGGCAAAATCCACAGCAAAAATCAGCAGCAGAATTCCACCCAGTCTTGTTCCTGTCTGAAAGGAATAACTCTCCACTACCCGTTCCACTCCTTTGTGAAGGAAAAGAAACAGTCCCAGCGTATAAAAACCCCAGGCAACGGTACTTTCCAGACACAAAATTCCTTTATAGTTAAAAGGCTTCTGGGAATAATCCCACCAGACCTCTCCAAAAATCTTCAGCATCAGAAGCGCTGTTCCATACTCCAACAGCGTAGGAATAATACATCCCATAAGGTACAGCAGATACAGATTATGGTCTACCGGACGCAGCAGAAAATATACCGTCAGTGCGCCCACACCGTAAATAGGGCAGATAGGACCTCTTACAAATCCCCGGTTGGTTAATTTCCGATTGCAGATAGACATATAGATAGACTCTACAACCCAGCCTAAAATACTGTAAATCAAAAACCATTGGATAATATGGTAAACATCCGTCCCCAAAACCGCTTTTGTCCACAACATAATTTTCTCCTTAAAAATAAAATCTTCTCCTGTAAACGTCTGATAAGTATGTCTACTATATCATGATATCCCCTGTTCGTCTATTCCCATTTGACAGAAACTCTAAAATTTTCATAAATTTTACAGCATGGGAGCAAACAGACGGAGAATGCTCTGCATACCTCTCTGCAGCACATTCTGCCGTCTGCACACATCCAGAGTAATCTCCTTACAAACGGAAAACGTCTCCGTCATATCTTCTTTTACCTGGGCCACTGCGCTGCATTTATACAGCCAGGCCGCACATTCAAAGTGCAGATACAGACTTCTGTAATCCAGATTAATGGTTCCCACTACCGCCAGTTCGTCATCACAGACAAAATTTTTGGCGTGAATAAATCCTGGCGTATATTCATAAATCCGTACCCCGGCGCTTAAAAGCTGCTGATAATAAGACTGCGTCAACAGAAAAACCAGCTTTTTATCCGGAATTCCCGGTGTGATAATCCGCACATCCACCCCTTTTTTAGATGCCAGACAAAGAGCCGTCATCATCTCATTATCAATAATCAGATAAGGCGTGGCAATATACACATATTTTTGGGCCTGATTGATGATATTTAAGTAAACATTTTCTCCTACCACTTCTCCGTCCAGCGGTGAATCTCCATAGGGCTGAACAAACCCGTCGCTTTCAAACTCTTCGGGATGGTACACATACGGTCCATAGGCAGGCAAATGGGTCTTCATTCTGGTAATCACACTCCACATCTGCAGAAACATCACCGTCAGATTCCAGACTCCCTCTCCTACAAGACGTACTCCGGTATCCTTCCAATGTCCGAACCTCATTTTCTCGTTGATATATTCATCTGCCAGATTGACGCCTCCCGTATAGCCGGTATGTCCGTCAATCACCAGAATTTTTCTGTGATCCCGGTTGTTCAGCACAATATTTAAAATGGGACGCACCGGATTAAAGGCTGCACACTTAATGCCTTTGGCCTGCAGCTTCTTATAATATCGTGTGGGAAGTGTGGTTACACAGCCCATATCATCATAAATCAGGCGCACATCTACTCCCTGCTTTACCTTCTCTTCCAATACGTCTAAGATGGCATTCCACATTCTTCCCTCATGGATAATGAAATACTCCAGAAAAATAAAATGCTCTGCTTTTTTTAAATCTTCCAGCATGTCAATAAACATGTCGTCTCCCACTGCATAATACTTGGTTGTGGTATTGGTATGCACCGGGAATCCGGCGCAGTTCCTTATATAAGCAGACTGATTGGAAGCGCCCGTATCCTCCGCTGAAAGGGCTTCTCTGGTCTCCCTGCTTTCCCGAAAATAATTGGAAATCTCTTTCATTACTGCTTCGGATTCCTGGGTCATTTTTTTTGCCACACGGGATTGTCCGAATAAAAGGTAAATAATGACGCCAAACACCGGAACCGCAAGAATGAGAATGGTCCACGCCAGCTTATACGAGGGGTTGATTTTTTTATTTACAATCCAGAGTACCATAAGCACACTAAGCAGGCTGATAAGATTCATAATATGCCCGGAAAAGGCACCCACGCCCCAAAGCATGGCAAAAATCCAGATAAGCTGCAAAAGCACAGCCGCTATGGTAACAAACAGTCTGCTGGATATAATATCAATAATCTTTTTCATACATTTCCTTTAGAATTGTCCTATATGCAGATGTTGTAAAAAAGCCTCTGGTCTTTCCAGAGGCTTTTACTGCACATTAATTATATTTACGTTTTCTAGCTGCTTCAGATTTTTTCTTACGACGAACACTTGGTTTCTCGTAATGCTCTCTTTTACGGATTTCCTGCTGAATACCTGCTTTTGCACAGCTACGCTTGAAACGACGTAAAGCGCTATCTAAAGTCTCGTTTTCTTTTACGATTACATTTGACATAAGCTCACACCTAACCTCCCTCCAGCTGCAAATTGTGCATAATACAACTGTCTGGGTATTTTTATTGCACAAATGATATTATAGCAGATTTTTGTCATTCGTCAACTGTTTTAATCAAATTTTTCAAGTTTTTCTGAATTTTTTTTCAGGATTACTGCCGACATGATCCCTGCCAGCACCGATGTCCCGGCAAAATTCAGCCAGATTCCCGTAAGCCCCAGAGGCCAAAGAGCCGCCACTAAAAGCACTGGAAAAATCAGCGCCGTGGATACGGAAATCAGCGCTGCCGCCCCTGCTCTTTCCACAGCAACCATATAACTTTGTGTGGCAAAAGAAAACCATCTGGTCAGATAAGTCAGAGCAAAGAGCATAACTGCCCCCCCCCGGCCATCTCCAGAAACACAGCGTCAGGACTGCTGACAAACATCCGTGTAATCACATCCGGGAAGAAAAACAGGACTGCAGCTGAAAGAAGGGAAACAACCCCGCTTGCTGTATAACAACACTTTTCAATAGCCTGAATCCGTTTCTTATTTCCTGCTCCCAGATTGTAGCTCACCGCAGGCTGCAGCGAGTCACACATACCATAAAGGAGCGGCTGTACAAATCCTTCCGCATACATGAAAATATTCAGAAACATACTGCTCTTTATTTTTCCGCAGATTCTCAGGTAATTGTCCACCGCAAAGATAATGGTTGTCACAGGCGCACATATGGCGTATACCTGCAGGTACTGAACAGACAGATGAAGGAGTTCCCCCTCTGCTCCCATGAGCCTGAGCAGGGGAACCGCCAAAAGGTAAAGCACCCCGCCAATCAAATCTGCCAATGAAAAATTAATAATAACAAAGGGCATGGCAAGATTCAGCGCCGCAAAAGCCAGTTCTCCCAGAATCTGTCCCACTAAAATTCCGTCAATCACCTGATAAAGAGCAGAAGCCAGCATGCTGATAGCTCCGGGAACCGACGCAATAAAAAATAGTCTTACCGGTGATATTTTTGTAAAAAGTGTCTTTGAATCCATAAATCCCAACAAAAACCCTCCGTTTATCCTCCGAAGGGCAAATCCTCCTTCTGAAATAGTTCTTTTTCAAATTCTTCCTGCATACAATTGGTAAATGCCTCCAGACCCTTTAAAAGCTCCGGGGAAAACTCCTGCAGGGTTCTCTCCAAAGCCTGCTCCTCTGCCGCAAAAACCTTCTGCAAAAGTCTGTCCGCATACGTTTTTCCGGCCTCTGTAAGCATAATGGTCTTTTCTCTTGTGTGATCGGAATGTTCCAGCCGCACATAGCCTTTATTTACCGCTTCCTTTACCACCGTATTAATGGTAGTTCTGGGAATCAGCCATTCTTCACAGATTTCCTTCTGTGAATGGACTTTCCCGTCATTCAGCACATAAAACAACAGCAGTGTATTGTCTTTTACACCCAGTTTTCTGGACGCCATATAATAAAGCCCGTCAATCCGGTTCATGCAGCGGTTTATCTGGTCTATAGCCTCTCTGTTTTTGTTCATTTCATAACTCCTCCCTTCTGAATCGCGCCGTATAATACGAATTCGTATTATATGCAAGCAAAAAAAGAAACTATGCAAAAAAACTGCATAGCCTCTTTTCTCAATGCTGTCTCTTTTATGACAATTCCAGCTTACCTGTATAAAGCTGATAGTAAGTTCCCTTCATCTTAATAAGGTCTTCATGGTCTCCTCTTTCGATAATCTTTCCGTGGTCCAAAACAATGATGGCATCACTGTTGCGGATAGTGGACAGACGATGGGCAATGACAAAAACAGTACGTCCTTTCATCAGGTTATCCATACCCTTCTGCACAATGCTTTCTGTTCGTGTATCAATACTGGAGGTCGCCTCGTCCAGAATCAGTACCGGCGGATTCGCCACTGCAGCTCTTGCAATGGAGAGCAGCTGTCTCTGTCCTTGGGAGAGTTCTTCCCCGTCACCGCTTAACATGGTCTGGTATCCGTTTGGCAGCATTTGAATAAACTGGTCTGCATGAGCCAGGCGGGCTGCCGCATACACTTCCTCATCCGTTGCATCCAGCTTTCCGTAACGGATGTTATCGATAATGGTTCCGGTAAACAGGTGAGTATCCTGCAGCACGATTCCAAGGGAACGGCGTAAATCATCCTTTTTAATCTTTGTAATATTAATGCCGTCGTAACGAATCTTACCTTCCTGAATATCATAGAAACGGTTAATCAGGTTGGTAATGGTAGTTTTTCCAGCTCCTGTAGAGCCTACAAATGCAAGCTTCTGTCCCGGCTTTGCATAGAGACTGATGTTCTTTAAGATGACCTTATCTTCATTGTAGCCAAAGGTTACATTCTCAAATACCACATCGCCGGTAAGCTCTGTATAAGAAACGGAACCGTCTGCGGAATGAGGATGTTTCCATGCCCACATACCGGTGCGCTCTTTGCACTCCACAAGATTGCCCTTTTCATCTTTTCTGGCATTTACCAGTGTTACATAGCCTTCATCTTTTTCCGGTTCCTCGTCAATCAACTGGAAAATACGCTCTGCTCCGGCAAGAGCCATAACAATGGAGTTAAACTGCTGTGCTACCTGCATGAAAGGCTGTGTAAAGCTCTTTGTAAACTGCAGATAGGAAGCCATGACGCCAAGGGTAATTCCCCCTACGCCCAGAACAGAGAGGAAACCGCCCAGAACTGCAGTGAGTACAAACTGCAGATTTCCGATGTTTCCGATTACCGGTCCCATCATATTGGCAAAGGTATTGGCTCTGGATGCGCTCTCAAACAGCGCCTCATTAAGCTCATCAAACTCTTCTTCTGATTTTCTCTCATGATTAAACACCTTTACCACTCGCTGTCCATTCATACGTTCTTCCACAAAACCAGTCACATCTGCCAAAGACATCTGCTGTCTGACAAAGTATTTCCCGCTGTTTCCACCGATTTTTCTTGTAACAAAAATCATTACAAAAATAACCACAACGGCCAGAACTGTCAAAAGCGGGCTGAGTACCAGCATGGAAATAAAAGTTACAATAATCGTGAAAAAGGACATCAGCGCCTGAGGAATGGACTGGCTAATCATCTGACGCAGTGTATCTGTATCATTGGTATAAAGACTCATAATCGAACCATTGGTTCTCTGGTCAAAGTAACGGATAGGCAGGGTCTGCATATGCTCAAACATATCATCCCTCACTCTTTTTAAAACACCCTGTCCGATGTAAACCATCATCCTTGTGTAAATAAAGGTAGAAATAACTCCCAGAAGGAAAATACATCCCAGAACACTGAGTGCACTATAAAGTCCTGCAAAATCCGGATTCTGCTGTCCAATCAGTGGAATAATAAAGTCATCCAGCAGGAATTTCAAGGACAGGGATACGGAAATCGTCGCCACAGAACTGATTAAAATGCAGATAAAAACCAGAATGAAACGTACTTTATAGGTTTCTGTTACATATTTCAAAAGACGTTTTGCAGTCTTCAGTGTATTTTTTGAGATTCTTGACTTTTTGTTTTCCTGTTTACTCATGCTCTTCACCTCCTCTGACCTGAGATTCGTATACTTCTCTGTAAATTTCATTTGTTTTCAGAAGCTCCTCGGAAGTGCCTACTCCCACAACAGAACCTCCGTCCAGAACAATAATCTGGTCCGCGTCCTCAATAGATGCCACTCTCTGCGCAATGATAATCTTTGTGGTATCCGGTATTTCTTCGCGGAATGCCTTACGAATCAGGGCGTCTGTCTTGGTATCTACTGCACTGGTAGAGTCATCCAGAATTAGAATCTTCGGTTTCTTTAAGAGTGCTCTGGCGATACAAAGTCTCTGTTTCTGTCCTCCGGAAACATTGTTTCCGCCCTGAACAATCTGGGTATCATAGCCTGCCGGGAATTCATTGACAAATCCGTCTGCCTGAGCCAGTCTGCACACTCTCTGCACTTCTTCGTCGCTGGCATGCTCATTTCCCCAGCGGATATTTTCATAAATCGTACCGGAAAACAGCACGTTTTTCTGAAGCACCATGGATACCTGGTCGCGAAGAGCCTCTAAGTTATAGTCACGGACATCTCTGCCTCCGACCCTTACGCTTCCCTCTGTTACGTCATAAAGACGGGGAATCATCTGAACCAGAGTGGATTTGGCACTTCCGGTTCCTCCGATAATACCAATGGTCTGTCCTGATTTAATATGAAGGTTAATATCTTTTAAAGAAAGATTGCCGCCTTTTCCGCTGTAGCTGAAATTCACATGGTCAAACACAATTTCTCCATTTGGAACCTCTTTTACAGAATCTTCTTTATCCTTCATCTCCGGAACTTCGGTAAGAACCTCTGTAATACGGTCTGTAGATGCCTCTGCAATCATAATCATAACAAACACAAATGTAACCATCATCAAGGACATGAGAATCTGAAGGGCATACACAATCACACTGGTAAGTTCTCCTGTCGCCATAGTTCCTGTCACAATACTCTTTCCGCCGATTGCCACAAGCAACAGTACAACAACATACATGGTAAATTGCATAACAGGGGAGTTCCATGCAACAATTTTTTCTGCCTTTGTGAAAAGATTGTACACATATCCTGAAATTCCGTGGAATTTGCTGATTTCAAAATCCTCTCTTACAAATGCCTTTACCACGCGGGAGGCATTTACATTTTCCTGAACGGAATTGTTTAATACATCATACTCATCAAATACTTTGATAAAATGAGGATGCGCTTTTTTTGCAATAAAAATAAGCGTTCCGCCAAGCAGCGGGATGACAATCAGAAACAGAAGGGCGATTTTTACGTTAATCAGCAGAGTCATAACCCAGGAAAGAAGCACCATAATGGGGGCTCTGGCCAGAAGTCTTATACTCATCATATACGCCATCTGTACATTCGTAATATCGGTTGTCATTCGGGTAACAAGTCCCGAAGTGGAAAACCTGTCAATATTTTTAAAAGAAAATTCCTGTACCTTGTAAAAAATGTCATGCCGCAGGTTCTTGGCATAACCGGCCGCACCTATAGCAGCCATCTTTCCTGCAATCGCACCAAACCAAAGAGCCAGCATGGCCATGACTACAAGAATCAGTCCCCGCTGTACAATGTAGGTAAGATTGCCTTCGGCAATGCCGGTATCAATAATCTTTGCCATTTCCATGGGGATGAGAACTTCCATCAATACCTCAAGGATTACAAATAACGGGGCCAGTACCGACTGTTTTTTGTATTCCCGGACTGATTTTAAAAGTGTCTTATTCATTTATCCTGTCTACCTCCTTATTTTCCCTGTTTTTTTCTGCAAGATTCTGACACATCTGATAAAGAGTTTTTTTGCACAGAAAAAGCTGCTCCTGGGAAATCCCCCGGGTCATACGAACCTCTGTTTCATGAATATGCTCCAGAATGCTGGGACGCATGGCCTCTGCTTTCTTTGTGGGAAGAATCCGCTTAAGTCTGGCATCCTCCTTCACACTCTCCCGGTATATGAAACCGTTTTTTTCCATGAGTTTGAGAATTCCTGACGCTGTGGATTTTCTGATGTTAAACTCTTCCTCTATATTCTTCTGATAAATATCTCTGTGGAGAGTTTCCAGCAAAATGTGTTTCAGCACATGTCTCTGCATGGGGGTAAGTTCATTCTCTTCCGGAGTTTCCACGGGTTTATGCTCTCTCTTTAACTGATGGTTGAGTATTCTCACCAGTCTTCCTGTATGCATGTTCCTTATTTTTTCATCCATATCCTGCATCATTTGCACCTCGCTTCTTTTAGTTAGCTTCCTAACTTTTTCATATTATACAGACCATTTTTTTTAATGTCAACACTTTTTTCTTTTTCTCCTTTTCTATCTTTCTGTGCTGGAGTATAATATGGATTGTCTATCAGGTTTTTCCTGAAACTTTATTTTAGAAACGGAGGAAACAGAACATGCGACGTCTCGCTGTCTACTTGAAAAACTACAAAAAAGAAAGCATACTGGCTCCCTTTTTCAAGTTTCTGGAGGTAGTATTTGACCTGCTGGTTCCCGTGGTCATCGCCCGTATGATTGATGTGGGAATTGCGGGAAATAACCGGGAGGTTATCATTCAGAATTTTTTTATCCTGCTTCTCATGGCTGCTGCCGGTCTGACTGTCAGTATTACAGCCCAGTTTTTTGCCGCAAAGGCAAGCACCGGCTTTGCGGCCGAGCTTAGACAGGCTGTCTTTGACCATGTACAGAGTTTTTCCTTCTCCCAGCTTGACAGGCTGGGAACAGATACTCTGATTACACGGCTTACCGATGACATTAACCAGGTACAAAACGGCCTCAACATGGGGCTCCGCCTGCTGCTGCGCAGCCCTTTTATTGTCCTTGGTTCCATGGTCATGGCCTTTACTGTCAATGTGCGCTGCGCCCTGATTTTTGTTGTAGCCATTCCTGTACTTTTTCTGGCCGTCTTTATCATTATGTATCTCAGCATCCCCCTGTTTCGGAACGTGCAGGGGAAACTTGACAAGGTCACCGGACTTACCAGAGAAAATCTCACCGGTGTCCGGGTCATTCGGGCCTTTTGCCGCGAACAGGAATCTGTGGCAGAATTTGACCTGCACAACCGGGAACTGACAAAGCTCAACGAATTTGTAGGGAAATTGTCCGCTCTTTTGAATCCGCTTACTTATGTCCTGATTAACCTTGCCACCGTTATTCTCATCAGCAGAGCCGGAATCCAGGTCCATTTAGGCAATATGCAGCAGGGCGAAGTGGTTGCGCTTTATAACTATATGGCTCAAATGATTATTGAACTGATTAAGCTGGCCTCTCTGATTATCACGCTGAACAAATCAGCAGCCTGCGCCAGCCGTGTGGCTGATATCCTGAAAATCACACCTGCTATGGACTATCCGGAAGAAACCGCAGCGCACACTCCCTCTGCTTGTGCCGTTGCTTTTGAACATGTGACCTTCTCTTATCCGGACACAGGCGCTCCCAGTCTTTCTGACATCAGCTTTTCTGTAGAAAAGGGACAGACTGTAGGAATTATCGGAGGAACCGGAAGCGGAAAAACAACCCTTGTAAACCTAATTGCCCGTTTTTATGATGCCACAGAAGGACAGGTGCTTCTGGACGGACAAAATATTCGCAATTATACCCAGGATGTACTCCGGGAAAAAATCGGGGTTGTTCCTCAAAAGGCAGCGCTCTTTAAGGGAACCATCCGCGAAAATATGAAATGGGGACGGGAAGATGCCACAGATGAAGAAATCTGGGCAGCACTTTCCATGGCCCAGGCCAGAGAGATTGTGGAGAAAAAAGAGGGACAGCTTGACTTTCATCTGACACAGAACGGAAAAAATCTTTCCGGAGGCCAGCGTCAGCGTCTTACGATTGCCCGTGCTCTTGTGAAAAATCCTGAAATTCTCATTCTGGATGACAGCGCCAGCGCCCTTGACTTTGCCACAGATGCAGCCCTGCGAAAGGCACTTCATGCACTAAGGGGAAATGTGACTACCTTTCTGGTTTCCCAGCGTTCTGCCAGTATCCGTCATGCAGAACAGATTCTCGTTCTGGACGATGGCCTCCTGGTGGGAAAAGGCACCCACGACCAGCTGGTAGACTCCTGTGAAACATACCGGGAAATCTTCTTCTCACAGTTTCCCGAAGAACGCACAAAATATACAGAAAACCACAAAGCCGAAAGCTTTCCGGCATCCAAAAGGGAGGGAAACCCATGAGTATTTCAAAGAAAACAAAGAGCAGCAGTATGGAAACCTTTAAAAAGGTACTCCGCTTTATCGGAAGATACCGGTTTCTGCTGATAGCCAGTATCGTGCTTGCCGCAGTTTCCGTAATCCTTCAGCTTTATGTTCCGATTCTTTTCGGAAACGCCATTGATGAAATCGTCGCCAGGAATCAGGTGCATTTTTCCAAAATGTGGCAGTATCTATGGCAAATTCTCATATTGGCCGCTCTCTCCGGCGCCGCGTCCTGGGTCATGAACCTCATCAATAACCGCATGACCTACCGTACCGTACAGGACATCCGCACAAAAGCTATCCGCCATATTCAAGTGCTTCCCCTCTCCTATCTGGACAGACACAGCACCGGAGATATCATCAGCCGGGTGATTGCCGATGCAGACACCCTTTCAGACGGTTTGCTTTTAGGCTTCACACAGCTTTTTTCCGGTGTTGTCACCATTATGGGAACCCTGGTATTTATGTTTTCCAAAAACGTATTTATCACTCTTCTGGTCATTGTGCTGACCCCTCTCAGCTTTTTTGTGGCAAAGTTTATTTCCTCCCATTCTTTTCAGATGTTCCGGAGACAAAGTGAAGCCAGGGGAGCACAGACTGCCCTGATTGAGGAAATGATTGGAAACCAAAAGGTCGTTCAGGCCTTTGGTTACGAAGAAAAATCTTCTGCCCGTTTCTCCCGGATAAATGAAGAGTTAAAAGAAGCCAGTCAACATGCTATTTTCTACAGCAGTCTGACGAATCCTGCTACAAGGTTTGTCAACAACCTCATTTATGCGGCAGTTGCCCTGACCGGTGCGCTTCTGATTCCCAAAGGGGCTCTGACCGTAGGCGGTCTCTCTGTTATGCTGGCTTATGCAAACCAGTATATGAAGCCCTTTAATGACATCAGTTCCGTTATCACAGAACTGCAGAATGCACTGGCCTGCGCTTCCAGGATTTTCTCTCTTTTAGAAGAAGAACCGGAAAGTTCTGACGCTTCCGGCACTCTCTCAGATGTAAAAGGGAACGTTGCCATTGAACACGTGTCTTTCCGTTACGTACCGGATAAGCCTCTGATTGAAGACTTTAACCTGAAGGCCGCGCCGGGCAGAAGAATTGCTCTGGTAGGGCCTACCGGCTGTGGAAAGACAACCTTTATCAACCTGCTGATGCGGTTCTATGACATGGATTCCGGAACCATTTCTGTAGACGGAAAATCCATCCGCCAGGTTTCCCGCCATGCCCTCAGAAGCAGCTATGGCATGGTGCTGCAAGACACCTGGATAAAAAGCGGCACGGTTCGGGAAAATATTATTATCGGCAAACCGGAAGCCTCGGAGGAGGAAATCATACAGGCAGCCAAAATGTCCCATAGCTGGGAATTTATCCGCCGCCTTCCCGACGGCCTTGACACAATCCTGAAAGAAGACAGTCTCAGCCAGGGACAGAAGCAGCTTCTCTGTATCACTCGTGTTATGCTCTGTCTGCCGCCTATGCTGATTCTGGACGAAGCCACTTCCAGTATTGACACCAGAACGGAACTGATGATTCAGAAAGCATTTGACCGTCTGATGCAGGGACGCACAAGCTTTATTGTAGCCCACAGGCTTTCCACTATCCGGGGTGCAGATGAAATTCTGGTTATGAAGGATGGAAGTATTATCGAACAGGGTACTCACGAAAAATTAATGGAAAAGGGCGGTTTTTATAAGACACTGTACAACAGTCAGTTTGTCAATACAGCCGAATAGAGAGAAAAAAAGGGGGCCTATCAAACAGCCTCCTTTTTCTAAAAACAAATTTTTTATTTAATCTGGTCTGCCAGTATATCTGCTGCTGCTTTTAAGGCTTCCGGTACTTTATCCGGGTTTTTGCCTCCGGCCTGAGCCATGTTGGGGCGTCCGCCTCCGCCTCCGCCTACAAGGGCAGCCATGCCTTTCACCAGATTTCCTGCATGAGCACCTGCTTTCTGCGCTTCCTCTGTCACCATAGTCAGAAGGCTTACCTTTCCTCCTGCTACGCTGGCCAGCACTACCACACCTTCGCCCAGTTTTTCCTTTAACTGGTCGCCTAAGTCACGCAGTCCGTTCATATCCACATCATCCAAGGAAACTGCCAGAAGCTTCACACCTTTGATTTCCTGTACCTGGCTCATAACGTCGCCTACTGCGTCTTTTGCCATTTTGGCCTTCAGTGCTTCATTTTCGCTGTGCAGATTTTTCACCTCTGCCTGGAGATGTGCGATTTTTTCTTCGATTTCTGCCGGAGAAGTCTTCAGCATTGCTGCGATTTCTGCCTGGCGTTTCTCGATTTCTTTATAGTAAGCAAATACACCGTCTCCGGTAAGGGCTTCGATACGGCGCACACCTGCCGCAATACCTGCTTCTGCTACAATCTTAAAGGCTGCAATTTCTCCTGTGTTGGCTACATGGGTACCGCCGCAGAGTTCTTTTGAGAAATCCCCCATAGAAACCACACGGACTTTTTCTCCGTATTTTTCGCCGAACAGAGCCATAGCGCCTGTCTTCTTGGCTTCCTCAATAGTCATAACATCCGTTACAACCGGAAGTCCTGCACGGATTTCCCGGTTTACCATATTCTCCACCTTTTCCAGTTCTTCTGCCGTCATGGCCTGGAAATGTGCAAAGTCAAAACGCAGTCTGTCCGGAGTTACCAGAGAACCTTTCTGCTCTACATGGGAACCGAGAACCGTCTTTAAGGCTTTCTGCAGCAGGTGGGTAGCGCTGTGGTTCTTACAGCAGTTGGCTCTTCCTGTCTCACATACTTTTAAGGTTACGGTATCGCCCACTTTTATCATGCCTTTTGTGAGAACACCAACATGTCCTACTTTTCCGCCTCTTAAATGAATGGTGTCTTCCACCTTAAATTCTGCGTCACCGCAGACAATCACACCTTTATCACCCTGTTGTCCGCCCATGGTCGCATAAAACGGCGTCTGCTCTGTAAAGAGGGTTCCTCTCTGGTCTTCGGTCAAAGCCTCCACGATTTCCTCTTCTGTGGTCAGAACCGTTACTTTAGCATCACATACCAGTTTGTCATAACCTACAAATTCTGTGGTAACGGCTGTATCAATTTCATCGTAAACCGTTGCGTCCGCACCCATATAGTTGGTGGTTTCTCTGGCTGTTCTTGCCTTCTCCCTCTGTTCCTGCATAGCTTCCTGGAAGCCTTTCTCATCAATGGTATAACCCTTTTCTTCCAAAATTTCTTTTGTCAAATCCATCGGAAAACCATAGGTATCATACAGCTTAAATGCATTTGCGCCGGAAAGCTCCGTTGTGCCTTCCTTCTGCATAGCCTCTTCCATTTCTCCCAGAATGTGAAGCCCCTGGTCAATGGTTTTGTTAAACTGTTCTTCTTCTTTTGTCAGCACCTGGAAAATAAAACTCTTCTTTTCATCCAGTTCCGGATAACCGTCTTTGGAGCCTTCAATGACAACGGCGCCTAACTCTGCCAGGAACTTGCCTTCGATTCCCAGAAGACGTCCGTGGCGGGCTGCACGGCGGATAAGACGGCGCAGTACATAGCCTCTTCCTTCATTTGTGGGCATAATACCGTCAGAAATCATAAAGGTTGCAGAACGGATATGGTCGGTAATCAGACGAATGGAAACGTCTTTTGTCTCATCCTTCTTATATTCGGTGTGAGCCAGTTCACAGACCTTGTTTCTCAAAGCGCACAAAGTATCTACATCAAAAATAGAATCCACGTCCTGGACTACAGAAGCCAGACGCTCCAGACCCATACCGGTATCAATGTTTTTCTGTACCAGTTCCGTGTAATGGCCTTCCCCGTCATTTTCAAACTGGGTAAATACATTGTTCCAGATTTCCATGTAACGGTCGCACTCGCAGCCTACGGTACAATCCGGACTTCCACAGCCGTATTTTTCGCCGCGGTCATAGTAGATTTCAGAACAGGGACCGCAGGGACCTGCGCCGTGTTCCCAGAAGTTGTCGCCCTTGCCGAAACGGAAAATACGCTCTGCAGGAATTCCCATTTCCTTATTCCAGATTTCAAAAGCCTCTTCATCTTCTTCATAAATAGAAGGATACAGGCGGTTCGGGTCCAGTCCCACAACCTCGGTCAAAAATTCCCAGGACCAGGCAATGGCTTCACGCTTAAAATAATCTCCGAAAGAGAAGTTTCCCAGCATTTCAAAAAATGTGCCGTGACGTGCTGTCTTCCCTACGTTTTCAATATCACCTGTACGGATACATTTCTGACAGGTTGTCACCCGGCGTCTGGGCGGGATTTCTGCGCCTGTAAAGTATGGCTTTAAAGGCGCCATACCGGAATTAATCAAAAGCAGACTCTTGTCATTGTGAGGAACAAGAGAAAAGCTCTTCATAGCCAGATGTCCTTTGCTCTCAAAGAACTCTAAAAACATTTTCCTAAGTTCGTTTACTCCGTATTTCTGCACGGTTTTTCCCTCCTGATGAGTATAATCACTGTTCTTAATGATAGCACAGGATTTTACTGATTTCAAGAAAAATCCTGTACGCTGTCCGTCTGACCTCTTTCGGATACGGCTCTCTTCATTTTCTGCACATATTCCGCCACAGAAGGAACCGCGTCTTTTCCATATTCTTCGATTATTTTCACAATAGCGCTTCCCACAATGGCGCCGTCTGCTATCCCTGCCATCTCCTTTGCCTGCTGCGGTGTGGAAATACCGAAGCCTACCGCGCAGGGAGTATCTGTCACCTGGCGCACCAGTTTCACCATACCTGCAATGTCCGAGGTAATCTCACTTCTCACTCCCGTAACACCAAGAGAGGAAACACAGTAAATGTACCCCTGTGCCCCTTCTGCAATTTTCTGTATGCGCTCCTTTGAGGTCGGCGCAATCAGAGAAATGATTTCCACTCCATAATCGGCGCACACAGGAGCCAGCTCCCCTTTTTCCTCAAAAGGCATGTCCGGCACAATCAGCCCGTCAATGCCGCACTCTACACATCTTTTCATAAACCTTTCTTTCCCATAAGTATAAATGGGATTGACATAAGTGAGAAATACCATGGGAACCCGGACTTTTTTTCTGGCCCTTTTTATGGTATCAAACAGTTTATCCGTGGTACAGCCTGCCTCTAACGCACGTTCATTGGCTTTCTGTATCACCACGCCCTCAGCGGTGGGGTCGGAAAAGGGAATTCCGATTTCAATCAAATCTGCCCCTGCCTCTTCCATGGCATAAAGCAGACGTTCTGTAATTTCCAAAGAGGGGTCTCCCCCTGTGATAAACGGAATAAATGCTTTTTTGTTCTGAAATGCTTCCTGGATTCTATTCATAAATGTCCACTCCTCTGTATCTGGCAATGGCTGCCACATCCTTATCTCCTCTGCCCGAAATGTTTACTACGATTATCTGGTTTTTCTCCATGGACGGGGCCAGCTTTCTGGCATAAGCCACAGCATGCGCGCTTTCTATGGCAGGAATAATGCCTTCCGTTCTGGAGAGGTATTCAAAGGCCTCTACTGCCTCTGTATCTGTAACCGGCACGTACTCTGCCCTTCCGGTTTCCGCCAGATGTGCATGCTCCGGTCCGATTCCCGGATAATCCAGTCCTGCGGAAATGGAATACACCGGTGCAATCTGTCCATATTCATCCTGACAGAAAACGGATTTCATGCCATGGAAAACCCCGGTTGTCCCCCGGCTGATGGTGGCTGCATGTTTGGCCGTATCTACCCCCAGCCCTGCCGCTTCGCAGCCAATAAGCCGCACCTCTTTATGGGGGAGAAACTCATAAAAAGCCCCCATGGCATTGCTTCCTCCTCCTACACAGGCAATGACTGCATTGGGAAGACATCCTTCCTTTTCCATAAGCTGCTCTTTGATTTCTTTTCCTATGATTTTCTGAAAATCACGGACAATCATGGGAAAAGGATGCGGCCCCATGACAGAGCCCAGGACATAGAGGGTATCGTCCATGCGGCGGCTCCACTCCCGCATGGTTTCGTTTACCGCATCTTTTAAAGTCTGGGTTCCGCTGGTTACGGCATGTACCTTTGCCCCCAGAAGTTCCATGCGAAAGACATTTAAAGCCTGACGGTCTGTGTCCTCTTTTCCCATAAAAATTTCACATTCCATGCCCATAAGAGCTGCCGCCGTAGCGGTGGCCACCCCATGCTGTCCCGCCCCGGTCTCTGCAATGACTCTTGTTTTTCCCATTTTCTTGGCCAAAAGCACCTGCCCCAGCACATTGTTAATCTTGTGGGAGCCGGTATGGTTTAAATCCTCCCTTTTCAGATAAATTCTGGCTCCTCCCAGGTCTTTTGTCATTTTTTCGGCATAGTAGAGGAGAGAAGGTCTCCCCGCGTAATGTTTCAGCAAATCCTCCAGTTCCCTTTGAAATTCTTCGTCTTTGCTGTATTTTTCATAGGCCGCTTCCACCTCCTGTACCGCCTGCATTAAGGTCTCCGGTATATACTGTCCTCCGTAAATCCCATATCTTCCTTTACTCATATTTCTGTACCTCTCTTACCTTTTTTAGAAATTTGCGTACCTTTTCCTCTGATTTTCTTCCCTGCTCTTCCACTGCACTGCTGACATCCACGGCAAAAGGGCAGCACCGTGAAACTGCCTTTTGTACATTTTCTCCATTCAGTCCTCCTGCCAGGAAAAAGGGCTTTTTCAGCATTGGAATCAGCTTCCAGTCAAAGACTTCCCCACAGCCGCCATATGCCCCTGCCCTGTAAGTATCCAACAGGAGATAATCACAGGGCAGTTCCTCTCCTCTTAAAATATCCTCCCGGTTTCGAACTCTTATGGCTTTTATGACCGGAAGCCCTGTCTCCGCCTTTATCTGCTGCACATATTCCCAATCCTCGTCTCCATGAAGCTGAAGCAAATCTACAATCCCCAGACTGGCCGCCTGCAGCACCTCCTCCTTCGGAGCATTGACAAACACACCCACGCTTTTGATTTTCGCAGAAAGGTTCTGCTTCATGGCAATGGCCTGTGAAAAAGAAATCTGCCTTTTGCTCTTTGCAAACACAAAACCCACATAATCCGGCAGCAGATCATTCACCATACGAATCTCCTCCACGGTTTTCAGTCCGCAGATTTTCACCCTGCTCATCGCTTCCCTTCTTTCAGTTCCTGGAGCATTTTCCCTTTATTTCTGCTCCTCATCAGAGTTTCTCCAATTAACACGGCCTGTACCCCTCCTTTTTTCAGCTTTTCTATGTCTTCCCCGGTGCGTATCCCGCTTTCCGCTACAAAAATTACGTCTTCCGGAACCTGCTGGCGAAGCCGCAGACTGTTTTCCACATCTACCGTAAAATCCTTCAAATTCCGGTTATTGACTCCTAAAATCCTGGTGCCTGCCCTGAGCGCCTTTTCTATTTCCCCCTCATCATGAGCCTCCACCAAAGCCGACAGCCCCAGACTGTGCGCAAGTTCCACATAAGCACGCAGAGTTTCCTCCTCCAAAAGACTGCAGATAAGCAGTACGGCTGAGGCGCCTAAAACCTTTGCCTCATATACCTGATAGCTGTCCACTGTAAAATCTTTGCGAAGCACCGGAATGTTCACCTTAGAAGCAATCTCCCGCAAATACCGGTCCTGTCCCAGAAAGTATTTTGGCTCCGTCAGACAGGAAATCGCAGAAGCACCTGCTTTTTCATACTCCTCTGCAATTTGCAGATAAGGAAACACAGGGGCAATCACCCCTTTGGAAGGAGAAGCCCTCTTCACCTCGCAGATAAAAGACATCTCTTTTCCCGCAAGAGCTTTCTCAAATGGAAATTCCCCAGTATTTTCACAAGCCAGGGCCTTTTCTCTGATTTCTTCCAGCGGGCATGCCTCTTTCTTTTTCGCCACCCGGATTTGGGTATCTTTTGCAATCTGGTCTAATATCATCTTCTACTCCTCATACTTTCCTGTCGCCGCCACAAATTCTTCCAGTTTCGCCAGAGCTTTTTTACTGTCAATCAACCCTCCTGCCATATGAATCCCCTCCTCAAGAGAAATGCCGTCAATCCCCAGATACAGGCTCATACCTGCGTTTAACAGCACCACATCCCTTTTAGGCCCCCGCTCTTTCCCTTCCAGAATGTCTCTGGTAATCCGGGCGTTTTCCTGTGGGCTGCCTCCGGTTAATTCAGAAAGTGTACACCGCTTCAGTCCAAACTGTTCCGGGGTAATGGTGTAGCTGGTAATTTCTCCGAAACGAATTTCGCACACCAGTGTTTCCCCTGTCAAAGTAATTTCGTCCAAACCGTCTGCGCCGCACACAGCTACCCCTCTGGTTACCCCCAGATTCCCCAGCACCCGGGCAAGAGGCTCTGCCAGCTTTTTGTCATAAACGCCCAGAAGCTGCATGGTGGCTGCCGCCGGATTGGAAAGAGGACCCAGAATGTTAAAAACGGTCCGTACTCCCATTTCTTTTCGCACCGGAGCCGCATACTTCATAGAAGAATGGTACACCGGAGCAAAGAGAAAACACATCCCCGTCTGGTTCAGCACCGTTTCATTCTGCTTTGCGTCCAGGGAAACATTGGCCCCCAGATGTTCCAGTACATCTGCTGCCCCACTTTTGCTGGACACACTGCGGTTTCCGTGCTTTGCCACCGGAATCCCTCCCGCCGCCACTACAAAAGCTGCCGTTGTGGAAATATTAAAGGTACCCGCCTCGTCCCCTCCGGTTCCCACAATGTCCATGACTTCTCTCTGGGGACGGATTTTCACGCCTTTTTCTCTCATGACTTCTGCAAAAGCGGTAATCTCGTCAATACTTTCCCCCTGCATCCGCAGCGCCGCCAAAAAAGCTCCCATCTGCGCCTGTGTGGCTCTGCCTTCCATCATCTCCTCCATAACCGCCTTTGCGGTGCCGTAATCCAAATCTTTCCCGTCCATCAGTGTGTGAATGGCTTCCTTTATCATGAGCGTTCTTTCCTTTCTTCCCTGTATTTTTAAAAAGTTTTCCAGAAATTTCATTCCCTGCTCCGTAAGTATGGATTCCGGGTGAAACTGCAGTCCGTACACCGGATAGTCCCGGTGCTCCACGGCCATAACCTCTCCGTCCTCCGCCAAAGCCGTCACCCGCAGACAATCCGGCAAGGTTTCTCTCTTTAACGCCAGCGAATGGTATCTGGCTCCCCGAAATGCTCCATCTATTCCTTCAAACAAAGGACTTACACCCTTTGGAAAAATCTGACTGGTTTTCCCGTGCATCAGATGGGAAGCAGGAGCAATCTCTCCGCCGTATACCTCACAAATGGCCTGATGCCCCAGACAAATTCCCAGAATGGGAATCTTCCCCTGAAAATGCCGGATAACCTCTTCACAGATACCTGCGTCTTTGGGATATCCCGGTCCCGGTGACAAAATGATATGGGTGGGATTTTTTTCTTCGATTTCCTTTAAGGTAATCCTGTCGTTCCGCACCACTTCCAGGTTTGGCTGCAGACTCCCCAGATACTGCACCAGATTGTAGGTAAAACTGTCATAATTATCAATAAATAAAATCATATATCTAACCCCTTTCCTGCCCTTATCACTGCCTGCATAACGGCCGCCGCCTTATTGGCGGATTCCTCATATTCCTTTTTTGGCACACTGTCTGCCACAATACCGCCGCCTGCCTGTACATAAACCGTATCCCCCTTTTTCACCGCCATGCGGATAGCAATACAGGTGTCCATATTCCCGGTAAAATCCATATAACCTAAAGCGCCGCCGTAAATGCCCCTGGGTGTCTTTTCCAGTTCTTCAATAATCTGGCAGGCCCGGATTTTAGGCGCTCCGGAAAGGGTTCCTGCCGGAAGAACTGCCTCAATAGCGTCAAAAGCATCCCTGTCTTCCCGGATATTTCCTTCCACCTGGGAGCAAATGTGCATAATTTTTGAATATTTATGCACCATCATATATTCTGTGACCTCTACAGATTCAAATTTGCTGATTTTCCCCAGGTCATTCCTGCCCAAATCCACCAGCATATTGTGTTCTGCCAGTTCCTTTTCATCCTGCAAAAGTTCGCTCTCCATTCTCCGGTCTTCCTCTGTTGTTTTCCCTCTGGGTCTGGAACCTGCCACCGGAAACGTCACCAGCCTGCCGTTTTTCAGCCGCACCAGGGTTTCCGGGGACGTGCTCATCAGTTCTTCCTCCTCTGTGTGCAGATAGACCATATAGGGAGAAGGGTTGGTGGTTCGCAAAATCCGATAGGCAGGAAACAGACTTTGCCTCATGGTTCCCTCAAACTGCCGGGAAATGACTGCCTGAAAAATATCTCCGCTGTGAATATAGGCTTTTGTTTTTTCTACAGTCCTGCAATATTCTTCTTCTGTTGTATTGCAGGTAAAAGTAATGTTTTCCGGCTCTCGCGGCTTTTCTTCCGGCAGCTCCCGCTGCAGCAGCTGGCACAATTCCTCGATCTGTTTCCCGGCTGTCTCATAATTTTCCTCCAACCGGCTGGTTTTCACATTTACAATAACAAAAATTTTTTGTTTCAGGTGGTCATAAGCCATCACCTTGTCAAACAACATCAAATCAAAATCCGCAAATGCACTCTCTTTTATGTTTAAAACAGGTTCTGCATAGCCTATCATAGAGTATGCAAAATATCCCACCAATCCTCCGGTAAAAGGCGGCAGTTCCGGAAATACCGGCGTACGGTAATCCCTTAAAATCTCCCGTAAAACATGCAGCGGTTTTTCCGTCCTTTCCGTCTTTGTCCCACCTTTGCTTTCCACCTTCACAATTCCGTTTTTGCAGGTGACCCGGCAGACAGGGTCACATCCCAGAAACGAATATCTGCCCCACCGCTCCTGTGCCTCCACACTTTCCAGCAGAAAATATCTCTTCTTTTTCTGCGACAGCTTTCGCAAAATGGCAATAGGCGTTGTACTGTCTCCCTGCAGTTCCCTGTAAAGAGGAAGCACGGAGTACTTCTCTGCAAACTTTTTTGCGGTTTCATAATCTGGTTTTAACATCTTTGTTTCCTCCCTTTTTCAGAAAGAGCACCTGTGGATTTCGAATTGAAAAAAGCCCCTGCCCCACTGGAATCATTTCCAAATGGGACAGGGGCTTCTTTGCCTCTGCGGTACCACCCAAATTGCCTGTGTCCGGCGCTTTCCTAAACATATGGAAACTGCCGGACACAAAACCACTCTTTCATGTACTGACATACATTCCCAACGGATAACGGGCTGGTTTCCCCGTCAGCGTCTACTCTCTTCCCTGAAGATTTCAAGCTGCCCTCACAAGTCCATTCAGCAAAAACTCTTGCTGCCCCGCTCCCACCATCCGCGGCTCTCTGAAAACAAATATCTCTGCTTACTCTTCTTATTCATCGGTTTAAAGTTTTAATTTGTCACAAAGTATAAGGGGGATTTTGGGATTTGTCAAGCATTTTTTTCGGCGGCTGTATTCTTTTCTTTCTGCTTTCCCACTTCCGGTTCCGCTCCTGTTTCCTTTGCATACATTCCAAATCTATTTCATAAATGGTGTTGCCTTCCTCCACCAATCTGGTTTTTTCATCATTCATAGGAAATTTCTCCTTTCGTAATAGGATATGCAGAAAAAATTTCTGTGTTCAGAAACATATCCCACCCTCTTTTCGCATATAGTGATAGAAACTCAGGAATTGGAGCCTGCATATGGATTCTCAGAATTTGTTAGATGAGATGGTAAACGGAGATTCCGTACAGATTTTAAAGGCTGCGCTTCCCTATCTGCCGTCTTCGGGGCAGTCTGTGGTATCTGTATTTGCCAAGTTTCTGGAATTGCAGAACACCATACATTTTTTCCATTCTTCCAAAGGAAACATGGAAATCTGTTCCAGACAGAAAAGCGACCCGGTAGAAATGCTGACAGCCTGCAGCAATGCCTGCCACGGCCCTGCAAAAGAAAAACTGAACAATATGATTAACACACTTTTAATGCTGCAGATGTTGGAACTGTCCCAGAAACCCCTGCCCCCGGAATTTCATACGGACGGCATGTATGCGCAAGGAGGCGAACATAGCTATGAATAATCAAAACGAATCCTGGATGAACAATCCCAAACTTTCCGGCATGGATATGTCCAAACTGGCTATGCTGGGACAACTGGCAGAACAGGGAAAGGGCAAAAGCCCACAGGAGCTTCTGCCCTTTCTCATGTCCGCCGCTTCCCGAAACAAAGAAAGCAACCTGCAGTTTTCTTCTCAGGAAATGGAAACTATCATTCAGGTCCTAAAAGCCGGAAAATCCCAGGAAGAAATCCAGCGCATGGACCGTATGCTTCAACTGATAAAAATGATGCGCTGAACCACTATTTTCCGCTTTTCTGTTCAAAATTTTTCAGAATACACTCCCGGAGCAGCACCAGAGCCTGGGTGACTGCCTGTTCTCTTACGCTGCTTCGGTTTCCTGTAAAATGGCATTCCTTTACTCTTGTCTGGTCTTTCACGGTGCAGCCAATAAACACGGTTCCTACCGGAAATTCTTTTGTACCGCCCTCCGGACCTGCAAATCCGGTAACCGACAGTGCCGTATCTGCACCAGACGCAAAGGCGCCGCCCTTTGCCATTTCTCTGGCACAGGGCTCACTGACAGCGCCGTACTTTTTCAGCGTGTGCTTCTTTACCTTGACCGCTTTTCTTTTCGCTTTATTGGAATAGGTCACAAAGCCCTGTTTCAGCACATCCGAAGCCCCCGGCACATTGATAATTCTGGCGGCAAGTGCGCCTCCTGTACAGGATTCTACCGTGGTCAGCGTCAAATCCTGCTTCTTCAGAAGCTCCACCACTGCGGTTTCCAGATTTTTATTTTCCTCTGTGGTATAGATATCAGCTCCAAAACGAACCTTCAGTTCCCGGATAACCGGTTTTAAAAGGTTTTTAGCTGCCTTTTTGGTTTCCCCGTATGCCGCTGCACAAATATGCACCTCCCCCGGATAGGAAAAGACTTGCAGCACGGGATTTTGCTTTTCTTCCTGCAGGTCTCTGATTTTTTCCCGAATTTCCTTTTCTTCCAGACCACAAAGCTTCACAGTGTCACAGCAGACTGCCCCTGCCTGTTTTTCTTCCAGACAGCAGGCAAGCCTCTCTTCCAATACTACAGCCATTTTCTCCTCTTCCTGCGGAAGAAGAATCAGCCCCTTTTCCTGTGTCAGAGTCTTTGGCAGACCTTCCAAAAGTTCCCCGGTCTTCGTACACACAAAAACCAAATCCGAACGTTTCAGCCCCGCCTTTACAGTCTCTGTCACCTGCTTTTTATCTTCTCTTACAAGGCTTATCCCATTGAAAGAAAATCCAAATCGTTTACACTTTTCAGCCAGATACCGGCTGCCGTCCTTGGCCGCTTCCTGTTCCAGCAAATCCATTCCTATAAAAATCAGTTCCGCAGTCATGCTCTCCACTCCCTTTTAATCCTGCATGCTCAGTACACTTTTGTTTTTTGCAATATAGTCAACCAGAGAAATAATCGTCAGAGCCACTGCAATGACTACAAACAGTGTAAGAATCCCCTGGAAAACCGTATTCTGGATATCCATAATCATCAGAATAATCATAATCATCTGGGAAACCGTCTTAAACTTGCCCCAGTAGCTTGCCGCAATGACAATGCCATTATCTGCCGCAATGAGACGGAAACCACTGATGATAAATTCTCTTGCAATAATGACAATGGTAATCCAGGCTGCCAACTGTCCTGTGGAGGTAAAGCAAATCAGGGCAGAACATACCAGCAGCTTATCCGCCAGAGGGTCCATAAACTTGCCGAAATTTGTTACCAGATTGTGTTTTCTGGCCAGATAACCGTCCAGAGTATCCGTAAGGCTGGCAATGACAAAAATAGCCAGGGCAATCCATTTGTCTGCACTTCCTGTAATATCATACATTAAAAAAGCTACGAAAAAGGGAATCATAATGACTCTCGCAATGGTTAATTTATTCGGTGTATTCATCTTCCAACTCTCCTATCAAATCATACTCCAACGCACCTGTGACATGCACGCGCGCAAAATCGCCTGACATCAGTTCTGTATCTGTGTTCACGAAAATATAGCCGTCTACCTTGGGCGCATCCCCGTAAGTACGTCCCACATAGGCATTTTCATCTGCGACCTTTCCTTCAATCATCACTTCTACCACAGCGCCGATTTTATCATTTCCCTTATCCATGGAAATCTCCTGCTGCAGTTCCATCAGTTCCGCCTGTCTGTCCAGCTTCACTTCCTCGTCAATCTGGTCCGGCATCAGGGCTGCAGGGGTATCCTCTTCTGCAGAATAAGTGAAAACACCCAGACGGTCAAATTCCAGTTTGTCAATGAAATCCAGCAGTTCCTCGTGGTCTTCCTGCGTCTCTCCCGGAAATCCGGTAATCAGTGTGGTTCTAAGAATGATGTCAGGAATCTCTTTTCTCAGAGTCTGTACAATGTCTATGAGCTCCTGCTTGGTGGTTCTCCTTCCCATTCTTTTCAGAATCCGGTCACTGCAGTGCTGAATGGGCAAATCCAGGTAATGACAGATTTTCGTTTCTTCCTTCATAGTCTGTATGAGTTCCGGATAAATTTCCTCCGGATAACAGTAAAGAATCCGAATCCACTGAATCCCCTGTATTTTGCACAGTTCTTTTAACAGCTTGTGCAGAGATTTCTCCCCGTAAAGGTCTTTTCCGTAAACCGTTGTTTCCTGTGCCACTAAAATCAGCTCTTTCACACCCTGCTCTGCCAGATAGGCAGCCTGGGACAGCAGCTGCTCCATTGGCACGCTTCTGTAATTCCCCCGGAGTTTTGGAATAATACAGTAAGTACACCGCTTGTCACATCCTTCAGCGATTTTCAGATATTCAAAATATCCGCCAGTGGTAATCATTCTCTTCTTGCTGTTTGCCGGAAGCACATTGATATCCTTAAACTCTTCATACCGTTCTCCCTCAAACACCTTGTCCAAAGCTGTAATGATTCCGTCATAGCTGGTGGTTCCCAGCACTGCGTCTACCTCCGGGATTTCCTTCATAATTTCGTCTTTGTACCGCTGAGCCAGACATCCCGTAACCAAAAGGGCTTTTAAAACCCCTTCTTCCTTATATTTCGCCATTTCCAGAATACTATTGACACTTTCTTCCTTGGCATCATGAATAAAGGCACAGGTATTCACTACAATCACCTCTGCCTCTGTCTCGTCATTGGTAATTTCATAACCATTTTCCACCAGTATTCCCAGCATTTCTTCCGAATCCGCCAGATTCTTGTCGCAGCCCAGGGAAATAAACAATACTTTCCTCATGCATCCTCCTTATTGCACAAAGGACTGCCGCCAAAGCCGGTCAGCAGTCCTTTCTATTTCTTATTCCATTGTTTCTGTTGTGTCTTCTTCTGCTGCAGGCTCTTCCTCCAATTCTGCGTCTTCCGGCAGAATATGAACCTTGCCCTTATAAATTTCTTCTACAGCAGTGGAAAGCGGCTTTTTCCCATAGCTTGGCACCATGGCATCTTTTCCCGCAATAAGCTGTCTTGCTCTTTTGCTGGTAGCAAGCACTACGGAGTAACGGCTGGTTACTAACGGTTCATCCTCCATTTCTGCACCTTCATTGATAGCTTCCATTAATTCTGTGTAAGATGGGTGTATCATACTTCTTCTCCTTTCTTAAATACAGCAACTTCCTCTGTCATTTTCTCTATAAAAGACTCACGGTTTTTGACCGTGTCATGCTGGCTCTGAATAATGCTGTGCATGGTATCTACGCACTCTTCAATCTCATCGTTAATCAAAATATAGTCATATTTCGGCATTCCCTCTGCCTCTTCTGCTGCTCTGGCCAGCCTGGACTCAATGACTTCCAGACTCTCTGTGCCTCGGTTAATCAGACGGCGTTTCAATTCCTGGGCACTTGGCGGAGTTACAAAAAGCAGAAGGGTTTCCGGCATTTTTTCCTTCACCTTTAACGCACCCTGGATTTCAATTTCCAGAATCACATCTTTTCCCGCATTTAACTGCTTCTCCACGTAAGCCTTAGGCGTTCCGTAATAATTGTCCACATACTGGGCATACTCTATCAGAGCGTCCTGCAGAATCAATTCTTCAAATTCCTGCTTTGTATGGAAAAAATATTCCCTGCCGTGTTCTTCTCCCGGTCTTGGCGCTCTGGTGGTCGCAGACACAGACAACGCATAATTGTCATACTTTTCCAGCAGACGTTTCATCAGTGTTCCTTTTCCGGCACCGGAAAATCCGGATACCACTACTAAAATTCCTTTATCAGCCATCATATTCCCCTTTTGCTTCATTTTCTGAAAATGTACCAAAACGCTTTGCTATGGTTTCCGGCTGCAGGGCAGACAGCACCAGCATATCTCCGTCTGTAATCAGCACGGCCTTGGTCTTTCGGCCCTGGGTCGCGTCTACAGACCGCCCCGACTCTTTAGCCGCCTGCACCAGTCTCTTAATGGGAGCCGCGTCCGGGCTTACCACAGCTACTATCTTATCCATATTCACAACATTTCCGAATCCGATATTTAAAAGCTTTGCCATTGCTTTTCCTGCCTTTATTCAATATTTTGAATCTGTTCCCGGATTTTTTCGATTTCCGTCTTCAAATCAATGGCCAAATTGGAGGTTTCCAAGTCATTCGCCTTAGACAGAATTGTGTTTGCTTCCCGGTTCATTTCCTGAGCAATAAAATCCAGCTTTCTGCCAATGCCATCATCTTCTGAAAGTACCTGCCCCATATGTGCAATGTGGCTTTTCAGGCGTACCGTTTCCTCATCCGTACAGATTTTATCTGCAAAAAGTACCACCTCTGCGGCAATGCGGCTCTCTTCTATCTGCGTATCCGCCAGCAGTTCTCTGACCTTTGTCTCCAGTTTTTCTCTGTATTCTTTAATAATATCCGGGTATCTTTTTTCCACCCCGGCAACCTTTTCGTCCATGTCCGCCAGTTTTTCCAGAATATCCCGTCTCAAATGGGCACCTTCCTGGCTTCTGGTCTCCACAAACTGCTCTGCTGCCCTGCGAATGGTATTTTCCAACGAACTCCAGAGTTCCTTTTCGTCGCTTTCCTGTTCTTCCATGGTCAGAACTTCCGGATATCTGGAAAGCGCAGCAGCGTCCACTTCTTCGTCCAACTCAAAGTCCTCGCCTATCTGCCGCAGACATTCCATGTACTGTGCCGCAATATCCCGGTTGTATTTCACAGCCATTCTGCCCTGGGTATAGTCTTCACAGGTAATGAATAAGTCCACCTTTCCCCTCTGAATGTACTCCTTTAAAAGAGAACGGATAGAAGCCTCAAAAATGCTGAATTTCTTGGGCATTCTCATATTTACGTCCAGATAGCGGTGATTAACAGACTTCATTTCCACTGTAATTTTCTTTTCTTCGTCTAACAATTCGGCTCTGCCAAAGCCGGTCATGCTCTTTATCATCTCTGAACTCTTTCTTATGTCTTTGATTTACCGTAAGGCATAAACATACATGGTTATTATAAGCCAATCCCTAAGAGCCGTCAAATATTTTTTTGCTTATGGTGGAAATTTATGATAGAATGAACTTTAATTCATATGCCTTTTGCATATTCAAAAGAAAGGAGACTCATTATGGCTTTTGACGGAATTACCATTGCCGGCATGGTGAAAGAATTTAATGAAACCATTGTCGGCGGAAAAATCAACAAAATTGCCCAGCCCGAACCTGACGAGCTGCTGATTACCATAAAGAACAATAAAACCCAGTACCGGCTTCTGATTTCTGCCAGTGCTTCTCTTCCGCTTATCTATTTTACAGATAGGAACAAAACCAGTCCCTTAACGGCGCCCAATTTCTGTATGCTTTTGAGAAAGCATGTGGGAAACGGAAAAATAACGGCAGTAACCCAACCGGACATGGAGCGTGCCATTGAATTTCGCATCGAACATTTAAACGAACTGGGGGATTTGTGTTTTAAAACCCTGGTTGTAGAAATCATGGGCAAACACAGCAATATTATTTTCCTGAATGAAAATCGCATGATTCTGGACAGTATCAAGCATGTGTCCTGTAATGTCAGTTCTGTCCGGGAAGTTCTGCCCGGAAGAGACTATTTTCTTCCAAAAACTCAGGAGAAAGCAAATCCACTGACCATGACCCAGGAAACCTTTTACAGCATGGTATATACCAAACCTACGGCCATAGCCAAAGGAATTTATACCTCCCTGACAGGTATCAGCCCCTGTATTGCTGAGGAAATCTGTTTTCGCGCTTCTGTGGACGGAAGTCTCTCTCCCCAGGCCCTTAGCGAAACTGCACGGGAACACCTGTTTCACACCTTCACCCGTGTCATGGAGGATGTAAAAAACGGCGATTTTCAGCCTAATATTGTATACAATGAAAAAGGGGAACCTCTGGAATATGCAGCCATTCCTCTGACTAAGTACACCACAGCGGAAAAAAGAGACTTTCCTTCCATATCCACTGTGTTGGAACAATACTACGCACAAAAAGACCAGATTACCCGAATCCGCCAGAAATCCGCCGACCTGCGCCGAATTGTCCAGACCGCTTTGGAACGCAACCGCAAAAAATACGATTTGCAGACAAAGCAGATGAAAGATACAGAGAAAATGGATAAGTACAAAGTCTATGGGGAGCTGATTAATACCTACGGCTACAATCTGGAAAGCGGCTGCAAATCCTTCCAGGCTTTGAATTACTACACCAACGAAGAGATTACCATTCCGCTGGACAATACTCTGACACCCCAGGAAAATGCCAAGAAATATTTTGACCGTTATAACAAACTGAAACGAACTGCCCAGGCTTTGGAAGAACAGTTAAAAGAAACCCATGAAGAAATCCTGCATTTAGAGTCTGTCAGCACAGCTCTGGATATTGCACTGACAGAAAGCGACCTGTCCCAGATTAAAGAAGAACTGACCGAGTGCGGTTATATTAAAAAGCATTACACCAAAAAGAAAAAAGCCCTGGAAAAATCCAAGCCTCTTCACTATATTTCCAGTGACGGCTATCATATTTATGTAGGAAAAAATAACTACCAGAACGAAGAGCTGACCTTTAAGTTTGCCACCGGCAATGACTGGTGGTTCCACGCAAAGAAAATGGCGGGCTCCCATGTTATTGTCAAAAGCAACAACGAAGAACTGCCAGACAGAACGTTTGAAGAAGCAGGACGACTGGCTGCCTACTACTCCAGCGGACGCACAGCTCCCAAAGTGGAAATCGACTATATTCAGAAGAAACATGTGAAAAAGCCAAACAGTTCAAAACCCGGATTCGTGGTGTATTATACCAACTATTCCCTGATGATAGAGCCCGACATTTCCGGTATCCAACTGGCAAAAAACGACTGATTTCACCAAATAAAGGCCCTGTGATGCCGCTGCTTTTTCCGGCAGCTTCGTCATAGGGCCTTTTCTTATTTTTGAAAACTTTATAGTGTCCATGGAATTTTAATTCCCTGGGTATAATCCCACCTGCCTTTACATTGGTTTTTCCAACTCCAAAAGGGCCTGTTTCATGGGAATACCGCCTGCATAACCGGTTAGTTTTCCATTTGCGCCAACCACACGATGACAGGGAACCACAATCCCAATGGGATTCCGATGATTCGCCATGCCTACAGCTCTGCTGGCTTTGGGATTTCCAATTTTTTCTGCTATCTCTTTGTAGGAACGGGTCTCCCCATAAGGAATTTCTCTCAAAGCTTCCCAGACTTTTTTCTGGAATTCTGTTCCCCGCAAATCTAAAGGCACAGTAAATACCTTCCGGTTTCCGGCAAAATATTCCTCCAACTCTTTGATGGTCTGTTGGACAACAGGGTTATTTTCTTTATCCTCTGCAGATTCCTGCTCTTTCCGAACCCCCAAAGACAGCAATGCTGTTTCTGTACATACAATAAGCAATTCTCCTACCGGGCTTTTATATACAGCCCGACTTAATTTTTCTTTTGTCATTGCATACTCCTTTCCCTATCCCTTAAACGTAAAAACGAAATCACATCCACATCATAAGCGCAAAGCAGTAAATTCCGCTATAATACAGCCCAAGCGCCAGATAGTGAATCCCTTTTGTCTGCTCGTGGAAAAAACTTTTTCCCACCATCATATCGGAAACTGCAAACAAGCCTGCCCCCAAAGCTATCCACCCGTACTCCTTTCCCAAACGGAAAGGCAGAGAAAGAGCCAGCACTGTCATTCCCATCAAAACAGCAGGATACAACAACATGGCATACTGTTTTGGATTTTCCCTCGCACCTTTTACTTCTTCCCGGAAAAGAAACAGGCAAATCCCCATAAGTATCAGCCAAAGAATAATTTCCGCCAGATAGAATCTGCTTTTGGACAAAATCCAGCCTATCAAAAATATATGTCCTGCTGCAAAGGCGCCCATTCCCCAGAAAAATTTCACTTCCAGCAAGGCGTCTGCCAGAAGAAACAACAGCAGTGCAGACAAAATCCACTGCTTTCCCATTGTATGCATATCTTCTGTCTGGCAGAGTCCCCATACTCCGGTAAATACGACCATCCAGGTAGACAAACATTTCGGCAAAATATTCCAATCTTTCTTTTCCCAATCCTGCAATTTCCGATGTAAAAGAATCCCTGTTCCTATAACAGGTACTGCAAACAACGTCCATAGAACAAGCATACGCCACCTTCTCCCTAGATTTTACTTCCTTCCCCATATATTTCATACGCTGTATAAGGACAGTCCAAATGATACCCCAGCTTTTCTGAAAGTGCCAGAGAATTTTCGGTGTGGGCGTCCCAAGAGGGATATCGCCCTGTTTCCAGACAAGCCAATATCAGTCGGGCACAGCAGGCAGAGGCCAGCCCTTGCCTTCGATATTCCTCTTTGGTATCCACTTCTATTTCAATGCCGCCCTTCCAGGCTGAATACGAAGACGCCCCGGAAACAAGCTCTTCCCCTTTTAGAGCCAACACCCCCATTCCAAAGGTACAAAAACTCTCATAATCAGCAAACTGAGCCGTAAAATCCCGGCTCCATTCTTCTTCTCTGCACCGATTGTAAAATTCTTCCTCTATCCACTTAAAAGTATACCCTTTTGGAAGCCGGGCCACTCGTTTCAGGCTGTCTGTATCAAAAGTATTCGGCTCCTTTTTCATGCGGTAACGCATAATTTTCCGGCTTCGCCCCCGGTAACAGTCCTCAATGAGCCTCCCCCACACTTTATCCGGTGGAACCAGAATTCGAAACTCTGGTTTGCTCTCCTTTGGCAGATATTCCACCAACGCCCTGTCCGGTTCTCCGTCGAAAAATGTGAAGTCTCCCAACACAGCCATAAGAGATTTAAAGTTTCTCTCTCTGGCATAAAAATTCCCCATAATCCCCTGCTTACAAGACCAAAGAAAGGATTCCTGCGTATCTTTGAAAAAGCCAGAAATATCTTTATACTTAACGGAGACCATAAGCTTTCTCCAATAATACCGGCTGTATTTCCGGATACGTCCAGCCCGTCGGCAAATCTTTAAAAAGCCGAATTTCTTTTATCTCTGATTCTTCCGGAATTTCTTCAAACTCCAGAATTTCACATCTACATAACAGGCCGAAATCTTCCCTTTCTTCCTGCTTTACAGAATAAATCCCCACAACGGAAAGTTCATATTCTACCGCCCCCGTTTCCTCATACAATTCTCTTCTTGCAGTATCTAAAATATCTTCCTGTACTTCCCGGTGTCCACCTGGGCATTCATAGGTTGTTCTGTCTTTATGCCTGCAAAACACCCATTGTCCGTTATATCTGGAAACAATGACTGCAAATTTGCACTTCTCCTTTTCTGCCTTATTTACAACCTGGGAAAAATTCACCTGTATCATACATTACTCCTTTCTCTCCCATAAAACAAATACGCACACCATACCTGCCGCAAATATACCAAGTCCTGTAAAAGCTGCTGCAATGGAATATTCTTTGGCTATCCATCCGGCCACCGGACTTAATACAACCATAAACACACTGTACAGCATACTGCTTACTGATACCATTGTAGCACGTATTTCGCTGGAAAACATCTTCTGATTTTCATTTTCTATACGCAGCATCAACATTTCCTCAAGCCCATGAGCAAGTCCTGCTGCCAGAACAGAAACTATCAATACAGAACTGCCGCTTGCAGAGATAAAAAGACAGGTCAGCAAACCGCCAAAAAACAGCAGTTTTCTCAAATTTACCCTTCCCATTTTTTCTCCCAGAGTTGCCCCTGCCATACTGAAAAGCGAAAGAACCAGCAGCGGAATTCCAACCCATTTAGCGCTTAATCCGCACTCTACCAAATGCTCCTGCATCATCATATAGACAATATAGCATCCGGCAGAAACAGCACCGCAAACCAGCATACGCCTGCAAACCAGAGAATTTTCAACTAAAAATCTTATACTCTCCACAGAATAATTTTTAAGTTCCCTTCCCATATCAGCCAGTGTCAGCTTTTCTTTCTTTTTTTCTCTTCCGATTTTTGTTTCTGAAAGCCGCCAGGCTACAGCAGAACACAGAAGTCCCTGTACCACAGAAATAAGATAGGCTTTTCGATACCCCAGCGTCACCGTGACTACCGTGAGCAGATTCGTCAGCGCGAAAACTCCAAGATAAATGTTTTCCTGTATGCACGACACCTTCAAATACCGTTCTTCCTGTCCGCTTTCCAAAAGACTGTCATAAGTCAACGCTTCCCTTGTACCGGATACCAGATTATAGCTGAACGCATTCAGACCCATGGCAACTAAAATCACGCCAAACCAGTCTGTGGCAATCATGCACAAGGAACCTGCAGCCGATACAAGACCTGCCAGAATCAGTGTCTTTTTCCGCCCTATCATATCCGAAAGCATACCACTTGGGATTTCACAGCACATACTGACCACATGAAAGAATCCTTCTGCAATCCCTGTCTGGGCCAGAGAAAAGCCCCGGCTCAAAAGGAGTAAAACCCATACTGCATCTACAATTTGAAGTCCGCTGATAATTTCATAAAGATATAAATTCTGAAGTTGTTTTTTGATATTCATATTGCACCACTCTTTTCTTATATTTTGTAGAATGATGCCCACTTTTAGAGTTGAAAACGACAAAACTCAACGAGTTTTCAGACAAATATTCCTAAAAATGGGCGCACTTATAGCCTGAACACCAAAAAAGTTTCCTTTTTGAATCATCAAATAAGGTGTTTTCCAGCCCATTTGTGCGCCTCCTTTTTTCAAAACTGCTTACAATATACCATAAATTTCTTAAAAAGTAAATCTGCTTTTACTTGTTTTTTGCATGCGCACTCAGCCTGTTCTCTCCCCACGGAGAACTCAGCAGTGTCTCCCCGCCTACAATTCCGGCCTGCAAAACCTCCACGTCCTCCTCCATTTCCACAAGTGTCATACCTTCCAGCCGGACATACTGCAGAAACTCTTCCAGTGTCCCATAGACATCCTCATCAAACACAAAACGAATGTCTTCTTTCCGCGGTTCCTCGTCCAGAGGAATGGTACAGGAGCCCATACGGTGTACGGTACCCTTGTAACAAAAATCTATGAGTTCAAAGGTACTCTCTTTCTCATAATCCTCCCGCATAATCTTCAAAATGTCCTGCATGGAAATCCATAAGGTTTTCGGTTTTTTCTTTCCAAATCCAAACATATTGCGCCTCCTCCGATTAAAATCTGAAAAAAGTTCTTGACTTAGAGTTTACTTCAAGGATTATTCTATATAGCAAAAGAAATAACACAGATAGACAGCAATGTCAATAAAAAAACAGGAGGTTTTTGTATGTCTAAGAAAGTTCTTATTATCAGTACCAGCCTGAGAAATCAGAGCAATTCGGAAACTCTGGCTCATGCCTTTGCCGAAGGGGCCGAAGCTGCAGGAAATGTAGTGGAACAAATCACTTTAAGGGATAAGCAGATTGCATTCTGTAAAGGCTGTCTGGCCTGTCAGAAACTGCATAAGTGTGTCATTTCTGACGACGCTGCCCCCATTACAGAGAAAATGCAGCAGGCAGATGTAATCGTATGGGCAACCCCTATCTATTACTATGATATCAGCGGTCAGATGAAAACCCTGATTGACCGGGCCAATGCACTTTATTCCTCTGATTATGCGTTCCGCGATATTTATCTGCTTTCCACTGCCGCAGAGGAAGAAGAAGGCACTGATAAAAGAGCCATCAGCAGCCTGGAGGGCTGGATTGACTGCTACGAAAAAGCGCGGCTGGCCGGCGTTGTCTTTGCAGGCGGTGTGGATGACCCCAATCAGATGCAGGGGCATACCGCTTTGGAAAAAGCTTACTCCATGGGCGCTTCTATCAGATAAGAACAACCATATTTTAAAAGAAAGAAGGAATTTCTATGATAAAACAAACAGCAGGCAGAGATGCCCTAAACGATTTCGCACCGGAATTTGCACGTTTAAATGATGATGTACTCTTTGGAGAAGTCTGGTCCAGAGAAGACCAGCTTGCCCCCAAACTGCGCTCCATGATTACGGTTACCGCTTTAGTCAGCAAAGGGATTGTGGACAGTTCTTTGCAGCACCATCTTGCTTCTGCCCGTAAAAACGGTGTTACCCGCACAGAAATGGCAGAACTTCTCACACATCTGGCTTTTTATGCCGGCTGGCCCAATGCATGGGCAGCCTTTCGTATGGCAAAAGAAGTCTATGCAGAAGATGTCCCAACAGAAGCTCACGGCGGCTTTTTCGGTCAGGGCGAGCCAAATACGGCATTTGCCCAATATTTCACAGGAAACAGCTACTTAAAGCCTCTTACGAATCCCCAGAACTGCCCTGTCTTCATTGCCAACGTCACTTTTGAGCCGGGCTGCCGCAATAACTGGCACATTCACCGCGCTGACAAAGGCGGCGGACAAATTCTTCTGTGTGTAGACGGCGAAGGCTGGTATCAGGAAGAAGGCAAAGAGGCGCAGTCTTTAAAACCCGGCGATGTCATTACGATTCCGGCTAATGTAAAGCACTGGCACGGCGCCAAAGCTCACAGCTGGTTCAGTCATCTGGCTATGGAATGCCCCGGAGAAAACACTTCCAATCAGTGGCTGGAAGCAGTAAGCGATGAAGTCTATGAAAAACTCACGGACGAACACCATAAGGAATATCCAATAGAATAGAAGCCCCAAAAAAAGATACCTCACTTAAGCAAATCCTTATTATTGACAAACTTTTTCAGATAGTCAATAATAAATCTATCAACGAAAGTGAGGTATTTTCTTTATGACCATAAAAGATATTGCAAATTTGGCCGGTGTTTCCATATCCACAGTTTCCAAAATTGTGAATAACAAAGCCGAAAATATAAATATTGAGACCAAAAACCGGGTTCTGAAAATCGTAAAGGAATACAACTATACCCCTTACGGGGCAGCCAAGAGCATTTCTTCCGCCAGAACCTTCCTCATCGGTGTTCTTCTGAAACGAACTTCCCAGATGCATCTGATGCTGAACGGTATCCTGCAGACAGCCCAGAAACACGGCTATAACGTTTTAATCTGTGACAGTGCAGATAATCCCAAGCAGGAATTAAAACACATCACAGCACTGTGCAGACACAAGATTGACGGAGTTCTCTGGGAACCTGTCTGCGAAGAAAGCCTTTCCCAGGCACGACATTTCAAAGAGCAGAACATTCCCATTTCCTACATCAACAGCTCTTTTCCTCAGGAAGCCTGCTGCCTTGATTTCTCCCAAATGGGATATGCCGCTGCCAAAAAGCTTTTGGATTACCGTCATACCCATATCTGCTGTCTTACAAAGCCCGGCAGCCTGCGCTCAGATATGGTGTTTGAAGGCTTTAAAAAATGTCTGTTTGACCATGAAATCCCCTATACCGAAGACAGAAAAATTTCTGTTTTTGACCCGGATTTCTATACCCAAATATCCCGGCAGGGCTTTACAGGAGTGGTCAGCACACATTTCGAGTCAGCCCTTTCTCTTTATGAAAAAGTGGACAGCTTTCACTATCACATTCCTTCTGACTTATCTTTGGTCAGCCTGCGGGAAGACGGCAGGGAAGCCATTTGTTTTCCCCGAATCTCCTCTATCCGTATTCCTTATGAGCGTTTCGGAGAAAAGGCATGTGAGTCTTTGATTGCCCGCTGCGAAGAACAGTCCGAACCGGAGTTTGCCCTTTTTGAATTCGGAGATTTGCTCTTTGACCATGAAGAAAGTATCAGCGAACCGCCTTCCTGCCGCTACAAAAAACTGGTATCTGTAGGCAGTATTAATATGGATATTACTTTAAATGTAGAAGAACCTCCCAGTTCCGGCAGCACGATTATCACCACGTCTTCCTGTATGGCACTGGGCGGCAAAGGAGCTAACCAGGCCATTGCAAGCGCCCGCCTGGGAAGGGAAGTGACCATTATCGGAAAGATTGGAAATGACTACGATTCCACCATGATTTACGACTCTTTAAAGAAAGAACAGGTTCTGACCCTGGGGCTTCGGAGAGATTCCGCTTCCATTACCGGAAAGGCTTATATCCATGTGCAGAAAGACGCAGAAAGCAGCATTACCATTCTTCCGGGAGCCAACCAAAATCTTTTCCCGGAAGATATTTCCTCCCGGGAGCATTTGTTTGAGGGCTGCGGTTACTGCCTGATTTCTACAGAAATTCCTGTGGAAACCTGTATCTGTGCTGCCGAAACGGCCCGGAAATATGGGGCACAGACCATTGTGAAGCCTGCAGCATTAAAGACTCTTCCGGATAAACTTTTGAAGAACACGGACATCTTTGTTCCAAACCGGAAGGAAGCTGCTCTTTTGTGCTCTCAGGAAACGGAAGTGGATAAGCAGGCTGCGTTTTTCTTTTCCCTGGGCTGTCCGGTAGTCATTATTACCCTTGGCCATCGGGGCTCTTATTTAAGAACGAAAGATATGGCATGTGCCTTTCCGGCCGCCGCTTTTCCCTCTGTGGATTCTACCGGCGGTGCCGACGCCTTCATCGCAGCCCTGGCTTCTTATCTGACAGAAGGCTGTCCTCTGGAAAAAGCAATTCCCATTGCCACTTATGCCGCTGGATTCTGCGTTTCCAGAACCGGGGTTGTTCCTGCCCTTGTAGACAAAGCGTCTCTGGAAAACCATATCCGCATTGCAGAACCGGAACTATTAAACTTTCGAGTATAAAAGAATTGGCCCTTTTACGCTGCTGCAAGCGCTGCTCCAAGTGCTTTGCAGGCAGCCACGGCCTCTTCATCCGGTGCGTCGTTGCAGATGACACTGTCGCAGACAAGCACGGCTCCATCTGAGCGGCAGGTATCCTCCCAGTTTCTCATCCATTCGCCGTCTCCCCAGCCATAGGAGCCAAACAGAGCAATTTTCTTTCCTTCCAGTCTGCTCTCACACGCTTCAAACATAGGCGCAAATTCCTCTTCTTCCAACTCTTCGGCTCCCATAGACGGGCAGCCAAAAGCTATCGCATCATAATTCTCTGTCATAGAAGCGTCAAACGCTCCACTGGTCAGCAAAACGGCTTCTGCTCCTGCCACCTTTGCCCCATCTGCAACGGCATTCGCCATCTCTTCTGTATTTCCGGTTCCACTCCAATATACAACTGCGATTTTACTCATTACTTTTACACCTTTCTTTCCTTTAGGATATTTTGCTTACAGCAATTTTAGTTAGTCTTTCCTAACCTTGTTTTAAAGTAACACTTTTCCAGAATTTTGTCAACCCTGAAATCATAAAAAAACAGCCCCTGTCAAGAGCATATTCTCCTAACAGGGACTGCATTTTTCGCTGCAGTCTTTTCCTTTTCAGGTTTACTGTCTTTCTGTGACCTCATTTCCGGTGATTTCTCCTTTTTCAAAAGCCACGGCATTGTCCAGCGTGGTCTGAGAAATGGCCGCCAGGGCTTCCTCTGTAAAAAATCCCTGGTGAGACGTAATCATAACATTGGGGAAAGACAAAAGTCTGGCTGTTGTGGAGTGTTCCAGGATTTCATCTGAACGGTCTTCAAATACGTTCTTTGTCTCTTCCTCATAAACATCCAGTCCTACACCGAAGAACTTTCTGGCACGGATACCGTCAATCAGGTCATTGGTTTTTACCAGACCGCCTCTGGAGGTATTTACCAGAATTACCCCATCCTTCATTTTCGCAATGGTGTCTTTATTAATCAGATGATAGGTATTGTCCATCAGCGGGCAGTGCAGGGAAATCAAGTCACTGGAAGCCAGCAATTCATCTAAGGTTACATAGGTTACAAAATCAGCCAGTTCCGGGTTCTGATATACATCATAGGCAATGACCTTCATGCCAAAGCCACGACAGATTTTCGCCATAGCTGCACCGATTTTTCCTGTACCCACGATTCCGGCCGTCTTCTGGTAAAAATTCATCCCCATCAGTCCGCCAAGGCTGAAATCATTTTCCCTCACTTTTACATATGCTTTGTGAATACGGCGGTTTGCTGCAAGGGCCAGAGCCATTGCATGCTCCGCTACGGCTTCGGGAGAATATCCCGGCACACGCATAACCCGAATACCGTATTCTGCTGCTTTTTCTAAATCCACATTGTTAAATCCTGCGCAGCGCATTAAGACCAGACGAACTCCCGCTTCGTGAAGCGCATCCATGGTTTCGCTTCCCACATCAGAGCTTACAAAAGCGCAGACTGCGTCATATCCTTTGGCCAACGGCGCTGTCTTGGGTGCCAAATCCGTTTTTAAATAATCAATTTCTATACCAGGATAATTTCCTGTCTGTTTTTCAAACGATTCCTTATCATAAGTTTTTGTGTCAAAAAATAAAATCCTCATTCTGCATTCCTCCTGTTCTGTACTTCTCAGGATTTTAATCACTATGCTTCTTTATCATAGTAATAATATCTACTATATTTGTCAAGTACCTGTTTTTCTTCATATCATAATGATATATACCACCAGGAGGATTGATTTTATGGGCGAAACTCTTTTAAATGTAAATGACATCAGTTATGCCTACCACACAAAATCCGGGGAAACACCTGCCCTTTCTCATATATCTTTTTCCGTATCCAGAGGAGAATTTACTGCCATCGTAGGTCCCTCCGGGTGCGGTAAATCTACGTTTCTGGATATGCTTTGCGGCCTCTTACATCCGGAAAAAGGCGAAATTCTTTTAGCCGGAAAACCTTTACAGGAAAAAACTGCCAGCATTGGATACATGCTGCAAAAAGACCATCTTTTTGAATGGCGGACCATTTACAGCAACATCCTGCTGGGGCTGGAAATTCAAAAAAGACTTTCCCCGGATACCAAAGCACGCGCCGAGCAGCTTCTGGCAGACTATGGACTGGACAAATTCAAAACCGCAAGACCCTCCCAGCTTTCCGGAGGTATGCGGCAAAGGGCGGCACTCATCCGCACTCTGGCTTTAGAACCGGAACTGCTGCTTCTGGACGAACCCTTTTCTGCTCTGGATTATCAGACCCGTTTATCCGTAAGTGATGACATCGGAACCATTATCCGCCGGGAAGGAAAAACCGCTGTTTTAGTCACACATGATATTTCTGAAGCCGTCAGTATGGCAGACCGGGTGATTGTATTCAGCCAGAGACCTGCGCACATACAAAAAATCATTCCCATTACTTTTTCCATGCCTGTGCGTACCCCTATGGCTTCCCGCAATGCCCCTGAATTTAAAACTTATTTTAATGAAATATGGAAGGAGCTGAATCATCATGATGTATCCTCTCAATCCCTCTGAGGAGCAGAAAAAATATCTGAAAAAGCTGAAACAAAATGCCATGCTCATACAGTTTTTCCGATTTTTTCTTTTCTTTGCTTTTCTCTTTTTATGGGAAATCTGTGCCCGAACAGGCACGATAGACTCTTTTATTTTCTCCAGCCCCTCCCAGATAGCGGAGAAAATGGCGGAACTTTTTCACAACGGCACGCTCCTTCGGCATATTTCTGTCACGCTCACAGAAACGCTCATCAGTTTTCTTCTGGTCACACTGCTGGGTATTGTGTGCGCGGTTCTTTTGTGGGCCTTTCCCAGACTGTCTGCCGTACTGGAACCGTATCTTGTGGTTTTAAACAGTCTGCCGAAATCCGCTTTGGCTCCGCTTCTCATTGTGTGGCTAGGCAGCAATATGAAAACCATCATTCTTGCCGGAATTTCCGTCGCCGTCTTCGGCGCCATCATGAATCTGTATACCGGCTTCTGCGAAACAGATCCGGATAAATTAAAACTTATAAAAACGCTGGGTGGCACAAAAAAAGATGCGCTCTTGAAAGTGATTCTTCCGGGGTCTGTCCCTCTGATTTTAAGCGTTATGAAGGTAAATATCGGACTGTCTTTGATTGGAATTGTCATTGGAGAAATGATTGGAAGCAAAAGCGGACTTGGTTACCTGATAATCTATTCCAGCCAGGTCTTCCAACTGACCACTATGCTTATGTCCATTGTAATTTTATGTATCATTGCCATTTTTTTATATGGAATGATTTCTTTTTTGGAAAAACGTTATCTGAAAAGCCATAAATAGATGCTGCTCATGCTTGAAAAAGAGGCTGCACCCCGCAGCCTCTTTTTATCATAAAAACAATTCATTTGCCTTGCGCTCTGTACAAGTCTTTTTCATCTTCGCAGAAGCAAGTTTCACTTTTAATTTACTTATATTTCTTGCCTTCTGAGGGCAGACCTGGACGCAGCGCATACAGGAAATACATTTGGATTTATCCGTCTTCTTTGGATTGTCACCGGGAATTGCACCAGCCGGACAGACTCTGGCGCACAGGCCGCAGGCTGTACAGTGTTTATCTGCCTTTGGCTTTAACGGCACACCTTGATACGTTCTGTAAGGCTTGCTGCCCGGCAGAGCCAGCTTTTCATAAGTCTCTGCAGTATGGAGTTTCTGCCGGATTTTCTCTCCAAAGGCTTTCAGTTCGCTCTTATCCTTCCGATCCGGTCTTCTTGTGGCAAACTGGTGCATAATGGAATGTTCTGCAATAGCTGCCACAGCAGCAGCACACACAAATCCCTGTTTTTCCACTTCTTCCTGCAGCTCCAGAAGGGTGTCTTCATAGGCCCGGTTTCCATAGGAAGGCACACCAAAGAAACAAATATCCTGCGCCTTAAAAGCCGCAATATTTTTTTCCGCTTTCGGCTTGCACAAGTCTATTTCCTTATATGCGCCAAAGGTTTCTGTCAGTATCTTGACGATTTTCTCTGTCCCCCTGGTTGGGCTGAAATAAATGGCATATACACTCATTTGCGTATCCTCTCTTCCTTCTGTATAGATATAGAGTTCTCTTCTGCATTTTTCTGCGTAAGGAACATTATAGCTCTTTTTGCCAGAGGATACAATGACAAAATGTCTTTATTCTGCTTCAATTCCGGCAGTTTCAATAACAAATTTCACTTTTCCGTCCACATTCTCAGACTGTCCGTCAAAGGCTTTGTAAGACTTATCTGCATTTTCTACTGCTTTCAGTCTGTCCAGAACTGTTTTCACATCACCGTTTACCATATCCGCAAGCTTCTGTACACCTTCTTTATCAAATTTCTCCATACCATCCCTTAGCTGCGTGGAACCATCTTTTAATTTTGCAGTTCCGCCCTTTAACTCTTTTCCCCCTGCTGCCAGCTGGGACGTTCCGTCTTTTAAGGCTGCTGCTCCGTCTGCTAGTTGGGAAATGCCGTCGCTTAACACATTTCCTCCTGCCGCCAGTGCACTGCCGCCCTTTAAGAGTTCCGAACTGCCCTGGGCTAACCCGGCTGCCCCGCTGTTTAAGGAATCATTCTTTGCTGTCAATGCATTTACACCTGTTTGAAGCTGCTGCGTTCCCGCCTGTAAAGCGCTGCTGCCCTGGGTCAGCTGAGCAATACCGCCGCTTAACTGGCCTGCACCTTCTGACATCTGCTGCAGTCCTGCATTTAAGGACGAAGCCCCGGAAGCTACAGATACGGCGCCTGCATTTAGCTCTGTATTCTTAGCAGTCAGTGCTTCACTGCCTTTTTTCAATTCTCCCACTGCCTTCTGCAGTTTTTCAGAAAGAGAAGTCAAATTCCCCATAGAACCTGCCGCCTCTTTCAAAGACCAGGCGCCTTTCTGTAAAGTTTCTGCTCCGGCTGCAGCACTGGCTGCTCCTTCTTTCATGGTATGAAGCTGTGCTTCTGCTTCTGAAAGTACTGCTTCTGCCTCTGGTATCTGTCCATTTACTGCTGTCATTGCCCCCTGTATCTGCTGCAATCCCTGGATTGTATCTGCCGCACCGCTGTTGTCACCGTAAGTCACCGGTACCTTCACATCCACAGATACTCCGATACCGCCCAGATTTGCCAGTACGGCCTGTTTTTCTTCTTCCGATACACCTGCAGCATCCAAAGCTGCCGCCACGTTGTTATACTGCTGTTCATTCGCCTGGGCACTGGCCTGTTCGTTTACTGCATTGGTATCTACGCTTGGTGTTGTCTGGCTGTTTACAAAGTTCTCAATCATACCTGCCGCCTGACCGCTTAAATCTCCTACTGTCTGCGCCGCAGTTTTCAATCCTGTTACACTGGCTCCCAACTTTCCGGCTGCCCCTTCTGCCTGTGTCATGCCTTCTTTTAAAGTTTCTGCTCCCTGTATCAGCTGTCCGGCTCCGTCTGTGAGACTCTGAATGGCCTCCGGAAGTTTGGATGCCTGCCCCACAGAACCGCCGAGTTCACTCTGTAGCTTTCCAAGACCTGCATCCAACTGGGCCGTCCCTGCCGTGTAAGCCTGCACACCCTGTTTAAGGCTTTCGCTTCCCGCAGCCAGCTGTGTTCCTCCTGCGCTTAACTGACCGATACCGTCAAGCAGCGTTCCCTTTTTCTCGTCAAGGGTTTCCATACCGCTGTTAAGCGCTGCCGCGCCGTCTGCCACCTGGGTAATTCCGCTGCCCAGCTTAGAAGTGCCATCCGTATAAGCACTGATGCCATCCCTTAATTGTCCGGCTCCGCCTTCCAGTGAATTCATACCTGCAGTCAGCTGAGCAATCCCGTCCAAAAGTTCCCCTTTGCTGTTATTCATGGTATCAATGCCGTTTTTCAGCTTTCCGGCGCCGTCATCCGCACTGTTTAAGCCGTTTACAAAAGTATCTGCAGAACTGTCCAGAGCGGCAATGCCTTCCTGCAGTTCTTTGCTGCCCTTTACCAAAGCCGTGGAAGAATCAGTGAGCGTATCCAGTTTTTTCTTTAAATCGTCAGTGTTGGCAGTCTCTCCCAGATTCAAATCTTCTAAAAGACCTGTGGCAGCTATGGTAGCCGTCATTCCCAGAGAAAAATCTTTCACATCTGCCGTCAGTTCCACATAGTCCGGAATTTCCATATCGTCCAATTCTTTCATATCTGACAGCTTCAGGCTGTCTGACAGACCCGGAAATCCATACCCTACTGCAATATCATTCGTTCCGTCGGAAAGCACCTTGCCATTTGTGATTTCTACATTGGTAAAAGTATCAGCTGGAAGAATCATGGCCGTCATCATCATAAACGGCGTATAGATTTCTTCTTTTTTTCCATTGACCTCTTCGGTCCGTTTTTCTGTATTTTCATAGTCGATTCTGATTTTTACCTTACCGCTTTTTCCTGCCAAATCAGAAGCCTGGATTTCCTTACCGTCCAGATAATACGTCAGCTTTACAGAAACCGGCAATTTTTTGCCTGTGGTTCCCTGATAATAAATATCTCCGCCGTCCGTATTCCAGGTAAGTGTTCCGTCTGAGTTCTGTTTAAAAGTTTCATCACCTTTCACATTCTCAATGTCTGTCAGACTGCTTTTATCTTTCAGGGTTTTCTCTTTTCCCTTGTTTTTCAGCCAGTTGCTGACAATCACATTTTCTGAATTTCCATTTTCATCTGCAGTTACATAAACGGTCTGCTCCTTCTCTGTCTGTGTGTTTTCTGCTGCCAGTATGGGCGATGTGGGCAGAATCACCGACATCATCACAGCCATACCCACCAGAAGCGCCTGCACATTTTTCCTCTTCATAGCCAAAACCTCCTATTTCCTAACCTTGAAATTTTTACTTGTTGCACAAATAACTTTGTCAAATATCCAATACATGGCAGGCAGAAACAGCAGCACTGCGCACATACTGATTAATGCGCCCCTTGCCATAAGAAGACAAAGAGAACTAATCATATCAATCTTCGAATACACACCAACCCCAAAGGTTGCCGCAAAAAAACTGAATGCTGATACCATAACGGGACGGATACTGCTCTGCAGGGCAATACTGATGGATTCCTTCTTACTCTTGCCGCCTCCTCTTTCCTGCTCATAACGGCTGGTCATCAAAATAGCATAATCTACCGTTGCCCCAAGCTGAATGGTTCCGATAACAATGGAGGCAATGAACGGCAGCTCTGTTCCTGTGAGATACGGAATTCCCATGTTAATGAAAATTGCCCCCTCAATAACCAGTACCAGAATCACCGGAAGGGTCATGGATTTGAACACAAACAGGATAATCAGAAAAACGGCCACGATGGAAACTGCGCTGACTACCTTAAAGTCATGGTCTGTGATTTCAATCAAATCCTTGGTACAGGGTGCCTCACCTACCAGCATGCCGTTTTTATCATAAGATTTCAGAATTTGATTCAATTCGTTAATCTGGTCATTGACTTCTTCGGAAGCTGTCTGATACTCATTGGTAATGAGCATTAGTTCATAGTTGTCACTTTCCAGAATGTCCTTAATCTCCTTTGGTATCATGCTTTCCGGCAGAGACGGTCCGATAATGCTCTCCAGTCCCAGCACTTCTTTTACACCATCTGCCTGCTCCATTTCCTTTATCATTTTGTGTTTTTCCTTACCGGAAATGTTTTTATCCATGAGAATCATGTGGGCCGCACCCATATCATAATCCTTCTGCAGTTTTTCATTGGCCATAATGGATTCCAAATCCTTTGGAAGGCTGGCATCCAGGTTATAATATACTTTTGCATTTGCCTGAAAATAGGCAAACGGTATAAACAGAGCCACGCAGAGAAACGCAAAGGTTTTATGATGCCTGACCAGAAATTCTGAGACTTTCGGAAAATCCGGTATCAACTGTCTGTGCTTTGTCTTTTCCAGAGGTTTGTCAAAAATCATTATCATAGCCGGAAGCACGGTAACGCAGCAGAGAACGCCAAATACCACACCTTTTGCCATGACAATTCCCAAATCCATACCCAAAGTAAAACTCATAAAGCAAAGCGCCACAAAGCCTGCAATGGTAGTAACCGAACTTCCCACTACGGATTTAATGGTAGCAGCTATGGCCTGGGCCATGGCTTCCTTGCGGTTCTCTCTATAAGTTTCCTTCTGTTCCTGATAGCTGTGCCACAGGAAAATGGAATAATCCATGGTAACACCCAACTGTAAAACTGCACTTAACGCCTTGGTAATATAAGAAATTTCTCCTTTGAAAATATTCGTTCCCATATTATAAACAATGGCAATACCGATACTGGCCAGAAACAGAAACGGAATCAGATAGGATTCCATGGCCAGCGCCAGAACGATACAGGACAGTACAACGGCAATCAGTACATAAATAGCCACCTCCGACTCTGCCAGATTTTTGGTATCTGTTACAATGGCCGACATGCCGCTGACAAAGCACTGCTTTCCCGCCAGCTTTCTGATATCTCCTATGGCGTCCATAGTTTCATCCGCTGATGTAGTCGTATCAAAAATAATAAACATCATGGTGGAATTTTCTGAGAACAGAACGCTTCGTATTTTCTCCGGCAGCATTTCTGTCGGAAGACTTAAATCCGCAAAACTGTCGTACCACACCACCTGCGAAACGTGCTCTACCTCCTCTATTTTTTCTTTCAGAGCCGCCACATCTTTATTTGGCATGCCTTCACATACGAACATGGAATACGCACCGGTTCCGAATTCATCCACCAGGATATTCTGTCCCTTCATCGTTTCAATATCATCCGGCAGATAGTACAGCACATCATAATTCACTCTGGTGTTTATATATCCTATCACGGATGGTATCAACAGCAGCAGGCTCAGAACAAAAATCGGAACCCGGAATTTGACAATTTTCCTTCCCAGCTTTACCATTTCCTTTCCTCCCTTTCCCGTTTTTGCTAAACATATGCAGACATAGCGTCTTCATATTCTTATTTTTATGACCTTTGGTCATTAATTGTTATAACGCAAAACTGACCTTTAGTCAATATTACTTATGACCAAAAGTCAGTTTTCGTTTTTATGCAATATGCAGAATTCCTCATTTCAGACATTTGAGGTTTGACTTTTCCCCTCTTTTCTCTCTATAATTGTGGGGAAGGAGGCAATACCAATGAGTAAGATAGAAACTAATAAAGAGCAGAAAAGAAACTCCCTTCTGGATTCTGCTTTCACTTTGTTTATTGACAATGGGTTTAACAAGACCTCCATTGCAGATATCGTTAAAAAAGCAGGAGTGGCAAAGGGAACTTTCTATCTGTATTTTAAGGATAAGTATGATATCCGCAATCATTTAATCAGTCACAAGGCCAATCAGGTTTTTCAGACAGCCTATACAGAACTTAGAAAACATAAGGAAATTGAAGATTTTGAAGAACAGGTCTTGTTTATCATTGACAACATTTTGGACCAGTTTGCCCAGAACCACAATCTGGTGCTGCTGATTTCCAAACATTTGAGTTGGGGATTTTTCAAAGATTTTTTAAGTGTTGCGCCAAGCAAAGATACGCCCGCTATTTTCACCATTTATGAAACCATGCTGGCCCATGCTTCCCATACCTACCGCACACCGGATTTGATGATGTATATGATATTAGAATTGGTCAGCGGCACCAGCTACAATACCATTCTTTATGAACAGCCGGTGCCTTTAGACCAGATAAAGAAGCCTCTTTATGAGGTTATCAGAGGAATTTTCAGTCAATACAGAGAATAATCTTTTGGGGAACTGCCGCAAAGAACCGTTCCCCGTTTTCTACCTGCACACTTCCACCCAGGCTATCTCCATGCCTGCCTTCACGTCCTGCAGCGCCGCCTGATAGTCTCCCGGTTCCAGATAGATGTTCTCCAGCTTTATCAGATTCCACTCGTTTCCGGTTCCATTGGTCTGTACGGTAGCTACAGGCTTTCCGTTCAGCAGCAGATTACAGGACGACTGGGCCTGCTGAGAAAGTCCGGAACGCAGCTTCACAAAAAACTTATACCGTCCGGTGTGCTCTATAGACAGCCGCATAGTTTCCTCTTTTTCGGGAATCAGCTTCACTGGCACAAAAGCAAAGCTTCCGGCTTCCTTTTCCAGTTCTTCCGGTGTCTTTAAAGGCCTTTTTGCCACCGGGCTCTCCAAAATAAAGCGACAGATATTCATGGCGCATCTCTGCAGTTCTCCTACACTCAGGTTTCCGCTTTCCAGCGCTTCCAAGGTATTATCTTCATAGATATTTTCCTCGGAACCGCCGTTTCCAACAACCATGTACAGGTCATTCTGTGCCCGAACCATAGCGGCCGTATTCTTCATATCCCCTTTTCCCCCTTCTACAGGGTCGTTCATCTTGGCCCACCAGTCTGTCATGACAATGCCTTCATATCCCCACTCTCCCCGCAGAACAGTGGTACACAAATCATAATTAGAAGCAGTCCAGTGTCCGTTTAAAGGATTGTAAGACGTCATCAGAGAGCGTGCCTTCCCTTCTTTTACTGCCATTTCAAAGCCTTTCAGATAAATTTCCCTTAAAGCCCTCTGGGACACTACAGAGTCTGCCGTGGTTCTGCCTTTTTCCTGATTGTTGCAGGCAAAATGCTTAATGGTAGCAGCTGCTCCGGTTTTCCCGATACCTCTTACCGCTGCCGCCGCACATGTTCCGGTCAGATAAGGGTCTTCTGAAAAATATTCAAAATTTCTTCCGTTTAAAGGGCTTCTGTGTATATTCATGCCCGGTCCTAAAAGGGTATCAATCTGATTTCTTAACAGTTCTTTTCCTTCCCATTCGTATAATTCTTCCATCATCTCAGGATTCCAACTGGCCGCCAGCATGGTTCCGATGGGCATTTGTGTGGCCTGAAGACCGCTGTCCATACGGATTCCGGAAGGTCCGTCTGCAGTGCAGGCTGCTGGAATTCCATAGCGGTAAAGGCTTGGGGCTGTTCCGCCAAAAGCAGAGGCTGTTCCCGGTGTCACCATAGGATTGCACATGCCTTCTCCTCTTACAATTCTCGCCAGTTGTTCTTTGGTAAACTGTGCTACAAATGCCTCTAAGGATGTTTTCTCTTCCTGCACCATAGAAAAAGTAATCCCTCTGTCTCCGGTAATCTCCATTTCTTCCGGCAGATTTTCTGCAATCCGCGCCTTTAAAGAAACGCTCTGTAAAGGCACATCTTCCTCTGTCTTTTCATATATCCCCTGTTCGGACAATCTGCCCGGACGAAGTCTCTGAAAAGCTTCTGCAGGCGCCAGCACCTCCTGTAAGCTCTGCACAACCACACAGGAAGGAATCTTCAGACCCTTTCCCTCTGCAAAAAGCACCTGTCCGGCATTTCGCACGTCGGTTCCCACATAAAAACCATACGTCCCCTCCTCCAGCACATACGCATTTTTGTATCCTGTCACGCCACTGTCATCGTAAGAAGCCAGCTGACATGCCTTGATGGTAAAGGTCAGCTTCTGGCTTTCTCCCGGCGCCAAAAGTCCGGTCTTTTGAAAAGCTGCCAACTGACGTACCGGCTGTCCCAGTTTTCCCTGAGGGGCTTCATAATAGACCTGCACAACCTCTTTGCCGCTGTATACGGCGCCTGTGTTGGTCACACAAGCCTCTATTACAGCAACTGCTTCCTTTCCCTCTCCCTGCACTTTGGCTCTTGTCACCTGAGTCTGAAATTCTGTGTAAGACAAACCGAAACCAAAGGGAAACTGCACTTTTTCCGGTGCAAAAGTTTCAAAATAACGGTAACCCACATAAATATCTTCCGCATAATAGTTTCTCTCTTCGTCTCCGAAGTTTTCTGTGCTGGGATAGTCTGCGATATCATAGGCAATGGTATCCGGCAGCTTGCCGCTTGGAGTCACTGCTCCTGTCAGCACATCTGCACTGGCATTTCCGGCTTCAATACCGCCCTGCCAGGTGTAAAGCACACTGCAGACATGCGCTTTGTTCTGTATGGTTTCCAGCCAGCTCATATCTATAATGTTGGAAACATTCAGCACCACGGCTGTCTTTTCAAAGCACCCTGCCACAGTTTCAATGAGTTGTCTCTCTTCTTTTGTTAAAAGATAACTGCCTTCCACGGGAGCATTGTCCTGGTCTTCTCCTGCGGTTCTTCCGATTACCACAATGGCTTTATTGGAAGTTTCTCCCGCTTTTCTTGCCATCTCTTCCGACACCGGCATCTCTTTCTGGTACCAGGGTTCCCCTGCCCAGACACCGCCTCCGTCATCAAAAGGATTTTCTTTTACCCAGTTTTCATAAATCTGCACCAGTTCTTCGTTTAAGGAAATCTCCTTATAACGGCGCAGACCCTCCACCAGATTGGTGGTATAGGCTGTATGTACCGCACCGCCTGAACCGGTTCCGCTTTTATAATAATTTATCTGACATCTGCCAAAGATGGCCACATGGTCCTCTTTTGTCAGCGGAAACATCTGTTTCTCATTTTTCAGAAGGACCATTCCTTCTGCTGCCGTCTCTCTTACCTTATCGCCGAAGCCCTCTAAGGGCACGCCCATTTTTGTACACTCCATTTTTTCCTTTCCTTTCTGTTTCCTTGTGGAATTTTCTGGCTTTATTATAGACGTTTCCCGGATTTGATGCTATAATTTTCATGCTCAAAAATAATAAAATTTTGTCATAGAAGGACTTTGCCATGGAATACATGAAAGAAAAAAAGCCCTGCATAGACGGTATTCCCTTACAGTATGTATGCCACTTGCAGGATATGAAAGGAACGGGGATGGTCTACCCTGCCCACTATCATGAATATATTGAAATTTTATTCGGTCGGGAAGAAACCTTTGAGATTTACCTGGGGAACTCCTATCACCGGTTCGGCCCCGGAGATATGGTTCTGATTCCCGCCAATGCAGTACATCTCATTAACAGCCTGTCGGAAAACGGAGGAACTTACTATGTCATACGGTTTCTCCCCCAACTGGTCTATAACGGACTTTCTCAGAACGGTTCCGAAATCCTTTATCTTCTGCCTTTTCTCACAGACAGTCAGATACAGGAAAAAGTCATTCCCCATAACGTTCTTGCACAGACGGAAATTCCCGAGCTCATAGATGCCTTGTTTCAGGAAGACGCGCAAAAGCCTTACGGCTATCCTCTGGCCATCCGAAACCATATCAGCAGCATTTTTCTCTGGGTATTGCGCTACTGGCACCAGAAAGGCACCGCACAGCCTGTTGAAGCGCCTTTTCAGGCCGAACTGGCCGCACAGCTTACCCCGGCTCTTTCCTACGTCCAGGAACACTGCGATATGCCGCTGAAAGCCTCTGAGGCAGCCCGGCTGTGCGGCATGAGTTCCAGCTATTTTTCCCGCTGCTTCAATCACCTTCTGCACATGAGTTTCAGCGATTACGTCACCCGTATCCGGCTCACAGAAGCAGAAAAACTGCTGGTTTCCTCTACACTCCCGGTAACAGAAATTGCTGCCTCCTGCGGCTTTGGCTCTACCAGCTACTTCATCCGCCTGTTCCGGCAGCACAAAAAACGCTCTCCCCTGCAGTTTCGGAAAGAATTTATGAAAAAAGAAACAGCATCCGGCTAAGGAATTTTCTCTGGTTCCTTAACCGAATGCCTGCACCTGTGATCTTTTACTATTTTATTGCTGTCACTTGAAAGCCGGCTCCTTCCACCGCTCTTCGCAGTTCTGTATCTGCCACTGTCCGGTCATAAGCCACAGCAGCCTGCTTCTTTTTCAGATTTACTCTTGCAGAAACCCCATCCATGGCATTCAGCGCTTTTTCCACACTCTGTCTGCAATGGTCACAGGTCATGCCTTCTATAGAGATTGTCTTTTTCCCAACAATGGGATTGGAAAGTTTCTTTTCTGTTTCCTTTATCAGACCCTTGCTCCCGCCGCAGCAGGAACACTCTCCCCGGAAATGTTTCACTGTACTTTTTACTGCCAGAATCAAAACAGCAAGAACTAAAACTAAAATAATTCCATTTATCATATGCTTCCTGCCTTTCTTTTAAATCTGCTTTTTCGAATTGTAAGGTTCTGCATGACTGCAGCCATGACAACTGCTGCAGCAGCCGCTGCACCCTGCCTTTGGATTTTTACGGTTTTTTATCTGCCGGTAAATCACATAACCGCAATACAGGCCAATGCCGCCTGCCAATACAATATCTGCGAACATATTCTTTCACTCCTCTCTATACAAATACAGCCTGAAGCAAACACTTTGGAAAGTGCCTGTTCAGGCTGTTGTTTCTATTTTTTACCTTGCTGCCTGCACAGAGCTCTTTGCATAGGTTTTTTTATGTTTATATGGGTCTGGCCGGAATAACATAAACAGCATGACTGCCGCTACCAGAATCCCTGCCGCAGAGCCTGCGGTAAATCCTCCTCCTGTCACCAGAAGACCAATCTGATAAATACTCAGGCACACCATGTAAGCAAACACATTCTGGAATAAAATTGCAAACCAGAACCATTTTCTGGACTGCATCTGCTGCGCCATCGTCGCAATGGCTGCCAGACAGGGAGAATCCAGAAGGTTAAACAGCAGGAAAGAAAATGCTGCCAATGCGCTTGGAAACCAGGACTGGATAGCTGCCCCTACGGTGATAGGGTCTTCAGACATACTGCTGCTGACATTTGCCAGGACACCCATGGTAGAAACAATGGCTTCCTTTGCGGTGAATCCGGAAAGTGAAGCAGACACTGGCTGCCATTCTCCAAATCCAAGAGGTGCAAAAATCGGTGCAATAACTCCGCCGACAGCGGCCAGAAGACTGTTGTTGCTGTCCTCTACCATACCGAAACCGCCATTGGTAAATCCAAATCCGCCCAGGAACCACATAACTACACAAGCCAGGAACAGAATCGTACCTGCTTTAATCATAAATCCTTTCAGTCTCTCCCATACATGAAGCAGTACAGTCTTTGCAGAAGGAATGTGATACTGAGGAAGTTCCATAACAAATGGCGCCGGTTCACCGGAAAACGGTTTTGTTTTTTTCAGCATAATGGCAGATACCAGAACAGCCACAATACCCAAAAGATACATAAACGGCGCCATCAGACCGCCCGCTTCATAGCTGCCTGTTGTATAGCTTACCATAACACCGCCCATAAGTGCAATAACCGGAAGTTTGGCACCGCAGGGAATAAAGGTTGCTGTCATAATGGTCAAACGTCTGTCATTGTCATTTTCAATGGTCTTAGACGCCATAATTCCCGGAATACCGCATCCCGAAGAAATCAGAAGCGGAATAAAACTCTTTCCGGAAAGTCCGAAATGGCGGAAAATACGGTCCATAACAAAAGCGATACGAACCATGTAACCACAGTCTTCCAAAACAGAAAGAAACAGGAATAAAATTGCCATCTGAGGAACGAATCCCAGCACAGCTCCCACGCCGCCGATAATACCATCAGAAACCAGACTGATAATCAAATCATTGGCGCCTGCCGAAGCCAGAAATCCGGAAACCGCGTCCTGAATGGACACTACAAAGGTGTCATTGGTCCAGTCGGTTGCCATGCTGCCGGCTGTCGTTACGGAAACATAATACACCAGCCCCATGACCAAAAGGAAAATCGGAAGACCTAAAATACGGTTGGTGACAATTTTGTCGATTTTATCAGACATAGTCAGCTTATTTGCCGTCTTCTTTACTGCATCTGCAACAACTTTCTGGATAAAAGAGTAACGCTCATCTGTGACAATACTTTCCATATCATCATCTTCTTTTTTCTCCAGACGTTCTGCCTCTGCCTCAATCTGTTCTCGCACCTTGGCATCTAAAGACAGTTCTTCCAAAACCTTGCTGTCTCTTTCCAGAAGCTTCACAGCATACCATCTCAGTTTGCTTTCTTCGGCAACATCCTGCAGCCAGCCCTCAGCCTGTGCAATGGCGCTTTCCATATCCTTACCGAAGATTTTCTTCGGCAGCTCCTGTTTTCCCTGCTTTGCACAGTGAACCGCTTCTTTCACCGCCTCTTCCAGTCCGGTGCCTTTTAGGGCAGAAGTTTTCACCACCGGGCAGCCTAAGAGAGTCCCGAGACGCTTTACGTCAATCTTAATCTCATTTTTTTCCATTAAATCTGCCATGTTCAGCGCAATCACCACAGGCACTCCTGTTTCTATCAGCTGTGTGGTCAGATACAGGTTTCGTTCGATATTGGTTGCATCTACCAGATTTAAAATTACATCCGGATTTTCTTTCAGAAGATAATCACGGCTCACAACCTCTTCCAATGTATAAGGAGAAAGGGAGTAAACACCCGGCAGGTCCGTCACGATGATTTCTTCCCCGTTTCCTTTCTTTCCTTTGATTTTTCCCTCTTTCTTTTCCACTGTAACCCCCGGCCAGTTTCCAACGTACTGGTTTGCCCCGGTCAATGCGTTAAACATGGTCGTCTTTCCACAGTTGGGGTTTCCGGCAAGCGCAATCTTAATTGCCATTTTTCATTCCTCCTGGTTAGTTAGATTTAACTTTAGTCCAAAAAAATTTATCGAAGCTGTATGCACTGGGCATCCTGCTTTCTCAGCGAAAGTTCATATCCCCGAACGGTAATCTCTACCGGGTCACCAAGAGGGGCTACCTTGCGGATAAAAATTTCACAGCCTTTTGTGATTCCCATATCCATAATGCGGCGTTTATAAGCACCGTCACCCTCAATTTTGGAAACCACCACTGTGGTACCTACTTTTGCATCTTTCAGTGTCATTTCACTTCTCCTCCCTGTCTTTGATAAAATATTTCATAACAAACGTTGTTCATCCCTATACCATAATACGTTTTGCCATATCCTCGTTAATTGCTACTCTGGAATCCTTGATATTGACAATCATGTTTCCATTCAGCTTGGAAATGACGCTGATTTGAGCCTGTTCTACAAATCCCAGATTCGCCAGAAACCTTTTCGTTTCCGCAGCACCGCCTATTCGTCTGATTGTTGCCTGCTCTCCGTTTTGTAAAAAAATCAATGGCTGCATAGAATCCCTCCGTTCATCAAATATTTAGTGCCTTCTAACTTTTCTTAGTTTTCACTAACTTCATTGATTAGAATACGCTAACTTTTTCAAAATGTCAATAGTAAATTTTATAAAATTTACTTGTTCAACAGCAACCAAAGCACCAACTCCTCCGAGCGCGAGCATTGCTGCCGTTGAACTCTTTAAACCACAAAAAGCGGCTGGGGCCTATGAAAACGAACCATACGTTTCATAATTAGACGACTGATAAAATCTCATGTTTCTTCCCATTTCGATAAAATAAGTTTTACGAGATTGTCCACTATATAAAAGACAATATGTCCTCTGACTGTATTTTTGATTTTTATCTTGGGTAGAATTATCCATTTCCCCGGTTATGCCACTGCACATAAGCATGGAAAATCATCTTATACTGTTTTCCTATCTGCCAGTTCCTGAACCTCTTCCAAAGGCAAATCCGTTATCTCTGCAATTTCCTCTATCGAATAACCCTTTTTCAGCATCTTCAGCGCAGTACTCACGGCCTTGTTATAAGTAGCTTCAACCGTAGCTTTTTCGGTAGCTTCATTTCTCATCTCTTCTAAAAGTTTGCACATCTGGCTTCGACCTCCTTCTGTCTCTTTTAAGTATCTGACTTCTTCTGCAAGTAATGGATTTACAATATCCTTTGCCTCTTTGTAATTGAAATCATGCATCATCCAGCTCCGTAATCTTTCTTTCCACATGATACAGCGGAATCCCCATACCAAATTTATCATTTTCCGTAATGAAGATTACATAGGTATCAACCAAATCTTCAAAATCCTCTCCTTTACTGAGAAGTGTGCGGTCTATCATACTGCTGTGAAACCTGGCCCTTTTCACCCCTGAGCCCCTGTCGGAACGCTGGATTTCTATATCCATAATCTTCCCATCCAGAGCCTCTGAAAAAAAGTCATCATCCATCAGGCGAAGTTCTTTTATCCTTTGTAAGTCTTTTTCATTCATTACATTCCGTTTCGTTTTCTGCACATTAACACCTCGCTTATTTTAAATTAAAAGCTTATCATCAATCATCATCGTAATTGATATCGTGTCATCTCATGTACTTTAAAACCTTGTAGCCATACAACCGCATCGTAAGACATTTACATCTCCCCCTGTTCTATATTTTCATTATAAAGAACCGTACCTCAAGAATCAAGTTACTTCCAAATTTTCTCCTTTTATGCAACGAGAGCCACACCTGCACAAGCGGGAGTTTGACAGTTGCTTACTTTGTTGCCGTTTTTCTTCTCCAACTGTCAAAGATGGGATAATACAACATTTCTATGTATTTTTCATCTGTTTTTTACAAAATAATTAATTTTTTTCATTTATTACGTTATACCCCTCTTTTACAACGAAAAAAAGAGAAGCTATACAACCATTCATGTTGTGTTCACTTCTCTTTTATCTGAAATCTGACTAAATTTCAATATTATTCAGTTCTTCATCATTCTCTGTCACTTCATGCTTATACCCCACGGTTCCCGCCACCACATATTCGCGGAACTTAGGCTCATAGTAAAATTCCTTCACCAGAGAGAAATTTACAATCTTCCCAGTGCTTTCCACATGCATCAGCGGTCCGGTACAGGGGATGATTTCGTCCCCGATTTTGATATGTTCCTCATCATAAGGTACGATAGGCAAATCCTGGCGAATCAAATCCAGAATTCTTCCCTCGATTTGTTCCAAATCAAAAGCAGGCTTGTCTGCATAATTAATCATAAATCCATGCTTAATACCGGAACGGGTCGAACGGGGACGCTCAATATCCCTGACGCAGTACCCAAACAAATCCTCCGCGCTGTGGGCCATTTTCCGGTAAACCAGAGACTTAAAAACAATGTCCGCAATGTTTCCCGGCAAAGGTCCAAAAAGAGACGGTCTTGTGACAATCACTTCTTCCCCGATTCCAATGAGCAAGTCCGCATTTCTTTTTAGCACCGGATACAGGATTTCAAAATGCTCTACAATCACCCGTTTCTGCTGGCTGGTCACATGATGGACCGCCTCGGCAATCCGCTCCAGAGACACATATTTCATAGCTGCACGCACATCCACATGAAAGGTTCTGGGTGTGTAAAAACCTACATCTTCTGAATTCAGAAGCGGCATGTCCAGAATATCGTATTCGTCATCTGATTCTACTGTCTGAATCCCGGGAAACATGCCTTTAATGAGCATACTCTTTCCCGAATCCTTGGCGCCGATAATGCCGATAATCCGGTCAAATGGATTCAAATACATCTGGGTAATCTTCATGCCCAACTCCATAACCCTGCGGTTTCCCCTCGGCGCAAAAAAGAAATTATAAAGGTTACATTCATGTCTTACATTGTTATAAATCATAGAAATACCCTCATTCCATTCCCAATTAATAGTTATCTCTATTTTACCACAAATCAGACAAGAAAGCGTCTATTATTTCCAGTTTTTATTTCAGGAATCCGCTGATAATCTGTTCTTCCGCCTCTTCTTCTGTCAGTCCCAGTGTCATCAGTTTCACAATTTGTTCCCCTGCAATTTTGCCGATGGCAGCCTCATGAATCAACGCCGCGTCTGAATTGTTTGCTGTGATTTCCGGAATAGAACTGATTTTTGCATTGCCCACAATAATCGCATCGCACTCCGTATGTCCGCTGCACTTTGCATTTCCGTTTAACACGGACTGGAAAAGCTGATGGGATTCATCCTTTGCCACGGAACGGGAAATAATGTTGGCTCCGGAATCTTCCCCGTTTAAATCCACGATAAAACGGCTTTCCGCTTTCTGCGTTCCATGCGTCATCAGTCTTTCCATGACTTTCATGCTGGCATGTGCTCCCAGTTTTGCTGTTGTCTTGCGAATCGTGGAATCCACACCTTTTATCTGGGCAGTATCCATTTCCATATAACTGTTTTCTCCGATTTCCACAATGGTCTCCGGATTCATAATACGCTGTCCTTTGCCGTCTCCGCTGCCATAATGCTTCTCCACATATTTCACCTTGGAATTTTTCCCGATAAAAAAGCTGTGGATACCGTCATGCTGGCTGGAATCATCGGTTCCGCAGTGGATACCGCAGCCTGCAATAATGGTAACATCACAGTCATCTCCAATATAAAAATCATTGTACACTGTTTCTTTTAAACCTGCCTGGCTTAAAACCACGGGAATGTGAAGACTCTCGTTTTTTGTTCCCGGCTTGATTTTAATGACAATACCGTCTCCGCTCTCTCTGGGGATAATTTCAATATGCTCCGTGCTGTTTCTGGCTTCCGTCTTGCCGTTGGTCCGGATATTATATGCACCTACAGGGATTTCATGCAGCCCTGACACTGCCTCTAAAAGTTCTTTTTGTATGGTATCCATTAGTTCTGCACTCCCTTCTGCCAGATACTGCAGCCCGTATCTGTCTCTGCTGCGCTTAATAATGCCGGAAGCACTTCATCCTTGCTTCCTCTGCGTACCAGTTTCCCGTCTGCAATGACCAGAATTTCATCTGCTGTATTTAAAATTCTCTCCTGGTGAGAAATAATCAGAATGGAGCCGCTTTGCTGTTTATGCATATTTTCAAACACATGAATCAGGTTCTGAAAACTCCACAAATCAATACCAGCCTCCGGTTCATCAAAAACAGACAGCCTGGTTCCTCTTGCCATCACCGTAGCAATTTCAATACGCTTCATCTCACCGCCGGAAAGACTGCTGTTTACTTCCCGGTTAATGTAATCTTTGGCACACAGCCCCACTTCGGAAAGATACTGACAGGCGCCGGACAGGGAAATGTCCTTTCCTGCCGCCAGATTAATTAAATCAAAGACCGTTACTCCCTTAAAACGCACCGGCTGCTGGAAAGCATAACTGATACCGTGCCTGGCCCTTTCGGTAATACTCCAGTCTGTAATATCCTCCCCGTCAAAGAAAATGCGTCCCTCTGTGGGCTTTTCAATTCCTGCGATAATTTTTGCCAGCGTGGATTTTCCTCCGCCGTTTGGTCCTGTAATGGCAACAAATTTATTGTCCTCCAGGGTGAAACTTACATGCTCCAGAATTCCCTTTTCTTCCTCTTTGGAATCCTCCGGAACACGAAAGGACACGTCCTTTAATTCAAGCATGGTTTTTCCCTCCGTTCTATGTCATGAAATTGTTCTTTGGCTCAGCCAAATATTAACAATTTTCGTCCGTTTTCTATTATATAAGGCTGTTTTCTTATTGTAAAGGGATTTTCATAATTTTGTCCTTCCGGAGACGGTAACAGGTTCCCCTGGCCGTTGCTTTGTGGTATAATGAATATTATTTTACAAAACACAGACAAATGGAGAACACACCTATGGATATGAAAAATTTAAATCTCACCGTAGAAGAATTGAAAATCCTCGCAGAAAACGGACAGCGGGATTTTATTTACGGTGTGGGCTATTATTATGAAAACGGTATTCGTACTTCTGTGGACTATGCTCAGGCAGCACAGTGGTATGAAAAAGCAGCAAAAAAAGACCATATAGAGGCCGCTATGCATCTGGCGCTTCTCTATGCCCAGGGCAGGGGTGTGGAAAAAGATGACAAAAAAGCCCTTTTCTACATGAACCAGGCTGCAAAGAGCGGAAACATGAATGCCCAGTACAACATGGGACGCTGTTACGAAGAGGGGATTGGCACAAAACCCGATATTTCCAAGGCCTTTGACTGGTATAAAAAAGCTGCCGCCCAGGGAGATTTCCGGGCTATGTGCTGCATGGGCGCACAGTTTCTCTCAGGAGAAACCATTCCCTATGAACCAGCAAAAGCCTTTCAGCTTTTTGAAAAAGCCGCAAACGGCAATATTCCGGCAGCCCAGTATAACCTTTCTGTCCTCTACCGCTATGGTGAAGGGGTAGAAAAAGACGTTGAAAAAGCGGATTTCTGGCGCATGAAAGCTGCACAGAACGGTTTCCGCCTGGCTATTGATGAGCTGGAACACCCGGAAAAAGAAAATTCTTAAAAGCACAACTCCCCGCAAAGACAGCATTTCCGTCTTGCGGGGAGTTTTTCTATTCCTTCAATCCTGCATGTTTTAAAATTTCCCGGATTTTGCCGGTCTCTTCCTCTGTAGCCGGCAAAAGGGGCTGGGCGCACACCGGTTCCATCTGAATACCGCGCACTGCCATGGCCTTTTTAATGGTAGGAATAAACTGCGGTGCCACATCATAAATAGCCATCAGGCTGTCAATTTTCTGCTGACACTGTGCCATTTTCTCCAAATCATCATTTCTGGCTGCATTGGCATAAGCGGAAGCTACTTCCGGAGCAAAATTAGACAGACCAGCCACACAACCGTCTCCTCCGGAAAGTACGTTGTGTCCGAAAAACTCGTCAAATCCAGAATACACCATAAAATTGGGAAACTCTTTTTTCACCTTCTGAATAATAGCTCTGGTATGCCCCATAGTGGCCACCGTATCTTTAATGCCCACAATATTTTCATGTTCAGACACCAGCCGGTATATCAGTTCCGGGGAAAGGTCGTGCCCTGTACGGTCCGGAAAATTGTACAAAAGTACAGGTCCCTTCACCTGCTCTGCCAATGTATCATAGAAATGCAGAATCGCACTGTCCGGCAGATTGAAATAGTAGGGAGAAATCACCATCACGCCGTCAGCTCCCTGCTCTATGGCATAATTAGACAATTCCACACAGGTCTCAAATTCCATATGACAGGTTCCCACATAAAGTGTGACTCTATGACGAATGTGTTTTACAGCCTCCCGAATCATGATTTTCTTTTCTTCCAGGGAAAGTGCAAAAAACTCTCCGATACTGCCAAACAGCAAGATACCGTCCATACCGCCGTCTATGAGAAAATCATAAATCCTTTTATTTGCTTCGATATCTATATGCCCCTTTTGGTCCAGGGCTGTCACTACCGGTGTAATCCATTTTGCCTTCATAATGTTCCTCCCTACTCTTCGTATCCTGCCCCCTCCATGGCGGAAAGTGCATGTCTGGTATAACGTCCAAACAGCCCTTTCCGTTTAGGACGGGGGATAATACCTGCCTGGCTTCGTTCCTTCAAAACTTTCTGAATCTCTTCCTCGGGTAATTCCTGTCCCTGGATTCCCACAACGTTCAGATAACGTTTTTCCACACTGTACTTCAAAAGGTCACCCGTTTCAATAAAAGCCAGCGGGCCTCCTGCTGCTGCTTCCGGAGATACATGTCCAATAGCCGCTCCTCTGGTAGCACCGGAAAAACGCCCGTCTGTAATCAAGGCCACGGAACCATTGAGCCGTTCATCGCAGACAATGGCCTCTGTTGTCATCAACATTTCCGGCATTCCGCTTCCTCTTGGGCCTTCATAACGGATAACCAGCATATCTCCGGGATTTACCCTGCCCTCTACCACGGCCTGATAAGCTTCCTCCTCGCTGTTATACACTTTTGCCGGTCCTTTGCGTTCCCGCATTTCCTGCGTGCAGGCAGAATATTTGATAACTGCCCCGTCTGGCGCCAGATTTCCCCGTAAAACAGCCACAGAACCTTTTTCTTCTGCTTTTTCCACCGGGAAAATAACTTGCTCTCTGTGCAAACCATAATTGTGCAGATAACCGATATTGCGTTCAAAAAAGCCCTCCTTTTGAATCTCTTCCAGATTTTCTCCCAGCGTTTTTCCGGTTACGGTCATCACATCCAAATGCAGCATATCTCTCAGTTCCAGTTCCACCATAGGAATGCCTCCTGCAAACCAGAAGGCTTCGGTTAAATGCTCTCCACTTGGAGTAATATTTCCCAAATGAGGAACCCTATGGTTGATTTCATCGAAAAGCTCCGGTTCCAGATAAATTCCCAATTCTCTTGCAATAGCAGGCAAGTGCAGAGTGGCATTGGTAGAACCCCCAATGGCGCTGTGTACCACAATGGCGTTCTCCAGTGCTTCTTTTGTGAGAATATCACTGACTTTTATATCTTTTTCTACTAATTTCATAATCTGGCGTCCTGCTTTTCTGGCACAGGCCAGAATATCCCGCATGGTAGCCGGCATAAGCGCTGAACCGGGAAGCGCCAGTCCCAATGCCTCAGCCATACACTGCATAGTACTGGCTGTTCCCAGAAACGTGCAGGCTCCACAGGAAGGACATCCTGTTTTCTTATAATCCCGGATTTCCTCTGGCGTAATGGCATCTTTTCTCTTTTGACGCAGGGAAATATCCCCTGCCACTAAGGAAGTTGTCATATCAGGTCCGGGGCGCATACTGCCGCCAGGTACAAAAATAGCAGGAATATCCAGACGGGCAGCCGCCTTTAACTGGGCAGGAATGGACTTGTCACAGGAGGCAGACAAAATCATTCCGTCCCAGGGATACACACTGCCATGCACCTCTATCATATCACAGATAGCTTCCCTGGAAGCCAGAATATAATTCATACCGTCATGTCCCTGGGCACAGCCGTCACAGATATCCGTGGTGTGGTACTGAGCGGGAAATCCACCTTTTTCAAAGACTCCGTATTTGGCCTGTTCCATAAGCCCTGCCAGATGAACACTGCCGGGATGACTGTCTCCAAAGACATCCTCCAACAATATCTGAGGTTTTTGAATATCCTCTTCGTCCCAGCCGGAGCCCATCTGCAAGGCATCAAACTGCGCCCATAAAAGCCGCTGGGGTGCACTTTTCTGTTTTTTATTCATACTTATCCGCTCCTTTATACAGGTATCCATGTATCTTACTTCACCAGATATCCGCCATCCACCGGAATCACAGCGCCGCTTACATAGTCGCTGGCATGAGAGGCCAGGAAAATAGCTGTCCCCTTCATATCCTCTCCGGTTCCCCAGCGATGTGCCGGGATTCTCTCTGAAATAGAAGCAAATCTGGGATTTTCAGGGTCTAACAGAGCTTTGTTCATCTCGGTTGCCATATAGCCAGGGGCAATGGCATTGACATTCACCCCTCTGGCCAGCCAGTCATTGGTCAGCTCTTTGGTCAGCTGCGCCACGCCGCCTTTTGCTGCTGCATAGGCCGGAATGGTCTGCCCTCCAAAAAACGAATTCATAGAAGCAATGGTGATAATCTTGCCATATCCCTTTTTCAGCATAAGTTTCCCTGCTTCCTGACACAGAATAAAAACGGAAGTCAGATTCACACCAATCACCTCATCCCACTCTTCCATGGGAAACTCTTCTGCGCTGTGTCTTCTCTGTATGCCGTGAGCCGTCAGCAAAATATCCAAATCACCGCCCAGCTTTTCGACACATTCCCGGAATACCCGATAAACATCTTCCCGCTCTCCCAGGTTTCCTTTTACGCCGTAGCAGGAAAAACCTCTTTTTTGGAAGTCTTCTGCCACCTCATACACTTTATCTGAAGTTCCTACAATAGCCACCTCACAGCCGGCTTCCAGAAAGCCCTCTGCCATACCATAGCCAAGCCCTCTGGTTCCTCCTGTGACAATGGCTTTTTTCCCTGTAATATCGAACAGATTCATTATTTCATGTACCCGCCTTTCATAGGAGAAACTGCATGTTCTGAGAATATTTTCAATACACCTTTGTCATATTTTAATGGCTTCGGTGTCCAGTTTTTCTTACGTTCTTTTAAAATTTCCTGGATTTCTTCTTCTGTCTTCTTTTCTCCTGCAATTCCCACAATACGGAGTACACGGTTTGGAATATTCACCTCAATCAAATCGCCCTCTTCTACCAGAGCAATCGGGCCGCCCTGGGCTGCTTCCGGAGAAATATGTCCAATAGCCGGGCCCTTGGATGCGCCGGAAAATCTTCCGTCTGTCAAAAGTGCAATAGAAGCTCCCAATTCTCCGTCAGAAGCAATCGCTTCTGTGGTATAGAACATTTCCGGCATTCCGCTTCCTTTCGGTCCCTCATAGCGGATAATCACAGCGTCCCCCGGTTTAATTTCATGAGTCAGTACCGCATGAATAGCGTCTTCTTCGCAATCAAAGGGGCGGGCCTTTAAGGTCGCCTCAAACATTTCTTTTGGAACAACTGTGTGTTTCACCACTGCTCCGTCAGGACACAGGTTTCCGTAAAGAACGGCAATGCTTCCGTCTGTACCGAAAGGCTTATCAAAGGGACGAATGACGTCTTCTCTCTTTAATCCCACTTTTGCCAGATAGGCATCGCATTTGTCATAGAATCCATTCTTCTTTAAATCTTCCAGATTTTCCCCCAGTGTTTTTCCGGTAACGGTCATCACATCCAGATGCAGCATATCTTTAATTTCTTCCATAATTGTCGGCACACCGCCTGCATAGTAGAAATACTGTGCAGGCCACTCTCCTGCCGGACGGATATTCAGAAGGTAATGAGCTCCTCTGTGGAGTCTGTCAAAGGTATCTCCGTCAATTTCAATACCAAATTCCCTGGCAATGGCCGGCAGATGAAGAAGAGAGTTGGTGGAACCGGAAATGGCTGCGTGCACCATAATTGCATTTTCAAAAGATTTCATCGTAACAATTTTATCCGGTGTCAGATTGTGCTCTGCCAGCCATACTGCCTGTTTTCCGGCTTCTTTTGCCACTTTTCTTAAATCCGGGCTGGTAGCAGGCATCAGGGCGCTGCCCGGCAGCATTAATCCCAGGGCTTCTGCCATAATCTGCATGGTAGAGGCTGTTCCCATAAAGGAGCAGGCGCCGCAGGATGGGCAGGCGTGCTGCTTATAGTAAGTCAGCTTCTCTTCTGTGATTTCTCCACGTTCACACATTGCGCTGTATTTTCCAATCTGTTCCAGTGTCAGCAGGTCCGGACCCGCATCCATAACGCCGCCTGTCACTACAATAGAGGGAATATTCACTCTTCCCACACCCATTAAGTGTGCCGGCATACCCTTATCACAGCTTGCCACAAACACAGCACCGTCAAAAGGCGTCGCATTGGCATGAATCTCAATCATATTGGCAATCATATCTCTGGAAGCCAGAGAGTAATTAATACCATCATGTCCCTGAGCTTCTCCGTCACAGATATCTGTTGTAAAGTATCTGGCCCCATGGCCGCCTGCCTCTGCGATTCCTTCTCTGGCCTCTTCCACCAGTTCCAGAAGATGTCCGCTGCCCGGATGGCTGTCTCCGAAGGTACTTTCAATCATAATCTGAGGTTTTGACAAATCTTCTACCTTCCAGCCTGTTCCCAGACGAAGAGGGTCTAATTCCGGTGCAATTTTTCTTAATTCCTGACTTCTTAATTCCATAATCATTCTCCTTTTCCATAAGTATTTGGAAGTTTTTTATAAGGTTTCTCTCTTTTGTTTTAAGACATCATACGTCATATCTATTTGTATTTTAGCACTATTTTCTCCTTGCGTCAAGAGAATGCCTTCCCGAAATCTTACTTTTTTCACAGGAAAATTCCATAATCCAAAACAATTCCCGGCATTTCCTCTAATAGAAAAAGCCGCCGCATTACTGCGACAGCTCCTTCATTTCCTCAATCTTCTCTTTGTTATTCCGTAAATGTTCAATCATGGCTTCTCTGGCTTTTTGAGAATCATGAGCACGAATGGCATCCACAATCATCTGGTGGGTTCGGATAGTGTCCAGGGCCAGCGACAGGTCTGTAACATGAATAAACACAGACACACCTGCCTGAATCACCGGAATCAGCTTTGGCGTTGCAGAATTTTTGCTGTATTTTGCTACTTTTTCATGGAACTCAATATCCTTTTCCATGTGCTGCTTTCTCTGTCTGCAAAGCACTGCCACCTCATCCGCTGTTTTCTGCAGTTCCTCTACTTCTTCTTCTGTGGCTCTCTCTGCCGCCAGCGCAGCAATCTCAGGCTCAATAATCATACGGATTTCGCATAAATCCATAGCCAGCTTCTTTTTGTCTTTTACAAAAGCAAAACCAAAAGGATCATCGACCACACCCGGATGATGGCACACGAAAGTACCTCTTCCTCTTTTTATCTCTACTACATTTCTGGATACCAGAATTTTTACCGCTTCCCGGATAGTGCCTCTTCCCACACCAAGCTGTTCTGCCATTTCAAATTCATTTGGCAGTTTATCACCAGCGTGCAGAGCTCTGTCGGTAATCAGATTAGCAATCTGCTCAGATACCTGCTCCGGCAACAGTTTGTTATTATTTTTCACTGACTCTAACATATATTTTTCCTCAATTTCCTATAACTGCATACCTATGCAAGTTCTTATTATATCAGTCTGCCAATGAAAAGTCTACTTTTACTCTGCAAAAACAGGAAAGAACGATTTACATCATCAATCCCGGAAGGAACCCTTGGAACAAGGATAAAATGGACACAAAAATCAAAATAGCCACACCCGCTATAAACCCGCCGATACTCCAACCTCGGATTGTATCCGGTACGGAAATCCGGAAGAATCTGCTAATAGCCCAGAAACCGGAATCATTTGGCAAAGATAAACCGATACCGCCTGCACAAATGGCAATTGCACACAGAATAGGAGAAACTCCGCATGTGGCAATGGTACTGGATAAAATCGCTGCGGTTGTCATAAGGGCTACCGTTGTAGAACCCTGTGCGCAGCGGATAATTTGTGCAATCAGGAAACATAGCACCAGAATCGGAATATTGAACTGAGACAAGGAACCGGCCACATAGTCTGCGATTCCCGTAGCCTGAAGGATTTTACCAAAAGCTCCGCCTGCACCTGTAATCAGAAGAATCAAACCTACCTGATCAGCTGCTTCTGTCATAATATCCGTAGCTGATTTTTCAATATATTTCCGGGAAATCAATGCTGCATATACAACACCTGCCATCATAGCAAAGTTTTTGTCGCCGATAAATTTTACAACAGGCGTTATCGCTGCGTCGTCTCCAAGCGCCAACGGCACAAAACTTCCCAGCAGAATCAGGATAATGGGAACCAGTAAAATGGACAATGCTTTTCCTGCGCCCATTTTCTTTCTGCCTGCAGCTTTGTTCATCTCTGCTTCTTCTTCGTCCAAATCTTCAAAGGTATAAAAATGATTGTTTTTGTGATCCTGCTTGTTCAGAAGCATACCATAGAAAATACCGCCGGCCAGCATACCTACAAAGGCAGAAATCAGAGCATAAAAGAAAAAGATACCAATTTCCACGCCCAGCTCTCCAGCCACAGCTAAAGGCGGGGCTGTCGGAAGTACCAGCGCAAAAGTACAGGTCGTTGCCACCGAAATCGCACAGGAAAAGGTAACCATGGAAATGCCTGTTTTTTTGGACAATACCCGAAGCATCGGTGCAAACATAATGTACACCACATCTCCAAACACCGGAATACCGGTAATAAATCCTGAAATTGCCACAGCAACCGGTGATTTTTTCTCTCCGAATATACCTAAAATTCCGTTGGAAATAGATTCGATACCGCCGGATTCAAACATGAATTTTCCCAGCATAACACCTAAGCCGGTTACCATACCAATACTGCCCAGAGTACTTCCGAATCCGTCCGTAACTGTACTTGCCACATCCGGCAGCGGCATGTTCACCAATACCCCTGTACCAAATGCCGTCAGCAAAAGTGCAACAAACGCATTGAGTTTAAATTTAATAATCAGCAGCAGCAATACCACAATGGCAAGAATAAAAATGCCGATTAACAGTGGCCCTGACACCATTCCTCCTGAAAACATAATCGTTTCCTCCTTTTTCTTTTCCTTTTGATTGTTAATAGTAAGACGTATGACCTCTTTATTCCATACAAAGAATGTAGCATATAAGACGTCATACGTCAATAAGAAAACGAAATTATGTTGAATAATCATAAATTTATCGTTTAATTTTTATATATTTTGCACAACTATTTACGCAAAGTATTCCGGATACTTTTCAAAAATTTCTGAAAATCCTTTTCGGTAAGTTCCCAGATGTCGGTCGTAAAAATTTTTCCATTCAAAATCCGGTGCCATACCCAGAAGCAAAATCTGAAAAATTTTCTTATGCTCTTCATAAATATTTTTCAATTCGGTATGGTACATAATGGCATCCAGATACCGAATCCGGTCATAATGGGTACTGACTTTTTTCACTGCATACCAGGTGCGGGGTTTTCCTGCCATCTGGTACAGCAGATGGTGGAAAGAATCATCCAGTTTAAAAAAAGTATCTATCTTATCCTTCTGATGAAGGGCCGCTTTCTGTCTGTCCAGATTCTCTCTGAGTTCTGCCGCCTGCCCGGAAGAAATATTTCCCGCCATATGGGCTATAAGCTCCGGCTCTATAAGTGAGCGCAAAAAATATCCCTCCTTTAAAATGTCCAGTTGTATTCTGGAAATTTTAGAACCGCTTTGAGGATACACATCTACCAGATATTCCTCTTTCAGCATTAATACCGCTTCATGTATGGGTGTTCTGCTGGTATGAAAAAGTTCGGCTAATTCTCCTTCATTAATGGTTGTCCCCGGCAAAAGCTGCAGAGTCATAATATTATCCCTTAAAACACGGTACGCATACTCCCGGTTATTTTCTTTTTCTATTCTTTTTGACAGTATTATGGGCATATTTCTTCTTCTCCTGTTTTCCTTTCTTTCAGAATCGTAGCACAGGCCTCTTCTTCCGTCAATGGTCCGGTTGGAAGTATCTTTTCATCATAATACGTCATATGTTTTGTGTAGATTCTACAAGATATTCCCCTTTTTCTTGTAGGGATTTCATATTGCACTTTTTATGAGACTCTGCTATAGTGACTGCATAAACTGATATATCAGTTATCTGACCATCTTTATTCCAATTTCTTCTATATGGTACATATTTTATTTTAGTACTATAGATTATCGCAGCAAACTAATATATTAATATTATTTATGATGAAGGAGTATGGAATTATGAAAGCTATCAAAGTAACCGAACCATTTAAAGTAGAAATCGTAGATGTACCAAAACCAACTATCCAAAAGAAAGATGATGTCCTTGTACGGATTACCTCCGGGGGCATCTGCGGCTCTGATATTGGTATTTACAATGGAACCAATTCTCTGGCTACTTATCCCCGGCTCATTGGACATGAATTTGGCGGCATTGTTACCGAAATAGGCGAAAACGTAACTTCTGTAAAAGTCGGAGACAAAGTTGCCGTAGACCCGGTAAGAAGCTGCGGTCACTGTTACGCCTGCCGTATCGGAAGACACAATGTCTGCTCTTCTCTTGAAGTCATGGGCGTTCACAGAGATGGGGGCTTTGCCGAATATGTAACTGCACCTGAATCAAACATTCATCTCTTCCACAAGGATTTTGACGAATCTCTCCTTGGTCTTGTGGAGCCGTTTACCATTGGAGTGGAAATCAACCGCAGAGGACAGATTTCAAAAGGAGACAAGGTATTGATTATGGGATCCGGTCCCATTGGGATCTGTGCCATGCAGGTGGCTAAGAGAAACGGCGCTCAGGTTATTATGACAGATTTAGTCAAAGAACGTCTGGAAAAGGCAGAATCCATGGGCGCAGATGAAACGGTTCTGGTTTCCAATGAAAACCTGGAAGAACGGCTGATGAAATTTACAGATGGAGAAGGAATTCCCGTTGTTGTGGATACCGTATGTATTCCTTCCTCTTTTGAGCAGGCCGTCCAGCTGGCCTGCCCTGCCGGACGCGTGGTTTGTATCGGTCTGAAAAACCAGCCCTCCCAGATTACCATGGCAGAAATCACGAAAAAAGAACTGACTATTGTGGGTTCCCGCTTAAATAACAACTGCTTTGATGAAGTGATTGCCGGATTTGAAGACGGAACTCTGAAGCCAGAGCAGCTGATGACCAAGGCGTACAACTATAAAGATATTATGGAGGCCCTGACTATGATTCAGGAACATCCCCAGGATGTATTAAAAATCGTATTAAAATTTGAAGACCGATAAGAAAATGCCTTTTACGGCAGATTGGAGTTTCTATGAAAGAAATCTACTTAACCGATGAAACAAAGGGGCTTTCCCCAAAAGAAGTGAACCAGGCTTTAGAAGCATTGCTGGCACAGTTTCCCCATGTAAAAAAAGTACTGATTATTCCTCCGGATTTTACCCGCTGCTACTCTTATGCCGGAGAACTTACCCGGATGCTCTATGAAAAGCTGTCGCCGAGAGCCGTGGTTCATATTATGCCTGCTCTTGGCACACATATGGAAATGGATAAAGAAGAAAAAGAAAAAATGTTTGGAAAAGACATTCCTGACGGAGCCTTTCTGGTTCACCACTGGCAAACCGATACAATTTCTATTGGAACCGTTCCAAAAGAAGTGATTGAAGAAATTTCCCAGGGACTATATTCTACAGAAATCGAAGTGGAGGTCAATGAAAAACTTATAAACGGCAGCTATGATCTCATTCTCTCCGTAGGCCAGGTTGTTCCCCATGAGGTCGTAGGTATGGCAAATTACAGCAAAAATATTTTCGTAGGTGTAGGCGGACGGCAGATGATTAACAAATCCCATATGCTTAGTGCCATCTGCGGTATGGAAAAAGCTCTGGGCGTAGCAGATTCTCCCGCCCGGAAAGTCTTTGATTACGCACAGCAGCATTTTCTGGACGGCAGGCTTCCTCTGGTCTATTTGCAGACGGTAACCACTTTAAAGAAAGAGGAGGTCTGCTTAAACGGACTTTATATCGGTTCATCCAGAAAGCCTTTTGAACACGGTGTAGCATTGTCCACAAAGCTGAACATCTGCCATGTAGCGCGCAGAGCCAAAAAACTGGTTACTTATTTAGACCCCTGTGAACTGAAAACCACCTGGGTGGGAAACAAAGGAATTTACCGCACCCGCATGGCTGTAGCAGACGGTGGAGATTTGATAATTCTCGCACCCGGGGTCAAGTCCTTTGGTGAAAACGAGGAAATGGACCAAATGACCAGAACATATGGATATAAAGGACGGGACTATGTATTAGAACTGTTCCGAAAAGGTGTCTTTGAAAACCGTATTATGGCGGCTGCCCACTTAATCCAAGGTTCATCCGACGGCAGATTCCGTATCACTTACTGTACCAGACCGGAAAATCTCAACAAAGAAGACATCAACCGCGTTGGTTACGACTGGATGGATTATGAAGAAGCGGCAAAGCTATACAATCCGGAGACACTTAAGGAGGGGTGGAATACCCTGGAAAACGGAGAAGAAATCTACTTTGTGAAAACACCTGCATTGGGGCTTTGGAAAGCAGACGGTGTCTCTCCAAAATGTCTGTAAAAAACCCTGATAAAATAACTGGTGTCCTGAAAACCACATCGGTTTCCAACCTCTTTTACGGAAAGTTCAGACTTTAACAGCCACACCCTTGCCTGCTCCAGACAATCTCGCACAACATTCCCGAAGTACCATACCTCAAAAGAGAAAACAGGTGAAATTCCTGTTTTCTCACTGAAAAGCCAGCCAAACCGTTCCAAAAACCATACAGCCCAGGCCAACCCCCGCTTTCTTTGACAATTTTTCCCCAAATACCACTGCGGAAAACAAAATAGTAACCAGAATACTCAGTTTATCAATGGGCACCACCACACTGGCAGGCCCTTCCTGCAAAGCCCGGTAATAGCACAGCCAGGAAGCCCCTGTAGCCAGACCGGACAGAAGCAGAAATCCAAACTCCCCTTTCTCTATCTGCTTAACCTCCCTCTGTTTTCCGGCAGCAAACACCATAATCCACGCCATAAACAGCACTACTGTGGTTCGGATGGCTGTGCCCAGATTGGAATCTACATGCTGAATTCCAATTTTCCCAAGAATGGCTGTCAAACTGGCAAATACTGCGGACAGAACAGCATATACCAGCCACTCTCTGCCCTTTGTATGATTTTCCTGCCCTTCTGCTGCCTTTGGTGCAATCATCAGCAGCGTTCCTGCGCCAATCAAAATTACGGACAGCGCTTTCTTCCAACTCATCCCTTCTCCCAGAAATATCAGAGCCAGCACAATGGTCAGCACCGTGCTGGATTTGTCAATGGGAACCACCCGGTTTATATCCCCTTTTTGCAGTGCATGGAAATAGCACAGCCAGGAGGCCCCCGTGGCCAGACCGGACAGAATCAGAAACAAAAATGTTCTGCCGCTGATTTGTGCCATTCCTGTTTCTGCCCCTGTAAGAAAAACCATAAGCCAGGAAAACAGCAGTACCACGATCGTACGAATGGCCGTTGCCACATCGCTATCCGTCTTTCGGATTCCGCATTTGGCAAGAACGGCTGTCACTCCGGCAAAAAAGGAAGAACCTATTGCATAAAATATCCACATATTCCTGTCCTCCAAAACAGTTTTTAACAGTTTCTTTGTCCTTCTCATTATAACGCAGCCTGCCGTATGTGCAACAGCCTTTTCCTAACTACTCTGCCCGCAGCAGCTCCACCACGCTTCTCTTGTTCCATATTTTATCCGTCATGGCGGAAATGCACACAGACAAGAAAAGGGAAATCCCAAACACTACCAGCGCAGGAACCAGAGTAAAATGGTATTTCATATACCAGATTCCTGCAGTAATTCCTTTTACCAGGGTCATGGACAAAATCGCGCTGATAAAAAGCCCCATCATTCCTGCCAGCACTGCATAAAGCACTCCTTCACAAATCATCAGCTTTCTGAGCTGCTTTTTCGTCATGCCGATGCTTCTCATGGCAGCAAATTCTCTCTGTCTGGCAATTACACCTGTCAAAATCACGTTGACAAGATTTAAAGTTCCGATACTGCCCAGAATGACAGAAACCACAATTCCTACCATACTAAACGTAGTCTTTATTTCCTTAAATTCTGCTTCCGCCGTCAATCGGGTAAGTACCGACAGATTGTTTCCCTCGGCAATCTTCTCCACCTTCTCATAAAGGGTATCAAAGGAACCTTCTTTTGCGTCAAAGAGGCAGTGAATCGGATTCTGCATTTCCGGAAACATCTGCAAAAATACCGACTCCGGAAAGGCTATGGCTTCATAACCGCCGCTGCTGTAGCTCATCTCCTGTGCCTGCTCCACTCCTACCACTGCCAGAACCGTATATTCCTTTACTGTTCCTTTGATTTCAGCTTCAATAATATCACCTGCGTGAAATTCCTGTGCCTCATAATTATATTCTCCCGAATCTCCCAGACTGCCCGCCATCACTACATAATCTCCGCTGCAAAGTTTTTCATAATCCATCGTTCCCTCTATTACAGCTGCTCTGGCCAATGCATTTTCATTGTATCCATATAACATGCGATTTCGTTCAAAAACCTGGCTGTTTTCTGATGTTTCTTTTCCGTTCACACGGAGGATCTTTCCCAAATCCTCTCTTTTTTCCGTCCTCTTTTCTTCCGGAAGCATATATGTATACACTTTTCCAAAATCCTGTACGCCTTCCAGATTTTCCAGTTCTCTTACAGCACTCCCCTTCACCACTTTTTTGTACTCCTCTGTACCAGGCTTCAGAAAGTCCCTGCTGCGAACATCAATATCAGAAATTACCATTCCCTCCACAAACGTTTTCTCATCCATATTGCCGGTATAATTTAAAGCGCAGTTTAAAAGTACGGCGCTGAAAGAAAGGGATAATACTACCAACAGCGTCTTTCCCTTATTTCTGCTTAAATTGGCCACCGCCATGGCCCCCAGCGGAAAACGGGTTTCTTTTCCTCTTCTGTGGGTCTGCTTATTTTGCACACCGCTCTGATATTTCAATGCTTCCACAGGAGAAATTCTTCCTGCAATCTTTCCCGGTCTGCTGCAGCTGATACGCACCGTTACAAAAGTAAACAGCGCGGCCAGCAGCCATATCCACCAGGAGGGAACGATAAACTCTGTTTCCGCAAAATTTGTACTTGCCATAACCAGGGGCAGCAGTCCATTTCCCAAAAACCATCCAAGTACCAGTCCTGCGGGAATTCCCACCAGAGAGAGGATACTTCCCTGCCGGATAATCATGTAACGAATCTGTTTCGGCGAAGTTCCAATGGTTTTTAACTGTCCATACAAGCGAATGTCTTTCTCCACAGAAATTTTAAAAATATTGTAAATGACCAGATAACCGGCAAACAAAATCAGCAGAATCCCGATTCCTATCAATATTATAGTCTGGGGAGACTGTTGTGTAGACTGCTCGTAAGCCGGGCTTACATGGTGAATCAGATATCCCTCCTCGCCTTGTTTGGCTTCCGGGTCATATCCCATTTTCTCAATCAGGTTATCCAGCCGCTCCTGTATATTTTTATCACTGTGAAAACTCCCCCTTACACTGTAGCTTTCCCCTTTTGTCTCCATCTTTTCAGCCAGTCCTTTGGAAATCAGCAGGGAGGCGTTCTGCTCATGACTCCTTCCTTCCCAGACACCGCAAAGGGTCATTTTCTTTTCCAGCTTTTCCTCTCCTATAGAATACTGCAAAGTAACGGTGCTGCCCGGTTTGGGGGAAACTCCCAACAGCTTAAGAATTTCCGTATCACAGGCAATTTCATTCTCCTTTTTAGGATAATGCCCCTCTGTTAACTCCATAAAACTGTTTTTTGCCGTAGTTTCATCTACCCATCCTGCCAATGCGTGAATGTTTCTCAGTTCCTGGTTATTTACATTAGCCACATAGTGCTCTACTCCGGCTTCTGAAAACACGGAATCCTTTGCCAGAGTCTCTGCTTCTTCTTTTGACAGACCTTTTAAGGACACCATAAAACGGCTTCCTGCCTGACGAAGCATCTGATTTTTCATGGATACCTGCGTACCTTCCATAACCGTAGTCAGCCCCATAAAAAGAACCGCCGTCAAAATAATGGCAAGTACCGCAATCCCATTTCTGCTTTTATTGGCTTTCAGGCAGCTTCCCGACAAGTTTTTCATAAACTTCCGATTGTTATTTTCCAACAGCTTCATACTTCCTGCCCCCTTATTCTGTAATCTTTCCGTCTTCAATATGAAGCATTCTGTCCGCTATCTGAGCCAATTCCGGATTGTGGGTAATCATCACCAGCGTCTGCCCAAACTCCGTTGTAGTCATTTTTAAAAGCTGCATGACCTCCAAGGAGGTGCGGGTATCCAGATTACCGGTAGGTTCATCTGCTAACAAAATAGCTGGTTTTGCCGCTAACGCTCTGGCAATGGCTACTCTCTGCTGCTGTCCTCCGGAAAGATTATTCGGCAGATTATCCAGTTTTTCCTCCAAATGCAGAACCCTGATAATTTCCTTTACATAGGTTCTGTCTACCTTGTTCCCATCCAGTTCTATCGGCAGCACAATGTTCTGATATACATTCAGAATGGGCACCAGATTGTAATTTTGAAATACAAAACCAATATTCCTTCTGCGAAAAACCGTAAGCTGCTCATCATTCATTTTTGCAATTTCTTTTCCTCTGATTTTCACACTTCCCGAGGTGGGAACGTCCAAACCGCCCAGCATATTAAGCATAGTAGATTTTCCGCTGCCTGATGTACCAATTACAGATACAAATTCCCCTTTTTCCACTGCAACGCTTACTCCATCCAGGGCTTTTGTCACATTTGTCCCCTGTCCGTAATATTTTTTCAAATCCTTTGTTTCTAAAATATAATCCATCTTAGTACCTTCCTTTCCTTTGATGCTATCAGCATACAAAAAAATTATCTCAAACTGTTCTCAAAAAAGTAACAGAATTGAGATAATTTCTTTTTCTGCTTTCACTGCTCTACAGGCAGGTGGATACAAATAGCCGTTCCTTCTCCAACTCTGGAGTGGGCTTCCACAAAACCTTTCTGGAGCATGACAATCTCTCTGGTCAGATAAAGCCCAATGCCTACACCTTCTGTCTCTGCAGACTCCGGTTCCCTGTAAAAACGTTTAAAAATATGGGGAAGTCTGTCTTCCGGAATACCTCTTCCATTGTCCCGGATTTTTATTCTCACGAAAAAATCTGTCTTTTCCGCTGAAATCCACAATTTTCCTCCCTGTCCGGTGTACTTAATGGCATTGTCCAGCACATTAAACACGGCTTCCTGTGTCCATCTTTTATCAAAATACGCCCGAAGGCTTTCCTCACAGGAAACTTGGATTTCAATTCCTTTTTCCTCTGCCTTTAAGGCAGCATCACAGATAGCCCTTGCCAGAAGTTCATAGACAGAATGTTCTTTTGGCTGCACCTTAATCAGTCCTGTTTCCATTCGGGACATTCGAATCATGCTCTGCATAAAAAACTCCAGCTTATCAACCTGATGTTCCGAGGCCTGGAGAAATCTCTCCCTCTGGTCTTCAGAAATCCCCCTTCTCTCCAGAAGATTGTGATACATACGAATACCTGCGATAGGAGTCTTTACCTGATGGGAAATGTCGGAAATCATGGATTCCAGTTGTTCTCTCTGGCGAAGGTTTTCCTCCGATTTCATTTCTATGATTTCATAAAGGCGACGCATTCTCATCTGAATTTTACCCATCAGCGTTTCCTGACTTTCCTGGAATACAATATTCCTCTTGCCTGCAATCATGGCTTCCAGGCATTCCATGATTTGTGAAGTATACGAAAGAACTCCCCTTCTGGCATAAAACACCAGAAACAGCCCAAAGAGAAAAAAGAAAAAAGAAACCGCCAGCAAAATAATTTCCACTTTTATTTCCCGCCTTTCCACTGATACCCCATTCCATACAAAGTTTTAATGTAAGAGCGCACAGGGGTTTCTATCTTCTTTCTTAAACGGTTGATATTGACAGCCACTGTATGTTCATCCACAAAGCTCCCGCCCTGGTCCCAGATTTTTTCCAGCAGCAGCCCTTTTGTCATCACCCGGTCTGCATTGGCAATAAGAAGCCGTAAAATCCGATATTCCGTGGGCGTCATAGAAAGGCTTTCTTCGCCTTTTACAGCCGTCATTTTATCAAAATCTATTTTCAGATATCCATCGTCATACACAGCCCTGTCTGCCGTCTTTGCACTTTTCCGCAGAGCTGCCTGAATTCTCCTGTGCAGAATGGGCATTTTAAAAGGTTTTGTGATATAATCATCCGCACCACAGTCAAAGCCCTTCATCTCGTCCCGTTCCATATCCCTGGCTGTGAGAAAAATAACGGGAATATCCTGTTCTGCCTTTACCGCCCTGCAGAAATCAAAGCCGTCCCCATCGGGCAGATTCCCGTCCAGCAAAATCAAATCCACTTCTTCCCGTGTAAGAATCTCCATGCCCTCTCCCAATGTAAATGCAGAACAGACCCGGTAATTTTCCAATTCCAAGTCACAGGTGAGCCCGGTATTTAAGTCTCTGTCATCCTCAATCAGCAATATCTTTTTCATGTTCCTCCGTTCCCTTTTTCATCCTGTTTTTTCTATATTACATCATAGCATTTATGTTTTTCCCGGTCAAAGGGTAAAAGTCGTTAAAATTTAAACAATTTTTATAAAATCTATATTTTTTTATTGATTTATTGAGGTAAATATGTATAATAGAAAAGAGAACCAGGTTACTGGTTTCTCTGAAAAGGAATATCACGGAAGCCTGTTTTTCAGGCTGAATTCCGGTGATTATTATGAAAGAAAAGAGAGGTACATGTAAGATGGCAGAATTGAATTTAAGCAAGTACGGCATCACAGGAACGACTGAAATCGTTCACAATCCTTCTTATGAATTATTATTCGCTGAAGAAACAAAACCGGAACTGGAAGGTTTTGAAAAAGGTCAGGAAAGTGAACTTGGCGCAGTGAACGTAATGACAGGTGTATACACCGGACGTTCTCCTAAAGACAAATATATTGTTATGGATGAGAACTCCAAAGATACTGTATGGTGGACTTCTGACGAATACAAAAATGATAACCATCCGGCTTCACAGGAAGCATGGGCTACTGTAAAAGACCTGGCTATCAAAGAACTTTCCAATAAAAAACTGTACGTTGTAGACGCTTTCTGCGGCGCAAACAAAGATACCCGTATGGCTATCCGTTTCATCGTAGAAGTTGCTTGGCAGGCTCACTTTGTTACAAATATGTTTATCCAGCCTACAGCAGAAGAACTGGAAAACTTTGAGCCTGATTTCATCGTATACAACGCTTCCAAAGCAAAAGTAGAAAACTACAAAGAATTAGGATTAAACTCCGAAACAGCTGTTATGTTTAACATTACAAGCCGTGAGCAGGTTATCGTAAATACATGGTACGGCGGAGAAATGAAAAAAGGTATGTTCTCTATGATGAACTACTACCTGCCGTTAAAGGGTATCGCTTCCATGCACTGCTCTGCAAACACAGACTTAAACGGTGAAAACACAGCTATCTTCTTCGGTCTTTCCGGAACAGGTAAAACAACTCTGTCCACAGACCCGAAACGTCTTCTTATCGGTGATGACGAACACGGCTGGGATGACAACGGCGTATTCAACTTTGAAGGCGGCTGCTACGCAAAAGTTATCGATCTGGATAAAGAATCCGAACCAGATATCTACAACGCAATCAAACGTAACGCTCTTCTTGAAAACGTTACTCTGGATTCCGAAGGAAAAATCGACTTCACAGATAAGAGCGTAACAGAAAATACTCGTGTATCTTATCCGATTAACCATATTGAAAACATTGTTCGCCCTGTTTCTTCCGCACCGGCAGCAAAAGAAGTTATCTTCCTGTCTGCAGATGCATTTGGCGTACTGCCTCCAGTATCTATCCTGACACCGGAACAGACTCAGTACTACTTCCTGTCTGGATTTACAGCAAAACTGGCTGGTACAGAACGTGGAATCACAGAGCCTACACCAACTTTCTCAGCTTGCTTCGGCCAGGCTTTCCTGGAACTGCACCCAACAAAATATGCAGAAGAGCTTGTTAAGAAAATGGAACAGAGCGGCGCAAAAGCATACCTGGTAAATACAGGATGGAACGGAACAGGAAAACGTATCTCCATCAAAGATACCCGTGGTATCATCGATGCTATCTTAAACGGAGATATCTTAAACGCTCCTACTAAGAAGATTCCTCACTTCAACTTTGAAGTACCTACAGAACTTCCTGGTGTAGATTCTAACATCCTTGACCCACGCGATACTTATGCTGACGCTTCCGAATGGGAAACAAAAGCAAAAGACCTGGCTCAGAGATTCGTTAAGAACTTCGCTAAATACGAAGGAAACGAAGCTGGTAAAGCATTAGTTGCTGCTGGTCCTCAGGAATAATTTCTGAATAATTTAAAATTCTTAGAAAAAGGCTGCTGCGGCAGTCTTTTTCTGTTTGTGTAAACGGCCTGTTCAAAAAAGGAATCCATAGACAGCTTCTGTTCTCCTGCTGTCTTGGATTCCTCGTTCTTTTTCCATAACCTGAGATTATTTCATAAGCACTTCTCTATATTTTTCCACCATATCCGCATACTCTGTTTCTGTCAGAGTTTTTTCAGCAGGATTCATGGCAAAGGTTCCGCCCCATTCATACTGGTCTTTATATTTCGGTACCAGATGAAAGTGCAGGTGATGCCCTGTATCTCCGTACGCTCCGTAATTCACTTTATCCGGGTGGAACAGCTGATGTACCGCCTGGGCTACTTTGTTAATATCTTCCATATAAGCTGCTCTCTCTTGTGCTGTCAGCTCTGTAATTTCGCTCACATGTTTCTTGTGGGCTACAATCACTCTTCCCGGATGGCTCTGTTCTTTGAACAAATATACTTTAGAAGTCTCGAGTTCACATATTTTAATTCCGAAGGCATCTACCAGTGTTCCCTCCATGCAGTACGCGCAATTTGTATCTTTCATACTTGTCTCCTTTTCTCCTTACATTCTCTCCGGGGCGTCAAATCCCAGCAAATCAATACAGGTTTCCAGGACTTTCTCTGTCAAGGCCAGCAGACGAATCCAGGAAGTCTGTTTGCTTTGGTCTTCCTCTGCCAGAATTCTGGTGTTGTGATAAAAGCTGTTAAAAGCATTTGCCAAATCATAAATATAGGAGCAGATTCTATGAGGCGCTTTTTCTTCAAAAGCAGGTTCAATAATGGAATTGAATCTGGAAAGTTCCAGCATCAATGTCTTTTCACTGTCGCTGACTGCATCCTGAATGCTTCCCTGTTCCGGATTTTTGCCTTCTTCTGCGTAACGGTTTAAGATAGACTTGATACGCACAATGGTATACAAAATATACGGACCCGTATTTCCTTCAAAAGAAGTGAAACGGTCAATATCAAATACATAATCCTTGGAAGCCTGGTTAGACAAGTCTCCATATTTAATGGCAGATAAGCCAACCAGCTGCGCCGTATGCTCTGCATTTTCGTCTTTTACACTGCGGTTTTCCACAATTTTTTTGTACATTTCTTCATTGATTTCCGCAATGAGACGTTCCAGACGCATAACACCGCCTTCTCTTGTCTTGAAAGGCTTTCCGTCTTTTCCATTCATGGTACCAAATCCCACAAAGGAAAGCTTTGTATCTTCATCCACCATGTTCGCTTTCTTTGCACAGCGGAACACCTGTACAAAATGCAGTTCCTGACGTTTATCCACCACATAAATAATTTCATCCGGATGAAAATCTTCCATACGCTGCACAATCGTGGCCAAATCGGTGGTATTGTACAGAGACGCACCGTCTGATTTTAAAATCATACACGGCGGGATTTCTTTTGTGTCAGACTCCTCTTTCACATCTACCACCAGGGCGCCCTGGTCCATATACGCATATCCGTTGTCCTTCAGGTATTTTACCATATCCGGAATGTAGGCGTCTGCGTCAGCCTCACCTTTCCAGAGGTCAAAATCTACTTTTAATTTGGCATAGTTCTTCTTCAAATCTGCCACAGACACTTCCATAATGTGTTTCCACAGGGCACGATACCCTCTTCTGCCCTGCTGCAGCTGCAGAGTCGCTTCTAAGGCTTCACTTTTATAAGCTTCATCTTCTTTGGATTTGCCGCTGGCTGTTGGATAGATTTCCTCCAGTTCGCTTACGGTAAATGGTGGTTCTTTAGGATATTCTCCTTCATAGCTTTCATCAAAGTACACCAAATCCGGCTGTCTTTTGGACAGTTCTGTAATAATCAGCCCCATCTGCAGACCCCAGTCTCCCAGATGTACATCACCAATCACTTTATGTCCCAGAAAACGTCCCATTCTCTTAATACTTTCACCAATAATTGCGGAACGCAGATGTCCTACATGAAGCGGTTTTGCCACGTTTGGTCCGCCGTAGTCGATGACAATGGTTTTGGGCTCTTTACTCTCTTCTACAGACAGTTTGTTATCTTCCAGCATGTCATTTAAATACCCTGCCAGATAGTTTTTGCTTATCTTGATATTGATAAATCCCGGATTGACAGCCTCTATGGTTTCAAAGATTTCACTGTTCTGCAGTTTTTCCACCACATCGTTTGCAATCATAATGGGGGCTTTTTTATATGTTTTCGCTGCCGCCATGGCGCCGTTGCACTGGTATTCACAGAGGTCCGGACGATTGGAAACCGTTGCCTTTGCAAATTTTTCATCATATCCGGCTGCCAGAAATGCCTCTTTTAATACTGCTTCTATATGTTCAACAATTCTCTTCATGTACTTTTACTCCACTTCCACTTTTTTTGAAACTGCTACCGCAAGAGCGCCCTGTCCAATATGGCAGGCTACGCTTAAAGACAGAGGGTCCATATGCACAGGCATACCGGGGAACTGCTTTTCCAGCTCTTCCTTCCACTCCAGCGCTTCCTCGGGATTTCCCGCATAAGCCGCTTCCAGACACATCAGCCCTTTTTCCGTATATTGGCGGAATCTGCCTTCCAGGTCTGACTTCATAGCCTGCAGCATGGTACGCTTCGCCTGCTTCTTTCCTCTGGCTTTTGAAAACGCATCCAGCTTGTCCCCCTGAATCTGCAGAACCGGCTTTAAATTCAGCACGGTACCAAGGGCTGCCGCCGCAGGTGTGATTCTGCCGCCTTTTTTCAAATATTTCAACGTTTCCAGGGTAATATAAATACTGGATTCTCCCGCTTCCCTTTCCAGAACTTCCTTAATCTCTGCCGCACATTTTCCGGCCTTTGCCAGAGCCATGGCGTCCATAACCGACTGTCTCTGGGTTACAGAAATGCGCTGATTATCCACCACCTGCACTTTTCCGTTAAATTCCTTTGCCAGAACAAAAGCGGTCTGACAGGAATTGCTCAGCCCGCTGGACATGGGAATATGCACGATTTCTTCACAGTCTTTCAGCAGTTTTTCCCATGTTTCCATAACATCTGCAGGAGAAGGCTGAGAGGTAGAAATAGCCGCATCCTTCTCCAGATGTCTGTAAAATTCCTCCTGGGTAAGTGTGATATCTTCAAAATATAATTGTTCATCAATATAAAATGGCATGGCAAGCACGGTAATTCCCAGTTCCTCTGCCTGTTTCTGGGTAATGCCGCTGTTGCTGTCCGTTACAATTTTGACTCTTGTTTTCTCCATGGTTTTGAGCTCCTTTTCTATTTTAAGTCGCTAGTTCTAATGATACCATAGAGCCTGTTTAAATACAATCCTTTTTTACATTCTCCGCAGGGCTTCAATAGGACTTAAATTCGCCGCTTTAATGGAGGGAAGCAGTCCGAATACGATTCCGATAACCGTGGAGAACACCACGGCACCTACGGCTGCCGGAATACTGATAACCATGGGAGTTCCGGACATTTTAGCAATTCCTGCCGCCAGAATAATTCCCGCAAACACGCCTAAAATTCCACCGATACTGGTCAGCACCGAGGCTTCTGTAAGAAACTGCCCCAAAATTCTGCATTTATTGGCTCCAATAGCCTTTTTCAAACCGATTTCACCCGTCCGCTCCGTCACAGACACCAACATAATATTCATAACGCCGATTCCTCCTACCAGAAGGGAAATGCTGGCAATCCACAAAAGCTGACGATTGGTGCTCTCGCTAATCTGCTGCAGGCCTTTGGCCTTTTCCATCATATCCTTTGCTTCGTACTTTATGGTACCTGTGGACGAGGTAATCGATTCATTTAAAATTTTAGCTGTTTTCTTTCCGGCTGCGCTCATCTCTTCCGGAGAAGGCGCTTTAACGGAAACTATCTGCGGCTCATCATACTGATATACCACCGGCCAGGCTGCAGACGGCATAAGAACCACGCCGCCGCTGCTGCTGTAATAGGTATTATATTCTTCTATACTGTTAATCACAGGCTCAAATTCTTCCACTTTCTTAATAATGCCTGTTACCGTAAAGGGTTCTCCCTGAATTTCCACGGTTTTCCCTACTTCTTCTCCCTTTTCAAAGAGACTGCCTGCTGCGGTTTCATCCATGAGAATCACTTTGCTGTATTTTTCATAATCCTTATCTGAAAATCCCCGTCCGCGAATCACCTGATACCCACAGGTATCCAGATAGTCTTTGTCAATGCCCAGTACATTTCCGCCATTGATGCTTTTATCCTTATAATAAATCCCGCTGGCATACTGCCTTGACTGATAAAGCGTTGCATTTTCCACTTCTTTTAAATCCAGAATTTTTTCCTTTTGTTCCTGCGAAATCACAGGCACGCCTTCCGGGATTCCCTGATATTCAATCTGATATTCACTTCCGTTATCACTCAGATAAATATCAACCACATTATCCCCTTCACCGATAAGATTTTTCTTAATCTGCTCATTGGTTCCTTTGATGGTAGACACAATGGATATCAAAGAGGCAATGCCGATAATAATACCCAGCATGGTCAAAAAGGAACGCATTTTATGTGCCCAGATTCCCTGGAACGACAATCTTATATTTTCAATCATGTATCTGCTTTCCTTTCTTAATACATATTATAAAGCTCTGAAATTTCACTTCTCTTTACTTTTGCCCCGTCTTTTACCTTTTTCCCATAGGGAAATGCCAGATAGTCTTCTTCGGTAATGCCTTCTTTGATTTCCACCAATTCTCCATAGAAAATCTGGCCGGTTTTCACTGTCTGCTTTTCCAGTTTTCCGTTTTTCCCTTCTTTGTATACAAAGTCTTTTCCGTCTTTGTTTCGGATAAACTGTTTACTGATAAAAATCCCCTGAATACTGTTGTCTTCCTGAGGAACATCCAGGCTTACCATTTCGTTATCCTTTAACCCTGTGCTGTCCTTGATAAACGCTGTAAATGGATAATAAGACATTTCCCTGTCGCCGCCCATAGAATAATTATCCTGGGGATAAGGAGAAACTTCTTTCACTTCTGCCTCAAATCCCATCATGGATTCATATCCCATTCCGGTCAGTATCTGCCCCGCTTTTACCTTATCCAGTACATTTTCGGCCACCACACCCTGTATGTAAACGCCGCCGCTGCTTTCTACTACCATAAAGGGTTCTCCGTCAATTTCCCCCTTTGCAGGGTCTCCTACTGTTTTTACCACACCGTTTACCGTACTTTTCACGGTTTCTTCCTGAAGCTGCTGTTCTACCTTCTGAATTTTCAGTTGGGCTTCTTTAATATCCAGCGCTGCTGTGGAAATTTCTCTTTCTTTTTCTCCAATGGCTTTTTCCAGTTCTTCTTTGGAATAACCGCCGATAATGTCTTCTTCCGGCATCATATTTCCCATACCATCAGGCAGTTCTTCCCAGGTATCATCCTGGGGCTCCTGCGGAAGCAATTCTTCCCACTGATTCTTCCCAAGGCTGGTAGCAAACCAGGCAGACGGCTCTACACTGTTTTCCAAAACGCTTCCATCCAGTGTCATAGAAGCCAGCAGCACACCATCTGTACAATCCTCACTGCGCACTTCTAAAATACAGGAATACGGGTCTCTCACCCGTTCTCCGGATTCATCAAAGCCTGCAAGCTGATTGAGAAAAGCTCCCTGAATCAGCACATTCTGTTTACACAGATAAACGTCATAAGCGCTGTTTTCTCCCATTCTTTTATAGGGAATGGCATTTTCTATAATGGCATCGTCATCGGGAAATTCGGTGCTGGGAAGTGTCACATCACGATAAAGCCGCTGGTAAGCACCGGAAGGTTTTTCTGTATCCGGCGTTTCCTGGTTCGCTCCGTTATCCGGAGTCTCTTCCCCATTTGGAGGTGTGACGGTTTCTCCGCTTCCCTCTTCTCCCTGCTCCCCAGGCGGATTCTCTCCCGGGGGTGTGGCCGTGCCGTTATCTGTTCCATTTCCTGCCCCGGTATCTTCCCCTTCCGAATTTTCCGGGTTGGAAGGCTGCTCTGAAGTCTGGTTCAGAGGCTGCAATTCATAACTTTTCTTTGTGGATGCCATCTGGCTTTTATCTTCTTTTAACTTCTGCAGTTCCTGCTCCAGACCCTTTTTCTTAATTTCCAACTGCTGTTTATTTAACTTTTCCATTTCCAAGTCCAGATTTACCAGCGTCATATCATAAGATAAAAGAGGGTCGCCTTCTTTTACTTCCTGCCCTTCTTTCACAAAAACCTGGGATACAATCTGTTTGTCTGCAAGATGCACCTGCTGGGATACGTTGGAGGAAACAGAGCCTTCCAGACTGGGCATATCTCCGAATACAGACTGAGAAAGCTCATTCATAGAATACACACTGACCGTTGCTTTCTGCAGCTTTGTCACTCCAAACCAGATACCTGTCCCGGCTAACAAAATACCTGCCGTACTGATGACCGCTATTTTTATTTTCTTTTTATCCATAGCTTTCCCCTTTCTTTCAGATTCCCGGAAGGAAATTTGATTCCTTTTGTAAGCCACCTAATGCTACATCGTTTCCTTCCTCTGAAGTTTCTGCCGGCTGTTCTTCACCCTCCGGTACTGTTTCGCCTTCCGGAACCATTTCGCCTTCCGGCAATACTTCTCCCTCCGGAACGGATTCTCCCTCCGGCAGAACTTCTCCGCCCGTATCGCCCCCCATGGTGCTGTTTTCTATCTCATGGGTGGTTTTCATACCTTCTTTTAAAAATTCCTGGGGATAAGCCACATAATCTGAACTTTTCAGACCTTTTTCAATCTTATACTGCATCATATTCTCATCATAGGTTCCAAGCACCACGGTTCTTTTCTCCAGTGTGCCTTTCCCGGTCTCTGCCCATACATAAGGCTTCTTATCTATATCCGCAATAAAAGCTTCATCCAGCCAAATGCCTTTTTCCCTTTCTTCCAGTCCGTTGTCCTGCTCAATATACACATGCTGTCCCAAAAGCAGTCCTTCCGAAGATTCCAGTTCTACATAGAAGGGATAGGAGGTTGAGGTATTCTGGGAGGCTTCCTCTGAAGACATTCCATACATCATGTTATTGCTGCTGTTATTGGGATTTTTCGTATCCACCGCTGTGTATGTCCCTCTCCAGGTCATATTTTCATCCACACGGGAACGGATAATGGCCGGCTGTCCCTCTACAACCTGAGAAACATTCTGCTCATTGACCTTTCCTTTGATACGGTATTGTCCCGTAGCCAGAATTGTCATAAAAGCCTGGCTGGAATCGCTGTACATGTTGCTGTTGGAACTATTTTCATTGTTTACAGATTTTACAACGCCTTTCATATCACTTTTCACGGTAGAATTCTGTATCTGGCTCTGGAGGCGGTTGATTTCTACCTCTTTTGCTTTTCTCTCATATTCGCTTTTTTTCAAGTCCATTTCCCCGGATTGTATCTGGGTCGTATAAGAAAGCTGTTCATCCTCTGACGCATTTTCTTTATCTTTTTGCAGTTGGGCAATCTGGGCTTTCAGATTTGCCATATCATTATCTGCTCTTTCCAAATCCAACTGGGCCTGCTGCAAATCAGCTTCCAGTTTTTCTGTATCATATGTAAACAATGCGGTTCCTACATCCACCTCATCTCCTGCCTTTACCAGGACTTCTTTTACTTCTCTTTCCGAATCTTTTTGAATATCCTGGGTTTTCTGGGATTCTACCACGCCGGACATCCGCTGGATTCCCGCCATTTCATTCATAGAGGAAACGCTCATGACATAAGCCAGTTCTTTCCCGTCTTTTTCTTTCTTATTGTGGCTGAAAAAAATTCCTGCTGCCAGCCCTCCGATGCATACTGCTGCACAGACACCTGCTATGATTTTCTGTTTTTTCTTCATATGCTACCTCTTTTCTTTTTCAGATTTTTTATTGCATATCGTTAATTTTGTCCGTTTATACCCCTAGTATATCAAAAAATAGCCGGGATGTCCCCGGTTTTTTTCTTAAAATTTACGCATTATTTTACATTTTTCTTACGATTCTATGGATTTCTGTTCCTGCATTGTGTTGCAAGTTATACACAATTTTGATAAACTAATGAAATACACTTGAAACATCCTATTTCAGGTTATACTACAAAAGAAAAAGAAAACATGGAGAACTGATATGACCCCCAGAAAAACAACGCTTTTTTTATGCGTCTGCTGCTGCCTGATTCTATTCTTCCTTTCCGGCTGTGATTCCAAAGAGGAAAAAAATGTGAGAAAAGCCTTGGAAACAGAATTGAACCAGTTGAAGGACTCTGATTCGGAGATGGCCCGGCAGTATATGCAGACAGAAGATATGGCTTTGGTCTTCCAGAATGAGGACGGCCTTTCGGAAGACATTGCGTATATTTTCCAGCTCTTTTATAAAGACTTCTCTTATAAAATCGGGAAAATTTCCATTACAGAAAATAAAGCCGTTGTTCATACAAAATTAAAGATTATGAACAGCCAAAAACTGGCCAAAGATTTTGCCCGGCTTTCTCTGGAAAAGAATATCGAACAAGAGGCCAGCCCCAGTGAAGTACAAACTTCTGCTGCAGATTCCTACACGCTTTTAAGAGAATTATTGGAATCCAAAGATTATAAAACCCAGTCTGTTTCCGCAGACATTTCTCTGAAAAAAAAAGGAGACACCTGGAAGGTTATCCATACCGCCAAGTTAGATGAAACTCTGACGGGAAATTTCTTTTCCTATGTCACCAGTTCCAATCTCCTCTCTCCTTCTGAAATTGTAGAAACACATTTCCATACAATGAAGGAGTTTGATTCGGAACAATTAAAACATTATCTGTCTCTTGACACTCTGACAGACACAGAAGATTCTGAGAAGAACACCTTGATACAGGCTGTCACGGAACAAATTCATCAGTCTTTTGACTTTAAAATCAAAAAAGAAACCATTGACGGTACTTCTGCGGTTGTACAGACTGCCATTACCAGTGTGGACTTTGAACAGATTCTGCAGACTTATCAGGAAGAACTTTCCAAGTGGCTGAAAACTTCTGCAGCTCTTGCAGGCGGTTCTGAGGGAAGAAGACAGAAAGAATACGAACTTCTGCTTTCCTGTATGGAACAAAATAAGGCCGTAGTTTCTCACGATGTAGAAATTCCTTTGGTAAATGATGGAGTAAACTGGAAAATTCAAATGACTCCTGAGGTTTCTCAGGCTGTTTTTGGAGATGTGCAGAACGCACTGAATACGGTTTCGGAAAGCAAAAACTAATTGCCCAAAATGAAAAACATACGAAGAGAGTCCCGCCAGGCGCAGCCATCATGGCCACATCCAGAGGGACTCTCTTTTTCTGTTCTTTTATTCTGCTGCTTCTTCTTCCTGTACACGAATGGCAATGCCCAGTTCTTCCAACTGCTTTTCGTCTACAATATCCGGCGCCTCTGACATGAGGCAGGAAGCGTCTTTCACCTTCGGGAAGGCAATGACGTCACGAATGGAATCTACCTTTGCCATAAGCATAACCAGACGGTCCAGACCGTAAGCCAGTCCTGCGTGAGGCGGAACGCCATACTTAAAGGCATCTAACAGGAAACCGAACTGCTTCTGCGCTTCTTCCTTTGTAAAGCCCAGAGCTTCAAACATTTTTTCCTGAATGTCGTCCTGATGGATTCGCACAGAACCGCCGCCGATTTCATTGCCGTTTAAGACAATGTCATAGGCTTTTGCACGAACTCTGCCAGGGTCTGTATCAATATACTGCAAATCCTCTTCCATAGGCATAGTAAACGGATGGTGCATAGCAGTAAATCTCTGGTCGTCCTCTGACCACTCTAAAAGTGGGAATTCCGTAATCCATACGAAACGATATTCGTTTTTATCCAGAAGGTTCATCTGTTTTGCCAGTTCCAGACGCAGTGCGCCTAAGACATCCCATACCAGCTTTGTCTTATCTGCGGCAAAGAGCAGAAGGTCGCCGTTTTCTCCCTGCATAGCAGAAATCAAGGCTGCCATTTCCTCTTCCTTCATGAATTTGGCAAAAGAAGATTTCACTGTGCCGTCTTCTCCAATGGCAATATAAGCCAGACCTTTGGCGCCGTAGCCTTTGGCAAATTCTACCAGCTTATCAATTTTCTTACGAGGCATAGCTCCCTGTCCCTTGGCATTGATACCACGCACACTGCCGCCATTTTCCAAAGCGCCTTTAAACACTGCAAATTCACAGTCTTTTACCACTTCGGAAACATCGGTCAGTTCCATGCCAAACCGCAAATCCGGCTTGTCAGAACCAAAGCGGTTCATGGCTTCCTGCCAGGTCATTCTCTGAATAGGCAGCTGTACTTCTATATCCAGAACCTCTTTAAACAGGAACGCCAACATTCTTTCGTTTACGTCCAGAACATCTTCCACATCTACAAAAGACAGTTCCATATCAATCTGGGTAAATTCCGGCTGGCGGTCCGCACGCAAATCTTCGTCACGATAACATCTGGCCAGCTGGAAATAACGGTCATAACCGGAGCACATCAAAAGCTGTTTAAAAATCTGGGGAGACTGCGGAAGCGCATAAAAACTTCCCGGGTGCACACGGCTCGGCACCAGATAATCTCTGGCTCCCTCCGGCGTACTCTTAATCAGAGTCGGTGTCTCAATTTCCAGAAACCCTTCTTTTGCCAGGAACTGACGAACCAGGGTAGACACCTGAGAGCGCAGCATCATATTTCTCTGCAAATCAGGTCTTCTCAAATCCAGATAACGGTATTTTAAGCGCACTTCATCTCTGGTTTTGCTGTTTTCTTCAATAGGAAACGGTGGTGTCTCCGCTTCAGATAAAACACGAAGTTCCGTAGCCCGCACTTCAATTTCTCCGGTAGCCAGATTGGTATTTACCGCACCGGAACGTGCCTCTACATGGCCTTTTACCGCAATCACAAACTCACTTTTCAAGCGTCCTGCCTTTTCAAAGCCCTGCTCGTCAATATCTTCGTTTTCAAAAATAATCTGCATGATACCGGAACGGTCTCTTAAATCTACAAACACAATTCCGCCTTTATTCCGGCTTTTCTGCACCCAGCCCATTAAGGTTACGGTGCTTCCGATATCCGCTTTCGTCACTTCTGCACATCTATGGCTTCTTTTCAGCCCATTCATTGATTCTGCCATGATAGTATCTACTCCTTCTGCTGTTTCCGATTCTTATAATTCGGAATCGTTGTATACTTCTTCTATAATAGAATATCCTTCTTTTTCCAGCTGCTCTTTCTGGAATTTCTTATTCTTCTTTGCATAGACAATATTCACGCTCTGTCCGGCAGCACGCTCTTCTCCGGCTTTTTTCATCACTGCCAGAATCTTGTCAGAGGACAGCTTTTTGTCCAGAAGGTAAACCTTCTTCTCTTTTGTTCCCGGAACTTTAAAGCCTTTCTCCATCAGCAGCATAACAATACGCTCAAATCCAATGGAAAATCCCGTTGCCGGTGTTGGTGTTCCTGTGAACTTGCCAATCATCTCATCGTAACGGCCGCCGCCGCCTACGCTGCCTGCAAAACCGTCAATGGAAATTTCAAAAATCGGTCCGGTATAATAGGACATACCGCGTACCAGCGTGGGGTCGAATTCCAGATTAAAGTTGGCTGTCTTAGCCTGCATGACACTCTCGATAATCGTGGTCAAATCCTCTGCCACCTTCGGATCTAAAAATCCTTCCAGCTTTTCCTTGCAGTAAGCCACACCGTCAACGCCGGCACCCATAGCCTTGAACAAATCCATATATTTTTCTACGCCTGCCTGGTCAAAACCGGATTCCACCAGCTCTGCTGCCACGCCGTCCATGCCGATTTTATCCATTTTATCCAGAATGATAAATACCTGGGTAAAGGATTCCTCCGGAAAACCGCTGTAAGCTGCCATGGCCTTTAAAATTCTTCTGTCGTTGATACGAATGGTAAAGCTGTCGAAATCCAGCTTTCCTACCAAAGTGGAAGTTGCCAGAATAACATCAATTTCAGCCAGGAAAGTCGGCTCGCCCAGAATATCAATATCACACTGCATAAACTGACGGAAACGGCCTCTCTGAGGACGGTCTGCACGGAATACATTTCCGATGTGCAGAGCCTTGAATGGCTGCGGCAGTTCATTGGCATTGTTGGAATAGAAACGGCACAGTGGAACGGTAAGGTCATAGCGCAGACCACTGTCCACCAAATCATTTTCTTCCTTGGCCTCACTGATTTTCAGCTTTTCTCCTCTTTTCAGAATACGGAAAATCAGTTTTTCATTGTCCCCGCCCTGCTTACTGGTCAGATTCTCAATGTGTTCTACGCAGGGTGCTTCCATGGAGGTAAAACCAAACTGTTTGTAAGTTTCCTTAATCAGTCCGATAACATAATCGCGGATTTCCATTTCCTGAGGTAAAATATCTTTCATTCCTGTTACTGGTTTTTTCTTTAACTGCATCTCTTTTTCTCCTCTCTTTTATGATTCATGGACGACTCTCTGAAATGCAAGAAATATCTGCATATCAAAATTTTTCACTTCATCTATCATCATCCTGACAGCCGTCTGGCTGTCAAAGGCGTCCCGGTAAGGGCGTTTCTCCGTAAGGGCTGCATAAGTGTCGCATACCCGCAGAATCCGGCTTCCCAAAGGGATTTCCTCTCCCCGCAGATTTTCCGGATAACCGCTGCCGTCAAAATTCTCATGGTGGTAATAAACTGCTTCCAGAACAAAGGAAGAATATCCTTTGTTTTTCAGTGCTTCATATCCCAGCTGGGTATGTCTGCGGACATATTTGATTTCTTCAATTACCAGGGGATTTTTATCTCCGGACACATACCGGGAAAGCCGCAGCTTTCCGATGTCATGAAGCATGCCTGCCACAGCCAGTTCATAGCACACATCTTCTGCAAGGCTCATCTGCCTTCCCGTCTTATAAGCCAGATTGCTGACCTGTATCCCATGATTGATTTCTGTCTCCAGGTCATAGCGGATAATCTTTTCACTCATTTCAGCCATGTCTCGATTCCGACTCTTTTCCGTTCTATCATTTCATCGATGCGGCTGATGTAGCCTGCCACATCTTTTACATTTTCCGTCCGTTCAATACGCGCTCCGTGCTGGAATACATATTTGGTAGACGCACCGGCACCGGCCGCCAGAATCGATTGTTTCTCCTCCATTATAAGTATATTGTAAATTCCGGCTTTGTCAACTTTTGCATAGCCGGTATTTTCCAGATTTCCGCACATATTTTTCTGACGGTACAGATAATAGGGAGACATCTCACAGGATCTGGCGTATTCCATAGTCATATCCATGATTTCCTGATTGTTCTCCAGTCCCATTTCCCGGTACTGCTCCTGAAACAGCTTCAGCCGTGCCGCTCGTTTTACTGCCAGTGAATGGACGGTAAGACTGTCCGGATTCAGCTTTTTCACTTCTTCCAGTGTATGCCGTACGTCTTCCTTCTGTTCTCCCGGAAGACCGACAATTAAATCCATATTGATGTTATCAAATCCACATTCCCTCGCCAAAGCGAAGGCGTGTCGCGTATCCTCCACCGTATGCTTTCTTCCGATAATATCCAAAGTCACCTGGTTCATGGTCTGGGGATTTACGGAAATTCTGGTGATGGGAAACTTCCGGATGGCCTCCAGTTTCTCTCTGGTAATGCTGTCCGGACGCCCGGCTTCAATGGTGTATTCTTTTACCTGATGTACCGGAAATTTTGCCTGAATATGTCCGAGCAGCCTGGTCAGCTGATAAGGCTCTAAGGTTGTTGGCGTTCCTCCTCCGATATAAATGGTATCCAGCACTCTGTCCTTCATGGCTTCGGCAATAAAGTCCAACTCTTTCAAAAGAGCATCCAGATAACTGTCTACTTTTTCCCGCCATCGCTCTAATGGAGAGGAACTGAAAGAACAGTACAGGCAGATACTGGGGCAGAAAGGAATCCCCACATACAGACTGTAGCCCTTTTCATAGTCAATATCCTTCAAAATATCACGTTCCCGATTGGCAATGGCAATGGCCAGCGCTGTCTTTTCGTTGCTGGTAAAATAGGTATTTCTCATATATTCTGCGGTCTGTGCATTGCTCATACCGGACTCTATCAGCCCCATAGCAATCTTCGTGGGACGGATTCCTGTCAGATTTCCCCAGGGAAGCGCCTGTCCCGTTTCCTGCACCAACAGCTTATAGAGCACCTGTTTTAATTTATTTTTTCTTGTTTTTCTGTCTTCTGTTTCATCGTAAGGCAAAAAATCTTCCTGCTCTTTTCCGGCAAACTTCAGACGGATTTTCACCTTTTCTCCATATTCTATGGAAATCAGCCTGTCATATGCCCTGGATTCCTCCTCCGCGGTACAATACATCTCTATGTCTTCCTGGGGATAAAAGGCCTTCACCAGGGTATAGGCATCATATTCAAATTCTCTTTGATTAAACGCAATTCCAATCATATACGTTGGTCTCTTTCTCTCTATTTTCTACAGATAAGGATTATTCTTTCTCTCAAATTCTGCATCTGTAGCTTCTCCGTGTCCCGGATAAATTTCTGTGCTGCCCGGAAGAAGATGAAGCAGACGGTTTAAACTCTGCCGCATGCTGCTCATACTGCCTCCCGGCAAATCGGTTCTGCCGCAGCTTCCGCAAAAAACAGTATCACCGCTAAGACAGACACCCTCGTCTTCTATCCAGTAACAGCAGGAACCCGGTGTATGTCCCGGAGTCAGCAGCATTTTTACAGAAAAGCCGCCTGCCTCAAAAACAGCGCTGTCCTCCAGGTACACATCCGCCTTTACCGTATACGGCACGCCTGACCAGTCTGCAGACAGATTGCTGTATGTATCTGCCAACAGCCCTTCCTCTGCCTTCGCTGCATAAACCGGAATTCCGTAATGCTCTCTCAGTTCATTGGCTGCACAGATATGGTCATAATGACCATGGGTAAGCAATATGGCCGCTGGCTTTCCCTGCAGTTTTTCCAGCGCATAAATAATTCTCTCCGCTTCGGCTCCCGGGTCTGCAATAACAAGTTCCCCTGTTTCTTTATGTTTCAGAAAATAACAGTTGGTCTGTACCGGTCCAACCACGATTCCTCTCAATATCAGATTCTTCATACAAAACTCCTTAACCGGCAGTACGCTCAATATCCTTAACGCTGTCTATCTGCCTGATTTTCTCAATCAAACTGTTCAGCTCTTCCTTGCTTTTGACTTCAAAACAAATATTAATCGTTGCCACTCCCTGTTTGCTGGTTCTGGTATTCAGCGCCGAAATATCAATTTTCCGCTCTGTAAAAATCTTGGAAATATCCACAATCAATCCGGTGCGGTTATAGGCAAACACATTTAAATCTGCCATGTAACGCTCTTCCGTCTCTTGTTCCGGCACCTGCCATTCCGCATCAATCAGACGGTTCCTATCCTCTGCAGACATATTCATCACATTGATACAATCGGTTCGGTGAATGGTTACCCCACGGCCTCTGGTTACATATCCCACAATTTCATCTCCCGGAATGGGGTTGCAGCATTTGGAAAACCGCACAGCCACATCGTGAATACCTTTTACCACAATACCGCCTTTGGCCTTTCCGATATGCAGCTTCTCTTTATGCTCTGCCGTAGCCTCCAGCACCTTTTCGTCTGTCAGCTCTGCCTTATGGTCCTTATTATAGACTTCCAGCAGCTTGTTGATAATCTGACCTTCCTTTAAGCCTCCATGACCTAAGGCTGCCAGCACAGAATCCCAGTCTCTGAAACCGTATTTCTTCATAACCGCTTCCTGGTATTTGGGTTTTTGAATTTCCCCCAGAGCAACTGCTTTTACTTTTGCGTACTGTATCAGCATTTCCTTGCCCTTCAGGATATTATCTTCTTTTAATTCCTGCTTGAACCACTGGTTAATCTTATTCTTGGCCTGGGTGCTTTTTACTACTTTCAGCCAGTCCCGGCTGGGACCTTTGGAATTCTGGGAAGTGATAACTTCCACCCGGTCTCCGTTCTTAATCACATATTCAATGGGTACCAGTTTGCCGTTCACTCTCGCCCCTACCATCTTATTGCCCACTGCGCTGTGTACACTATAGGCAAAGTCAATAGGCGTAGAGCCGTTTGGCAGAGTCTTTACATCCCCTGCAGGGGTGAAGCAATACACACTTTCGGAAAATAAGTCCAAATCACTCTTTAGCAGACTTAAAAACTCCTTATTGTCAGACATATCTCTCTGCCATTCCAGAATCTGCCGAAGCCAGCTCATTTTTTCTTCTTCCGACTGTGTAACACTGACTTTTCCGTTATTGGAAACCTCTTTATATTTCCAGTGGGCCGCGATACCGTATTCTGCAGTCCGGTGCATTTCAAAGGTCCGAATCTGAATCTCAAAAGGCTGTCCCGTAGGACCGATAAGTGTGGTATGCAAAGACTGGTACATATTGGGCTTCGGCATGGCAATATAGTCTTTAAACCGGCCGGGAATAGGCTTATACATTTCATGGATAAGCCCCAGCGCTGCATAACAGTCCCTCACCGTGTCCACAATAATGCGGACCGCAAACAAATCGTATATCTGGTCCAGGGTTTTATCCTGATTCACCATCTTCTTATAAATACTGAAAAAATGTTTGATTCTGCCATCTATCTGCGCATGAATACCCGCGTGGTCAATATGGCTGCGTACATCGCCCACAATCTGGTCAATAAAAGCCTGCCGTTCGCTCTTCTTCAGATTGATTTTTTCCACCAGTTCATAATAGACTTCCGGGTGCAGGTATTTTAAAGACAAATCATCCAGTTCGATTTTCACCTTGGAAATACCCAGCCGCTGAGCAATGGGTGCATAGATATCCATGGTCTCTCTGGCTTTTTCCTTCTGCTTATGAGGCGGCATATATTTCAACGTCCGCATATTGTGCAGACGGTCTGCCAGCTTAATCAGGATAACGCGGATATCCTTTGCCATGGCTAAAAACATCTTACGCAGATTTTCCGCCTGTACTTCCACCTTATCTGCTGAATAATTCAACTGTCCCAGTTTTGTAACGCCATCCACCAGAAGTTCCACCTCTGCACTGAATTCTTCTCGTATCTGCTCAGAAGTCATAACCGTATCTTCTACTACATCGTGGAGAAGGCCCGCCACAATGGTTTCTTTATCCAGTTCCAAATCTGCCAGGATAATTCCCACACAGAGCGGATGAATGATATAAGGTTCTCCGGATTTACGCACCTGTCCTGTATGGGCATTATTGGCAATGTTAAAGGCTTTTTCTATCATGGAAATGTCCGTAGACGGATGGTATTTCCTGACACTGGAAATCAGTTCTTTATACAGAACCTCCGGACTGGTAAAATCCTCCATTGTCTTTACATTGGCGTCTGCCTGTCTGATTTTTTCTACTTCCTCTTCTCCCAGGGTGGACTCTCTTTTCTCTTCCATCACGCAACCATCACCTCTCGTTCATCACCTGATTTTATTTTCCTTCATAACGAATAACTGATGCAACATTATATTTGCTCAGACGTTCTCTTCCCTTTAATCCTGCCAGTTCCATAAGGAAGACAATTTTCACAACTTCGCCGCCCAGTTCTTCTACCATATGCGCTGCTGCTTCAATGGTCCCGCCTGTGGCAATCAAATCATCTACAATGGCTACCTTCTGTCCCGGTTTGATGGAATCCTTATGCATCTCCACCACGGCGCTGCCGTATTCCAGTTCATAACTCTGCTCAATCGTTTCACAGGGCAGTTTTCCTTTCTTCCGAACCAGCACCAGAGGCTTATGTAAATTATACGCAATGGGTGCTCCAAAAATAAATCCTCTGGACTCCGTTCCCACAATGACATCCACTTTGCTGTCCTCCAGCAGCTTCTGCATGGAATCCACAGCCAGAGCAAAACCGTCTGCGTCCTGCAAAATACTGGTAACATCCCGGAATATCACACCTTCCTCCGGAAAATCCGGAATACTTCTTACATACTCTTCTATTTTCTTTTCTTTACAATTTTCCATGTTCTCTCCCTGCCCTTTATATCGAATCCTGTCATATATCAGATTTTTATGTGGTTTAGTATATCATCTTTTTCTGGCAGAATCAAATTTTATTTTTACCGAATATTCTGAATCACCATTTCTATACTTTCCCGTCCCCGAAATACATTCACAGACGGATAATAAATCACATCCCAGCACTCTTTTTCCCGGAGTTTTTCCAGAAAGCCATCCCCATCGCCAAACCAGATACACTCTGCTGTAAATCCAAATTCGTCTTTCCCCTGCATTTTTACCACATTTCTGTTTTTCCCGAATACTCTGCAATCTGCAAAACGCAGCTTCTTCTGTGCGAACACCGGCTTTGTATTGCCTTTTCCAAAAGGCTCCAGCTGGGAAAGCTGACGAATCAGAGGAATCGTCACATAAGACATGGGCATAGGCACGTCAATGACAATTTTTTCTATCATATCCTCCTGGGTCAGCACACAGTTTTCATTTAATTTTCTGCGAAAGGCTTCCACATTCTCTTCCGGCAGGGAAAGGCCTGCAGCCATAGGGTGTCCTCCGAATTTTGTCAGCATTTCTTTACACTTTACCATTTCCTGAAACATGTGATACGCTTCAATGGAACGCCCGGAGCCTTTCACCCCCTCTTCCGCCCGTGTTAGTACAAATACCGGCCGTGTGTATCTCTCCCGGATTCTCCCGGCAATAATCCCGGCCAGGCTTTCATGACAATCCGGCAGATAGATAACCAGCACCCGGTCATAAAGCAAATCCGTAGTTTCCACCAGTTCCACTGCCTGTTCAACCCCTTTTGCCGTCATATCCTTCCGGCTGTCGTTGAGATTCTTCAAATCTTCCGCCAGTACAGAGGCTTCTTTGACATCCTGAGAAAGCAGAAGCTGCAATGCCCTTTTTGCTGTGCTCAGCCGGCCGCTGGCATTCATGCAGGGACCCAGAACAAATCCGATGTGATATGCCGTGATTTCTCTGTTTTCCAGATTATTGACCCGTATCAGAGCTTTTAAACCTTCATTTTCCGGATTCTGCAGTCTTCTGAGTCCATCCTTCACCAAAATCCTGTTTTCATCCACCAAATCCATCACATCCCCTACCGTGGCAATGGCTGCAAAAGGAATCAGTTCTTCCGCTTCTTTAAAAGGAATTCCCAGTTTTTCATAAAGGCCGCAAATGACTTTAAAAGCTACCATGCCTCCGCAGATTCCCTTAAAAGGATAACCGCAGTCCTCCTGTTTGGGATTGACAATGGCATCTGCATCCGGCAGAAACGTACGGATACTTCCGTCTTCCTGTTCTTCATAAGGTACCTCATGATGGTCCGTCACCAGCACCGTCATGCCCAGCTCTTTTGCATAGGCAATCTGCTCTATGGCGCTGATACCGTTGTCGCAGGTAATAATCGTATCTGTTCCGGCTTCCTTTGCCAAATCAATCAGTTCCCGGCTGATACCGTAGCCGTCTTTCATCCGGTCCGGTATATCCACATCCACTGCTGCCCCGGCCCGCTTCAGCCCCTTTAGAAGAATATAAGTAGAGCAAACACCATCAATATCATAATCTCCGATAATCCTGATTTTTTTCTGCTCTTTGATTTTTTCTGTCAGGATGTCCAGAAGAGACTCCATTCCTTTCAACAGCTTCCAGGAATGAAGCTCCGTTATTTTCCCGTGCAGATACGTATCGATTTCCTCATCGGTAATCTGTTCTCTGTTCCGGATAAGTCTGGCCACCACCGGGTCTATCCCAAATTTATTTGCAATCTGCTGAAAGTCCGCCTTCTTGGCAGACACTACCCATTTTTCCATAAATTCCTCCGCTTCTGTATTTTCTAAACAGGAAAGAGACTGCCGCATTTCCTGCAGCAGCCTCCCGTCTGAAATTCTATTTCTGTTTCTTTATTTTTGTCTTCATCACATACCACAGGGCTCCTGTAATACATACGGAAGAGTAACCGCCGCATACAATGCCTACCATCAGAGGCAGAGCAAATTCGCGGATAGAAGAAACTCCCACAATAAACAGCAGGAATACCATAATAAACGTGGTCAGTGAAGTGTAAATACTTCTAGTAAGCGTCTGTGTAATGCTGGCGTTTACCAGAGTTTCCAAATCTTCTTTCTTTCTTCCTGCAGCCAGATTTTCCCGGATACGGTCAAAGATAACAATCGTTGCATTGATAGAGTAACCCACAATAGTCAGCATACATGCAATAAAAGTATTGCCCACGGATACTCTGGCAATGGCATAAAATGCAAACACAACCAATACGTCATGTATCAGGGCAAGAACCGCACTGCTGGCAAAACGGATATCCTTGAAACGGAACCAGATATACAGCAGCATCAGCACCGTTGCCATAATTACCGCTTTTGCCGCGTCTGTACGCATTTCGCTGCTGACCGTAGAAGAAATACTCTCTGATGTAATCTTTTTGGTGTCTACGCCAAATTCATCTACCAACGCATTTTCCAGACGTTCTCTCTGTTCTACGTTCAAAGTCGTTGTTTTGATAATGACCTGATTGCTGTCCACGACTTTTGTAGCCTGTACATTTTTGTCTCCCGTTATTTCTTCTACCAGAGGCGTTACCTGGGAATCGATGTCCGCAATAGACATATTCTCATTAAAGGTTACGTTTGTAGAGGTACCGCCCTTAAACTCCAGACTGTATTTCAGCGCTTCTCCTGTGCTTCCCTTAAAGGCCATCATGGCAATGGGACCGCTTACAATCATGAGGATTGAGATTGCAAAAAAGACTTTCTTTTTCTGCAGGAAGCGGATAGGCGTTCTCTCTTTTCTCTTTCCGTAGAATTTCTCATCTTTGATTCCTACTGCATAAGCCGCGTACATCACATACCTGGAAATCACCAGTGCAGTAAACATGGACAGTACAATACCAAGAGCCAATGTCTGTGCAAATCCCTTGACAGAGCCGGAGCCCATCCAGTTTAAGACAAAAGCAGCGATTAATGTAGTAATGTTTCCGTCAAAAATAGCGGAAAATGCCTTTTTGAAACCGCTCTGCAGCGCGGTTCTCACACTTTTCCCCGCTGCAATTTCTTCCTGGATACGGGCATAGATGATAACGTTTGCATCCACAGCCATACCAATGGAAAGAATAATACCCGCAATGCCCTGCAGCGTCAGTGTCAGGTCAAAGGCATTTAAGGCAATCAAATCCAGACACACATAAATAATCAGGGCAATACCGGACACCAGACCCGGAATCCGATACACAACAATCATAAAGAGAATAATCAAAGCAAGACCAATGGCTGCCGCAAGCAAACTGGTGGAAATAGCTTCTTCCCCCAACTGTGCTGCAACCACACTGGAACGCAGTTCCGTCAGTTCCAGTTTCAGACCGCCGATACGAATGGTAGAAGCCAGATTTTCTGCTTCCTCTGCACTGGCCATACCATCAATCTGTGCATTTCCGTCTTTGATTTCAGACTGTACATTGGGAACGCTGACAAAACTTCCGTCATAATAAATACCAATACTGTCTTTTCCCGCTTCATATGCACTTTTCGTAGCTTCGGCAAATTTCTTTGTTCCCTCTTTTGTAAAAGAAAGACTGACCACATTCACCTTATTGCTCAGGTCATCCTGAGATACAGCTGCTTTAGCGTCCTTTACATCTGTACCGGTCAGAACAATACCGCCGTCTGCCTCAATCTCTTCGATGGTTTTGTTCAGCTTATATTCTCCCGTTGCAGCGTCATAACTATAGTTTTCGTTGCCCTCAGAATCCTTGTGGGCAATAAAATACAGGGAACCTGGTTTTCCAAGTTCTTCCAGAATCTTATTGGCATCTGTTACACCGGGAATTTCCACGATAATGCGGTTATCCCCTTCTTTGTAAACCTGCGCCTCTGTACTGTACTGCTCCACACGCTTCTGGAGTTTATAAATAGTATCTGACATTTCGTCTTCCGTAGGTGATTCTTTTGACGCCTGATAAGTAATGCTGACACCGCCGGACAAATCCAGACCTGTCTTAATATTCTTTGCGGCACCTGTACCCGTAGGACCAAAGCCCACTGCAGTGGTAAAAATCAGAAGCGCCGTAACGATAACAGTCAGCACCAATACCAGTACTCCTCTGCTTTTCTTCATTGTTTTTCCCTTCTTTTTCTTAGATTTTATTCTGCTTCTTCTGCCTCTGCCGCTTTCAGCATAATGGCGCATTCCACTCGTTTTCTCTGTAATTCACAGCCCAGTTCATAGACGTCATTGATGGAACCGTGGAAATTGTAGGAGTTTGCCGCACAGCCGCCGCTGCAGTAGAATTTTGCAAAACAGTTCTGGCATTTTTCCTTTGCGTATACATTGCACTCTTTAAACTCACTGCAGATATCCGTGCGCTTTACACCATCCCACACATTGCCCATAAGGAATTTTTCTTCTCCTACGAACTGATGGCAGGGATAAAGATCCCCCCACGGAGTGACAGCCAGGTATTCCGTACCGGAACCACAGCCGGATAAACGCTTGTACACACAGGGACCGCCTGTTAAATCTATCATAAAGTGGAAGAAATTAAATCCTTTGCCTTCTTTCTTCCGTTTTATCATTTCTTTTGCCAGCTTGTCATACTCTTCACAGATTTTCGGTACATCTTCCCACTGCAGAGCATATGCTTCTTTCTCGTCTGCCACCACCGGTTCCACAGAAATCTGGTCAAATCCCAAATCTGCCAGGTGCAGCACGTCTTCTGAAAAATCCAGGTTATGACGGGTAAAGGTTCCTCTTGCGTAATAACTCTTTTCCCCTCTGCTCTTGGCAAATTCCTGAAATTTCGGCACCACTAAATCATAGCTGCCTGCCCCTTTGCGGAACGGACGCATGAAATCGTGAACCTCTTTTCTTCCGTCAATACTCAAAACCACATTGGCCATTTCTTTATTGGCAAATTCCATAATTTCGTCATTTAAAAGGACGCCGTTGGTTGTCAGTGTAAAACGGAATTTTTTATTGTGAAGTTCTTCCTGTTCTCTTCCGTATTCTACCAGCCGCTTTACCACATCCCAATTCATCAGCGGCTCTCCGCCAAAGAAATCAACTTCCAGGTTCTTTCTGTTCCCGGAATTGGCAATCAGGAAATCCAGAGCCTGTTTTCCTACTTCATAGGACATCATAGCTCTGCGTCCGTGGTATTCCCCTTCTTCCGCAAAGCAGTATCTGCAGGCCAGATTGCAGTCATGGGCAATGTGCAGGCACAGGGCCTTTACCACCGTTTCTCTTTCCTTGAAATGTTCAATGGCGTTTCTGTAAATATCCTCTGTAAAAAGCATACCTGCGTCTTTCAGATCCCGAATCTCGCCGCAGGCTGTGCGGATGTCTTCTTCCTTATACGTGCTTTTTAAGGCTTCTAAAATTTCTGTTTCCTGTTTTCCCTGGTCTAACAATCCGATTATCTCATAGACCAACTCATCTACTACGTGTACGGAGCCGCTGTTGACGTCCAGTACAAGATTGTAGCCATTATTTTTATAACGATGAATCACCGTGTTTCCCCTTTCTCTTGTCTTCTGCTCTTAAAATTTTGTCCCTGCAAAAAATGAGCAGCGGCTTTTATACCGCTGCCCTCATTCGCTCCTCGCATGTAAAAGCTGCCTGAGTCCTCTGATTATTTGTGTTCGCAGCTCTGGTTTCCTACTGTACAGGATGTCTTGCATGCGGACTGGCAAGATGTCTGACATTCTCCGCATCCACCTTTTTTCACGGTGTTCTGTAAGCTTTTTGTATTTAATGTTTTGATATGTTTCATCACATATTCCTCCATATGTATTAGATTTTAAGATATAATATACATCTGGCAGTATTATAGCATAGCTGGTATCGCCAGGCAAGTGTTTCTTTCCCGGATTCTTTCAGGCCTTTCAGGAAAGCATACCGCCCAGAGCTCCCCCAATGGTGCAGAGAAAAAACAGCAGCGCCATTTCTTTCATGTCGCCCCGCATCTGGTGCTCTGTGAGAAAAGTTACAGCTGTCAAAAGACAGGCATATCCCACGCCCAGACCCATGCCCCATAAAAATCTTCGGATTTTCACCTTTTTTCCCATATAAAAGCCGCCCAACAGGCTGGACAATATGTATATCACCATAATTCCCAGGTTTACCTGGCTCTCTCCAAGCCCCAGCTTATACAGGAGAAAAGCCAGCACAAGCAGCAGTATCCCTGTTACAGCATAAGCCAGCACAAGAGCCTTCATCATCAGCAGAGGTTTTGCATTTTTTGACATTGTCTGTTCCATAGAGAAACCCTCCCATATGTTAAATATATGGAAGGGTTTGAAAAACATGACTCTTTGTCACACTCTATTTTTTCTTTTTTCCCAGAATAATAGCTATCACTGCCAGTACAACTGCCGCTCCTCCTGCCAGGAGATATGTCATAATGTTATTTTCATCGCCTGTTTTTACCGTACGGATAACCTTGGTATTGCTCTTCTTTGCAGTAGAAGCTGAAGACTGTGTATTTGTATTTGCAGCCGTGCCCGTTGTTCCGGAATTCTGCGTTGTCTGGGCTGTCGTTGTCCCTCCTGCAGTACTTCCGGAAGAGCCTGCAGCAGTACCTGTGGAAGGCTTGTGATTATTGCTGCTGGTTCCCGGACCTACAATCTGATGTCCCCCTACATTGAAGGGGCTGAAAGAGGCCGTCTCAAAGGAAAGGTACTCTTTTCCATCCACTTCCTCCACAGACATATTTCCCACTTTTCCGTCACGGTCAAATACGAAATATTCGTATTCGTTATTCCCCAGATAATGGGCAATAGACAACTCTGAATAGCAATTTGCATTTTCCGGAAGCGGAATCAGCACTTTTACTTTTTCTCCTTCCGGAAGTTTATACTCTTCGTTTTCCTTTAAATCCCAGAGTTTTAATTCATATGCGGAAAGAATTTCTCCGATTCCCGCATCCGGCAGCTCACTGACTGCGTCATTATAGGAAACCTGCAAATCCACATAAAACGGAAGGAAATCTCCGGATACCTGTACCCCTGTGGCTTCATCTATCAGACTTCCCACCGGAACTGCCTCCGGTGCTTTATCGGCTACTTCTCCTGTCTTGCCCTGTTCTGCGCTGTAGTCCACGTTTTCTTCGGTTGTTTCCTCTTTCTCCGGTGCTTTTTCCTCTTCTACAGGAGTAATGACAACCTTGTCAGAATCTTCTTTGCCTTCCTGTTTATCCTCACTGTCTGTCTTATCTGTTTCGTCTGTTTCGTCTTTTTCCCCGTTGTCCTGGGGAGTTTCCGGCTTTTGAACCTCATCTTCTTTATCTGTGCTGTCTTCCGGTTTTTCGGTGTTTCCTTCATCGGTACCGCTCTCCGGATTTTCGGTATCCTCTTTGTCAGCACTGTCTCCCGGCTTCTCTGTATTGTCCTCAGGCTTGGTTTCCGATTCCGGATTTTTCAGTTCCTCGGTTACCACCTTCACGGTTCTGACAACGGTCTTTGTCTCTTCATTCCAGCCGGATACCTGGCTGTAATCTTTTTCCTCTGTATCGGAAGGGGTAAATACAACTTTTCTCTCTGTCTCATAAGCTTCCGGTTCCGCCTGATTTTCCCAGGCAAAGCTTCCGGTTCCCGTAAAGCCGGCTGCTGCAAAATCAAAGGCTGTCCACTCTGCCTTTTTCTGCAGATTCACCTGCGCCGGTATGGTAACCGCCCCCTCCTGTTTTTCCTGGGGCTTCAGTTCCTCTATTGTTACTTTTACGGTTTTGACCACTGTCTTTGTATCTTTATCCCACCCGGATACCTGCGTATAGTCATACTGCTCTGTGTCCTTTGGCGTAAAAACCACCTGCAGGGAAGATTCATAAGCAGAAGGTTCTGCTTTATCCTGCCATGCAAAGGTTCCCTCTCCTGAAAATCCGGCTGCAGAAAACTGAAAGTTTTTCCATTCTTCCAAAGAAGCCACCGTTACCTGAGATGGTATCTCCACAGTACCTTTCTTCTTTGTCTCTTCTGCCTGTCCCGTCACAAAGGCATTTTTGCCGGCTTTTGCTGCGGAAGTATCTACATCAGAAGCTGAGAGCTGATTTCCCACAACCGTCAGTCTGCCCTTTCCGGTTACTTTCACCAGTGGGCCGGTAAAGCCCTCTGCGCGCTTGATGGAAACACCTGCCGGAATGATAAGTTTTTGCTCTGTATTGACCGTTACGGTACCGCACACCAGAACAGTGCCTTTGTCCCCCGCAAGGCTCAAAGCTTTTTCCAACGAGGAAACTGCATTTTTCTTTGTACTGCCGTCTGCTTTCTCATCTGCCGCTGCCTCTCCGTTTACATATACGGAAGCTGCTGCTGTTTTTTCCTTTTCCTGTGTCTGCTGGGCAGCAAATACCGGCACTGTCACATCCGTTACCGCACCTGCCGCTACTACAGAAGCCAACGTAAGTCCCAGTACATTGGCTGTTACTTTTTTATGTAAATTCTTTTTATTTCTGTTCATTTACCTGTTCCCTTCTGCTTCTCTGTTTTCATGATTCTGAAGGCATTTCCTGTTTTTTTCCTTATTTTGATAAGTATAGCACAGTTTTTCCTTTTCCGACACCCCCTAAAAGTAACTTTTTTCTCCCTTTTCTTGCATTCTATTTTAAAATCATGTATATTAGTTTTAATAGCTGGTTAAGCTGTAATTTATTTTAAAAGGAGTTGAAACTATTGGATTCCAGTGACGCCATACAGTTTCTGATTCTGATTCTTTTGATTTGCCTTTCGGCATTCTTTTCATCAGCAGAAACTTCTATGACAACCGTAAACAAAATTCGTATTCAGTCTCTTGCTGAGCAGGGTGACAAAAAAGCCCAGACACTTCTCAAGGTGATAGAAGATTCCGGCAAGCTCCTGAGTTCAATCTTAATCGGAAACAATATCGTAAACATCACAGCCTCCTCTCTGGCCACGACCATTACCATGCGTCTGTTCGGCAATGCGGCAGTGAGTATCAGTACCGGTATTATTACTCTTCTGGTTTTGATTTTCGGAGAGATTACGCCCAAAACTCTCGCCACCCTTCATGCAGAAAAAATGGCTCTTGCCTATGCCAGAATCATTCGTCTGCTTATGATTATTCTCACACCCGTGATTTTTATTATAAACGGCCTGGCCCACGGTGTATTGACGCTGATGCGGGTAGATGACAGTGTAAAAGGAAACACCATTACGGAACACGAACTTCGTACGCTGGTAAATGTAGGCCATGAAGAAGGTGTCATTGAAAGCGAAGAACGACGCATGATTTACAATGTATTCGACTTTGGTGACTCTCAGGCCCAGGACGTTATGATTCCCCGTATTGATGTAACTTTTGCGGATGTTAACAGCAGCTATGAAGATTTAATTCAGCTGTTCCGTGAAGAAAAACATACCCGTTTTCCTGTTTTTGAGGACACCACGGACAATATTATCGGTATCATTAATATGAAAGACCTTCTGCTTACAGAAAAAAAGGGATTTTCTGTACGAAAACTTTTAAGAGAAGCTTATTTCACCTATGAATATAAGAAGACATCCGAACTTCTGATGGATATGAAGGCCAATTCCGTATCCTTTGCCGTAGTTCTGGACGAATATGGTGCAACCTCCGGTATTGTTACGCTGGAGGACCTCATTGAAGAAATCGTAGGAGATATTCACGATGAATACGATACAGAAGAGGAAGAGGATTTAACAGAAATTATTCCTCATCAGGAATATGTGGCTCTTGGCTCTGCAAGGCTGGATGATTTAAATGAAACTCTGCACCTGGACATCGAATCCGAAGATTACGATTCCATAGGCGGCTACATAATTGAACAACTGGACCGTTTCCCCGAACAGGGAGAATCTCTTACTACAGAATCCGGCATACGACTGGTAGTGGACAAAGCGGAACGAAACAGAATTGAATCCGTTCATATTTATCTTCCGCCCAAAAAAGAACAGGTTTCTGAATCTGACAACAATTTAAGAAAGGATTGACATTATGAGCAGTTTTTTTAACATGGACAGCCCGATTATGCGGTTTTTGTCCCGTATATGTGACTTGATGATTTTAAATATTTTATGCATTATCTGCTGCCTTCCTGTGGTGACAGCAGGCGCTTCTATCACCGCCCTTTACACCATTACACTGAAAATGGTACGCGGAGAAGAATCCTATATTTTCAAAGGATTTCTCAAAGCTTTTAAGGAAAACTTTAAACAGTCTACCATTCTGTGGCTGATTATGGCTGTTTTGGGACTGTTTATTTTTGTAGATTACCGTGCAGCTTCTTTTCTGCCTGAAAACATGAGTACTATTTTCCGTATTCTCATTGGGGCCCTTCTGGTTTTATATCTGATGGTGCTGACTTATGTTTTCCCCTACACGGCAAGATTTGAAAATAATATCAAAAACACTTTCAAAAATGCTCTGCTGATTTCTATTTTGAATCTGCCCTGGACACTGGTTCTGGTTGTCTGTCCGGCAGCCCTTGTATTTGTAACCTTCCTTACACCTTCCACTCTGGTGTACGGCAGTATGCTGTGGATGCTTCTGGGATTTGCTGCAGTTGCGTATGTTTCTTCCATTATTTTCCGCAAAATATTTGCAAAATATGAGCCGCAGGAAGAAGAGAACACATCCAATCCAGATGCTTTCAGTCTGCCTGAAGAACCTGCAGATTCTGAAGAAAATTAAATTATCTTGATACTGGAAAAACAATGAAAATGCCGCATGAAAAGCAATCCGGAATATGCAGATATTCCCGGTGTGCACGAAATGCGGCATTCTTTTTTTGCTCATATTTTTCCGATTGTATGGAATAATAAACATGGTATTACCTTGACTTTTTAAGTCCAATATTATAGAATCCACATATAACAGAAAAGTTATTTACAACTAACTACAAGATATAGGAGGTTATACTATGCTCAAAGAATGGGAGTCTTTCCAGGGAGGCATCTGGGAAAAGGAAATCAATGTTCGGGATTTTATCCAGAAGAACTATGTGCCTTATGACGGAGATGATACTTTCCTGCAGGGACCGACGCAGGCAACACAGGATTTATGGCAGCAGGTTATGGACTTAACAAAGCAGGAGCGGGAAAAAGGCGGTGTCCTGGATATGGATACCAAAGTAATCTCCACCATTACTTCTCATGGTCCCGGTTATCTTGACAAAGCAAAAGAAACCATTGTGGGATTCCAGACCGACAAACCTTTTAAACGTTCTCTGCAGCCATACGGCGGTATCCGCATGGCTATGAAAGCCTGCGAGGACAATGGATATAAAGTAGACCCGGAAGTGGTAGAATTTTTCACCAAACACCGCAAAACACACAACGACGGTGTTTTCGATGCCTACACACCGGAAATGCGCGCCTGCCGTTCCAGCCACATCATCACAGGTCTTCCCGATGCATACGGAAGAGGCCGCATTATTGGTGATTACAGACGTGTGGCCCTTTACGGCGTAGACCGTCTGATTGAAGACAAACAGAATCAGAAGGACAGCACCAGAACCATTATGTACTCTGATGTAACCAGAGAAAGAGAAGAACTTTCCGAACAGATTAAGGCTTTAAAGGAATTAAAAGAGCTTGGCCATATTTACGGCTACGATATTTCCCGTCCGGCACAGAATGTCCAGGAAGCAATCCAGTGGCTGTATTTCGGCTATCTGGCTGCCATCAAAGAGCAGAACGGCGCTGCCATGTCCCTTGGACGTACTTCTACTTTCCTGGATATTTATGCAGAAAGAGACTTGAAAAACGGCACTTTCACAGAAGAACAGATTCAGGAGTTTATTGATCACTTTATCATGAAGCTGCGCCTTGTAAAATTTGCCAGAACACCGGAATACAATGCCCTTTTCTCAGGTGACCCCACCTGGGTTACCGAGTCCATTGCCGGTATGGGAATTGACGGACGCCACATGGTAACCAAAATGTCCTACCGTTATCTCCATACACTGGAAAATCTGGGCACAGCGCCGGAACCAAACCTGACCGTACTCTGGTCCACCAGACTGCCGCAGAACTTCAAACGTTTCTGTGCAAAAACTTCCATTGCATCTTCTTCCATCCAGTATGAAAATGATGACTTGATGCGTGTTACACACGGAGATGACTATGCAATTGCCTGCTGCGTGTCTTCCATGAAAGTGGGAAAAGAAATGCAGTTCTTCGGTGCAAGAGCAAACCTGGCCAAGTGCCTGCTCTACGCTATCAACGGCGGTGTAGACGAAATTTCCAAAAAACAGGTAGGACCGAAATACCGCCCCATCACTTCCGAATATTTGGACTACGAGGAAGTCATGGAACGTTTCCAGGATATGATGAAATGGCTGGCCTGCGTATATGTGAACACTTTAAATATCATCCACTATATGCATGATAAATACAGCTATGAAAGACTGCAGATGGCTCTCCACGACAAAAAAGTAACCCGTTGGTTTGCCACAGGAATTGCCGGACTTTCCGTTGTTGCCGATTCTCTTTCCGCAATCAAGTATGCCAAGGTAAAACCAATTCGTGACGAAAACGGTATTGCCATTGATTACGAAATTGAAGGAGATTTCCCAAAATACGGAAACGACGATGACCGTGTAGACGATATTGCATACGATATCGTGCACCAGTTTATGCAGTATATCAAAGGAAATCACACTTACCGAAACGGAATTCCAACAACTTCTATCCTGACCATTACCTCCAATGTGGTATATGGAAAGGCAACCGGTTCTACTCCGGATGGAAGAAAAGCGGGACAGGCCTTTGCTCCGGGTGCAAACCCTATGCACCACAGAGACCGTCACGGCGCTGTGGCCTCTTTAAATTCTGTTTCCAAGCTTCCTTTTAAGGACGCACAGGACGGTATTTCCAATACCTTCTCCATTATCCCCGGTGCGCTGGGAAAAGATGATGCTATCCTGTTTGATGACATTACTTTCGAGCTGGAACCGGATTGCGCCTGCTGTGAACCTAATGCACAGCTTGATTAATCTCTGAAGACAAAAACTTTTCATAAAAAATTTAACGGAGGTAGAAATTATGAATATCAGTGACGCTCAGATTGACAACCTTGTAGGTTTATTAGACGGTTATGCCGAAAAAGGCGGCCACCACTTAAATGTAAATGTATTTACAAAAGAAACTCTTTTAGATGCACAGGAACACCCGGAAAAATATCCTCAGCTGACTGTTCGTGTATCCGGATATGCGGTAAACTTCAATAAGCTGACAAAAGAACAGCAGGACGAGGTTATTTCCAGAACTTTCCATGATGGAATGTAAAGAAACCGGTTATATCCATTCTCTGGAAACCTTTGGCACGGTAGACGGTCCCGGAATACGCCTTGTGGTGTTTTTCCAGGGCTGCCCTATGCGGTGCCTGTACTGCCACAATCCGGATACCTGGGCACCGAAAAAGGGCCAGACAATGACCGTAGATGAGATTCTGGATATCTATGAAAAAAATAAAGGCTTCTATTCCAAGGGTGGTATCACAGCTACAGGGGGGGAACCTCTTATGCAGCTGGATTTTCTCATTGCCCTCTTTGAAGGTGCAAAAAAACGGAAGATTCATACCTGTCTGGATACATCGGGAATTCTCTATCGGAAAGAAAAAGACGAAGCGTACAGACGGCTTTTTGCCTCTACAGACCTTCTTCTCCTGGATTTAAAACACAGTCAGGCAGATACCCATAAAACCCTTACCGGGCAAGCCCTGCAGTCTGTTCTGGAGTTTCTCGACGCTGCTGACAAATCTGGGGTTTCTGCAATTATCCGTCATGTAGTGGTCAAAGGCTACACCGATACCCCAAAAGAATGGGACGGCATCGGAAAAATCATTGCAGAGCATAAAAATGTCAAAGGTCTGGAAGTGCTCCCTTATCACAATATGGGAGAAATCAAGTATAAAGAACTGGGACTTTCCTATCCTCTTCAGGGAATGGAAAATCTTTCAAAAGAACTGGCACAGAAAGCCCGGCAGACCATTTTACAAAGTATCCGAAAATACCGCAGCCAGAATCATCTCTCCTAAAGCCTTTTCAACCGGAAAACAGAGGATTCGTCTCTGTCTTCCGGTTCATTTATCTATTGGCTCTTCTTTTCGTATTTCCCCTATGATTTCATGAAACTGTATGCCAATGCGTTCCATTTCTCCCAAAACCACCTTTGTCCCCTGCTCAGTCTGATACCAGTTGTCCTTTCGGATACTGCTTTCTTTTACCGGACAAACCAGAAAACGGGTATCCGGGTACAAAAGCTGATAATACAAAAGACTTCTTCTGGCATGATAAGGCTTGCAGCAAAGAATGGCCTGCCGAATCTCCAGACGAGCCTTGTCTGTTACTTTTCTGGAATAAATCGCATTTTCATAGGTATACGTGGCTTTTTCTTCCTTTAAAACAGCTTCTTTGGGAACCCCGTTTTCTACCAAAACACGGCTGAGAAATTCCCATTCCGTATGGTACTTTCCCGGATAAAGCGCTTCTTTTTCCTGTACACCACCAAAGTGTCCCTGTGTAATACTATAACGCCCGGACGGAAGAATATAAGGCGCAAAACCTTTCTTATAAAGCTGTGCCGCCTCTTCTGCAAGCTGCGGAAAGCCGCTGCCGGGGATGAAAATAATATCCGCTTTTTCCGGTTCATTCTCCACAAAAACAAAATCTGTAATCTGCTTCAAAAATGCTGCATGTTTCATAAGTTTCTGTCTTCCTTTTCCAAACGTTCTTTTATTCCTGTATGATGTGCTGAAATTCCTTATGACGCGCAAACCAGCCTTTTGCATACGAGCAGGTAAGCACTGCTTTCTTCCCCTGTCTGGAAATTTCTTCTGCCGCAGCCTGCATCAGTTTCCCTGCCATACCGGTTCCCCGGAGAGAGGGAGAAACAAAGGTATGATTAATCTCCACGGTATGCTCATCCAGTTTCGGAAATGTTACCTCTGCGTTTTTTTCCCGGTTTTCATCCATATAATAAATGGCATTTTCTTCCACGATAAAATTCATATTTCCATTCTCCTTTTTGCAAGTTTTTTTCATGCCTGTTGTTCATCCTTCCTGGATTCTAAACGTTTAATTTTTTCCTGAAGCTCTGCAATTTGCCTTTCCCGTTCTTCCATTTCCTTCTTTGCTCTTTCCTCCGCTGCTTTTCTCTCCTGTTTCTCCTGTTCTGCCCTTTCCTCCGCTGCCTTTACTTCTGCCTCCAACTCTTCAATCATATAACTCACTGTGTTCCGGTCCATTTCCTCCAGTTCTTTTGAAAATAAACTCATAATACCCTCCACATTTCTGCACATCTGGTACACTTCTTCATATATTTCACGAAACTCAGGATACTTTTCCAAAAGTTCCATGATTCTTTCCGGCTCATCGCTGCTGAGTAAAAACAGCCAAGCCTCCAGTTTGTTTTCTATAGACCTATTTTCTATATTTTTCCGAAAAATGTCAAGAGCTACCAATACACTTTTCTGAAGTGTTTCCAGCTTTAGTCCCGTATCATAGATGTGCTCCCCATAATGGAGATACTTATCTGGAATCTCATGAAATTCTCTTGTACTTTTCTCAAATAAAACAATTGTATATACTTTCTTTAAATCCCTGTAATTAAACTTTTTATTTTCGCTCCTCTTCCTGTCCTTCACTCTCTTGTATTGTCTGAGCAACAAATCTGCGGAGTAGCACGCTGTCCTCTGGCCAGGAAAAGCATAACCTATCTTCTGTATTTCCAAATTTGCAATTCTTCCATCCTCGGTCTCTATTACAATATCTGTAATGAGCAGGGTATATTCATCTGCCAGACGAACGGAATCATTGGGCAAAATTTGTTTAATACGGATTTTTGTCTCCAGCAAAAGACTTAACAGCTCTTCCAGTCTTTCTGCATGATATTCCGGATTGAAAATTTCTTTAAAAAAAGAATCATACAGAATCTTTACTCCCTTTACTCCTGTACAAAAATCCAGAAACTCCTCCTGCTGTTCTTCGCTCCAGCTCTCAAACAAATTTGTCAGTTTCTCTTTCTCCCCAATCAGGTTCAGCACTTCTTCTCTTGTGCGGATGATTGGAAAATACGTTTTCAGTAAAGTGTCCATAAACATCTACCTCCCTGTTTGCTTTATTTTACATTTTTGAAATACCGCTTCAGAAAAGAAGCTATAGAAAAAAGACGTTTAGACATAAGATGATATAAGTTTTCTTAGTCTGAATGAATGATGTATAAAGATATGTTATCATCTTTGTTTTACAGATACAAGCACTATTTTCCGCATAAAGGAAATCCGTTTATCTGATTCGCATGATATCTTCTTTGTTATGACTCGCCATCAAAATAGTTTTTCCATAATCGCCTGGGCAATTGCAAGTCTTTTCCGCATACCCAAAGAATAATTACAAACCCGCTTTCCAGACTTAGGAGGATGCCTCAATCTATAGAGAAAGTCCAGGTTTTGGTATCCCGTATAACTCCACAGAAATGCCGGTTCCTCTATAATGATTCCTGCTTCTGTCAGCATATCTATATCTTTTTTTCATCTGCTTGCCCTGTATCCATATTTGTCCCTCGTCAAGATAATATAATCCACAGATACACTTGAAAAGCACAGTTTTTCCGGAACCATTATATCCTACAATTCCATATATTTTGCCTTTTTGACAGCTTAATGAAACATCATTTAATACCTTGTGCTCATGAAAACTCTTTGACGCATTTCTTACTCTGATAACTTCCATACCATCCTCCAATTTTACTAATTTTCCTTCGTCAATTCAAAATCCACTCTTGTTATTTTCCATATAATAGCTATCGACAATATTACACAGGCCAAAAGCAGTACCACTATTTTTCTAGAGTGAACATAAATTGTTCCTGCTGCACTAAAGCTTGTAGCCTTTGCATAATATCTCTGTTCATTATCCGCTTTCATCGTCCTTTTAGACATTGTGTCAGTGTTTAATGATGGTTTAGAACTAACTGTAAATGTAAAATCGGTTGTTGTTGCATGAACCATTGGTGCTGTAGTTCCCGTTACACAAGCTGCCACTGCTAAAGCACAACCTAATTTTTTTAATGTATTTTTTGCCTTCATAATAATCCTCCCAATCTTTAAAATATTGAAAATCAATGACAATTTTTATTATCTTTATTTTTCTTATGATTTCAATCCCTTTTGTATTATCAAGCACACTATAACAAACTTATTTTTCATCTTTAAGGCATAATAAAAG